>Ga0209890_10001481_pt1 | contig 10657 bp, 11 predicted proteins | sample OrgsoiDNA2013049_FD_185799 | JGI IMG/M metagenome (GOLD analysis project Ga0209890, IMG submission 185799) | Permafrost soil microbial communities from the Arctic, to analyse light accelerated degradation of dissolved organic matter (DOM) -... | ecosystem: Environmental > Terrestrial > Soil >... | reverse complement strand
GGGTATGCCGATTGCGGATCTTTCTGCGTGCATGCTGTCGTTTGGGTTCCGGGCGGGAAAATTCAGGATCTGGGAAGTCTCGCGAATTCCACGCAGAGCAATGGAAACGGCATCAACAATGTCGGCCAGGTGGTTGGCTATGCCCGCCTGTCGGCATTGACCTATCATGCCATCGTGTGGAGTGAGACTGCGGGCATGCAGGACTTGAACAATCTGATTCCCGCCAATTCGGGATGGACGCTAGAATTCGCCTTTGCTATTAACGACAGCGGTCAGATCACGGGCCGGGGATCGATCAACGGACAGGACCATGCATTTCTGCTCACACCGCAGTAGGTGCCGCAGGCTCGAACAGCATAGTCTCTTCCGGAGAATTCCAGGCTAGGCGGGGCTTTCACAAGCGGTGGAATCCTGAGCGACAAACTCCTGGGTGGAATCGCCGTTTTGGAGGTCGTGATTTCCCGTCCTGAGCCGCCGATAGAGCGGCGCAAGGATACTATTTTTAAGTACTTCCGACTCTGCCTGAAACCAATCCTGCAAGGCCTGGCCTTCAGTCTGGCCGCGTGTTTCATAGAGCTGCTTGGCGCGTGATCGCACCTTTCGCTCCACCAACTGCACCATCAGGGTCTGTTGCTTGTTTCTGCGTGTTTCGATGTCCACTGCTACCACTCCTCAATCTTGAGTTCTCTGTCTTTCCAGCACTTCAATCGTAACCGATTCCTGTTAACGGAGTGTTACATTCGTGAGGCCGTCATGGTTACCAAAGTGTACTCCCGTAAGATGCGAACGCTCTCCCGTCGATTCATTTAATTCTATTTGTTTCAGCAACTTAGTACAGCCTCGGAGAAATCCTGGAGCCCGTGATATCGCTCAAGAGCGAGGCAGTACGTACTCAATTTGCTGGAGACTATTGGACGGTCCACGGCCGCCGCAGTGAGCGCACCACCGCCTAGATCTGAGGCTGGAAATGGAGCGGTGGTTTCACGTTTAGTCGAAGATCAATACGGCCGAGGCGATCACCGTGGTCCACAGAGCGCGCTTGTCGCCCACAGCCGACTGAGTCACGTTCGCGGTACGGACGATCTTGTTCGACAGGCGGTAGATCTGCTTTTTCTCGTCCCAGGACCGGTCGGGGTCGAACTCAACGTTCAGCGTGGTGGCGAGCATTTCGGCGGCGAGTTCCTCGGCATACTCCCCGGCGGCATCTTCGGTTTCGCCGAACGAGTGGTGCTCGCTGAGGTAGCCGTAGGTATTGCGGTCGGCGGGAATGGCTACCCCAATCGACGACGCCAGCAGCCGGTGCGCCTCACGCGTCGAGTTTTCGGCGACGACGGCGAAGACCACTTCTCCGGGATGCAGGTATTTCACGCCCTCTTTGCGGGCGAGCAACTTGCAATTCGGCGGAAAGATCGAGGACACGCGCACCAGGTTCTGGGCAGCGATACCGGCGTCCCGCAACGCCAATTCGAACGATGTCAGCCGCTCGCGGTGTTTCCCCACGCCCTTCGTAAAGAAAATCCGCTTCGGAACCATGTCTTTGCCCAATTCCGTGATCCTCCAAAAAATAAAATTGAGTGTTGAGAATGCACAATCTAACACAATGTTTTGTAAAGGAAATATGAATTTACGGGCGAGACGCAAAAAAATGCGGGACCGCGTTTGAATCGCGTCCCGCTGGCACGGAGAACCGCAACCGGCAGGCTCAGGGAGCCGCGGTAACGCCTGTCACGGTGATGGTGTTGTCCTTCTCGGTTCCTGTGACCGTCACACTCGCCCCGGCCTGTTTGTCGAGCATGGCCAGTGCCGCTTTGTCGCTGGTTTCGAGCGTGTAGACCTTGTCGGCCATCACCAGCGCGTACTTCGATCCCTTGCCAACGCAGGCTCGGGTGCAGCCGGCGTCATCACCCGCCATGGCGTGCTTGGCGCCGCACATGGCGTCGCTGACGGTGCCGGTAAAGGTCTTTGCCTTGGCCGCGAATGCGGAGGAAGCGGTCAGGCCCGCCACTACGATCAGGTTCAACAGAAGAAATCCAACTTTCCCAGTTCGAGCATTCATTACAGATTCTCCTTGTGGGCTGGCCCCCGAGCAAATGGACGGCGCAACCTCTCTAAATAGGATGCCGTACTACAGGCGAAGTTACAAATCGGGAGTGCAGCCGACAAAAAATGCGGGGAGCGCTGGCGCGCGTCCCCGCTTGATGCCCGGATTGTGTTGGGGGGAGGGCCCGGGCAAACCTTTCTACCAAACTGTCCGCCGCCTCGCAACAGAATATGCACGCCACTCTATCCGGTCGGATGAAGCTGTAAGAGTACCCGGATCGAACTCACTTGGGACGCGCTAGCTAAACTTGTTCCAAAAACCGAACAGACCAAGACCCCGTGGACCGGCCGCCGGGAGGCTTATTTTGGCGCCTTCACCGAGTAGATCAGATCGACGTCCACCGTCTTGTCCCGGACATTGGCGGTCACGTGCGGCGTGACCTCCCAGTCCAGGTTTGGCGGGAGCAACTTCTGCGCCGCGGGGAGATACTCGCTTAGATAAGTGGAGTCATAGACTTCCCCGAACCGGATTTTCCACGCGTTGCGCAGCTTGGCCATCAGGCTGTTATCCAGGCCGCGGAACTCCAGCTCTCCCATGTGATAGACATATCCCTCCTTGACATCGAGGTGAAAGACGACGGTGCCCGCGGCATCGTCAAATTCCGCGTCCGGCTTGATCGCAGCCGTAATAAATCCGCGAGAACCGTAGAGCTTTTGGATGTCCTTGAGATTGTCCCCGAGGCGAACCGTGTTCGCTGGCTGACCGGACTCGGCGCGAACCATTTTCTGCAGCGTCTCGGTGGGGAACTCGTGATTACCCGACCACGTCAGGCTCTTCAATTTGTACTGCTGGCCAGGCGTCACCGCGAAAGAGACATCCACAACGGTCTGATTACGCGGCCCGTCCTCGTTTTCGGCAGCGGGTAGCTTAACCACCTTGGGCTGCGGCACACCGAACTCCGCCTTCAGGTTTCCTCGCGCGTAGTAGACGGGAAGCAGTTGGCGCTGCACCAGAAGATTGAGGCGGCTGCGCGAGTATTCGTGATCGGGAAGCCTCTCGGCGGCAGCTTCGAGCGCCGGAGCTTCCGCAGCCACCGTCCCGGTGAACTCAATCTTGCGAACGCGAATCAGAACGTCGGTAACGTGATAGTTGATCGACTCGATCGGCCCGTCCTCTTTGCCCGCTCGCAGATATTCGACATGTCCGGGAATCGAATTCTCGACCAGCATGGCCTGCAGCACGTCAGAAACCTCGTCGGCCAGCCGCCCGAACAGAGGCAGCTCTCCATCAAATAAGGGCGCATGCTCCTGGATGCGCTTACGCAGTTCGGCGTCGGAGAACCAGACGAAATCCTCAAAGCGCGCCGGGACAAACTTAGCGGCGTCGCTCACGTGCAGTTCGAGTTTGGTTCCCGCCGAGGAATACGTGTAGTTGTAAGCGATGTCGGTGAAGACTCCCATGTCGCCCAGACGGCGGGCGGCTTTTTTGAAATCGTCGTCGTTGACCGCCACACCCATCTGCAGGCCAGTCGCTGCGGCGACCGTCTCCTCGGGAAACCGCTTGCTTCCGGTAACCTTGATCGCGATCAATTGCCGTGCAGAAGCGGGCATCTGCGCGAGCGGCTTCTGTGAGGACGCGCCTTGCCCCATGGCAGGCAGGCAGACGCCGGCTGGAAGAATGAAGACCAGGAGCAGAAGTCTGGAGGTCGCCTTCGTCATCGACTTGGGATGTGCGCCAATTCTTCCGTGGATTTGTGTTTCACCGCAATGTCAATGAAGGCGAGGGCTGCCCGGCTGAGGGCCTTATCTTTGCGAAAGACCAGCGCCAGATCGCGGCGAACCTGCGCATCGGCGATAGCAATCGCGACCAGAACCTTGGCGCGAACATCGTCCTCGACGTTGGATCGCGCGATGAATCCGACACCCACATCCGCGGCCACAAAGCGCTTCAGCAGTTCACTGGAATCCAGTTCCATGGTGAAATTTGGCTTCAGTCGCCGCTCGTGGAATAGTTGTTCGATCCCATCCCGCGTGTGTCCAGCCTTGGGCACCACCAGGGGAAACTTCGCGATGTCGGCAACGGTGGCGGACTTCATCTTTCCCAAGGGATGCTGTGGCGGGGCGATCAGAATCAACTCGTCCCGATGGATGAGCACCACGGTCAAGCGCGGGTCCGTCACGGGAAGGGAAATGACTCCAAAGTCAACCGAGTTGTCGATGATCGATTCCAGAATCTTTCCGTAGTCCGCGCGCTTGATGTTCACCGAAACATCGGGATACTGCTTCTTAAAGTCAGCAAATACGTAAGGCAGGATGTGCAGGCACGTGCCCTCGTTCGCGCCTACTATGATTTCGCCCCGAGGCACACGCTCCATCTCGGCGATCGCCACGAGCATCGCCTTCCGAGCATCCAGCGTTTCCTCGACATACTTCTGAAACGCCTTGCCCGCGGCGGTGAGCGAAACCTTGCCCCCGGAACGGTCGAAGAGCTTGGCCCCGACTTCTTCTTCCAGCCCGCGAATCTGCGACGAAATCGCGGGTTGCGTGCGAAAACGTTTCTCCGCCGCCCGCGAGAACGAGGCGTGCCGCGCCACTTCGAGAAAGGTTTCGAGCTGGTCAAAATCCATAGCAGAAGCTGGTTAGAACCAAGTCTCAACCACAGAGGCCACAGAGTTCACAGAGGAACAAGAATCGTTCCTCCGTGCCCTCCGTGTCCTCTGTGGTTAAAGCTTTGTCGCCCTTCAGTATAAAGTCGCGTTATCGCGTCCATAAGAACAATCGAATTGCCAGAGCCTGCGACTGGCTTTAGACTCTTCCGTCCTGCACAACGCGACCGATTGTAGCAGCCGGGTGCCCCATCCTAGCCGCGGTTCTTTGCGGCTAGGGTGGGTGTTTTGCAGGACTCCCCGTAACCGTTCGCCCAATCTCTGAAGGGAAATGCCTCCGGCAAGGAGTTCTCATGGCTGATGCCAAGACCGTTCTCGCGTTCGCGAAGCAGCACGACGCGAAGATTCTCGACCTGCGCTTCACCGACATTCCCGGGCTGTGGCATCACATTTCCTATCCCATTGGGCAGCTGATGGAGTCCTCTTTTGAAGAAGGCTTTGGCATTGATGGCTCATCGATCCGGGGCTGGGCCGGCATCCACGAGAGCGACATGCTGCTCAAACCGGACGCGAATTTTCATTTACTCGATCCTTTCACCCAGGCGCCCACGCTGGTGCTGGTATGCGATGTGGTCGATCCCGTGACCAAGCAGCGCTACGACCGCGATCCCCGCTACATCGCACGTAAAGCCGAGATCTACCTGACCGAGACCGGCATTGCCGACACCGCATACTTCGGCGCTGAGGCCGAGTTCTTCATCTTCGACAACGTGCGTTTCGACCAGCGTGAGCAGCATGGCTTTTACTACATCGACGCCGAAGAAGGCCGCTGGAATTCGGGCAGGGAAGCGAACAACCTGGGATACCGTCCCCGATATCGCGAGGGCTACTTTCCCGTGCCGCCCACCGATCATTATCAGGATCTGCGCTCTGAGATGCTGCTGACCATGCAAGCCTGCCGCATCGATGTGGAATGCCACCACCACGAAGTGGCCTCAGGCGGGCAGACAGAAATTGACCTGAAGTTCGACTCGCTTGTCCGGTCCGCGGACAAGATGTTGCTCTACAAATACATCGTGAAGAACGTCGCCAAGCGCCACGGCAAGACGGTCACGTTCATGCCCAAGCCGATCTTTGGCGATAACGGGAGTGGCCTGCATACGCACCAGTCGCTGTGGAAGTCCGGCGATCCGCTGTTTGCCGGCGACGGATACGCCGGCCTGTCGCAGCTTGCCCTCTGGTACATTGGCGGCCTGATCAAGCACGGCCCCGCGCTCTCGGCGATCATCGCGCCCACAACGAATTCCTACAAGCGGCTGGTGCCCGGATTTGAAGCCCCGGTAAACCTCGCGTACTCGCGGCGCAATCGCTCGGCGGCCTGCCGAATTCCAATGTATTCCGTCGCTCCCAAGGCCAAGCGTGTCGAATTCCGCCCGCCCGACCCGAGTTGCAATCCGTACCTGGCATTCGCCGCCATGTTGATGGCGGGCCTCGACGGCATCGAGAACAAGATGGACCCGGGCCAGCCTCTGGACAAAGACACGTACGACCTCGATCCCGAGGAGTTGTCGAGCGTCCCGTCCATGCCCGGTTCGCTCGAAGACGCACTCGACGCCCTGCAGCGCGATCATGCGTTCCTGCTGAAGGGCGATGTGTTTACCGAAGAGTTACTGCGGACATACGTCGACTACAAGCGCTCGAAAGAAGTGGACGCCATCCGGCAGCGGCCGCATCCTTACGAGTTCGCACTGTACTACGACATCTGAGGGCGGCCGTTGGTCAATGACTTAGGCCCAAACAACAAGAGTACCCTTAGCACAAACTCACCCTTTTCGTCGAAGCCGCTGCCACAAAGTTTGGGCCTCATACGTTCTTGGTATGTGAACGCAAGAATCATGGCCGAACCGAGCAAGATGGAAGTCACCAACCCAGAAAGACTGGATTCGATTTTTCGTGCTCACTATGAGCGCATTGCCCGCGTCATTGGCAGGGTCATTCATGACCAGGCCCGCGCGGAGGAACTAGCGGTGGAAGTCTTTCTGAAGTGGTGGCGGAATCCTCGAGCACATGGAGAGCACGCGGAGGGATGGCTTTATCGGACCGCCGTACGTGAGGCGTTGGACGAATTGAGACGCCAGACACGCCGGAGCCGATTCGAGCGCCTTTTCAGTTTCGTCCGCGAGTCGCCTCCCACGCCGGAGCACTTGTACGCCGTCAACGCCGAGCAGCACAGGGTGCGAACCGCGCTCGGAGCTTTGAATCGGCGTCATGCGGAGCTATTGCTCCTGTGGAGCCAAGGACTAAGCTACCAGGAGATTGCCGCCGCTCTCGCAGTGAATTCCAACTACGTAGGAAGTCTCGTCAGCCGTGCTCAAGAAGCGTTCCGGAAGGAGTATTTGAAACGATATGGAAACCAATCATGAAGATTCCTGGGTCGCCAACCGGCTTGCAACTATCGAACCACAGTGGAGTCCGAACCTCGCGCGTGGGCGCGAATTGCTCGACGCTAGGCTGGCAGGGCGGCGCCACTCGTGGACCTGGATGGCAACGGCTGCCGCTACTGCTGCGGTGTGCGTCGTGGTGCTCGCACTCCCAGGAACCAGGGCGCTTGCCCAAGAGCTCTGGTACCGGTTTGTTTTGAACCGCGTAGATATTGTACGGCTCGATCTATCGAAGTTGCCGCTGCACATGCAAGTGACAACCAACGGCCTGGAACGGAGCGTCCAGAACATGGATGAAGCCGAACGCAGAGTGGGTTTCAGACCGTATCTACCGTCACCTGGCGTTCTCAACGCAAATCCTAGCATCACGGTAACTGGGCCGATCTCGGTGCAGCAGACTGTCCACGTCCGTGACATAGAATCTGCTCTCGGCGAGGTGGGAGCAAGCGACGTGCAGGTGCCGGCTGAATGGGAAGGCATGCAATTGCACACCGAGATTGGACCCATGGTGGCGGCGAACTATCCGGACAATGTCCATATCCTGCAGGCGCTGCCGATCAATCTCTCCGTTCCTCCCGGTTTTGCGTTGGAGCACTTCGCTGAAGTGGCGTTCCGGAGCGTCGGGGTTTCTTCGTGGGAGGCTCGTGCCATGGCCCAGAAGTTCGCAGGCCATCCAGCCTGGTTGCTCGATATTCCACCTGATGCGGTAGTGAACGTTCAAGAGGTGGCGCTCCGGGCGGGTCCGGCGCTGCTGATTGAATGCTTCGATGAGAAGGGTGCGGTTAAACGAGCGACAGTTGTCCGTAGCACGAGCGAACGAATGTACTCAGTGAGTAGCGGAAACCGGGAACTAAGCGTAAAGATCGCCAACTACCTGCCTTAGTCGCGGGTCGGTGTAAGACGCCACTACTCCGGCAGTTGTTTAGCAGCAACTGCCGGAGAATGGCGCAAACGCCCTAGCCCCGATTACCCGCGAGCAAGCCAATCGTTCACCGATCCGCAACGCGTCCCGCACGGATTGCGGGTGGGATCTGCCCTTGGAGAACAATGCCGCCGCGCGCGGCTCAGGCTACTGCTACTTCAACTGCTTTTCGATCGCAGCCGTCACTTCCTTCGAATCGGGTGTAACCGCGGGCTCGAAGCGCTGCACCACCTTGCCGTCGCGATCTACCAGGAACTTGGTGAAGTTCCACTTGATGTCGCCCGCGATTCCCGTGCCCGTCTCTTTCGTCAGGTAGGCGTAAAACGGAGCCTGATCCGCACCTTTCACCGAGATCTTCGAATACATCGGGAAGGTCACGCTGTACTTGCGGGTGCAGAACGTCTTGATCTCTTCGTTGGTGCCCGGTTCCTGCGCGCCAAAATTATTGGCAGGGAAGCCGAGGATCACAAATCCCTGGTCCTTGTACTTTTCGTAAATGGCTTCGAGCGCGCTGTATTGCGGAGTGTAGCCGCACTGGCTGGCCACGTTCACGATCATCACGACCTTGCCCTTGTAGTCCGCCAGCGGGGCCGGTTTGCCATCGATGGAGTTGAGTGTGAAGCCGTAGACGCCCGAGCCTGCGAACAGCGATGTGGCCATAATCAGCAATACTCCGAAAGTAAGATAGATTCCGAGTTTACCCAGCTTGTTGGACTTGGCGAAAGACGACGATTCCATACGAGCTCCTGCTCCTGTATGCGAATTTCAATGCGGGATGGCCGCACAGCGGCGAGATTGAAAGATACGGGTCGGACGGATCGAAATGCAACCGCAGAATTGTAAAGATTGTGTCTTGCGACGGCGCCGTCGAAGTCCTAGACGACAGTTCGGACGGAACTGTCCTTTACCATGCGCTCCAGCATGCGCATGCGTTTGCCGGGAAGCGCGGCGTCGGCCATTTGCGGACGCGCCACTTCACAGCTGCTGACTGACAAGAACGCATCTCCCATGGAATCCAGCGCGGAAGCGGAGCGCCCCAGCACCATCAGTAGATATTTCTGGGCGATCGGCCGGTCGGCCGGATGAATCAGGGCCCACCACCGCCGGATCGACTCCTGCACTTCCGGCTCGCTCTTTTCACCCACCACGAGCGAATCGATCAAACGGTAAACCTTGCTCTTAATTGCCTGGTACGAGACGGAAATCTCTTGGGGCATAGGGGTCCTGGTTGTTTCTGTACATCATCTTTGTGCAATCCTGCCACCAAACCCGTAGCCCTATGTTTTGGCGTGGTTTACGTCGATTTGCACTAACATGAACGTACTATGAATGGAATAAATCCGGTATGGGATATGAATTCTGGAAGAAGGCCGCCGAGCGCCCGTCGAGCCCCTGGGCTCACCTAGCTCTCCGACGACCTCCCAACCGATGGAATCAGCGGCCATAAACCACGTGCAGGTTACAATATTCCGCTCTACTGAACCGGACTTTCATCGAGCCCTGATCCCCAGATTCGGATGCAGGCAGAACTGAAATCCGGCATCTCTTCCCACGGTGTGATCTCGGAGGCTCAATGAAACGATGGGCGTTGTTTTTGGCGGTCCCTGTTCTGATCTCGTGCGCGAGTGCGCAAGTATCCTCATCCCTCAATTCTCACGATAGCGCTGCCCAAACGAACAGTTCGCAGGGCAGTTGGCATGACGCAGGGTCCGGCGACCGGATGTTCTTTCCCCACGACATGTTCTGGGGCTGGGCGCAGTTCGACTTGGCGCCTCCGCACAACGAGATCGATCCCAATCAATGCGCCGGCAATGCCGGGAACTATGGAGGAGTCAATGCGCCCTGCAGTTTGTTCGCCCGTTACATGCTGTCGGGGATTCTGGAAGTCCGCCCCTTTGGCCGCGGCCCGCTCCGCCGGTTCATGGTCTACGGCGCTCCAACCTTCCTGTTCGGCAAGACCGTCCCGAAGACGCTGTACACCTGGTCGCCCGATGCGATTGGAATTGAGCACTCCTGGGGTGTCGGAATCTATCTCAACAAGGGATTTGAGTTTCGCGTGACCCAGCACTTCCTGTTCGATCGACTGGGCGCACGCGACACAAACCTGGGGGTCGCCGATCTGGGCACCAACGGCCCTTGGGGACGTTTCATGACCGTAGGCGTGCGAAAGACTTTCGGCACGCGACGGTGGTGACGGGCGCGCAAAGACGCGCGCTCCGGTTCACTATGCCGTGACCGGCGCTGCCGGCCGCAGCAACCGCCGGATCAGCCAAACAATCAACGCTACAAACATCCCGAAGAAGACGAACGGAGCCAAAAAGATCAGAACGACCCATCCCGGCCCACCCATATTCGTGACATCGCCACCTACCGTGGCGGCGGGATCGCGTTGGATGCGCCCTCCGAATACGGTTACGTCGCCCTTCACGTTCACCTCTTTGCCCAGGCGAATGCCACCGCCAAACGTCGTTACGTCGCCTCCGACCTGCCCCTCATCCTCAATGATGACGCTGCCCCCGAACGAAGTCACGTCTCCGGAGACTTGCCCTCGCACTCGGATGCTGCAGCCAAAGCATGTCGCTTCGCTGACCTCCTCGCCGGGGCCAACCGTAATATTCCTTCCCGCCTGGGTACGCTCGTGATTGCTG
>Ga0209890_10001480_pt1 | contig 10665 bp, 19 predicted proteins | sample OrgsoiDNA2013049_FD_185799 | JGI IMG/M metagenome (GOLD analysis project Ga0209890, IMG submission 185799) | Permafrost soil microbial communities from the Arctic, to analyse light accelerated degradation of dissolved organic matter (DOM) -... | ecosystem: Environmental > Terrestrial > Soil >... | reverse complement strand
TCATACCTCGAACCGACAAAGCTGTTCGCTTTGAGATTGAGTCCGCCGACACGGACTGTGAATCATTCCGCAGTAGCGTGGGTAGTCAATCATCTAACAGTTGGAGCGATCGCGGGGCGCAGCTTCGGTAAGCCAAGGAGAGGGTCGATGATCTCGATAAATCAGCTTCGTTCGGCGTCGACGCACCCCCGCGTCGCTCAACCTCATCGTTAGAAGACATGAGTCCGACCGACGCGCGTTCCGCAAAGATCTGGCCTTGGCCTACAGGCGCAGGCATATTGGCGATTCTAGTTGCGTCGCTCGCGCCTCCCGCTCTTTGGATTTGCTTGGTAGGAGGCATCCTTCTCGCGGCAGCCACTACCTATAATCCGAAGCGTCCTGCCTTTTGGAGCGACTTTCCATGGCGCCGTGGTTCCAATGTTCAGCTTACTCATTTAGAAACGGTCGTGTGTGTGACTGGCGCTGCTCTTGTTGCTGCGCCATTCGTCGTCATGCTTGTTAGGGCACTATTATCGTGATGCCTGGGATTTCACGCATGTCTTCTAACAATCGGTTGGAGCGATCGCGGGTCGCGTCTTTGGTAAGCCAGGGAGGAAGTCGATGATTGAGATAAAGTGCCTTCGTTTGACGCTGGTGAAGCCCCGCGTCGCTCAACCTCATCGTTAGGTGTCAGGGTGGTCACAGTGCATTTGCGAATCTTCACGGTGGCGCTCACCTTCTTCTTCGCGCTCACTGCTTGTCACCGCGACTTGCGCATCGTGCGGGTCGACGTATTCGAGGATCACGTCTCAATTGATGGAGTCATATCAATTCTTCCAATACAGCAGGCCGTTGATGGCCAAGCTCGAGATCCGAATGTGTTCGTACTCTTAGCCGCCAAACAGTCGCTGAGCGCACCAAGGACTGATGAGCTGCGACGTTCTGTGGACAAACTCTACCATTCGTCAGGCGTCGGTATAAGGCGTGTGCAGTTCGACTGCTCGAAAAGCTCTGGCACCGCTTGTCCATGACCCCTAACAGTTGGAGCGATCGCGGGCCGTGCCTTCGTTGAGTCAAGGAGGAGATCGATGATCTGGATAAATCAGCTTCGTTTGGCGACTGCGCGACCCCGCGTCGCTCAACCTCATCGTTAGACGCAAATGGAGCGGCACGCCATTTCTTTCGACGAATCGTGTAGCCGACCGTGCGCGCTGCGCATTGTCGAGTGCGGAGGTCCGACCGCGCACGGTCTTGACGGTCACGTATGCGAGAGGTGTCTCGAGAGTGTCGTGGCATCGGCCTCTAATCAAGCGCTCCTCAAGCCCGAACGCTGCGCGTATTGCGGCTCATCCCCAGCCTTCACTCCAATACGAACCTCGCCAGTTTGTCTGAAGTGCGCGCTGAAGGCTCTTTCGGCAGCGCGATCGTGGTATGACCGCCGCAGCCCATCTACATGAATCGGTTGTTGTCTAACAGTTCGAGCGATCGCGGGGGCGCGTCTTCGTTGAGCCATGGAGGGGATCGATGATCTGGATCAACTGCCTTCGTTTTGGGTCGGCGCAACCCCGCGTCGCTCAACTTCATCGTTAGATTCCTTTCTTAACGCCGCGGTGCGCTGACGTTGCGCAACGTGGTTTGTGTATATACAATAACCCCATGCGAATTACCTTCGATCCAGCGAAGCGAGCCAAGACCCTCGCTGATCGCGGGCTGGACTTCGCTGACGCCGCTAAGGTATTCGCTGGGATCACTTTGGAGGTTGAGGATACTCGTAAGGACTATGGCGAAACTCGCATCATCTGTTTCGGGTACTTGGAGGGCCGGATGGTTGTTGTGGGCTATACGCCGCGTGGTGCCGGGCGCCACGTATTTAGCATGAGGAAAGCCAATGAACGCGAACAGAGCCGCCTCGCGCCGCTCCTTGAAATCTGATCTGGCGCGAGTTGATGCTCACGTAATAAAGGCGCGGGAGTACGACGAGTTGCCCGAATTGACTGAGCAGATGTTAAAGCGCGCCAAAGTTAATAAGGGCGGCAGGCCGGTGTCTGCGAATCCGCGAAAACTGATATCTCTGCGGTTGCCGGCCGATGTGATCGCACGCTGGAAGGCCACGGGACCTGGTTGGCAGACGCGCATGGCAGAACGTCTGGCTAAGGTACGCTAACGGAACCTAACAACAGTTCGAGCGATCGCGGGGCCGCGTCTTCGATGAACCAAGGAGGGAGTCGATGATTGGGATAAATCAACTTCGTTGGATGTCGGCGCAACCCCGCGTCGCTCAACCTCATCGTTAGGCCAGGGAGAATCGCCTTGTCATTTCGAACTGGATTCCTTTTGATAAATGTGGCTCCATTTGTTTTGACCGCATGCGCGACGCAGAACATCAATCAGAGTAGAGGGAGTACACCGGAAACCCAAGCGACTATATTCGCTCAATCAAAAGCATGGTCATATGCTTTAGTTCCCGGGAATTTCATTGGGGTCACGATCGAAAGTGTGGATGGGCTTAAAATAAAAACCGGAACGTACAAAGTGTCCGTCGACCCAGGTATTCATAAAGTTTCTGTCACGTGCCGAGCGATGGGGCTCTTCAACACTCAAGAGTTAGATGTGGATGCGGCTGCAGGAACTCGCTACGAGGTGGTCGCCGCGGTCGGTGGACCTGAACATTGCATCTCCGTGGTAGAACAGAAGATGAAAAAGTAATGGCGCCGCAGCCTAACCAGATCGAACGATCACGCGGCGAAGCTTCGTTCAGGTAACAGGGAGGTGGACGATGGGGATTAAGCAACTTCGATTGATGACAACGCCGCCGCGTGTCGTTCATCCTCATCGTTAGAGGCCGTTTTGGACACGGGCATCGCACTGGTTTATCGTATCTGCTATGAGCAATTCGGTGGTCAGCGTTTCTCCTGATGTAATGAGTGGGGCTCCAGTATTCCCAGGTACTCGCGTGCCCGTTCAGACGCTACTTGAGTATCTCGAGGCTGGCGATTCCATTGACGAGTTCCTCGCGGGGTTTCCCTCTGTATCGCGGTCGCAGGTGATTGCGTTTCTGGAGCGCGCGACTACCCTGGCCGTCACTGATGCCGCTTGAGGAGTCCGACTATTTTCCGCGACGGCAGCTTTCGATTTTACTTTTTCTCGCGCGAGGAGCCCCCGAATGCACGTCCACGCGCAATGTCCCGACGGCGAGGCGAAGTTCTGGCTTGAGCCCACCATCGCTCTGGCGCACAATTATGGTCTGTCAGAACCAACAGGTCCGGGCAGCGCATCAGCTAGTCGAGGCACATGCCGGTGAAATCCGCAGCGCTTGGCGAAAACACTTCGCCAGTTGAAGTTTCGAATATATCGCCGCACGGCTTCTGGCTGCTGCTTGGCGACGAGGAACTGTTTGTTCCTTTTGCGGAATTCCCATGGTTTCGGGAAGCTACTGTTCGCCAAATTAGCCACGTCGAGCACCCCACTGCCCGCCACCTCTATTGGTTTGATCTCGACATCGACTTGGCCGTCGCGTCAATTCGAAATCCGAAGGCATTTCCGCTGGTGTCCAATGCTGGCACCTAACAACAGTTCGAGCGATCGCGGGGCGTCTTCGGTGAGCCAAGGAGGGAGTCGATGATTGGGATAAATCAGCTTCGTTGGTCGGCAACGCATTCCCGCGTCGCTCAACCTCATCTCTAAGGACTTCCCCGTTGTGTCAACATATTTTTCTGATTCCTGTTTCTTTTGCCGCGTCTCGGTGAGCGAGGAAGGACAGACTGCGTGACTCTAATCGGCCACTGATGAGTGCCATGCACTCGGGCCCGCTTGTAAGCCGCGCGCTCGCGCCTCGATCGTTAGGCAGCGATTTCCGCTCATAGGTTGATATGGTTCCGCGAGCGCCGGTCTGATCTGTTTTGCTCAATGAATGCAGTGCGTGTTGATCTGTTGATCCTCCGGATAGTAAATTCGGTTCGGTTTGCCGCTGTCGATTAAGCGGCGACGATGACGGTGTCCTTCGCCAATAGCACCCAGGCGATGCGGGCATTCTTTGCCGCGATCGCGATGCAGGCGCGGTGATAGCCGCGCCGTTGCTGCACGGCAAGTGCCCATCGCGAGAGCGGATCATTCAATCGTAGCGCGCCTTGCAAGACGGCCCGAGCGCCCATCACCAATAAGGTGCGCAGGTATGGATCGCCGCGTTTGGTAATGTGTCCCAGGCGCGTCTTGCCGCCGGTGGAGTATTGTCGAGGCACTAAGCCGAGCCAGGCAGCGAATTGCCGACCGTGGCGACCAGGGCCGAGGCAGTGATGGGGCCAATACCCAGCCGTGTTTGGGCTCGCTGGGCCAGCGCATTGGTGCGAACGTGCGCGCGGATTTCTCGTTCATACTCGAACGCCTTGGCTTCGAGCCGCATGGCGTGCTCCAGAAGATCGCGTACACAGCTGGCCACTCGGGTGGGCAGATTCTCCAACAGCTCGGGAACACGGCGCCGTACTTCAGCGGCACGCAGCGGTAAGACGTAGCCGAACTCGGCGAGCAGTCCACGAATGCGATTGAGCATGGCGGTCCGCTCTTCAACGAATCCCTGTCGAACCCGATGCAGCGTCAGATCCGCCTGCTGTTCGATCGACTTGATGGGAACAAAACGCATATTCGGCCGGGCCACCGCCTCGCAAATCGCCTCGGCATCATTGCCGTCGTTCTTCCCGCCCTTGCGATAGGGAGCCACAAATTTCGGTGCCATCAATTTCGCGATGTGACCAAAGGTGGCGAATCGTCGCGCCCATTCGTGCGCTCCAGAGCATGCCTCCATGCCAATCAGGCAGGGCGGCAGCTGGGCGATCAGCTGCGTAAGCTTCGCCCGCGACACGGTACGACGTATCAGCACTACCCCGCCTGCATCAACGCCGTGGACTGAAGACACATTCTTTGCCAAGTCGATTCCAACCGTAGACACTATGCTCATGGGACTTCCCCTCTTGAAAAGATTGATGTCGCAAACCAATCCTGGCACAGCGGTGCCACTCGGGACGGGGAAGTCCCTTACATTCGTTAGGCCTACAAAGTTAGGGTGGTGCGCTTGAAGTCAGAACAAAAGACTGTCGCAATTGGCGCCGCGAGCGGCGTGATCTTGATGTTGGCGACTGTTTGGATTCTTACAAGAACGCTACCGGCACCAGCCATCGCGGACATGCTTGAGGAGCGCCTGGCATACGCCCTGCGGGCAAATGTTTTCGCAACGTTGCCTCTCTTCATCATGCTTGCTGCGGTTAGCAACGCTCGTTTCTTGAGCCAGGCGATAGATCCCACCAAACATTCTGAGAGCCGTTCGATGGAGATCGATGGCCGCGTCGCCGATAACACGCTGCAGCAAACTTTCATATTTGCTATTGCTTCGCTTTCCCTCAGTACCGCAGTGCCGTTGGCGCATCTGCAAATCGTTTGGGCTTGCGCAATCGTCTTTGTAGCGGCCCGCGCAGGTTTTTGGGTAGGTTATCGGCTCAATCCGCTCTATCGCGCTCCCGGTATGTCGGCCACTGCATACATGAACCTCGGCATGATCGCCTATGTTCTCTTCCGTACTTTCGTGGGGTGAAAGATTGGGATGTTTCAGCCTAGCGGTATCATAGTGATGAGGCCTAACAGTTCGAGCGATCGCGGGTCGCGTCTTCGGTGAGCGATGGAGGAAATCGATGATCTGGATAAATCAGCTTCGTTTGTCGCCGGCGCAACCCCGTGTCGCTCAACCTCATCTCTAAGGACTTCCCCGTTGTGTCATTCTGATTCCTGTTTCTTTTGCCGCGCGTTGCTGAGCGAGGAAGGACAGACTGCGTCACTCTAATCGGCCACTGGTGAGTGCCATGCACTCAGGCCCGCGTGTAAGCCGCGCGCTCGCGCCTCGATCGTTAGGCAGCGATTTCCGCTCATAGGTTGATTGAACTTTGCCTCGAGGTTCAAGGCAGCCCCCCGAAGCGCTCGATTTCGTAGGGGTGCAGCGAGTTACGGTCGGCGCGTCACCACCTTCCCTGCTGTTAAGGGCAAGGATCTTGTCTCGGCGTTGCGTGGCGTAGGAGATCATCGATTTCCTCCAGACGCGAGTACTATATTCATTCCTGCCGCTCCTGTTACCGCAGGTGAACGCGTCACGCGGGGACAGTCGGCCTTAGATTCTTGAGGAGCCATATCATGAAGGCATATGTGACCACCACGGGCGCACTTTTTAGTCTTTTGGTTATGGCGCATATCTGGCGCGCCGTTGTAGAAGGACCCTCCGTCGTCAAGAGTCCCATATTTGTTGCGTCTACGATTATTGCGACGGCTATGGTTGTTTGGGCATGGCGGGTACGCAGGAGCATCAAACAGTCATGACAGGCGTGGCCGCCTTCTAACAGTTCGAGCGATCGCGGGTCGCGTTTTCGGGTGGGGAAAGAAAGAAGGGTCTCGATGATGTGGGTTCAGTACCTTCGATTAATATTGACGCATTCCCGCGACGCTCGACCTCGTCGTTAGACGTGATTCAAGTTGTCTGTGCTGTCGAGCGCTTCGAGCAAAAAACTGTTATTGGGAGGTTGGGGAAAATGGATGTCGCTGGAAGCTATAAAAACTTTTGGGTGCGTGGTCTGTGGGTATTTCTCATGCTAATTGTGATCAATATTGTCCTCGGCGGAGTATGTGCGGGGATCGCGTTCTTGCGGCGCCCTATTGTTGCGCACTGATCGTTAAACCCCGCTTCCGGCTATGTACGAGTTTACTGTCACCTATACCGAAGACATCGCGCGCCGATCAGTCCATGTGGTCTGTGAACGCGTAATTCGACGGTTATTCGACTGGAAACTCTGCACTGCGGCTCTCGTCACGATTATTGGCCTCGTGCTGAGCCACTCCACCCATGAGCTCTCCTGGTTAGAAGGCGCTGTCGGCGCGCTCCTCGGAGTTCTCGTCGCGTTTGCGATTATCCTGTACAGAACCTATCTCCGGCAGTCGCTTGGTCGGCTGCGACGAATGAAAACCGCGACTGGCCATATTCTAGTGACGGACGAAACACTAACCGTGTCTACCGACCTCGGAAGCGGAACGTTGCCCTGGTCAAGTTTCGTCGGGATGTCCGAACACCCCGGCTTTTGGCTGCTCAACACCGCACCAGTCACGGGATTGACGCTGCCTACTCGTGACGTCAGCGATGACGTCTTGAACTTCATTCGCCGAAAAATCGGCGCGGTAGGCCATTAATGAAGACCCGGACCTCTCCGCGGCGCTCGGTGATGGATCCGCATCCCCCCGTCGCTCAACCGTATCGTTAGCCGCGATTGGATGGTCGCCAATTTGTGACGTCAGCGGAAGCCATAGAATTTGTGCGCGCACACGGGGTGGTCCTCGAGTCGGCTACGGGGCCCGTGCCATCGCTTGCCGTCGCTATCGCAGGCCAGCCAATCCGCGGTAGCTGGTGGGCGCATGCGAGTGGTCGTGAAATCTTCGACCTGACCCGGGCTGTCAGGGATTGTTCCGACGTGCTGGTCTGCCGGCTCGTTGACGGGAAGATTACCTACGTACACCGGCGGCTATGGCCGGCCTTGGTGCGCGTTTCCAAGCGATTTCCGGCTAAGCACCTCGCTAGGATTCACGAGACGCACACCGCCTCGGGCAAACACGTCAGTGAGCAAGAGGCTTTCCCGAGTTGGGTGCCACAAGGGCTCTCCGTCGAAGCCCGTAAACTCGACGACCGTAGCGCGCTTGACGCACTGGGCTTGGGCACGCTGTGATGCTCACGCCGACGAGACGCATCGGCGCGCCGTTCACGCCGGGGCTCGCTCGATCTAGGAACCCGTCGACCTGCCCTATGGTGACCGCCGCAGAATGGTGGCGGACCGGTGGGGAAATACGTGGCAGATTGCGACGCGATTGAAGAGCAGCGCCTGACTCGAAGCTGATCGCGCGGGTATTCTTGATTGCTGTCCGGGAGGCACCGATGATGTGCCTACAGTGCCGTCGTTCGTGCTCGCCTTATTCGGCGGGACGAGTACAATAATTTACCAGCCATGTGCGACAGGGAGGTTGAGATGTGGACCAAGCAACCGCACGCTGAATCAGCGACCCGCCGTGTCGTTCTAAACGCTGACATCCCGCCGGCCGGCGCCGTGGTAACCGCATGATTCGAGTATTTGCGGCGATCGCATTGGCGTGGCTGGTTCTCATGCCTCCGTTCTTCGCGGACGGTGCCTGCACCGCCGAATTCGACGATGTGGCGCGCCGGATCCAGGAAAACAAGCCTTTATTCGTGTCATTTGCGTCGGCCCGAGAGTACTGGAGTTCCGCGCATGTTTCAGTACAGGAGATATCGGCGGCCCAATGCAAAGTCTCCAGACCTCGCTATGTCGGCAGCTGCGGGCCCGGAAATCTGTTATATGTCGCCGTCCCGATCCAAAATAAAGTTTGCCGCTTGTATCGGGATTCCGATGTTCGAGTTCAACTTCAGTACGATGATCGTGAGCGGTTGAGGCAGTTGCAGGCAGATATGAAGCCATTCAAGTACTTTTCGTTCCCGTGGCTTGGGGTTAAATTGTATTGGGCCAAGTAGCGAGCATCCGTCGCGCGATGAGGGAACGGAGGCGCCGGCCGTTAGTGAATCGTTCCGTTTCGGAGAATCCCCAATGAACGAGAAATTATTTCGCACATTCGACGATTTCTATCCGTTTTATCTCGGCGAGCACACCAACCGGACCTGCCGGCGACTACATTTTACCGGTACCAGCATTGCCGTCGCGCTGCTATTCGCCGCGGTGGTCACGCAACGATGGTGGCTCATCGCCGTTGCCTTCGTGCAGGGCTACGCGTTCGCCTGGGTCGGCCACTTCTTTTTTGAGCACAATAAGCCGGCAACGTTCAAATATCCCTGGTTCAGCTTGATGGGCGACTGGCGACTGTGGTGGGACATCTTGAACGGCAAAGTCCGGATCTAAGGGCGAAAATTCTTCTCTATCCGCGACACTTTCTGCTGCTCGCCTGCTTCAGCGTCCTCATGGGCGTCTTGAGCCGGTTGCATCTCACCGCCAATCTTTCCGCTTTCTGCGCGTTGTGCGGAGCGCTGCATGCCGTAGCGCTGGTTCTCGCCATCCGGGTGCGCCAAGCAATCTGGAGAAACTCTCTGTTCATTGTCATTGCCGCTGCACTTTGCGTCATTACCTTTAAACTCGGTACCATTGAAAGACGGGCGACGCTACCCGGAAACATCGGACTCTATTCTGTGCTCGGACTTTCGGCCGTCATCGGCGCCGTGAGCTACGGCACCTTAATCCGCCTTACCGGCATGTGTGCATTGACGATAAGGGAAATCGCCGCAATTGCCGTGGGCTGCATGTTTGCCGCGTTTGCGGGTCTCCTCACCGTGAGTCATTTTCACTTTCTGGGTTCATGGTGGCTCGCCGCACTTTGGTGGTTCACGTTCTCAGGCGGACTTTGGTATTTCGACCATCGGCATAGCGCAGCAGATCAAAGACCCATCGCGGTTTCAGGCTAAAACGCAAGTGCCCAGCGGGTGGCCCGGCGCAATGATCGCCGAATCACGGACTGTCGGGCGAATGTACGTGCTCGGGCCGCACGCCGAGACCCAAAAATTGAGCCGGCCAGCGGCGCAGCCACGCGTAGCTGTCCAACAATTTCAATGGCCACGGTACCTTCAACGATCGCCGGGCGCCGGAAACCGCCGGCTTCAACACCCGATTGTGAACGGCTACCTGCAGGCCCTGGATCACCTTCACAGGAAACAACCGCCGCCGCCGCACGGAATCAAGGTCCCCGTCCTGAAGCGTTTCGGCCTTTAATTTCGCTGCGAGAAGATTTGCGGTCGCGACCGCGTCTTGGATCGCGAGATTAATGCCCACTCCGCCTACGGGCGACATGGCATGCGCCGCATCGCCGATACACAGCAATCCCGGCCTGGACCAGGCCGTCAGCCGATCGACCGACACGCTCAATAGCTTGATGTCGTCGAACGATTTCAATTCGTCCACACGGTCCGACAGAAAGTGCGCGCCGTCGGCGACAGCGGCCTTGAACGCCTCGAGCCCGGCGGCATGCACCCGCTCGATGCCGCCCTTGCCGATCACATAGGCGCACTGCCAATAATCGGTGCGGTCGATGGTCACAATCATCTTGTCGGCTCCGAGGCGTCCCAACACCTGCTCCGGATCACCGGGCTTTTTCGAGACGCGGAACCAAAGCACGTCGATGGGCGAGCCCAAATCCTGAACGACGAGACCCGACGCAGCCCTCACCGTCGAGGAGCGGCCGTCGCAGCCGACCACCAGGGTGGCGCGAACTTCGAGCGGCCCATCGGGCGTAGTTGCCTTGACGCCCACGACTCGCCCTGCCGTCTCAACCAGGCTCGTGACCTGCGCCGACATCACCACCTTCAAGGCGGGAAAGCGCCGAGCCTTTTCGGCCAGGAAATTGAGAAAATCCCATTGCGGCATCAATGCGACGAACTTGAACGGCGTCGCAACCCGGGCGAAGTCCGCGATCTTGACCCGGGTTTCACCAATTTCGGCGGCGAACGCGCGGATCTCCGAGTGCGGCAACTCGAGAAAATCGTCGATTAGCCCCAATTCCTGCATGATCATCAGCGTCGAGGGGTGCACGGTGTCGCCGCGGAAGTCGCGCAGGAAATCCGCATGCTTCTCCAGGACGACTGTTTTGATTCCGTCC
>Ga0209890_10001479_pt1 | contig 10669 bp, 9 predicted proteins | sample OrgsoiDNA2013049_FD_185799 | JGI IMG/M metagenome (GOLD analysis project Ga0209890, IMG submission 185799) | Permafrost soil microbial communities from the Arctic, to analyse light accelerated degradation of dissolved organic matter (DOM) -... | ecosystem: Environmental > Terrestrial > Soil >... | reverse complement strand
CGTGATGGGCGTCATCATGGGCGGATTGATCATCAGCTTCGCGATCTGGGGCATCGGCGATATTTTCCGCGGCTTCGGGCTCAATTCGGCGCTCAAGATTGGCAACACCGAGATCACGGTCGAACAGTTCCGCCAGTATTACACCGAGCGCCTGCAGCAACTCAGCCGCCAGGTTGGCCGCCCGATCACGCCCGACCAAGCGCGCGCGACCGGCATCGACCGCCAAGTGCTCAGCCAGTTGGTGGCCGAGACCACGCTCGACCAGCAGGCGAAGGCGTTGCGGCTCGGCATCGGCAACGACGAGATCGCCAGCCGCATCACCAACGACCCCAGTTTCCGCGGGCTCAACGGCCAGTTCGACCATTCGCGCTTCGTCGATATCATCCGGCAAGCCGGTTTTACCGAGGGCCGCTTTGTCGAGGAGCAGCGACGCGTGATCCTGCGCCGGCAGATCGCACTCAGCGTTGGCGGCGAATTTAATGTGCCGGTCACGGCGATAGCGGCGCTCAATCAATATCAAAACGAGAAACGCGCGATCGAGTATCTGGCCTTGGGTCCGGCGCAGGCCGGCGATATTCCGGCGCCGACGCCCGAGCTGCTCAGCAAATTTTTCGAGGAGCGCAAGGTTTTGTTCCGCGCCCCCGAATATCGCAAGATCACCTTGCTCTCGATGTCGCCGGCCGACCTCGCCAAGCCGGACACGGTGTCCGATGCCGATGCAAAGACTTATTACGAGCAGCACAAAGCGAGCTATGGCACGCCCGAGCGCCGCGAGCTGCACCAGATCGTGTTCCCGAATCCGGAAGAGGCGGCGGCCGCGCATGAGCGCATCGTCAAGGGCGCGAGCCTCGCCGATCTCGCCAAGGAACGCGGCTTGAAGGACAGCGATACCGATGTCGGCGTGGTGACGAAGGCCGACGTCATCGACCCGGCCGTCGCCGACGCCGCCTTCGCGCTCAAAGCGGGCGAGGTCAGCACGCCGGTCAAAGGCCGTTTCGGCATCGTGCTGCTGCAAGTCGGAAAAATCGAGCCGGGAAACCAGAAGACCTATGAGGAGGTCGCGCCGCAGATCAAACGCGAGATCGCCGAGGGCCGCGCCAAGATGGAGATCGGAAATCTGCGCGACAAGTTCGACGACGAGCGCGCCGCCGGCTCGACGCTGGCCGAGACCGCCAAGAAGCTCGGCCTCACGTCCCGCACCATCGACGCGGTCGACCGCTCCGGCCGCGGCCCGGACGGCAAGCCGATCGCCGACCTGCCGACGACGCCGGACGCGATCGCCGCGGGGTTCGGCAGCGACGTTGGCGTCGACAACGATCCGCTGCAACTGCCGAACGGCGGCTATCTCTGGTACGACGTCACCGGCATCACGCCTGCGCGCGAACGTACGCTCGACGAGGTGAAAGATCAGGTTGAGGCGCGCTGGCGCGACGATGAGATCGCCAAGCGCCTGCAAGCAAAGTCCGACGACATGGTCGGCAAGCTCAAGGCTGGCACCACGCTGGCCCAGCTCGCCGCCGAGTCCGGCCTGAAAGTGGTAACGGCAACCGACCTGCAGCGCGGCAAGCCGGGCGGCTTCGCGCCGTCCAAGCTGGTCGATACGGCCTTCAAGTCGCCCAAGGGCGTGCCGGCCAGCGCCGAGGGCGATCAAGTCACCGCGCGTTTCGTATTCCGGGTGACCGACATCGTGGATCCCACGCTCGATCCCATCGCTAGCAAGGCGATCACGGCCTCGCTGCAGAACTCCTACACCGACGATATTATCGGCGCCTATGTCACGCGGCTCGAAAGCGATTTTGGCGTCACGCTCAACCAGCAGGCGATTACTCAAGTCTTCGGCGGCGCACCGGCCAATACTGGCAACACCGGCGACTACTGATCCCATGCAGATCGAGCCGTCGGAAACCGCATTCGCCGAACGCTACGGCCGCGGCCAGGCGCAGGTGGTGTGGACCACGCTGGTCGCCGACCTGGAGACGCCGGTCTCGGCCTTCCTCAAGCTCGGCGGCGGTAAGCCGATGAGCTTCCTGCTCGAGTCTGTGGAAGGCGGCGCGGTGCGCGGCCGCCATTCCATCATCGGTATCGACCCCGACCTGATCTGGCGCGCCAACGGCGCGCGCGCCGAGGTCAATCGGAGCGCGCGATTAAAACCGGACGCTTTCGTGCCCTGCCCGGAGCCGCCGCTCAAGGCGCTGCGCACGCTGACCGCGGAAAGCCGCATCGAATTGCCCGACAGCCTGCCGCCGATGGCGGCCGGCGTGTTCGGCTATCTCGGCTACGACATAGTGCGGCTGATGGAAGAATTGCCGCCGCCCAATCCGGATCCGATCGGCATTCCCGATGCCGTGCTGGTGCGCCCGACCATCATCGTGGTGTTCGACGCGGTGAAGGATTCGATCACCGTGGTCACGCCGGTACGGCCGGAAAAGGGCGTCGACGCCAAGACGGCGCTGACGCGCGCGGTCGAGCGCCTGTCCGGCATCGTGGAAAGCCTTGACCGGCCGCTGGATATGTCGCTCGCGGAATACGACGAAGGCCCGCTCGATGTGCCGCCGAAATCCAACACCACGCCGGACGAATACAAGGCGATGGTCGCCAAGGCCAAAGACTACATCACCGCCGGTGACGCCTTCCAGATCGTGCTGGCGCAGCGCTTCGAGGCGCCGTTCACGCTGCCGCCCTTCTCGCTCTACCGCGCGCTGCGGCGGACCAATCCGTCGCCCTATCTCTACTTCCTCGACTTCGGCGGCTTCGCGGTCGCCGGATCGAGCCCGGAAATCCTGGTCAAGGTCGCCGGTGACCTCGTCACCATCCGCCCGATCGCCGGCACAAGGCCGCGCGGTGCGACGCCGCATGAAGATAAAGCTCTGGAAGAAGAACTGCTGGCCGATCCGAAGGAGCGTGCCGAGCATCTGATGCTGCTCGATCTCGGCCGCAACGACGTCGGCCGCGTCGCGGAGATCGGCAGCGTGACCGTCACCGATCAGTTTTTCGTCGAGCGCTACAGCCACGTGATGCACATCGTCTCCAACGTCGAGGGCAAGCTCAGCGCGAACCGCGACGCGCTCGATGCGCTGGCCGCCGGATTTCCCGCCGGCACCGTGTCGGGCGCGCCGAAAGTGCGCGCCATGCAGATCATCGACGAGCTGGAGAAGGAAAAGCGCGGGCTGTACGCTGGCTGCGTCGGCTATTTCTCCGCCGCCGGCGAGATGGACACCTGCATCGTGCTGCGCACCGCGCTGGTGAAGGACGGCACCATGTATGTGCAGGCCGGCGCCGGCATCGTCGCCGACAGCAATCCAGAATCCGAGCAACAGGAATGCGTCAACAAGGCCAAGGCCTTGTTCCGCGCCGCCGAGGAAGCCCGCCGATTTGCCAGCGCTGCCAAGCGCGGGCAATAATCACGCGCCAGGGGCGGCGTCCGGAGACAGGGGCATGGGCTGGCTGCATCGGCTCGATCGTCTGATCGGCCAAATCGTTGCCGCCGCGCAATGGCTGGCGCTGCCGCTCGTCCTGTTGTTGTTCCTGCAATGGCCGTTGCGTGACATCGTGCGCGGCTATTCGCGCGAGGCGAACGATCTCGGCCAGATCATCTTCGCGCTGTTTGTTGCGGTTAGCGTCACCGCCGCGACGCGCGCCGGCACCCACCTCGCCGCCGACACGCTGGCGCAACGCTACTCTATGCGAACGCGCCGCCGGCTCAAGCAATTGGGCGCCGCTCTCGGGATCCTACCCTGGGCGCTGTTCGTGCTGTTCGCCGCCAAGGGCATCGTGGTGTCGTCGGTGCTCGGGCTGGAAGCGTTCGCCGACACCAACAATCCCGGTTATTTCATCATCAAGGCGGCGTTGTGGTTGATGGCGGTCGTGATCATCGCACAGGCTGCCGTCGATATTTTCCGCCCCAAGCCCGCGGATGACGTCTGATGGAATGGAGCGGCTTTGCGCTGTTGATCCTGGTCGGTGTTGGGATCATTTCCACCGGTCTGCCCGCCGCATTCGTGCTGATCGCGGTGGCCAGCCTCGGTGCGGCGCTCGGTCTCGCCACGGATACGTTTCCGTTTTCGCTGCTGTGGGCTTTGCCCGGCCGGCTGATCAATCTGTTCGACAACGATCTGCTGCAGGCGCTGCCGCTCTACGTGACCATGGGCCTGCTGCTCGGCCGGCTGCCGGTGGCCGATGCGCTCTATCGCACCAGCAACGCGATATTGCCGAAGCGGGCGTCGGCGCCGCTGGTCTCCGGCATGTTCCTCGGCGCCCTGCTCGGCCCGATGAACGGCTCGGTCGGCGCCAGCGTGCTCGGCCTCTCGCGCGTGGTGGCGCCGCGGCTTAACGCCGAAGGCGTGCCGGCGGCCACGCGTGACGCCGTCATCGCGGTCGCCAGCACGCTCGGCGTTCTGGTGCCGCCCTCGCTCGTGCTCATTCTGCTCAGCGACGCCATGTTGAACGCGCACACTTATGCCGTGACGCAGACCGGCCGCGTCGATCGCGTCATCAACACGCAGGACGTTTTTCACTCCGCCTTGGTGCCGGCCGGGATCTTTCTGACCCTGTGTATGCTGCTGGCGTGGCGCGCCGGCCGCAGTCAGGCTCTCTCGCCCGTGCGCGAACGCCTGACGCCGCAAGAAGGCATCCTGGCCGGGTTCGCGCTATTCGCGCTGCTGGCGCTGCTCGGCGGCGTCGCCACCGGATACTTTTATGCCGTCGAAGCGGCGGCGATGGGCGCCTTCACCTTGCTGAGTGCCGGTCTGATCAGCGGCCGGCTGCACGGCGCCGTGTTGCGCGAACTGCTGCATGACGCCATCGCCATCACCGGCGCCCTGTTCTCGCTGTTGATCGCGGCAACCACGTTTACCCTGATCCTGCGGCTGCTCGGCACCGACCGGCTGGTCGACAATCTGGTTGCCGGCATACCAGGTGGCGACGTTCTGGCGACGGCGGTCATCCTCGGCGTCATCGGACTGTGCGCTTTCGTGCTTGACGCCTTCGAGATTATTTTCGTGATCGTGCCGATCGTCATTCCGCCGCTGCTGGTGCGCGTGGCCGACGCGCGCTGGGTCGCGGTACTGGTGCTGCTCACTTTGCAATCCAGTTTCCTGCTGCCGCCGTTCGGCTATGCGTTGATGATGGTACGCGGCGCGGCCAAGAATCCGGCGCCGTTCCGCCTCTTCGTGCGGGCTCTCATTCCGTTCCTGCTGGCGCAGTGGATGCTGCTCATCGTCGTGCTGCTGGTGCCCAAGCTGGTGCACATCGGCGAGAATGCCGCCGAGAGCACCCGCGCGCCGGCCGCACCGGTCTCCAATGAAGAAATCAACCGGCGTTTGCGGGAGATGGTTCCCCCGCCGCCCGACATCGAGCCGAAATGACGCCTGCTTGACCCCCCTCAAGCGTGGTCTTAAGACCTTGAGCGGGCTTAAAAACATGATCGTTTTGATCGACAACTACGACAGCTTCACCTTCAACCTGTTCCATTACCTGGGCGGGCTGGGGGCGGACGTCGTCGTCCATCGCAACGACAAGATTTCGGCCGCCGACGTGATCGCCACCGAACCGGAGGCCATCGTGCTCTCGCCCGGCCCCTGCACGCCGAACGAAGCCGGCATTTGCCTCGATTTGATCGCCAAGGCCGCGCCCACGATCCCGATCCTCGGCGTCTGCCTCGGGCATCAGGCGATCGGGCAAGCGTTCGGCGGCAAAGTCGTGCGCGCGGCGCCGGCGCACGGCAAAGTGTTCGAGATCAAGCACACCGGCACCGGCGTCTTCCGCGGCATCAACGGGCCGTTCCACGCCACGCGCTATCATTCGCTCGTGGTCGAACGCGCCAGTATGCCGCGCGAGCTCTCCGTCAACGCCGAAACCGGCGACGGTCTGGTGATGGGTCTCGCGCATGCGAGCCTGGCGGTGCACGGCGTGCAGTTCCATCCCGAGAGTATCGCCTCCGAGCACGGCCATCTGATGCTGAAGAATTTCCTCGATCTCGCCGCCGCCTGGAATAAGCAGCGCAGGCGGAAAGCGAGCGCTGCTCCGGCGCGTAAGTCGCCCGCCCACGTAGCGGGTTAAGCCCATGGCCGACGATTTCAAAGCGCTCATCGCCAAGGTCGCGACCGGCGCGAGCCTCACCCGCGCGGAAGCAGCCTCCGCCTTCGACAACATGATGTCGGGCGAAGCGACGCCCTCGCAGATGGGCGCGCTGCTGATGGGTTTGCGCGTGCGCGGGGAAACCGTCGACGAGATCACCGGCGCGGTCACCACCATGCGCGCCAAGATGCTGGGCGTGAAAGCGCCGCCCGACGCGGTCGACGTGGTCGGCACCGGCGGCGACGCCTCCGGCTCGTTCAATATCTCGACCTGCGCTGCGTTCATCGTCGCGGGCGCCGGCGTGCCGGTCGCCAAGCACGGCAACCGCGCGCTGTCGTCGAAATCCGGCGCGGCCGACGTGCTGCAAGCGCTCGGCGTCAAGATCGAACTCAATGCCGAGCAGGTGGGCGCTTGCATTCGCGAGGCCGGCATCGGCTTCATGTTTGCGCCCGCGCATCATCCGGCGATGAAGAACGTGGGACCGACCCGCGTCGAGCTCGGCACCCGCACCATCTTCAATCTGCTCGGGCCGCTGTCCAATCCGGCCAGCGTCAAGCGGCAGATGATCGGCACGTTCTCCAAGCACTGGATCGAGCCGATGGCGCAGGTGCTAAAAAATCTCGGTTCGGAATGCGTCTGGGTGGTACACGGCTCCGACGGCCTGGACGAGATCACAACCGCGGGGGCGACCAGCGTGGCCGAACTCAAGGACGGCAAAGTTCGCACTTTCGAGGTCACGCCCGAGGAAGCGGGCTTGAAACTTGTCAAGCCGGAGGCGCTGCGTGGCGGCGACGCCGAACATAACGCCAAGGCACTGCTCGACGTGCTGAAAGGCAAAGCCGGACCGTTCCGCGACGTGTCGATCCTCAATGCCGCCGCCGCCCTGATCGTCGCCGGCAAGGCCAAGGATTTGAAGGAAGGCGCCGCGCTGGCGGCGAAATCAATCGACAGCGGCGAAGCCGAGGGCCGGCTCGACCGGCTAATCGCGGTGTCCAACGCCGTGGAGGCGTAGTGCATGATCCCGAAAAGTGGGAACCGGTTTTCGGATAAGATCATGCGCAGGGAAAAATAAATGTCGGACATCCTGGCCAAGATCCAAGCCTACAAGCGCGAGGAGATCGCGGCGGCCAAAATTGCGCGCCCCCTCGGCCAACTCGAACGCGAGGTAAAGGCGGCGCCGCCGCCGCGGGGTTTTCTGCGCGCGATCGAGCGGCGCATTGCCGGCGGCGACTACGCGCTGATCGCCGAGATTAAGAAGGCGAGCCCGTCGGCGGGCTTGATCCGCGCCGATTTCGATCCGCCGAAGCTCGCCAAAGCCTACGAAGCGGGCGGTGCCGCTTGTCTCTCCGTGCTCACAGACGGGCCGTCATTCCAGGGCAAACCGGAATTCCTCGGCGCGGCGCGCAATGCCACCGGTTTGCCGGTTCTGCGCAAGGATTTCATCTACGAGCCTTACCAGGTGGTGGAATCGCGCGCGCTGGGCGCCGATTGCATCCTGCTCATCATGGCGGCCGTCGATGATGCGGCAGCTAAGGAGATCGAAGATGCCAGCTTTGCCAATGGGATGGATGTTTTAATAGAAGTTCATCAAGAAGATGAGCTTGAGCGGGCGCTGAAACTCAAATCGCGGCTGATCGGCGTCAACAACCGGGATCTGCGCACCTTCAAGACCTCCCTTGCTATCAGCGAGCTCCTGGCGCCGAAAATCCCGCGCGAGCGCATCGTGGTCGCCGAAAGCGGGCTCAATACGCCCGCCGACCTCGCCCGCCTCGCCCGTATCGAAATTTCCACCTTCCTGGTCGGCGAAAGCCTGATGCGGCAAGCCGACGTCACGGCCGCCACCCGCGCCCTACTCGCGCGGACGCCGCGCCGCGCGGCGGCGGAGTGAGCCATGGCACGCGCCAAGAAAACCATCGTGCGGCGTAAAAAGGCGGCACCGCGGCGTGCCAAACCGAAGGCGAAACGCGCGCCTTTTATGACCAATACCGAACTCACCCATATCGACCCGCGCGGCCAGGCGCGCATGGTCGACGTCTCCGCCAAGAACCTGACCGAGCGGCTCGCCATAGCGGAAGGCCGCGTCATCATGCGCAAGGAGACGCTCGACCTGGTGCTCGCCGGCAACGCGCTCAAGGGCGACGTGCTGGGTGCCGCGCGGCTCGCCGGCATCATGGCGGCCAAACGCACCCACGGGCTGATCCCGCTCTGTCACCCGCTGCCGATCACCAAGGTCGAGATCGACATCGATCCGGAACATGCCCTGCCAGGCTTCCTGGTGCGCGCGACGGTGAAAGTAACCGGGCAGACCGGCGTCGAGATGGAAGCGCTGGTCGCGGTTTCGATCGCGTGCCTGACCGTCTACGACATGGTCAAAGCGGTTGAACGCGGCATGCGCATCGAGGGCATAAGGCTGCTGCGAAAGAGCGGTGGCAAATCCGGCGATTATCTCGCCGAGGACTTCACCGAATGAACCGTCCGCTGATGCCGGTCGCCGAAGCCTTGGCTAGGGTGCTGGCCGATGCGCGCGCGCTGCCGGCGGAAACGGTTGCGCTCGACGACGCGCTCGGGCGCGTGCTCACCGAAGACTTGAACGCGTTGCGCACGCAGCCGCCGGCCGCGGTCTCGGCCATGGACGGCTATGCGGTGCGCGCCGCCGACGTCGCGCAAGCGCCGGTCAAACTCAAGCTCATTGGCGAAGTCGCCGCCGGGCATCCCTTCGAAGGCGAAGTGAAAGCCGGCCAAGCCGCGCGCATCTTCACCGGCGGCGTGATGCCGGCGGGCGCCGATACCGTGGTGATCCAGGAGCTCACTGCGCGCGAGGGCGATACAGTGACGATCCAGAAGGCGACCGCCAAGCACCGCAATGTGCGCGACCAAGGCATCGATTTCACGCAAGGCCAGACGTTGCTGCGCAAAGGCCGCCGCCTCAGCGATCGCGACCTGATGCTCGCCGCCGCCATGAACTATCCGACCTTGAACGTGCACCGCCGGCCCAAGGTGGCTGTGCTCGGCACCGGCGACGAGCTGGTGGCACCCGGCAGCACGCCTTCGCCCGGCGAGATCGTCTATTCCAACGGCTTCGCCCTCATCGCCATGGCGCGTAGCGAAGGCGCCGAGGTGAGCGACCTCGGCGTTGCCCATGACCGCATCGAGGACATCGCGGCGGCGGTGCGGCGCGCACGTGATTGGGGAGCCGATATTCTGCTCACCAGCGGCGGCGCCTCGGTCGGCGAGCACGACCTGGTGCAGCGGGCGCTGGCGGCCGAAGGGCTCGCGCTGTCGTTCTGGCGGGTGGCACTACGCCCCGGCCGGCCGATGATGCATGGCCGGCTGGGCGGCATGCAGGTGTTGGGCGTGCCCGGGAATCCGGTGTCGTCCTATGTCTGCGCCTTCCTGTTCCTGGTGCCGCTGATCCGGAAGCTCTCAGGCCGCGAGGATGTCGCGCGCGTTCCCGAGCCGGCCCGGTTAGGCGGCGACCTGCCGGCCAATGACGAGCGGGCCGACTACATGCGGGCAACCCTCATCCTAGGCCCGGACGGCCCGGTCGCGACCCCGCTTCCGGCCCAGGACAGTTCCCTGATGGCGCCTCTGGCCAAGGCGGATTGCCTGCTGATTCGCGAACCCAACGCACCGGCGGCGGCGGCCGGTTCACCATGCGTCATCCTTAAGCTCGCCCTCTAGCGGCCTTTCGCATTTTTCACTCCAAATTAAATGGTTGCAGAACACATATCGAACAGATAGTGTCCGTTCATGATTTGTTTCTGACCGGTTCCCCAAAAAGGGCCGGCTAAAGACCTAGCAAAAGAAAGAGCCGGGGAGAGATAGATGCTGACCCGCAAGCAATTCGAGCTCCTGCGCTTCATCCACGAACGGCTGACCGAGGCCGGGATACCCCCCTCGTTCGATGAAATGAAGGACGCCCTCGACCTGCGTTCCAAATCCGGCATCCACCGGCTGATCACGGCGCTGGAGGAACGCGGCTTCATCCGCCGCCTGCCCAACCGGGCGCGCGCCATCGAAGTGATCAAGCTGCCCGACTCGGTCGCCCACGGCATCAGCGGCGGCCGCTCGCGCGGCTTCAGGCCGAGCGTGATCGAGGGCGACCTCGGCCGCGTACGGGCCGCTTCCGTCAACTCCGAGGACGACGACGACGGCCGCCGCCCAATCGCAGTGCCGGTCATGGGCCGCATCGCCGCCGGCACGCCGATCGAGGCGATCCAGACCCGCAGCCATGTCATCAACATGCCGGCCGACCTGCTGACCGCCGGCGAGCATTTCGCGCTCGAGGTGCGCGGCGACAGCATGATCGAAGCCGGCATTCTCGACGGTGACATCGCGCTAATCCGTAAATCCGAAGCCGCCGAGACCGGCGACATCGTGGTGGCGCTGATTGACGACGAGGAAGCCACGCTCAAGCGGTTCCGCCGCCGTGGCGCCTCGATCGCGCTCGAACCAGCCAATACGTCCTACGAGGTGCGCATCCTGCCGCCCAACCGCGTGCGCATCCAGGGCAAGCTGGTCGGGCTGTTCCGGCGCTATTAGAGCCTAATCTCCCGGTTCCATATCTTGGACGCGCGGCGTCGCGTCGGATGCG
>Ga0209890_10001478_pt1 | contig 10676 bp, 8 predicted proteins | sample OrgsoiDNA2013049_FD_185799 | JGI IMG/M metagenome (GOLD analysis project Ga0209890, IMG submission 185799) | Permafrost soil microbial communities from the Arctic, to analyse light accelerated degradation of dissolved organic matter (DOM) -... | ecosystem: Environmental > Terrestrial > Soil >... | reverse complement strand
CCCCGCCATCCAGCATGCGGAGACGAGCCTCGTCTTCCAGCATCTGCGCGGCACCAACGTGCTACCGGCACCCTGACAGCGCCTTACACGGGAAGGTCCCGATCAGGTGAGATCGCCAGACACCGACTGAGTCGGAATACAGCGCCCTCGCGGTGGTCAGTCCTCAGCAACAGCGGGCCCGTGGGTTCTTGTTCAGGTGCTCGCTTCGGTGTCGCTCGAAATCCCGGCGCGACATTGGCTCCACGTCATCGTTGAGACAGCCTTCGAGGTACAAGTCCCACTTGGCCTCGCCGGTCACCTGCCTGAGGTACCAGCGGATCCCGTGACCGGCCCGCAGCGCGGCGGCCCTCATCGTGACCTACCGGAACCGGCCAGCTCCCGCTTGGAAGCGGCGAGCTCGCGCTGGGTGGTCTGGTACTCGCGGATGGCTTCCTTCTCCTGGGGGGTGGCGAAGATCTCCGCCGCATCGACCAGGTGCGAGGGTTGCCGCGGGACCTCGGTGGTCGGCAGCCCGCCAAGTTTCGCCGCCTTGACCCAGACGGGGATGGCGCTGGCGATCACGATGAGGGTCAACACCGCGAAGAGGGCCATCAGGACACCGTCGACCGTCGAGTTCGTGATGATCTGCTGCATCTGGTCCATGGTCTTGGCAGGCTTGAGCAGCTTGCCGTTGTCAAGCGCCGCCTGGTAGGTCGATCGCTGCGCGAAGAAGCCGATCTTCGGGTTACTTGAGAACACCTTCTCCCAGCTCGCGGTCATCGTGACGATCAGGTCCCAGGCGAGAGCGATCCCGGGAACCCAGACGTACCTGGCCTTGCCGTGCTTGAGCACCAGCGTCACACACAGGGCAAGCGCGATTGCGGCGAGCAGCTGGTTGGAGATACCGAACAGCGGGAACAGCTGGTTGATACCGCCGAGCGGGTCGTTCACACCGACATACAGCATGTAGCCCCACAAACCCACGACCACGGCGCTGGCGGACCAGGAGGCCGGCTTCCAGGAGATGTCGGCGTACCTGGGCCAGACGTTTCCGATCGTGTCCTGCAGCATGAACCGGCCGACCCGGGTTCCGGCATCGACGGCGGTGAGGATGAACAGCGCCTCGAACATGATCGCGAAGTGGTACCAGAACGCGGCGAGGCCTCCGCCGAACGCCTTGGTGAAGACAAGCGAGATCCCGAAGGCGAGCGTGGGTGCGCCACCGGTGCGGGAGATCAGGGTGATCTCGTGGATGGAATGTGCCGCGGCAGTGAGGTCGGCTGGGCTGATCGTGAAGCCGAGGGTGCCGATGAAGTTCGCGGCGGCACCCGGCGTGCCACCCGTGGCGCCCGCGGGACTGTTGATCGCGAAGTAGAGCCCTTGGTTGATGACGGAGGCGGCGATCAGGGCGCTGATGGCGACGAACGACTCCATCAGCATGCCGCCGTACCCGATCATCCGGACCTGGCTCTCCTTCCCGATCATCTTGGGAGTGGTGCCCGAGGCAATCAGCGCATGGAACCCCGACAGGGCACCGCAGGCGATCGTGATGAACACGAACGGGAAGAGCTTTCCGGAGAACACGGGTCCCGTGCCATCCAGCGCGAACTTCGTGACGGCCTGGTTCTCGAGAACGGGTCTGGCGATGACTAGGCCGACGGCGAGGAGTGCGATGACGCCGACCTTCATGAAGGTGGACAGGTAGTCACGCGGGGCCAGCAGCATCCACACGGGCAGGATCGAGGCCACGAAACCGTAGATGACCAGAGCGTAGACAAGGTTGTTCGGGGTGAGGGTCAGCACATCGGCCAGACCCAGCTGCTCGACGTAGTTGCCGCCGATGATCGCCGCCAACAGCAGAGTGACACCGATCGCGGTGACCTCCATGACGCGACCGGGCCGCAGGTAGCGCAGGTAGAACCCCATGAAGAGCGCGATCGGGATCGTGAGCCCGATCGAGAAGACGCCCCAGGGCGAAAGGGCGAGGGCATTGACCACGACGAGGGCAAGCACCGCCAGGAGGATGATCATGATCGAGAAGACCGCGATCAGCGCGGCGATGCCGCCGATGGTGCCGATCTCCTCGCGCACCATCTGGCCGAGGCTCTTGCCGTTGCGACGCATCGAGAAGAAGAGCACGACCATGTCCTGGACCGCTCCGGCAAAGATGACTCCGACGATGATCCAGATCGTGCCCGGCAGATAACCCATCTGCGCGGCCAGAACCGGACCGACGAGCGGACCAGCGCCCGCGATCGCCGCGAAGTGGTGCCCGAACAGCACCCGCCGGTCGGTCACGTCGAAGTCGGCGCCGTTCTGGAGGCGCTCGGCCGGAGTGGCACGGGTGTTGTCAGTCCCGAGCACCCGGTAGGTGATGAACCGGGCGTAGAACCGGTAGGCGATGGCGTACGAAGAGAGCGCGGCGAAGAGGATCCACAGGGCAGAGACATTCTCACCCCGGGACAGGGCGAGCATCGCCCAGCAGACCGCGCCGACAAGGGCAACAGCCCCCCAGACCACCATTGACTTGGGCGTCATCTTCCGCCCCGTTTGATCTGGAGACGTGACCGTTGACATGGGGGTCCTCCTGGTGGGGTCGCTGAGTTGGGACGGAATCTACGCCCAGCTCCATACCACACAAACCGGGGGGCTGCTGAGGCGTTGTGACCCCCGTCTCACGAGAGCAACATGATGTGCCGGAGGTCGCAGTCAGCGGCGGCGCGCTGTTCTCGCGTTGGGGCGCGAGCGCCCAGTAGCTCCAGCGCAGTTCGTCGTGTCACGACGCGCGGAAGGTCTCCACTGTCTCGATGGTGTCGGCTTCGGCCGCCTTCTTGTCGGGTCGGTGCCGGACCACCCGCGCAAAGCGCAGTGCAAGACCGGCCGGATAGCGGGGTGAGGTCTGAACGCCGTCGAACGCGATCTCGACCACGACCTCCGGGCGCAGGTTGAGGACGTAGCCGTCGGTGGGCCCGGCCGCGTGAAGGGGCAGCTCGGCGCTCTGCCAGCGGAGCATCTCGTCGGTGAGTCCCTTGAACGTCTTGCCCAGCATGACGAAACCACCCTGCGGGCCGAACCGCCCATCCGGGTCCCGTGCGCCGAGGTGGAGGTTGCTCAGCCAACCGCTGCGACGGCCGTTGCCTCTTTCGACAGCCAGGATGACCAGGTCGAGAGTGTGAACCGGCTTGACCTTGATCCAGCCGACGCCGCGGCGCCCCATCTGGTAGGTCGCATCGTGGGCCTTGACCACCACGCCTTCGTGCCCGCGCGCCACGGCGTCGGCGGCAAAAGCTGTGGCCGCCTCGACCTGGGCGACCTCGGCGACGTCATCGACCTGCAGCCGGGGCGCGAGGTGGTGCAGGGGCACGGCGCTCTCCAGGATGTCTCGCCGGACGATGGCGGGCTCCTCGATCAGATCGGATCCGTTCAGGTGCAGCAGGTCAAAGAGGTATGCCGTAAGCGGGGCCCCGGCGCGGGCCACGGCGGGGTCAACACGACTGGCGGTACGAGAACCGGTCTCCTGGAACGGTTTTGGCCGACCGTCCGGGTGCAGGGCGATCAGCTCGGCGTCGAAGATCGCACTGCTGACCGGCAGCGAGGCGATCAGCTCCACCACTTCGGGAACACGGTCGGTGATGTCGTCCAGGGACCGGGTCAGGACGTGGATATCGTTGCCCTGCTTGTGGATCTGGGCTCGGATACCGTCCAGCTTCCACTCGACGCCAGCCGGCCCTGACTTCGCCAAAGCCTCGGCGACGCTCTTGGCCGAGCTGGCCAGCATCGGAGCGACGCCCTGGCCAACCGACAGGCGGAAAAGGTCGAGAGCCGCCGGACCATCCAGCAACAGGCTCTGGGCGACAGCGGGGAGGTCGCCCCGGGCGCCCACGGCACGGCGTACGTCCTCAAGAGGAACGCCACCTGCCTGGGCAACTGCCGCCATGACCACCGACTCCAGGGCGCCGTGGCGCAGCCCGCCCCTGAGCAGACCCAGGACGAGCACTCGCTCCTGGGCGGTGAGTCTCGTGACCAGGTCCTGGAACAGGTCGGCACGCTCGCGCGACGATCCGGGTCCGGCGAGCTCGCCGGCCTGCTGCATCACGGCGTCCAGATCGGACACCGTCACGTGGCCGTCCTCCGCGACGCCGGCTTCCATGACGCTCGCTCCTGCGACGCCCGACAGCTCGATGCCGGTGCGGCGCTGACGAAGCGTGCCTGAGATATAGCGGGTGGTCAGCCCGATCTCGTCGGCCGAGGCCTTGCCCTCGAAAACCTGCCGGGCGCACTTTCGCAGCAGGTCGGCGATGAGGGACACTTTGGAGAGCCGCGAGCTGGTCCCGGACAGCTGGTTCGAGGTGGAGGCGACATCGGCCAGAAGCATGATCCAATGTTGGCAGGCAGGTCCGACAGCCAACAGGAGGACGCTCATGGAGATTCTTGGCAGGCAAGACGGGGCCGCCGGCGATACGGCACCGTGGGCCGGGGCAGACGACCGGCCGGTCGCTGGCGCCGTCACCTCGCTGATCGAGCGACTGCTGGACGTCGGAATCGACGGCAGGGGCCCGTTCAGATCAGCGCATAGCGTTGCGGAGTTCGCCCTGGCCGAGCACCGCGAGGTCGAGCCGGCGATCGACGCTCTGGTCCGCTCGCACCTCCGGCTCGTCGCCGCCAGTGGATTCGTGACCGGGCTGGGTGGCTTCGCTGCCATTCCGATCGCTTTGCCCGCCAACGTCGCGGGCTTCTATCTGGTGGCAACGCGGATGGTCGCCGGCATCGCATCGAGCCGAGGCCATGACATCGACCAGCCCGACGTGCGTTCGGCGGTTCTGCTCGCGCTGGTCAGCGCCGACGCTGATGACCTGCTCGGGAAGGCAAGTGACGCCGGCGCCGGGCGGCTGGTCAACCTCGCCGCCCAAAGGCTGCCCGGCCCGGTGCTGATGGCGGTCCGGAAGGGCGTGATGTTCCGCCTGCTCGCCCGGATCGGCAAGAGGTCGTTCTCGCGTTTCGGCAGAGTCGTTCCCGTGGCCGGTGGGCTTGTCGGCGCCGGTCTCGACGCCTACCTGCTCAAACGGATCGCCGACCACGCGCGTCTCGAGTTTCCCTGGAAGCCCTGATCGGTTTCCTGATCGACCCACAGCTACCCGAAGGGAGCAGGTATGGCCGCCGCTAAGGCTTTGCGATGGGGAGCACTGCGTTCCCTGGCTACCGCGTTTCGCACGGCTACCCGTGCGGGAACCCCCAGTATGGGAACCCGCCTCATTGCGCTGCCTCGCCTGGTCTGGGCAACCTTCAGGGGCGAGTATGCCGGGACCAGCCGCGGCCGTTTGTTCGCCATCGTCGGTGCCCTGTTGTATGTCGTGTCGCCCATCGACCTCGTTCCGGAGCTGATCCTTCCCCTAATCGGACTCGGCGATGATGCCCTCGTCATCAGCTGGATCGCGGCGTCGCTGATCAACGAGACCGAGTCCTTCTTGCACTGGGAACGCGAGCGCGATCTCCGTGTGCATGGCGACGTCATCGTCGGAGACGTCATCCACTGATCTGCACGACGTGACGGGGCACTCATCCACATGGGTCGGGCCTCGCGTCTCACTCTCCACCGCCGGCAGTGGCCGTACGTCATCACCGCCCGGCGGGTTCCAGAGTCGACCCATGACGACAACGATCCACCTTTCCGGACCCGCCGATGTGCTGACAGTGCTGCCCTACCAGCTTGGCTTCCACCCCCATCACTGCCTCGTGGTCGTGAGCCTGCGAGGCACCCGGATGGGGCTGGTCCAGCGCATTGACCTACCGCCACCGCAGCATGTTGGCGACGCCGTCGCAGCGATGATCGCCCCACTGCGGCAGAACACCCCCAAAGCCGTGCTGCTCATCGGCTTCGAGGAGGTCGAGGGTGAGAGCCGCGCCATGCTGGATGAGATGGCGGATGCCTGCCTCGCTCATGGCATCGAGGTCGCGGACCGCCTGGTCGTGCGGGGCGGTCGCTGGTTCGACCTCGACTGCGTTCAGGGCTGCTGTCCGCCGGGGGGCCTGCCGTTGCCACCCCCGAGCGAGGTTCCCGCGGTGGCCGAGTTCGTCGGACGGGAGATCTGCCCGTTGCCCGACCGATCTGCGCTGGCCGATCTGCTGGAGCCGAACACGCCCGAGCTGGGCCAGGTGGTGATACGTCTGGCCGACGAGTGGTTGCAGCTTCGAGAGGAGGCCACGGATGCCCGCAGGGAGCCGGAGCTCAGCATCCGGGCGGCCGAGCTACACGGATTTCGCGACAGCGAGCTGGCGGTCTGGTCCGTGGTCCTGTGCGACCAGGATGATGCTGAACCGATCCAGGAGCTGCCGCCACAGGATCTGGCCATGCTCGTCACGTCGCTGACCGACGTCGATCTGCGTGACGGGCTGATCGCCTGGTTGTGCCCCGGCACGCTGTCGCTGGACCTGATCGACCCGATCCTGTCCCTCCAGCTGAGCAGGGCGCTTCCCGAGCCTCTGTGGCTCGATCGGCACGCTCGGGAGATGGCGCAGGTCATCGGCCGGCAGCGGATCGAGCGGCGGCTCTGTGAGCTCAGCGCCACCTTGCCTGATCAGTGCGCTGTGCCGACCCTGACGGTGCTCGCGTCCTTCACCTGGTGGCGCGGAGATGGTTCTTTGACTCGAGTTGCGCTGGAACGGGCGCTCAGAATCGACCCGGACTACCGCCTGGCCGTGTTACTCGAGCAGATGGTGGACCTGGCAATCCGCCCCGAGAGAGCGTCCGCCTGAGCGCCTGAGCGCCCTCATGGTTCTTCGCCTGGACCCGTGGCTGTTCACGAGATGGACAAAAGCTCCCGATTCGGGTGCACTTTCCGTATAGTTGACGCCAGGTCATGAGTCCCAGCGACAAGCCCCGGCTTGCTGGGCGGCAACCCTCGTCCGCGGTGGGGTGCCCCGGGTGATGACCCGGCCCGCTCGAACCAGAGCGGGCAAGCGCGGGTCCTGACCATCACGGCAGGCCCATACCCTCCGGGAGCCCATCGTGACCATTACCTCAGAACGACACCGAGTGCGAGAAGTGGAGCCGTTGACCCCTACTCAGACCGGGACCCCGATCAAGCCCGACGAAGAGCCAGATACCTGGTCGACCGGAGCCTGGCGTGAAGGGTCCCCGCAAGGGTCAAGGCAGCACGTGGACATCGGCAGCCTTCGGTTCGAAGCCGGAGGAGCCCTCCCGCAGGTGCGCATCGCCTATGAGACGTGGGGGACCCTCAACACGGCACGTGACAACGCCATCATGGTTGAGCACGCCCTGACCGGTGACAGCCATGTATCGGGTCCGGCAGGTTCAGGACACGCGACACCGGGCTGGTGGGAGGGGCTGATCGGCCCTGGTCGCCCTCTCGACACCGACCACTGGTTCATCGTGGCGAGCAACGTCATTGGTGGTTGCCAAGGCACCACCGGCCCGTCATCCGAGGCGCCAGATGGGCGTCCCTGGGGGAGCAGGTTCCCGTTCGTGACAGTTCGCGACCAGGTTGCCGCCGAGGCCGGTTTGGCGGATCGGCTGGGGATCTCCGCCTGGGCGGCGGTCCTCGGAGGCTCGATGGGCGGCATGCGGGCACTCGAGTGGGCGGTGACCTACCCACAGCGCGTACGCCGATGCATTGTGCTGGCCTGCGCGGCCTACGCATCCGCCGAGCAGATCGCCTGGTGTCAGCCGCAGCTGCTCGCCATTCGTCAGGACCCTGACTTCGCCGGCGGAGACTACTACGGCCGTCCGCGGGGTCCGGACCTCGGAATGGGTCTGGCCCGCCGGATCGCACATGTGACCTACCGCAGCGAGCCCGAGCTTGACCGCCGCTTCGGTCGCACGGCCCAAGGCGAGGAGCAGCCCATCGGCGGGGGCGGTCGTTATGCGGTGGAGAGCTATCTCGACCATCATGCGGAGACACTGGTGGCCCGGTTCGACGCCAACTCCTATCTGGTCCTCACCGAGTCGATGAACTCCCACGATGTGGGTCGGGGGCGTGGTGGGGTGCAGGCGGCGCTGGAACGCGTGACGGCGGATCTGGTTGTTGTGGCCATCGACTCGGACAGGCTCTACCCGCCCCGGTTGTCGCACGAGATGTCGCTGGCCGCAGCCAGCTCAGGCCCCAGTCGCGTCATCACCTCAGATCACGGTCACGATGGTTTCCTCACCGAGATCGAGCAGGTCGGCCAGATCGTGCGCGAATCGTTGTCTCGCACGCCTGCGCACTGAGGACCGTGTGGGGGATCATCCGGTAGCGTTGCCATGCGTGGCAGTGTCGCCGCGCGCTGTGGTGATCAAGGAGGTTCCAGGTGTCCGTTGTTGTGGGTTACGTCCCGACGAAGGAAGGTCGTGCGGCGTTGCGGCGTGCTTCGGAGGAGTCACTGTTACGGCGCACCAAGCTGATCGTTATCAACTCCAGTCGTGGCGGCAAGGACTTCGACGCCGATGAGGCGCGTCGGTTCGAGGCTGAGCTCCTCTCGGTTCAGAACCACCTCGACGAGGCTGGTGTCGAGCACGAGGTCCGCCAGCTTGTCCGCGGAAACGAACCCTCACAGGACCTGATCGAGGTCGCCAATGAAGTCAACGCGGACTTCATCGTGATCGGCCTGCGCCGGCGCACTCCGGTCGGCAAGCTGATCCTCGGGTCCAATGCCCAACGCATCCTGCTTGACGCCTCATGTCCGGTGCTCGCGGTTAAGGCCGGTGTCAACGACTGATCAGGGCTGCCTACAGGTCAGAGGGCAAGACGCCGCCCCGTCCAGTGATTCTCGGCGTACTTCTCTTCCGCTGATGCGGGGGACCGCCGGGCCCGGGTGCGGCTCCGGGCACCCCGGCTGACCATCCAGGGAAGGGTTCCAGTTCGTCGTGCGTTGCTTCAACTGACATGCCATCACCTGATATGCAATCAGTCCTGTGAGCGCCCTGTGGGGGCGCCGACGCGATAGCATGTCACCAGACGTTTTACAATGGTCATTAGCACGACCGGGAACCCCTCCCGCCGGACCCGGTCGCCGCGAACTCCTCCCGCCCCATCACTGGTCAGCGTTGACGCTTCTGCGCCGGCGACTGGCCCACGCGTTGCAACGTCCTCGCGACGAAAGGTAGTCGGTGTCGACTGTGTCTAGTGTTTCATCCCTGTCTGCGAAAGTTCCTCCCACCAAGGTGCCAGCCGAGTTCGCCCACCCCGCACTTCAGGAGCTTGTGCGGATCGGGAAGACCCACGGATCGGTCGACAGCGAGCAGCTGCGAGTTGCGTTGGTGCAGGCCGAGATCAGTCCGAGGCGAATGAAGGTCGTGCTCCGTTCGCTGGACCATCAAGGGATTCATGTGACCCTGGATGCCGCCACAGCACACCGGGCTGTCGCCGCCACTGCCTCCCGTTCCACTGCGACCGCACCAGCGACGAAGAGAGCTGCAGCGAAGAAGGCAAAGGCTGCAGCCAAGCCCGTCGCCAAGACAGCCAAGACTGCCACCGCTACGACTGCCGCCGCCAGGACCGCCACCGCTGCGACTGCCACCGCCAAGAAGACCGTGGCGAAGACCGAGCCGGTAGCCGAACCTGTGAAGAGGGCTGCCGCCAAGCCGGCCAAGACTGCTGCCGCCAAGCCGGCCAAGACTGCTGCCGCCAAGCCGGCCAAGACTGCTGCCGCCAAGAAGACTTCAGCCGGGCCGGCAACGGAACCGGCAGAGACCAAGGCTGGGACAGCCAGAACCGCCAAGGCTGTTCCTTCGCGGACCAGCAAGGCCGCTGCCGCTGCCGAGCCCGAAGTAAGGGCGGCCAAGGCCGGGACGAGGAAGGCCGCTGCAAAGAAGACCGCTGCGAGGAAGGCGGCCGCCAAGAAGGGCAGCGAGATTGACGCTGACAGCCCTCTGGTCGGCGGGAGCAACGGAGCCGACCCCAAGACTGAGGGTGACGGGGGCAAGACCAAGGCTGGCGAGGAAGAGAGCGAGACTGCTGGTTTTGTCATCCGTGATGATGACGAGGATGACGCGCCGGCTCAGCAGGTTGTGACGGCGGGTGCGACGGCTGACCCGGTCAAGGACTACCTCAAGCAGATCGGCAAGGTAGCCCTGCTCAACGCCGAGCAGGAGGTCGAGCTGGCCAAGCGCATCGAGGCAGGTCTGTTCGCCGAGGAGAAGCTCAACGCCGGCGGCAAGATGGACATGAAGCTGAAGCGTGAGCTGTGGTGGATCTCCCAGGACGGCAAGAACGCCAAGAACCACCTGCTCGAGGCGAACCTGCGACTGGTGGTGTCGCTGGCCAAGCGTTACACCGGGCGCGGCATGCTCTTCCTGGACCTGATCCAGGAGGGCAACCTGGGTCTGATCCGTGCGGTCGAGAAGTTCGACTACACCAAGGGCTTCAAGTTCTCGACCTACGCCACCTGGTGGATTCGCCAGGCCATCACCCGAGCCATGGCTGACCAGGCACGCACCATCCGGATCCCCGTCCACATGGTCGAGGTCATCAACAAGCTTGCAAGAGTCCAGCGCCAGATGCTGCAGGACCTGGGTCGCGAGCCGACACCGGAGGAGCTCGCCAAAGAGCTCGACATGACTCCAGAGAAGGTCGTCGAGGTCCAGAAGTACGGTCGCGAGCCCATCTCCCTGCACACGCCTCTCGGTGAGGATGGCGACAGTGAGTTCGATGACCTCATCGAGGACTCCGAGGCCGTGGTGCCCGCCGACGCCGTGTCCT
>Ga0209890_10001477_pt1 | contig 10677 bp, 11 predicted proteins | sample OrgsoiDNA2013049_FD_185799 | JGI IMG/M metagenome (GOLD analysis project Ga0209890, IMG submission 185799) | Permafrost soil microbial communities from the Arctic, to analyse light accelerated degradation of dissolved organic matter (DOM) -... | ecosystem: Environmental > Terrestrial > Soil >... | reverse complement strand
TGATCAGAGCGAGCAGGTGCCCGCGATGATCGAGCGCTACCGCGCCATGGCCACAACCGGCGGCGGGCGCATTCATCGTCTCGAGGACTGGGGTCGGCGTCAGATGACCTACCCCATCGCCAAGGTGCACAAGGCGCACTACGTGCTCATGAACATCGAGTGCGATGCCGCAGCGCTGGCCGAACTCGAGCATGCCTTCAAGTTCAACGACGCGGTGCTTCGCCACCTGATCGTCGCGATGCGCGAAGCCGTCGTCACGCCATCGCCGATGATGAAGGAAGAGAAGTCCCGGTCGCTGTCGCCTGCCGCCGCGCCTGGCAGTGCGATGCCCGCGGCCGTAACGCCGGCTGCCGCGCCTGTGCCCGTCGCGGCTGAAGTTACTGCGCCCCAGGCCTGAAACCGTTACGGTGCAGGTGAATCAAGTGACGCTCGACGCGCGCCTGCAAGCGCGCGATAACCTGCGGTTCACGCCAGCCGGCATCCCGGTGCTCGATTTTGCGCTCGCCCACGAGTCGACGCAGATCGAAGCCGGGTCCGAGCGGCGTGTCGCCTGCGAGCTTGCTGCCGTGGCGCTGGGCCCGGTCGCGCGCGCGCTGGCGGCGGTCGCCCCGGGTGCGAACCTGCGCTGCCGCGGCTTCCTCGCCCGCCGTTATCGCAACGGCATCAGCGTCGCGCTGCATGTGAACGAATTCGACCTCACTGATTACCCAACTGAGCAAGCAACCACGCATTCAATCAAAGGAAACTGACATGCCCCGTCCCATGGGAAGAAACGCCAAAGGTAAAGGCAAAGGCAAGGATGGCAAGCGCCGCGAGCGCGGGAACAACCTGTTCAAGCGCCGCAAGTTCTGCCGCTTTACCGCCGAGGGCGTCAAGGAAATCGACTACAAGGACGTCGATATCCTGAAGGATTTCGTGCAGGAAAACGGCAAGATCATGCCGGCGCGAATCACCGGCACGAAGGCGCGTTACCAGCGTCAGCTCGGTACGGCGATCAAGCGCGCGCGTTTTCTCGCGTTGCTCCCCTATACCGACCTGCACTGACCGGAGCAAACGACCATGCAAGTGATACTTCTGGAAAAACTGCAGAACGTCGGCGAGCTTGGCGATGTGGTCAAGGTCCGCCAGGGATTTGCGCGCAATTACCTGATCCCGCAGGGCAAGGCCAAACGCGCGACGCCGGAAAACATCAAGTCGCTCGAAGCCAAGCGCGCCGAGCTTGAAAAGGCCGCGGGCGCCAAGCTTGCGCATGCACAGGAACAGGCCACGAAGATCGAGGGCGTCAAGATACAGGTCACGCAAAAAGCCGGAGTCGACGGCCGCCTGTTCGGCTCGGTCACCAATGTCGATATCGTCGATGCACTGCAGGCGCTCGGCCACACGGTCGAGAAGGCGATGGTGCGCATGCCCGACGGGCCGCTGAAGCACGTCGGCGACTTCCCGCTGGTCATTGCGCTGCACACAGATACACTGGCGAACATCGTTGTTTCTGTGCTCGGCGACACGACCACGCCGACAGCCGGCTGACGCGTCACGCACCAGGCACAAGAAGGGCCGGCGACGGCCCTTTTTTTTACTCCTTCCGCATTGATGGAGGAGGTTGGGAATTTGCTAGAATGGCCGTGCTCTGCGCAGGTTTCCCGGAATGCCCAACGACCCCCAGCTCGAAGCACTGAAAATACCTCCGCATTCGATGGAAGCGGAGCAATCGGTGCTGGGCGGACTCCTGCTCGAAAACGGCGCCTCGGACCGCGTCGCCGATATCGTGGGCGCCGAGGATTTCTATAGCGACGCGCACCGGCTGCTGTACAGGGCGATCATGGATCTCATCGCCGACAACAAGCCGGCAGACGTTGTCACTCTCGGCGAAGCGCTCGGTTCGCTGAAGAAGCTCGACTACATCGGCGGCATGGCGTATCTCGGCGCGCTGGTGGAAAACGTGCCCACGGCGGCCAATATCCGCCGCTACGCGGAAATCGTGCGGGAACGCGCGATCCTGCGCCGGCTCGCCGCGGCGGGGGGCGAGATCGCCGACAGTGCTTATCATCCGCTCGGCCGCAGCGTGCGCGAGATTCTCGATCAGGCCGAAACGAATATCTTCACCATCGCCGAGCACGGCGCGCGGGGTCAGCAGGGCTTCCAGGAAATCCGGCCGCTGCTGACCCAGGTCGTCGAGCGCATCGAATTCCTCTACAACCGCGACAACCCTTCGGACGTGACCGGCATCGCGACCGGTTTCACCGATCTCGATCGCATGACGTCGGGGTTTCAGGAGGGTGACCTGATCGTGATCGCGGGCCGGCCGAGCATGGGCAAGACGTCGCTGGCGCTGAACATCGGCGAACACATCGCGTTGTCGTTGAAGATGCCGGTGGCGGTATTCAGCATGGAAATGGGCGGAACCCAGCTGGCCATGCGCCTGATGGGCTCGGTGGGGCGTCTCGATCAGCAGAAGGTGCGCACGGGGCGGCTGACCAACGACGATTGGGAACGCCTGTCCGGTGCGCTCGGCCGGCTCAACGACGCGCCGATCCACATCGACGAAACGCCGGCTCTGAATGCGTTGGAGTTGCGCGCCCGCGCGCGTCGATTGTCGCGGCAATACGGCGGCAAGCTCGGCGCGATCATCGTCGACTATCTGCAACTGATGGAGGCCGTCGGTGACGGAGAAAACCGCGCGACCGAGATCTCCGAGATTTCCCGCTCGCTCAAAGCGCTCGCGAAGGAACTCAAGGTGCCGGTGATGGCGCTTTCGCAGTTGAACCGCAGCCTGGAGCAACGGCCGAACAAGCGCCCGGTGATGTCGGATTTGCGAGAGTCCGGAGCGATCGAGCAGGACGCCGACGTGATCCTGTTCATCTATCGCGACGAGGTTTACAACCCGGAAACGGCCGACAAGGGTGTCGCAGAAATCATCATCGGCAAGCAGCGCAATGGGCCGATCGGCACCGTGAATCTGGCGTGGCTCGGCGAGTACACGCGGTTCGAGAATCTCGCGCAGACGGGTTCGTACTAGCCGATGAATGTCGCCGCCCGCAATTCCCCTTGCCCTTGTGGCAGCGGCAGGCGGTACAAGGAATGTCACGGTGCACTGAGTGCAAGCGCGAAGCCGGACGCTGCCCCTCTGCAGGGGGCCCCGGCGCAGCCTCAGTTGGCGTTGTTGATGCACGAGGCGCTGACGCTGCAGCGGGAAGGCAGGATCGCCGATGCGATCACGAAGTACGAGGCGGTCATTGCCGATGAGCCGGAGAACTACGACGCGTTGCACATGCTCGGCGTCGCCTGGTTCCAATCGACCCACTTCGACCGCGCCGAGGAGTACGTCCGGCGCGCGTTGGCTATTCGACCGGCCATCGTCGCTGCCAAGACGAATCTCGCCCTGATCAATGAGGGGCGCCGGTTGGCGGCCATGGAAACCGAACTGTGCCGGCAAGTGTTGCCGAAGATGTCGCCACTGTGCCGAGCAAGCCCATTCGATGGGACGTTGCGGGACGTGGCAGCGCTGGATCTCGTCGTTGCTCTGCGCGCGTTAGACAATTCCGACCAAACCGCTATGCAGCGCATTGTCGACGGGCGATGCGATCACGTCGTCGTATGGCGGATTCCCTTTACGACCGTCGAAGGTGGACGCGAGGACACAATGAAGATTCGTGATCTCCATGCGGGCTTCGAGCCGACCAGCGATTTCATACTCGTGTACGGGCTCGATCTCCCCACCGCGTACTGGATGCCGGCGCGTCGTCCGACTCACGTTGCACTCATTGTCAATTGCGACCGACCCTGCCAGGTGCTCGATCGGATTCGCGAGCTTTCGGACGAGGGACGCTCTCCAATCGGTCTCATCTTCACCGACGTCAACGTCATGTCGTCGCTTAAACTTCCCGGACTACTGCTCGACGAATTCCTTCACGGCGCATCACATTGATGGACGTTCTAGCCGAACCGGTCCCGCTGTGTCCGCCATGCTGGACGTGGCCATGACCATCTCTCGTCGAATCGATGGGCTCCGGACCATCGCGTTCTATCTTCCGCAATTCCATCCGATCGCCGAAAACGATGCGTGGTGGGGAAAGGGATTTACCGAGTGGACGAACGTGCGGAAGGCGCAACCCAATTTCATCGGACACTACCAGCCCCACGTCCCCGCGGAACTTGGCTATTACGACTTGCGCGACCCGGCGGTACGCGAAGCGCAGGCACAACTCGCGCTTGAACACGGAATCAACGGCTTCTGCTACTACTACTACTGGTTCAATGGACGGCGGCTGCTCGAGGCGCCGCTCAACGATATGGTCGCGAGCGGCACTCCGGATTTCCCATTTTGTATATGCTGGGCGAACGAGAACTGGACGCGACGGTGGGACGGGCTCGAGCACGAAGTCCTGATGGCACAACACTACACGCTCGACGGCAGCAGACAGTTCATCCGCAGCCTCAAACCGCTGTTCCAGGACGAGCGCTATATTCGTGTCGACGGGCGACCGCTGTTACTGATTTACAAGGCGGGTTTGATTCCCGATATCGAAGCTACCGTCGCCATGTGGCGCGCCGAGGCGCGCGCGGCGGGGTTCGACGATCTCTATCTCGTCGCATGCCAGACGACCGGCGAGATGAATCCAGTGCGACTCGGCTTCGACGCCGGCGTCGAGTTTCCTCCACACCGCCACCACGCGGTTTGGCTCAACGCACGTGTCCACCTCACCAACCCTGTATTCGGCGGCCTGGTAACCAGCTATCGCGCGCAGGTTGTGCAGGCGCTGTCTCGACCGCCGGAAGAATTCAAGCTATTCCGCAGCGTGTTCCCAGGCTGGGACAACACCGCTCGCCGGCAGGACCAAGGCACGGTGTTCGTCGGCTCTGCACCCGAAATCTTCGAGCACTGGGTGGCCGAAATCGTCACCGAGACTTTGGAGCGATTTCACGGTGATGAGCGACTGGTGTTCGTCAATGCCTGGAACGAGTGGGGCGAAGGCTGTCATCTTGAGCCCGATCTCCGCTATGGGCGGCAGTACCTGGAGGCGTTGCGCCGCGCCACTCATGTTGATACACAAATGAGGAAGCCAACGCCGAGACGTCGAACCCGCTATCTGCGGATGATGAACGTCGGTGACGAGTAGACCGTCGACGGCACGGTCGCCACGCCGCTTTTGCGAGCTGCATCACTGCGATTCAAGCAATACTTCGACAATTCGAAACCCGGGTCGAGCGCGCCAGGACCTCTCTCGACATAAGCGACCATATTGTTGATCGTGACCTTCGTCACGAGCTGCGGGGCACTGGCACAGAGCAACATCAGTTCGACAATCAGGTTCGACAATGCAACCTTTCCGCGAAAGTAGTCATCTCCACGCACCTTCTGCCAAAAATCTTCTGGCCAATGCGCCCAACCCCAATCCTCGATAATATAGAGACCTCCTGGACGAAGTCGGGGGAAGAGCGCGCGGAAGGTGCTTCGCGTTTCCTCGAAGAAATGCGATGCATCGTCGATGACCAGATCCAGCGGCTGATCGCCGAATTCGTGATCACAGATTCGACCGAGTGCCGGCTGATCAGCCTGGTCCACTCCGAGAAAGACACGAAGTCTGTCGGATCGCGTCGGATCATTGCAATACTTTTTCAGCGCCGGGATGTCCGCCGGGTTCCGCTCGATCGCAATGAGTTTCTCTGGACGGAAAACCTCGTTCAGAAAGACTACGCTGCCGCCTTTGTAGACGCCGACATCAATCATCATCCGCGTGTCGAGTGTTTCGGTGGCCTCCAACATCGCGTCGACCATCCATCGCGGCTTGCCCAGGATTAAATGCTTTTCGCTTGACTGACGATCATATAGTTCTGGCGGTTCGCATAGTTCGACTTGGACGCCGTCGAAGTCGATCAGCGTTTCGTTGATCCAGGGAATAGAACGATCGTGGATTGCGGGGCGCGACATCTGACAACTTCCTCGAGTAACCAGTAACCTGGGTGAAGGGTGAAATGTAGTGGAGTCGCCAGGGCGCATGGCATCGCCCATATAATAGGCATTTACGCCATGCCATGCTTCGGACTCAACGATGACGCTTGAGCAACTTCGAGGATTGTATCTGGAACTGATGCGCGACTGTCTGACTGGCATGATCTACGACGACCCGCCGCTGGAATGGAAGGAGGGCGGCGTGCGGCCATTCGACCGCAAGACACGGGAGATCGGTATGGATTGGCCCGCGCGCGCGCATTCGATGATCGGGAAGAAGCGGATGCTGCAGCTCCAGCGGGCAGCCGAGTTCGTGCTCGAGCGAGGGATTCCAGGCGACTTCATCGAAACGGGCGTCTGGCGCGGCGGTGCCTGCATCCTGCTGCGCGCGGTTCTGAAGGCCCACGGCGTTACCGATCGCCGCGTATGGCTCGCCGATTCATTCGCGGGCCTGCCTCCGCCGGATCCAGAGCACTATCCGGCGGATCGCGGCGATACTTTGTACACCTATCCCGCGCTTGCCGTTGGGCTCGAGAGCGTGCGCGAAAATTTCGCGCGCTACGGCCTTCTCGATGACCAGGTCGTTTTTCTCAAGGGCTGGTTCCGCGACACACTGCCGACCGCGCCGATCGACAGACTTGCCTTGCTGCGCCTTGACGGAGATCTCTACGAATCGACAATTCAGCCGTTGTCGGCTCTCTACGACAAGCTATCGGTCGGCGGATTTGTCATCGTCGACGACTACAACGTGTTCCCCAACTGCCGCGCCGCGATCACGGATTTCAGGCAATCACGCGGCATACTGGACCGAATGCATAACATCGATGGCTCGGCTATATTCTGGCAACGCGGCGTTTCGTGAAGCACGCGCTAGCGGGAGAGACGTCCTATGGCGTCATCTCCCACGGCAGGCTCCGCGTCAGCAGCACGTTGAGCAGGTTGTCCTGGAAGTTGACGTTGCCCGTCAGCATGTCGTGGTGCTCGCACAGGAAGAACCAGTACGCGATCGGGATGAAGCTGTCTTCGTTTTGCGGAGCTGACGGGTCGAGCGTTTCGCGCGCCAGTAGCGACGGTTTGGTCACCAGCCCATCGCCGGGCTCGAGCATCAACTCGTCGTAACGCACGCCGGGGACACGCTTGCGGATGTCGTCCGGAGTCAGGCGGGCGACGGGCATGCCGCCGTCGTCTTCCAGGGCGAGCCGTGCCGGCGTGAGTTCGCAATCGCCGCCGAAGAGCACGTAGCGGATCGGAGTCGCCGGCTCCGGTGTCGATACCGCCCACAGAAAGCGTCGCGCTCGCTCGAGCCGATAGTCGAAATAGCGGTGATACGCGGCGAGATAAGCGTCCGCCTTCGCGCCGCGCTCGGTGCGAATGCGCGCCTCGACGGCCGGATCGAAAATCGACCAGCGATAGCGACGCCAGGTTCCGCCGTCGAACAGGTCGTCGTCGCGCGCATTGCCGGCGGTGTCGATCAGCCACGTCACGAGCGGGTGCGGAAAAAGCTGGTAACCCGAGGGTAGCGTCGCCAGAACTTCCTGCGGAATGCGCTTGAACACGACGGGCTCGCCGGTTAGAAACGCGTGCAGGGAGGATACGGAGCCCATGCTCGGCGTACCGAGCAGGATCAGCTTGCGCACGCGCGACGTCCCGTACAGCGTCACGAGCTGCTCGGTCCCGTCGAGCACGTCGACCGGGCCATAGCGCAGGTAGTAGCGCGCGACCAGGCCGCCCATGCTGTGCGCGATGACGTCGACCTTGAGCGCCGGATCGTTGTAGTCGCGGCGGATCGCGTCGATCAGCCGGTCGAGACCGCGCGCCGATTCGACGTTGTCCTGGCGCCAGTCGTACGGATAGACGTAATACCGGCGGTCGCCCTTGGCCACGACATCGCCGGGCTTGCTGCGCACGTACCCGCCGAAGCGCTGCAGCGTGCTGAGCAGCTGCCCGTAGAAGTCGTGCCCCAACGCGGCGTCGGCAATATCGAATGCTTCGAGATTGTCGGATCTGACTTGCAACGTCTCCGGATCGAAGTCGACAACGATTTCGCGGTAGTCGCTGAAGAGCAGCATGCGCGCGGTTCCCGGCCAGACTTCATCGCTGGTGTCGCGGTGGCGTAGCTTCGAGCCGAACACGCCGGGGATCACGATGACCGGCGTCGTGTCCTGCGGTTCGGTGCCAGCGCGATAAAGCCGGCCGAGATCGGGCCGTTGCTGCGGTTGCGTGCAGGCAATCACTGCCGCGCAAAGCGCGAACATCGGCAGGCAGCGCATGAGCGCGACGGGCTGCCCCGAGCGCGAATGTGCTCCAAGGAGCCGCGGTGAGGAGATCACCGCGGCATTGTAGGCGCGAATTCATTCGCGCGCAGGGGTCAAGCGGCTCGCGGTCCGAATGAATTCGGACTTACAAGATCTCCGCCGCGTGATCCGCCAACCGCGAGCGTTCGCCGCGCATCAGCGTGATGTGGCCGGAATGCGACCAGCCCTTGAACCGATCGACGACATACGTAAGTCCCGAGCTGCCTTCGGTCAGGTACGGCGTGTCGATCTGCGCGATGTTGCCCAGGCACACGACCTTGGTGCCGGGCCCGGCACGCGTGATCAGGGTTTTCATCTGCTTCGGCGTCAGGTTCTGCGCTTCATCGATGATCAGGAACTTGTTGATGAAGGTTCGCCCGCGCATGAAATTGAGCGACTTGACCTTGATGCGCGAGCGGATCAGGTCGCGCGTGGCCGCACGGCCCCATTCGCCGGCCTCGTCGTCGGTCTTGTTGAGCACGTCGAGATTGTCCTCGAGCGCGCCCATCCACGGATTCATTTTTTCCTCTTCGGTGCCGGGCAGGAACCCGATGTCTTCGCCGACGGGAACCGTCACCCGCGTCATGATGATCTCGGTGTAAACCTTGAACTCGAGCGTGAGCATCAACCCGGCCGCGAGCGTCAGCAGTGTCTTGCCCGTGCCCGCCTGACCGAGCAGCGTCACGAAGTCGATTTCCGGGTTCATCAGCAGGTTCAGTGCGAAATTCTGCTCGCGGTTGCGCGCGATAATGCCCCAGACGTTGTTTTTCTGATGCGTGTAGTCCTTCAATGTCTGCAGCAGCGCGGTACGTCCCGCGACTTCCTTGACCTTGGCATACAGCGCCGTTTCGCCGGGCCCCTTGGGTTCCTGATACACGAATTCGTTGATCAGGAAGCTCGCACAAAGCGGGCCGGTAACGCGGTAGTACGTGTGGCCGCCTTGCTGCCACGACTCCATGCCCTTGCCGTGCCGGTCCCAAAAATCTTGCGGCAGCTCGCGCATGCCGCTGTAAAGGAGGTCGGTGTCTTCGAGCACCTTGTCGTTGGAATAGTCTTCGGCGGCGATACCCAACGCGCGCGCCTTGATGCGCATGTTGATGTCTTTGGACACCAGGATCACGTTGCGCTTCGGGTGCGCGTTGCGCAGGTGCATCACCACAGCGATGATCTGGTTGTCGGCCTTGCCCCCGGCGAGCGATGCCGGCAGCGTGGTCGATATCGCCTCGGTCTGCAGGAACAGCCGGCCGGTCGCGGCGCCGCCGCTTTGCGCCTTGAGCGTGATGCCTTCGGCGATGCCGTCCGGATTGATCGCGGTTGCGGCGGTTACCAGTTCGTCGAGATAGCGCGTCGCCTGACGGGCGTTACGCGCGACTTCACTGGTGCCTTTCTTGTTGTTGTCGAGTTCCTCGAGCGTGAGGATCGGCAGGTAGATATCGTGTTCTTCGAAGCGGAGCAGGCTTGTGGGATCGTGCATGAGGACGTTGGTGTCCAGCACAAAAAGCTTGGAAGTGGATGTCTTGGCGGATTTGGTGATGTGCAGCGCGGGACGGAGAGTGCGCTCGACCATGGGCCTCCTTGGGGCATGTGGGTAAGGCGACTCAATGCTAGCCAGCCGGCCGGCCGAATACAAGGGGTTGTGGTTCGGTGGGAGCGGGGACCATAGGCTTTGTGGTGGAAAGGGGACACTAGGATCCGCGACAGGCGCAACGCGCGAACCCAACCTAGAGCGTCTTGACGACGTCCAGCACTTCCCGCGCGTGTCCCGGGACCTTCACGCCACGCCACTCGCGCGCAAGCTTGCCCGAGCTGTCGATCACAAAAGTGCTGCGCTCGATCCCGCGCACTTTCTTACCGTACATGTTCTTCATCTTGATGACGGCAAACTGCGCGCAAAGCTTTTCGTCCGCGTCGGATATCAATTCGAACGGAAATTCCATTTTCGCCTTGAAGTTTTCGTGCGACTTCAGGCTGTCGCGGGAGACACCGACAACGACCGCGCCCGCCTTGACGAATTGGCGATGCAGGTCGCGAAACTGCATGCCTTCGGTCGTGCAGCCAGGCGTGTTGTCCCTCGGATAGAAATAAATGACGACCGGATCGCCCTTGTGCGCGGACAACTTGAACTCACCGCCGGTCGCGGCGGCTGAGAAATCAGCGACTTTCTTGCCGAGCATGCTCTTGCCCCACGGGTTGTTTGACGATGGCAGAAGCATGCCACGCGTTTGCGACGTTGTCGCGTTCGTGCGCTATCATACAGAGCGGTCGCGGATTCGCGGGACCTTGACCGATCCCTTTTTCAGGTGTAACACAACGCCTAACACACGAGGGCGAATTCGCCGAGGTGGAAACAGCTGACCACCGATGTCGCGTGGAACGCACGGAGATCAGAATTATCTACAAATTTGCTTCATGGCGAAAGGGTTGTTGCTGCGA
>Ga0209890_10001476_pt1 | contig 10688 bp, 10 predicted proteins | sample OrgsoiDNA2013049_FD_185799 | JGI IMG/M metagenome (GOLD analysis project Ga0209890, IMG submission 185799) | Permafrost soil microbial communities from the Arctic, to analyse light accelerated degradation of dissolved organic matter (DOM) -... | ecosystem: Environmental > Terrestrial > Soil >... | reverse complement strand
GTCCTGCTGCAGCATCCAGTGGCTCATGCTGCGGAAGACCGGCTCCTCCATGATCTGCGGTCCGTAGCGCCGCACGGTGCGTTCGACATAATCCTTGCCAAAGCGCTTGTCGCGCAGCACGAGACTGACCTCGGCGTGCCGGCTTGCGGCGAAAGTACCAAACGGCGTGAGATGCATCGGATCGGTGGCGCGCAGCCGCTCGTAGGACGGATAGGGATCGCGAATGAACTCCGGCGACAACGGGTTGAAAAGCGGCTCGGTCGTCGCGGTCTGAACATGCTCGTTCATGGGCGCCTCGATCAGATCAATTCGGGGCCGGATTAGCCCACAAGCCGCCGGTATCGGCAAGCCCCGTTGTACTCAATTGGCGCCGGTTCGGATGCCCTTTTCCGATAAGCATTCGGAGCCAGGCAACCAGTTGCTTGAACATGGCGGTAAACCCCGCAGGGCTGGCATAGCCGAGGTCATAGGCAATCGTGGTTACCCGTTCTCCACCCAGCAGCCGCGGCAACGCCGACAGGCGCGTCGTTGCCAGGCGGAAAAAGTGAGACCGGTCTCGTGCCTGAACAGCCGCGTCAAGGTCCGGCGGCTCAATCCAAGTTGCCGGCTCCAAAGGTCGAGCGTGTCCTGAGCTGACGGGCGCTCGAGGAACCGCTGGCATCTTTGCGCCAGCCGCTTGTCGTTCGGAAGCGGAAGACCGAGCGAGAGTGCCGGCGCCGCATGGATCTCGTCGATCAGCAGCGACATGATCTTGCCGGCCCGGCCAAGCGGATCATACTCCGAGGGAAGGTCGACCGCCTCGATCAACAGCTGGCGCAGCAGAGGCGAGATACCGACCACCACGCATTGCTCCGCCATCCCATCCGCGGCGCTGCCTTCCAGATAGACGCTCGGGACAGCATCGTGATGCTGTGGGTGATACCAGCGGGAATCCAGATGCCTTGATGCGTCGGAACCATCCAGGCGCCGGTTGCGGTCTTCACCAGCATCGTTCCCCACTCGGCGAACAAGAGCTGGGAGCGGCGATGCTGATGCGCGGGGTGCAAGTGGCCCGCCGGATAATCGTTGCCGACCGCGATGATCGGCCGCGGCACTGCCTCGATCTCGTTGGCGCGGATATGTCTGGCCATGGCCCCATTCTAGCATATTTCGACCCGCTTTTTGAAGCGGACCATCGCCGGGTTTGTAGGCTTGTCGGCAGCGCCTGGTTCGATTGCCAGCAAACATCGGAGCGATGATGAACACCAGCGGCGGGCAGCAAAAGCTGGAAGAAGTTTTGTCCCGCACCGTCAGCAAGCGAGAACTCTTTTTTGGCTTTCTCAAAATCGGCCTGCTTGGCTTCGGAGGCGTCGCGCCGTGGGCGCGGCATGTCATCATCGAAGAACGACGCTGGCTGACCGAGAAGGAATTTGCCGAGATCCTCGGGATCGGACAGATCCTGCCCGGCCCGAACACGATGAACGCCGCCGTTATGATCGGCGACCGCTTCCAGGGTGTCAGTGGCGTGCTGCTCTGCCTGCTCGGTCAGATGGCGATGCCGCTCGTGATCGTCACGTCACTCGCGGTCGTCTACGAGCGCTTCGCCGCGGTGGCGGAAGTGAAAGCCGCCGTGACAGGTGCAGCCGCCGGCCTGGTGATGGGAACGGCGCTGAAGATGGCTCGCAACATCAAGCTGACGCCGCTTGCGCTGCTGGTGGGGAGCATCGCCTTCGTCGCCATCGGCGTGCTCGCATGGCCGCTCGTTGCGGTCGTGTCCGTGCTGGTGCCGCTCAGCGTCGCGGCAGCGGCACTGGAGCGCCGGGCATGAATGTTGGCCTGCTGCTCCCGATCGCACGTGTTTTCGCGATCCTCTCGCTCGTCTCCATTGGAGGCGTCAACGCTGTTCTTCCGGAGATCAGGCGGCAGGTGGTCGACGTCCAGGGATGGATGAACGACGCGACCTTCGCCAACCTGTTCGCGATTTCCCATGTGGCGCCCGGTCCCAACATCATCATGGTGAGCCTGATCGGCTTTCAACTGGCCGGGCTTGCGGGGCTGTTGATTGCCACGCTCGCGATCATGCTTCCATCCTGCTGGCTCGCCTTCATCGCAGGACGTGTGGTGACGCGCTGGTCGGATCAGCGCTGGATCCGATTGCTGAAGGAGGGGCTGGTTCCGGTCGCACTGGGTCTCATTCTGGCGAGCGGCATTTCCATGATGCGGACCGCCGATCAAGATCCGCCAGCGATCGCCATCAGTTTGGCGACTGCCGCCGTCGTGGTGTTCAGCCGGCGAAATCCGTTGTGGGCGCTCGCCGCCGGCACTTGCGCCTACGTCGTCGCTCTCCGCTTCGGACTACTTTATCACCCGTGACGGGACAGAGGTCGCGTTGGCAGCGTCCCGCGCCCGGTGCAGCTGGCCGGCGACGGTTCGAATCTTGCGAGGTGACGCCATCCAGATTGCCGCCGCCGACAATCCGCTCACGCCGATACCGATCGCAAACGCGATGGTATAACTCCCCGAGACGTCGTGCAGAATGCCGGTAACCCAAGGGCCTGCGGCGCCCCCGGCGAGGGCTGCGATCATCATCGTGCCAAAAATGGTGCCGTAATGTTTGCCCTGAAATATCTCCAGGACCACCGCTCCCATGATGGAGGTCAGGCCGTAGCCGAGCGTGCCCTGCGCCAGCACCATGAGGTAGACCAGCGGCAACGCCGGAAAGTATTTCAACGTGACCAGTGCCGCAAAGCAGATCGCAAAGCCCAGGCAACTCACGGTCCAGATCCATTCACGCCCTATCCGATCGGAAAGGTGTCCGAGCCATATCTGACCGGGAATGCCGAGCAGACTAACCGCGCCCAAGGCCCAGACCGCGACGCCCGGGCTGAAGCCGATATCGAGAAGATATTTGGTCTGGTGAACCTGCACCGCGTACCAGATGTACAATCCGCAGAAATAGCCGAGCGAAATCCACCAGAAGCGTGCGGTGCGAATCGCGCGCTTCAAGGTCCAGTCGATGGCGGCCCAATCGGCATCGACGACATACGAGACCGGCTTCGACGACTCCGAAGGCGCCGCATCGCCATCCGGCCGAAGCCCGATGTCCTCCGGCCGCTTGCGCAGCAGCAGGTTGATCGGCGCGAGCACGACCAGAACCAGAATGCCGATCGCCGTGCAGGCGGTTCGCCAGCCGGCCTGCTCGATCATATGCTGCACCCACGGCAGCAACGTAATGGAGCCGATTCCAACCCCGGCGAAGGCAAGTCCCATCGCAAGGCCGCGGCGGCGATTGAACCAGTTGGGCAGGAACTGCGATTGACCGGAATAGCCGAGACAGACGCTGCCGGCGCCGACCATGACGCCGATCGTCAAATACAGATGCCATGGCTGCGTCGTCAGCGGCGCCAGCAACAAGCCTCCCGCCATCAGCGCAACGCCGAGCTCCATCACGCCGCGAGGGCCAAAGCGATCCATCATGCGGCCGATCAAGGGGCTCACGATGCCGGAGGCCAGAAAGCCGAACGAAAAGGCGCCCGCCGTGACCCCGCGCTCCCAGCCGAACTCATTGATGATCGGCGGAAAGAACAGCGAAAACGACGTGCGGGCGTTGACGCCGATCGCCATGGTGACGAACGTCACGGCGACCATGATCCAGCCGTAAAAGAAGGGAAGTCGCATCGGATTTCGCATTTCGTCGTTCCGGGGGCGCGCGAACGGCGCGAACCCGGAATCTCGAGATTCCGGGTCTGGTCCTTCGGACCATCCCGGAATGACGAGGTCAAGTCGTCTCCGCTTGGAGGTCTTCAAGATGTCGCGGAATGGCTAGGCGCCGTCTGGCATTGTCGGTCATGATACCCGGTAACGCTCCATGATCGCCTTGTCCGGCTCGTAGCCGAGCCCGGGCCCTTCGGGCACCGCGATGCCGCCATTCGCATCGACATCAATTTGGCCATGCCAAAGACAGGCGGCGCGATTCATGTAGAAGACCTCGATGAACGAACCGTCGTCACGCAGCGACATCAGCTGCAGCGTCGCCAGAAGGCCGGGCCCGAAATACGGCGAATGCGGTGCGAGCCTGATGCCCATCTCATCGGCCAACGCCGCGACTTTCAGATATTCCGTGATGCCGCCGACCTTGATCACCGAGGGCTGGGCGTAGCTTACGGCGCCCGCGGCCATCATTTGGCGAAATTGATGAACCGTGCAGGCGTTCTCCCCCGCGGCGATGGCGAGCCCGCCTTTTGCCCGCACCTCCGCCAGCGTCGCAAAATCCTCGGGCGGCCATACCGGCTCCTCGATAAACATCGGCGCGGCCGCCCGACAGGCCTGCGCGAACGCGATCGCCTCAGTTCCAGTCAAAGGGCAATTCATGTCGACCATCAGCGGGACACCGGCGCCGATCGCCTGCCGCGCCGCGAATACAATCGGCTCGGCCGTCTCATGCAGCTTGATCGCTTTGTAACCGCGTCGCAGCGCCGTCTGACATTCGCCCGCAACACCCTCGGGCGTCCCGATCCGAAGCAGGCTCGCGTAAGCCGGAATCCGCGCACGCTTGCGACCCCCGAGCAAGCGATGCAGCGGCACATCCTTCACTCTCGCGGCAAGATCCCACAACGCGACGTCGAGGCCCGAGATCGCAAACATGGTAATGCCATAGCGGCCGAACAGATGCAGATTGCGCTGAACGCGATCCATGAAAGCAGCAATGCCCTCGGCATCCGGAACCTCGAAGCCGCGGGCTTGCGGCGCGATCATCTCGTCAATAGCCGCCACAGTTGTCCGCGGGCAGACATAGGCAAAGGCGTCGCCCCAGCCGGTGAGGCCGGTATCGGTCGAGACCTCGACGATCACCATATCGAGCGCGGCAATGGCCGCAGCGCCTTGCCTGAAACTCGCCACACCGGCGTCGAAAGGAATACGGACGTGATGTGCCTTGACGTTTGTGATCTGCATGCGTCTGCCTCCAGTTTATTAAAACGTAGCGCGCTCAAGGACGGCGCGTCCAATGCGCGGCGTTGACGGCACCCACCGGAACCTTGCCGTTGATGATCGCCTCAACCTGACCAACGGTTTCGAGCGATTGGCTTTCAATCGCCGGCGGCGTCAGCCCGCCAATATGCGGAGTCGCGATGACATTGGGAAGCTTCGCCAGTTCCGGCGTCGGCATCTGATCCCGGGCGCGGCCGACGTCGATCGCTGCTCCGGCAATGCGGTTCTCGCGCAATGCTGTGGCCAGTGCAGCCTGGTCGACGAGATTGCCGCGGGACAGATTGATGAAGAATGCGTGGGGCTGCATCTGCGCCAGGGCTGCCAGCCCGATCAGATTTTCGGTCTGCTCGTTCGCCACCGCGAGACAAACGACATAGTCCGCGCGTCCGAGAAGAACCTCGAGCGAAACATGTTCGACATCCGCGTTATCGACAGTCGCAAATGGATCGGCGACCAACACCACCATGCCAAGCGATTTCGCAACCGGTGCGAGATAGCGACCGATGCTGCCGTAACCGATGATGCCGAGACTGCTGCCGGCCAGTTGCCGCCCCATCATGACTTCAGGTTGCCGTTCGGCATGATAGTCGGCCGTCGCACGTGAAATTCCGCGCGACAGATCGACCAGGAAACCGAGCGCCAGTTCCGCCACCGATTGCACGAAGCCCGGCCCGGCACGCGTGACCAGCACGCCGACCGCGGAGGCTGCTTCGACATCGATGTTGCGGATGTCGACCGCGCAACGAACGAATGCGCGCAGCTTTGGCAGGCCGGCGAAAATCTCGCCCGGCCCTTCCGTCAAACGATCGGCCACGATGATATCGACATCGCGCGCCGCCCCGATCAGGCCGGCGGCGTCCAGCGCGTCGTCGGCGTCGTGCAGCACGACCTGCGCGAGGGCTTGCAGGCCTTGCAGGCTGCGCTCGCCATAATACTGGCGACGGAACTGAGGCGTGTGGGTCAGCAGGACTTTTGTCATCAAATGGTTCCTCTCAGCCGGCGGGGGTCAATAGCCGAAAACACGCGGCAAGGCGGTGCTGATGACAGGCACGAAGGCTATCATCAGCAGGCAGAGGAATAAGAGTCCGAGATAGCCCATGATCGGCTTGACGGTTTGCTCGATCGGCACGTTGCCGATCAGGCAGGCCCCGTAAAGGCCAAGGCCTAGCGGTGGCGCGAACAGGCCGAGCCCCATCGCAATCACCAGCACGACGCCGAAATGCAAGGGATCGATGCCGAGCTTGACCGCGACCGGGAGCAATAACGGCCCGAAGATGATCAGCGCCGCGGCGCCCTCGAGCACCGAACCCATCACGATCAGCACCGCGATCGACAGCAGCATGAACAGCCAGGTACCGTGCGTGCCCGACAGCGACAGCATCATCTCGCCCACCGCATGCGGCACTTGCTGCAAGGTGAGGATAAAGGCCAGCGATTGTGCGGCGGCGACGATGAACAGCACCAGTCCGGAGCGCGTGGCCGCCTGCACGAAGCTATGTATCGCGGTCTTGAAGCTGAGTTCGCCGAACACCAGTCGGCCGACCACGATTGCATACATCACCGCGAACGCCGAAATTTCCGTAGCGGTTGCGAACCCGCTCTTGAAGCCCGCGAAGATCATGAAGATCAGTCCGAACGAGGCGATCGCACCGCTCCAAAGCCCCGACATTGGAATCCGCGGCTCGATCTCCTCAGCGGAGGCCGGGCGCTTTCCAAAGATGATCGATACCACGATCAGCGCCAACGCCATCAGCCCGGCCGGAAGCAACCCGGCCACGAACAGGCCGCCGATCGACAGGTTGGCGACAAAGCCCAAAATGATGAGATTGATGCAGGGCGGAATGGTTTCCGCCATGACGGCGGACGCCGCCAGCAATGCCACCGCGCTGCCCGGATTCTGCCGGGAGCGGCGGGCGGCGGGAATCAACACCGATCCGACCGCTGCGACGTCGGCCATCTTGGAGCCGGAGATGCCGGAAAACAGCACCATCGATGTCACCATGACGACATTGAGGCCGCCGCGCATCCGCCCCACCGCGCGCTGCAGCAGTTCGATCAGGCGAACCGACATGCCGTTGGCTTCCATCAGGTAGCCGACCAGAATGAAGAACGGGATCGCCAGCAGCACGAAATTGTCGATGCCGCGCGCCATCTGCTGCGCGAAGATGACGCCGGGCAGCGTGCCTTCTACCCAGATGAAGATGAGCGCCGCCAGCGCCAGCGCAAAGCCGATCGGCAATCCGCCGAACAAGGTCACGAAAAAGCCAACCAGCATCAGCGCTCCGGATGACGGCACCGACGCCGGGGCCACGAAATCCCACGCCAGATAAAGGCCGGCGATCAGGCCGGCGGCGACAGCGCCGGCGATCATCACATGGAACGGACGCGAGCAAAAAACCTCGAACGCAAAGATCGTCATGAACAGCGCGCCGACGCCCATCGGATAGAACGTCAATTCCAGCGGCAGGCCGGATCCGGAGGTTTGCCCGGTGGTCAGCCAGCCGAGCTTGATGGCGTTGAACGCCACATAGCCCGCGACCACCGTCACCAGCAGCGCGCCGGCGGAATCGATCACTCGCCTGATACCGGCCGGCAGCCTGTCGATGAAGAATGCCACGCCGAGATTCTCGCTGCGCGCCAGCGCGCTGGCGGCGCCAAAGAAGCTCGACCCGACCATGAGGCCGCGCGCCACATCGTCGGCCCATTCGACCGGTGCGTTGAACAGGGAGCGCAGCAACACCGAACCGCAGACCACCAGAAGGTCGGCCGCGAGCAGGATCGCCGCCGTTGCGTCGCTGATGGCAAGCAACGCGACCGTGATCCGGTGGCCGCCGCTTGGCGAAGGCGCGGCGCCTGACATGGTGTCGCCCTCAGGCCTGCGTCGCGCGGATCATGTCCACCGCGGGTTTGGCTTCCGGGCGCGCCTTGACGAAATTGTCGGTCTGGGGGAGCACGCGCTTGCGGAAGGCCTCCTTGTCGCATTCGACAATCGTGACGCCCTTGTCGGCCAGGTTCTTGAGCGCCTCTTTCTCCATCTCAAGGCCGTGAGCGCGGGTATCGGTTGCCGCCTGTTTGGCTGCGTCGAGAAATCCTTCACGCAGTTTCTTATCCATCCGATTGAACGTCGCATCGCTGAAATATGTCGCGAGCGGCGAGAAATTATGCTGCGTCAGCGCGTAGTGCTTGGAAGTCTCGTAGAACTTGCTGGCGAGAATGGTTGGCGGGTCATGCTCAAGCCCGTCGAGCACGCCGGCCTGCAACGCCGTGTAGATTTCACCGAACGCCAGCGGCGTCGCCGCGGCGCCCATCAGACGAAGACACTCGGTGATAACGGGATTGGGCAGGGTCCGGATCTTGAGGCCGGCGAGATCTTCCGGCGTCTTCACAGGCTTCTTCGCAAGCACGCTGCGCGAACCGAAATTATAGGCCCAGGAGATGATGCGGATATTCGCGCCCTTGAGCAGAGCTTCCTCGATCGGCCTGGCAGCACCGGCATCGAATGCCTTTGTCTGCTGTGGAAAGCTAGAGAACAGATAACCGAGGTCAAAGGTCCCGACCAGAGGCACCAGATTGGCCGAGATCGATGAGCCCGACACCATCAGGTCGATCACGCCCAGTTTGACGGAATTGATAACATCGATTTCCTGACCGAGCTGGTTGTCCGGGAAGAAAGCGACTTCGATCTGCTCGCCAAGTCCGTTGGCTTTCAGATTCTTGACCAGATTGTCGTAGTAGACGCGGCCGTTGGCATATTTGGGATCGTTGGGAAGCGACGACGAACATTTGAGTTTCATCGTGGCAGCCTGCGCACGCCCGATGATAGCGGGCGAGGCTGCAAGCCACGTGACCGCCACCGTCGATGATTGCAGGAACAGCCGGCGACTGACAGACGTCGTCTTCATGGTGTTTCCTCCGGAGCGCGTTTTCTTGCGCCGCTATTGATCGTTTGCGGCTATTCGCTCTTCATTGATCGTAAATGTATGACCAAACGGAAGCCTGTTGCAAGGCGGGACTGCGAACGTCAGGCAATCACGCCACATCCACCTTCGCTTCATGGCCGAAATAAGCGCGCTCTAGCCGCTGCGGCAGGTTGGCTTCGCTGGTCGGCGCCTCCAGCACGATGTGCCCCTGCACCAGCGCGTAGACGCGGTCGGCTGCGGCGAGCGCTTTTTCCAGCAGTTGCTCGACCAGCAGCACCGCGGTGCCCTGCTTGCGCAACTGGCCGATGACGTTGAGCACGCGATCGACCAATACCGGCGACAGGCCGGCCGACGGCTCGTCGAGCATCAACAGCCGCGGCCGGCGCACCAGCCCCTGCGCCACCGTCAACATTTGCTGCTGGCCGCCGGAGAGCGCGCCGCCGCGCTCGTGACGCTTCTCGGCGATCTCGGGAAAGAACGACAGCGCTTGCTCGACCCGCGCGGTTCGTTCGCCGCGCGGCAGGTCGTAGCCCGCCAGCAACAGATTGTCGGTGACGGAAATCTGCGTGAACACGCGATGGCCTTCGATCACATGGACAAGCCCGGCGCGCGCCGCCTCGCGCGGCGTGGCGTTGGTCATGTCGCGGCCATCAAAGCGCACATGTCCCGCGTTGACCGGCAGCAATCCCGATAACGCACGCAGCATGGTGGTCTTGCCGGCGCCGTTGGGACCGAGCAGCGCCACCACCTCGCCCGGCGACACCGTGAAATCGATGCCATGCAGCACGCGGATCTTGCCGTAGCCGGACTCCAGCCCGCCGACGGCGAGCAGCGATTCAGCCGCCGAGGTAAGCACTGACCACCTCCTTGTGAACGCGAATCTCGGCGGGCGTTCCGGCAGCCAGGATGCGGCCGAGATTGAGCACCGTGACCTGATCGCAGATGTCGAAGATCAGGTCGGCATGATGCTCCACCAGCAGCACGCCGGTGCCGCGGGCGCTGATCGCCTTGATCAGCGCGGCCAGACGCTCGATCTCGTCGCCGGAGAGACCGGCGGCGGGTTCGTCGAGCAGCAGGAAATCCGGCTCCAGCATCAGCGCCCGCGCGATTTCGATGAATCTCAGTTCGCTGTGCTGCAGGCGATCGGCGCGGACGTCGGCCAGCATTTCAAGCCCGACGACGCCGAGCAGCGCGCGGGCCTTGGCGCTGAGCCTGCGCTCGTCGCGCTGGTTTCGCGGCAGCGCCAGCAGCGCTTCGACAAACGTCGCCTGTCCCTCGATGGTGCCGCCGATCATCACGTTCTGCAGCACCGAGCCCTCCCCGATCACACGCGGCGTCTGGAAGGTGCGAGCAATGCGCCTGGCGGCGCGCAGCGCCGGCATGCCGGGTGGCAGCACATCTTCTCCCAGCTTCATGGTCCCGGCCCCGGCGGCGTAGTAGCCGGAGATCACGTTCAGGGTCGTGGTCTTGCCGCTGCCATTGGGCCCGATCAGGCCGTGAATCTGGCCGGGCGCGACATCGAGATCGAGGCCGTCGATGGCGCGCACATTGCCGAAACTCAGCGCCATGCCGCGCAGACGCAGCGTCCTGTCGCCCGCGCTCTTGCGCACGATACCGGCCAGCGCCGTCGGGCGCGGCACGATCGCGCGGTTGCTGGCGAGCGGCCGGCGGTTGCGAAAATCCAGCAATGCTGCGATGCCGCCGGGCATCACCAGCACGATCACCAGCAACAATACCGCGTAGAGGAAAGTCGACCACGCCGCCAGCGGTGCGGCGATCTCCGGCAGGATGGTCAGGATG
>Ga0209890_10001475_pt1 | contig 10690 bp, 12 predicted proteins | sample OrgsoiDNA2013049_FD_185799 | JGI IMG/M metagenome (GOLD analysis project Ga0209890, IMG submission 185799) | Permafrost soil microbial communities from the Arctic, to analyse light accelerated degradation of dissolved organic matter (DOM) -... | ecosystem: Environmental > Terrestrial > Soil >... | reverse complement strand
GGGTTCAATCCCCGTCACTCACCCCAGAACTTTCAACTACTTAGGATACAACTTATGCGGTTGTCGCCAGCCTGTCGCCACTTCTCGCAGGTCCCCTTCACTCTCATGCATGTAGCGGTTGGTCACAGCGATCGACGAATGACCAGCCAGCTTCTTGATCACGACGGCGGCGACGCCGCGCCCGGCGAGATGCGAACAGAACGAATGCCGGAGCACGTGCCAGCCGGTCCGCCTTAGCCCTACCCTCTTCTCCTGTCGCGCGATACCCGTGCGCATCGTTGTCAGTGTCCACCTCGATCCGTCGTCGTGGCAGAAGACCAGCCGCGACTTCAGGTGACGGATCGCCTTCAGACCGGCCGCCGCACGAGTGGTCAGAGGGATCTCGCGATCCTTTCCGCTCTTCGGTGATCCGATCTGCCCTCGCCAGTCGTTCCGCATCACGGTCAGCGTCCCCGCCTTGAGATCGATGTCTCCCCATTCCAGCGCCAAGATCTCGCCCATCCGAAGCCCGGCCTCTCCCGCCACCAACACCGCCGCATGCCAGTCCGGCTCCTGCGCCGAGCTGGCGACCAACCGCTCGAACTCCTCCGGCGAGAAGAAGTCGAACTTCTGCGGAGCCACCTTCAGCGTCTTGATCTTCGGTGCCCGCTCGATCAGGTCGATCTCGTCGGCGTACCGGAGGATCTTGCTCAAGACGTTGAGGATGTTGTTCACCCGCTTCGCGGTCTTCCCCCTCCCGATGAGGCTGGCCTTCAGGTTCTCCACATCCTCGCCCGTGATCTTGTCCAGGCGCTTGGCTCCAAGCGCAGGGAGAAGATGGTGGGTGAGGATCGATCTCTTCGCAGTCTGCTCGCTGATCTTGTTGTTGGTCTTCGCGTAGGTCGTCATGAACGTTTCGGCGAACTTGGCGAAGATCGGTGGCACCTCCTTGGGCGGATTCCGGATCGCTTCCTCAAGCCGGATGATGTGGTCCCTTTCGGCCCTCTCTGCTGCTTCCTTCGTGTTTGTGTTGGGCGTCCCCTCGATCATGTCCGAGGGGGAGGCGGTCTTGTGCGGAAGACTGGCGAGCTGTTTGAGGTGAGCGGCCGGGTTGTAAACCCGCCATTGAGCTCGGCCATCCGCGCGACCGGAACCGATCATCCAAAAGCGCGCCGCGCCGATCATTAGCGACGCTGCGGGTTTTGTTTGGAAAGGCTGACGACTCTTGGGGATCGGAGGGTACTTCGATCGCGCCGAACGCGATCGAGATCCGGCGCCTTGGCCCGATCACTTCCAGCCTCACACAGGACCCGCCTGCTACGGCGACCTAAAGTCCCGCTACTCCTCTGCCTACGCCGCTCGCGAAAGAACCCTTGGGCCGCATGGCCCGCTCGAGGCTGGGATGCTGACCGGTCCACAATTGGGCGCTTCGGCGTCGGGGTGTCGAACCTTGGACAGCGGGGCGATGTAGACCGTCCGGAAGGCCGGGGTCCCCATTTGGTATGTCATTTGCTCCGCCGACAAGCGTGCGGCGATCACTCGCTTTGGTCGGTCTCATCACCTGCATCGGAGTGACGGCCGACGCGGCGACCAACGAGGCAACCCTGGAGCGTCCGGCGCAAGATCAAGAGGAACCGCAGGTCGTTCTGCCTACACCGGGGAGTCGGACGGAAGAACAGGACGAGCCGCGAGTCGCCGCGCCTACGCCGTGGCGTCCGGCGGAAGCTCAGGAGGAGCCTCAAATTGCGCCATCTGCCCTGGGGCGTCGGGCGGAAGAGCAGGAGGCGCCACGGATTGCCGCGCCTACGCCGGGGCTTCAGGCGGAAGATCAAGAGCAGCCTCGAATCGCACGGCCCAGACCCGTTCCTACCGAACCCCTGACGCCGCACCTTGCGCTGGCAGCCGTCTTGCGGGCCCGTGGCGGCCTGGGTGTCGACCTATGTGTTTACCCGTTGGATCGGTTGAAGCTCGGGGTGGCGCTCTCGAGCGTGCTATGGGTCTCCGAAGCCGGTGTCTACGCTCGCTATGCGATCGTTCGTTGGGGCCTCGACGACGTGGATGTCGGCGTCCGACTGCAGGGACTGTCCGTCTTGCTTGGCCCTAGCCACGAGCAGGCCGCTCTCGAGCTCGCGTGGGAGGAACGGTTCGGTTCCAACCTCTTCGGTATCGACCTCGAGTTTGGAGTGCTACGTGACGGAATTTGGCTTCCTCGTGAGGCGGCCGCCATCACGGGTGGTCTCCGGCTCGGCCACTTCTGGTGAGGCGCCCGCCGATCACGGCGACCTACGTCCCGCAACTCCTCTGCCTACGCCGCTCGTGGAAGGCTTACGGCGCAGGGGTCGACGCGAAGGCGTTTGGTCAGCCGTTCTGGGAGCACTGAAGCCCGATCCCGACCGTGAATCCTGAGCAGTGTCCGCCGTACTGGGCGCACAGCGGCTCTCCACAAGTGCAGTCGGAACACTGGCCCGCGCTCGGAACGGGTAGGCACGCGCACTGGGTGGTGCCCAGCGCGGGGCTCCGCACGTTTACGATCTGCTGATTCGACCCGCAGATCAGACCGGTGCAATCCTGCAGCTGCGATCCGGCGGTTCCAGCAGCACCACCGACGCCACCGCCGGTCCCTCCCGAGCCGGCGCTACCGCCTGCCCCACCATGACCGCCTCCGGCGGTTCCCCCTGCGCCCGTTCCCGTGCCGCCGCTTCCAGATCCTCCCTTGCCCCCAGATCCTCCGTGACCGGCCGCTCCCGAGCCGCCCACGCCTGATCCGCCCATGCCCGCGATGCCCGAGCCGCCGCGGCCGCCGAGACCGGCACCACCGATCCCTCCGGTACCGCCAAGCCCAGTTGAGCCACCATCTCCGGTTCCACCGCGTCCTCCAACCCCCGCCGCGCCGCCGGTTCCAGTAGCGCCGCCGGACCCGCCTTTGCCTCCACTACCCGTCGCCCCGCCGGCCGCTCCGTCGACACCGCCGCCGTTGCCGCCGCCGCAAGCGCAGAACGCGACCGCGACCAAGGCGAGGCCGGCGAGCTGAAACCGAATAGTCGATGCCCTCATTAGTTAGTCCCCCAATAGGCTCATCAGATTACACCCTCAGCCGCGTCTAGGAATCCCTGTCAGCTCGGCACCAGCGACGCGCTCGCCTGTCAGAGCGCATCCGAACCTCTCAACTTGTCGTGAGCGAGAAAGAAAGCACGAACCCGTTGCAGTTCGTTGCGGGCCCGGCCGACCCGTACCCACGCGCGCTGATTTGAACGTCGGTCCCCGAAGAAATCGACGCGGACAGCTTGACGTAGAAGGTGATCGGCTTGCTCATTGTGCCGTCGATATATGCGCCAGGCGGCCCGGCTTCAGACGCGGCGAACGTGACTCCGGGAGTCGACGAGCTCAGGAATGCGCCAGGATAGGAGACGTAGCCGTTCGGATCGGTGTCAGTCAGCGTGATCTGCATCGTGACGGTCTGACCGCCGGCGACCGTTCCGGAGATCACCTTCGGATCAGATAGGACGAGGGGCCCGACCCCAGAGCAATCGCGCGCACCGGCATCAGCGCTGGCGTCCAGCACACCCACGGTCGCATCCATTGCGGCGTCATGCGACTGGCCGACGCCTGGGGTGGAGATGCCCGTGCAAATGAGCGCGCCGCAGCACGGCTGCGTGTCTGAGCACGTTTGTCCTTGAGATCGGCAACTGCCGGCGTCGAATGATCCGCCACCTCCACCTGACTGTCCGGCGGAGCCGCCTCCGCCAGCCGCGCCGGCCTGTCCGCCCGGTCGCTCTCCACCAGCACCCGCCGCGCCATCCCCACCTGTCGTCGCGCCGCCGCAGGCGCCCGAACCGGCGATGACAGCAAGCGCGCCGAGCATCGCGAGCGCATTCGAGCGACTCATGCTCACTTCGTGTCGCACGCGACGCTACTCGCCGTGCAGAACATGCCCGATGTGTTGCCGGAGGAGCCGAACTGGCACATCGGCAGGGTGGGATCCGTGCAGTCGGTGCCGACTGCGCACATCGTCGTGCAGGCCGCGAAGGTCGTGCTGCGGTTCGAGCAACTGAAGCAGGTCGTCCCCGAGCCGCACGGCTTCCCGCACTCGGCTGCGTAGGTGGTGCAGACTCCCCGCACACACGCGACCCCCGGCGTGGCGCTGAACTGAATCTTCGAACCGTCGTCGGTCGTCGGCCGTCCCTCCGCGCAGCCGCAGGCCGGATATGCCGCCTCACACTTAGACTCCCGGCTCTGATACTGCGTCTGCGCCGAGGTGTTCATCCCGAAGAACGTGCGCTGCCCGCAGCAGTTCGTCTGATGTTCGGCTGCGAAGCAGTCGGTGGCGGTCGCACATGATCGATCCAGCGCGAGAACTGCCTGGCAGGGAGAAGCTCCACCCGCGCCGCCACTCCCCACGGCCCCAGCGGCACCCCCGCTCCCAGCACCGACGCTTCCGGCACGGCCGGTCGCGCCGCCGGCGCCCCCACCGTCGCTCGAAACTGTTGCGGACCCGCAGCCGTCGGCGAGGCCGAGGACGAGTCCCATCAAGAGCGCAGCGGTCTTGTGTCGCATGGGCAGATACAGGAGCAACTCGCGAACCAGCCGCATGATCGTCGGCTTTTCCTCCAACAGTGTAAAGCGCACCGACGACACGTCGATCGCCACTGAAACGAATTTCGCTGGAGGAAGGGTCGGCGCAATCAGAATTTTGAGGGCGAGATCCAGCGAGACCCAGGAAGGTCGGTCTCAACCGTGACTCCCTATTGGCCCGTGCCTTGCTCAGTCATAGGCTCGGAGGACTTCCATGCAGAGAACCTTGCTTTGGGCGTCGCTGCTCGGCGTGCTCTCGTGTCAGTCGTCGCTCTCCACGCCGCCGACCAACTCGTCGAATCTGATTCCGGCGATCGCCGTGAGCGATCCCTGCTCGACGCACACGACGGCGGCGTCCTGTCAGGGCGACGCCAAGTCCTCCTGCTCGTGGATCGATGTCGGGTGCCCCGCTGGCGCGACTTGCCCCGCGGGTGCGTGTGTCACCGCAGATCCGTGCGCGAGTCTCACCGCTCAGGCCAACTGCACCGCCGACGATCGATGCGCCTGGTCCGCGATTGCCGTCCCGACGGCGAGCGCTCCGGCGCTGTGCCCTGTGGGTCAAAACTGTGGCGGCGGTGGATACTGCTTCGCTCGCGGTACCTCGAGCAACACCTGTCTCTGTGTCCAGCCTCTCGTCTGCCCCGCGAACGGCTCGTGTCCTCCGGTCAAGTGCGATTGCCCTCCGCCCCCACCGACGGTTGACGCGGGTGGCGGGACTGGTGGCGGCGGAACGTGCACCTGTGGCTGCCCGGAGTGTCCACCTGGAGCCGCGTGTCCCGCATGTCAGTGCGATTGCGGCGGCGGAACCGGAGGCTCGGGCGGCGGTGGCACGGGCGGAACGTGCGGCAGCGGTAGCGGAGGTGGCGGCAGCCCCGGAACCTGCACGTGCAACTGTCCGGCGTGCCCGGCGGGAGTCGCGTGTCCGGCATGCAGCTGCGGCTGCAGCGCCGGAGCGACGACCACCACAACTGTTCCGTCGGGAACCGCAACTACGGCGTCGGGAACCGGTGTCGCATCCAGCTCCAACACGGGGACAGCAGTGGTTTGTGCATGCCCGGCCTGCTCGGCAGGCACCGCCTGCACCCCCTGCAGTTGTGGCACGTCTCCTCTGCCGCCTTCCGATCCTTGCGCCGTTCACACGGACTCCGCCAGCTGCGTGGCTGACACGACCGACGCTTGTGGATGGGCGGCACTCGGCATCGCATGCAACTCCGCGTCTTGCCCGTCGGGGACCTGCATTCAGATGAAGGGGTCCTCCGACGGTGGCTCGATCGGCGGTGGCTGTGGCTGCGCATGCGCGGCGTGCCCCGCAGGCCAAACATGTCCTCCGTGCAGCTGCAACTGCTGCCCGACGGTCACTCCGGGGGTGACGTGTAAGACGGACGCCGATTGTCCCGGGATCGGCGCTCCGTGCCAGCTCTGCTCGGATGGCAGCGCCGCTTGTCCGAGCGACAACTGCGTGAATGGGACATGCGTCGCTAGCTTCTCGACCTGTCCCTAGTCGTCAGACAGTCTCACGATCCCGCGCAACTCACGTTGACGACGCCGTTCGCGTCGCCGCAGGAGCAGAAATATCCGTCGCTCATGCCGACCGGAACGCAGCCGATCGCCGGATTCGAGGAGGGAGCGCAGAGGCATGCACAAGACGTCGGCGACGACTCGCACGCGGAGGGCGTCGCCTGGCAAGAGCGGCCGGTGGATCCGGCGGTGCCCGGCGTGAACGCGTAGCAGAAGGACTGACCGACGGTGCAGGTGTCCGAGCCGCAGCTGTAAGTCTGGGCGCCACCGGCGCCACCGGACGCACCACCGGAACCCCTTCCGCCGGAGCCTCCCGAACCGGCGCCCGACGTACCGCCAGCTGCTTTGCCACCCACACCACCCGATCCACCGCCCGATGTTCCGCCTTCTCCTCGGCCACCGACGCCACCCGATCCACCGGTGGCACGGCCCCCGGCAGTGCCACCGGATCCCGCTCCAGCCGCGCCGCCCGTTCCCGAATGACCGGATTCGCCCGTCGTGCCGCCGTTGCCCGGGCCGCCGGCGCCACCGTGCCCCCCTTCGGCCGATCCGTCACTGGTGGCGCCGGAGCTCGAGCAACCGGGCGCCTGAAGGAGCGAGAGGGCGAAACCGATCGCGAGAGCAAGCGGCGCTGTCGCGCCTGATCGGCACCTGAAAAACGAGGGTCTCTGCATCGCCATCGGCTCCTCCTGCCTGTTCGATATTATCGACTCTCGTGGCGCGCTCGTTCAGGCTGACGCGCACGTGACCTCGCCGCTGTTAGCGAACTGACAACTACCGGACCCGCCGTTCTGCGTGCAGACGTTCGTGGGCAGGCAACTGCAGGTGGGGTTCCCCGAGCACGCCGCTGGCAGGTCGACGCAGTAAGGTGGCGGAGGCGTACACGGCGGAGGAGTGCACCCAGGCCCGACACCTGTCGCGCAGAAACTTGAATACGTCCACCCCGCGGGGCACTGCCCGCCGTCGGGGAGGTTCTCGCAGACCGCAATGCCGCCCCCACAGTTCGGATGCACGCAGACTCGTCCGCCGGTGCACGGCGCACCGGTGCCACAAACAGTCCCTCCCTGGCCGGCAGCGCCGGTGCCGCCTCGACCGCCGCCGGCCGCACCAGCATGGCCCGTAGTTCCCCCGGTCGCGCCACCGTGACCGGCGGCTCCCGTTGTACCACCCTTGCCCGCGGTGCCCGTCGCTCCGCTCTGTCCGCCGGTACCCGTCGCTCCACCGCTCGAGCCACCCGCGCCCGTCTCGCCTCCGCGCCCGCCTCCCGTGCCGGACGTCGCGCCACCGGTTCCCGTCACGCCGCCCGTCGCCCCTCCGTCGCCACCCGAAAGGGAGTTGCTGCAAGCGAGTACAGAAAAGGTCGCCACAATGACGACCGCGCTCAGCAGACTGATCGGAAACGTCCCTCTGGTTCTAGTCAACGTCATCATCGATCCCTTTCGCGGATTGTCAGCGGTGCTCTCTTTGCTCAACCGTTCCCGCAGTGCCAGGTCAGACCACTCCCGCCGCTCGCGCAGGCACAGGGCCGGTCCGTGACGTTCCCGGCGGGGTAGGAACAGACGGTGCCGGGCTTAGAAGGCCAAGGCAGGATGCGGTGCGGGTCACGGCGCTCCCGATGGGCGACGAGTCTCGCCGCCCCGATGCGAGCGCGGCAACCCCGCGCGAAGCGCCGAAACCTGATGCTCGAGCGATCTGTTGCGAGCCTCGAGCTCTTTGACTCGCTGACTCAGCGCCTTGATTGCGGCCAGCGAAACCCCGTCACCGTCCACCTGCAGGATCGTCTTGTCGTTCGATCCGACGTGGAACGTCGACATGAAGTCCTGCGCCATCGGGCCGATGTGGCGAGCTTTCGTGCCGTCGTCCTTGTAGCTCCAGCTGGTGATCGGGAGAGCGTCGACAGCCTTCAGAACTTCGTCATCGTTTACCGGCGCGAAGTCGCGCTTCCTGTTCCGATCGCTGACCCCCGTCATGCACGTGCCCGCGCAGATCACCGCGGGTGCGCAGCATCGGTCGGTCCCGGAGCAAGGCTGGCCGACGGGGATGCACGCGTTGCCGCCACCCTCTCCACCCGCGCCTCCGGTAGCACCCTGACCACCCCCACCTCCCGCGGCACCTCCGCCTCCGTGTCCGCCGCCGCCCCCACCACCATGGCCGGTCGTTCCCCCGGTCGCGCCACCGTGCCCACCGGTTCCCGTCGTTCCACCCTTGCCCCCGGTTCCCGTTGCTCCGCTCTGCCCGCCGGTGCCCGTCGCTCCACCGCTCGAGCCGCCTGCGCCCGTTTCGCCCCCGCGACCGCCGCCCGTACCGGACGTCGCGCCACCGGTTCCCGTCGAACCGCCGGTTGCCCCTCCGTCACCGCTCGAAGAGGAGTTGCTGCACGCGGATACAGAAAAGGTCGCCACGAAGACGACCGCACTCAGGAGGGTGATCGGGGACAGCACACTGGTTCTTGTCGACGGCATCATCTCTCCCTCGTGGACTGTCTTGGATGCGAGCCCGGCAAACGAGCGCGAAACGATGAGACCTACTCTTCGAGCGATCTGTTGCGAGCCCCGAGCTTCTCGACTCTGACGACCCTTCATCGACCCGGCCCGGCGGGAACCGGACGGCGCTTCGAGTGCTCTCGCCGCAGCTGCTCGACTTCCGCGCGAAGCGCCTCGATCTCTCGGCTCTGAGTCTGGATCGCCGCCACCGCCATGCTCACGTAGCCGTACAGGTTCACGGACGTCCCATCTGCATTGATCGGATACGGCGTCTTGGTGTCGTCGATGATGAACCCGAGCCTGCGACGCGACGCAGCAGAATCGCTCTTGTACTGGTAGGTCGTGAGCTGGATCTTTCGGAGCTCGTCGTAGATCCGGCCGAGCGCATCGTCATCGAGCCGTTCGATGCCCCGCTTGTACATCCGGCGCGAGACCGGGCACGTTCCCGCGTCGCCGCCACAGCAGCGTAGGCCGCAGGTGGGGCCGCCACTGATCGGAGAGGAGCAATACTCACCGGTGCCGCAGGCCGCGCCCGCGTTGCATCGGCACGTCGGCGCCGCTCCGCTCGTGTCGCACCACTCGCCCGCCGCGCAACATCCAGTGCCGCAGCATGCGCCGTTCGTGCAGTTCGTGCAGGAAGTGGTCGGACCGCAAAGATGCCCGGCCGATGCGCCGGCTCCGCCGGCTCCTGCGACGCCACCGGTTCCCGAGATACCGCCCTTGCCGCCAGCGCCCCCTTTTCCACCTACGCCGCCGCTCCCGCCACCCGATCCTCCAGTGGCGCCGCTGCCACCCGATCCACCACCGTGGCCGCCCGTGCTCCTTCCACCGCTGCCGGTCGTTCCACCGTCGCCCGTCGTTCCACCGCTGCCGGTGGTCCCGCCGCTGCCCCCGGTGCCCTGACCACCTTGCCCGCCACTGCTGTTGCCGCCAGTCCCAGCCGGGCTGCCCCCGTGGCCACCGGCGCCGGTTCCACCCGTGCCCCCGTCACTCGTGCCGGTCACCGACCCGCACGCACTCGTGAGCCCGACTGCCAATCCCAACAGCGCCAGATGAACGTATCGCCTCATGACCACCTCATGCAGCAACCTACGGACCATTCCTCCAGTTGCGCAACTTTGCGATATTGCTGGATCTCATTCCGCTTTCCCTCAGAAAGCTGAGTGCTGCGCGATCTGCTTGCCGCGCGCTGAGGCCGACGCTTCCGAAACGTCGAGGCATCGCACGGCCTCCTTCGACCAGTCCGCTGCCCGCCCCGCCCTTCCCCGAACGCGAATCCTAGAACCAGTAGGCGACGCCTACCCGCCCCTGCGGGAACAAGTACTCCGTCACCGAGTTTTGGAACTGTGGCTCGCACCCGTCGGGGGGAAAACAGATCGCGCCGCCGCCGAGCCCACCGCTCATGCCGAGCGCGGCTGAGAGCGCGATCCCCGTGTCGAATCGATGTTCGTAGCCGATGGCGTCGATGTTTAGCCAGACCGGATGTCCGCTTGCGAGCGGAGTATCGCCGGGCAGCGCTACGGAAACGCCGACGCCGGCCATGAAGTGATCGTGCGACTCGCCTTGCACAATCTTGGCCATGAAAGAGAGCTGATAGCCGGAGTAGCCGTAGCCGGCGCCGACCTCGAGGCGCCCGGATCGACCGAACGCCTCCATCACCGTGACGCCGGTAAAGCCGATGGCGGAGCCGATCCCGACGTCGAAGCCGATGCCGGTGCGCGGCGGCGGCGTGGCCACCATGGCCGGGACCGGATCGGCCCGGGAGCGCCCCGAGGGCACGACCATCACGACGGCGGCGAGAAGGGGGAAGAGGCGAGCGCAGCGATTTGCCATCGTCTGTCCCATTCGCAAGCCCCGTTCCAGATCACAATGACTGCGGAATCGCGCTGCGACTACCGGAGGAGCAGCCATTTGCTACCGGCCGGCGGTGAAAACCGAACACCGGCGTCCCGTGGCCTTCACCTGACGTGAGAACGAAAAACGGGGTCAACCGAGGGGGTCGACAACCCGTAGCCGTGACCATCGCCGCCGGCCCAGCTCGTCGAGGATCAGACGAAGCCCTGCTTACTGGCCATAATCGCCGGAGCGTGTGCGAGCGGAGAGAAGACGAGGTGCGCTGCTCGCGGCCGGATACTATT
>Ga0209890_10001473_pt1 | contig 10697 bp, 10 predicted proteins | sample OrgsoiDNA2013049_FD_185799 | JGI IMG/M metagenome (GOLD analysis project Ga0209890, IMG submission 185799) | Permafrost soil microbial communities from the Arctic, to analyse light accelerated degradation of dissolved organic matter (DOM) -... | ecosystem: Environmental > Terrestrial > Soil >... | reverse complement strand
CGGACTCGATCTGCTTCACGCGGTTTTTGGCGGCATCGAGCTGCGCCTGCGTGGAGCCGGCCTTGGCACGGAGGGATTCGCGTTCCGGCGCGATCTGGGCCAGTTCCTGTTGCATGCGGTTAATTTTGCGGTCGCGATCCTGCAAAATGAGAAGTTTCTCGATTGTATCCAGCATTGAAGGATTAAGGCTAACCAGCGGGCGCGGCCAAGTCAATGCGCGGGAAAGCAAGGGGTAACGGGCGCGCGAAGACCGCGAAGAAAAACAAAGGTGAAAATTCGTTCCTTCGCAACCTTCGCGTTCTTCGCGCGAAAAAATTTTCTATGGAAACAAAACTTGCAACCTGAAACTCGAAACTTGAAACTGCGGAATGCGTTTCATCGGCAATGTCATCGAAAAACTGCAGCGGCATCCGAAACGGGTCGTTTTCCCCGAGGGCGAGGAGCCGCGCATTTTGCAGGCGGCCCGGCAGTTCCACGCGCTGCGGCTCGGCGCGCCCATCGTGCTCGGCGACCACGCAAAAATCACGGAAGTCGCAGACGGCTTGAACATCCCGCTGGAAGGCATCCGCATCATTAATCCCGCCACCAGCGAGGAACTGGAAAATTTCGTGAAACGGTTTCACTCGTTGCGCCGGGAAAAAGGCCTACGCCCCAACGAAGCGCGCGAGGCGATGCTCCAGCCGAATTATTTCGGCACAATGATGCTGGCCATGCACCAGGCCGACGGCGTGATTTCCGGCGCGTCGCCATTCGGCTTCATGATTGCCCGGATGGTGGCAGGCGGCGTCACCACCGACGTGCTGATCAATGCGCTCGAGCAGAAGGGCATTGCCCGCAGTCTGGCCGAGCCCAATCTGGTCGCGCTGTCCGGCGACACTGCAAGCTTCCTGGCCGGCGGCGAGTATCCGATTCCGGTTGCCGGCACCTTCGGGCAAGTCACCGTCGACTACAAGAAATACGGCGTCGGCCTTGCATTCACGCCGACTGTGCTGGACCGCGGCCTTATCAACCTGAAGATCGAGCCGGAGGTCAGCCAAATCGACACCACGCACACGATCTCCGTGACCACCGGCGTGGCTGTACCGGCATTGATCGTACGCCGCGCCTCGACCACGATCGAACTGCGCGACGGGCAAAGCTTCATGATCGGCGGCCTTTTGCAGACCAACACCCAGAACCAGATCGAGCAACTGCCGTGGCTCGGCAGCGTGCCGGTGCTGGGTACGCTGTTCTCCAGCAAATCTTATCAGCAGAACCAGACCGATCTCGCCATCATCGTCACGCCGCACTTGGTGCGTCCGACCCGGCCGGGCGACATGGTGAAGACGCCGGCCGACGACTCGCTGCCGCCCAACGATCCGGACTTCTTCCTGCTCGGTAAGACCGAACTCACGCGGGGCCAGGCGCTCGCACTCACGCCTGGCGCGGATCAGTTTGCTCTCGCTGGCAGCCGTCCGTTCACCGGGCACATGCTCGATCTACCGAAGAGGGTCTCCGATGCAGTCATCCAGTAACATGCTGCGCACGCTCGCGCTCGCGGCGTTCCTCAGCGCGCTTTGCGGCTGCTCGGAATATCTCGACCGCCGCGAAACCATTACGCTCGGCGGCGGCGATTCGGTTGCGACCAACAAGGTCAGCCAGATGGTCGATCCTTGGCCGCGCGCCAGCGCCGATAAAAACATCGCTTTCAACGGCGCGAAAATGGAAACCGCCGTCGAACGTTATCGCACCAACCGGGTAATTCCGCCGCAGGGTATCGGCACGTCGGCCAGCTACCAGCCGAGCTCGAACCAGCAGAACAATACAGCGCCGGTCGGCCCGACCGTGACCCAGTCCGCGGCGCCGGTGAAATAAGCAGGATCGACCGACGTCATGCGTCTAGGCCGCAATTCCAGCGCAAATCGGACCAGCGTGGTGGTGCTTACCGCCGACGCCGAGTTCGACCGTTCCGTGCGCACCACGTTCGGCACCTCGAGCGCGATCGATCTGACCATGGTGACGGGACGGATCGCGGAACAGGGCGACGCGCTCGACGTCGAGGGCGCCGCCGTGGTGGTGGTCGATCTCGATGCCCGGCGCGAAGAGGAGATGCAGGCGCTGACGCGGCTGATGGCGCGTGTGCGTGCATGGCCCCCGGTGATCGCGGTGACGCAAAGCTTCGATGAGAACGTCGCCCGCACGCTGTTGCAGATGCGGATCGCCGACTTCCTGGTCAAGCCGGTGGCGCCGATCGATCTGGTGCGCGCTTGCGCCCGCGTCGGCAAAAGCACCTCCGGCGGCGCCGAGCCGACCGAGGCGCAGATCTACACGTTCCTGCCCGCCGTCGGCGGCGCCGGCGTGACCACGCTGGCGGTGCAGACCGCGATGATCATGCTCAACAGCGGCGGCCCACGCAAGAAACCGTCGACCTGCCTGGTCGATTTGAATTTCCAGCACGGCACGGTCGCCGATTATCTCGATCTCGAGCCGCGCCTTAATCTCGCGGAAATCGAACCGCGGCCGGACCGGCTCGACCGGCAATTGCTCGAGATCATGCTTTCGTATCATGCGTCCGGTCTCGCCGTGATCGCCGCGCCGAACCGGCCGGCGGAGATGCGATCGTTCGATCCCGACGTGGTGACGCGCCTGCTCGATCTGGTCTCCACCAATTTCGACTACGTCGTGTTCGACATGCCGCGCACCTGGTTCTCCTGGACCGACAGCGTGCTGCTCGGCTCGAACAAATTGTTCATCGTCAGCGAGACCACCGTTCCAAGCCTGCGTCACGCCAAGCAGTTGGTGGCGGCGATCAAGGAACGGCTGGGTGACGGGCCCAATCCGCAGGTTATCGTCAACCGCTTTGAGCACCGCATGTTCTCGTCCGGCTTGCGCCGCAGCGACCTCGAACAGACGCTCGGCGATGCCTTCGTGGCCGCGATCCCCAACGATTACGCTTTGGTGCGCGAGGCGATCGACCGCGGCGTGCCGCTCGACGAAGTAAAGCCCGGCAACAAGGTCACCGCGCAGCTCAAGAAGCTGGTGGTGGATTCCGCGGCCGGCAAGCCGGCGGCGGAAAGCAAGACCGCAGCGCCGATCAAGAAATTCAAGCTTTCCCTCGCGCAATAAAAAGGAAAAAGGAATAAGCGATGGCCGGCCGTTTCACAGTCCGACGCGTTGCCGCGGCAGAACCGCCGGCAATCGAAGAGTCGGCGCCGCCGGCGCTCGGCGGTGCGGCAAGGACGGTGCCTCCGGAATTGCCGGCTGAACAGGCGCCGCCGTTGCAGCCGCAGGCGGCCGCCGATCGGCTGCTCAGCGACAAGCTGCTCGACGCCAAGGTGCGCCTGCATCGCCGGCTGATCGAGGAGATCAATCTTTCGGCACTGGAAAAGCTGCCCGAAGAGGAAACCCGCCGGCACGTCCAGCAACTGGTGTCGCAATACGTGCTGGCCGAACGGCTGGCGCTGAACACGCAGGAGCTTGCGGACTTCGTTTCGGAAATTCTCGACGAGATGACCGGCCTGGGTCCGCTCGAGCCGCTGCTCAAGGACCCGACCATCAGCGACATCCTGATCAACGGCCATGAATGCGTTTATGTGGAGCGCGGCGGCATACTTGAGCCGCTGTCGGTGCGCTTCAAGGACGAACATCACCTGCTGCGCATCATCAATAAAATCGTAGCCGCGGTCGGACGCCGCGTCGATGAATCCCATCCGCTTTGCGACGCGCGCCTGCAGGACGGCTCGCGCGTCAACGTGGCGGTGCGGCCGATCGGCGTCGACGGACCCTTGGTCTCGATCCGCAAATTTTCCAAGAAGCCGCTCAACCTCAGCCGGCTGGTGGAAGTTGGCGCGCTGCGCCCTCCTATGGCCGAGCTGCTCGGGGCGGCGGTGAAGGCGCGCATCACCACGATCATTTCCGGCGGCACCGGCTCCGGCAAGACCACCATGCTCAATGCGCTGTCCGCCTTCATCTCGGAGAAAGAGCGCCTGATCACCATCGAAGACGCCGCCGAACTCCAGCTTCAGCAGCCGCATGTCGGCCGCATGGAAACGCGGCCGCCCAATATCGAAGGCAAGGGCGAAATTCGTCAACGCGAATTGGTGAAGAACGCGCTGCGCATGCGGCCCGACCGCATCATCCTCGGCGAGTGCCGCGGCGAGGAAGCATTCGACATGTTGCAGGCGATGAACACCGGCCATGAAGGCTCGATGGCCACCATTCACGCCAACACGCCGCGCGACGCCATCTCGCGCCTGGAGCAGATGATCGGCATGGCCGGCATGCCGATGACGGTGGCCTCGATCCGCGGCCAGATCGCCGGTGCCATCCAACTCATCGTGCAGCTGTCGCGCCAGTCCGACGGCAAGCGCAAGGTTACTTCGATCGCCGAGATCACGGGGCTGGAAGGCGACATCATCCAGATGCAGGAAATTTTCAAATACGTGCGCACCGGCACCGGAGCGGACGGCGCGGTGCAGGGCCATTTCACGGCCACCGGCGTGCGCCCGCGTTTCCTCACCCATCTGATCAACCAGGGCGTCAAGCTCCCCGGCAATTTTTTCGATCCCTCGCAACCGCTCTAGAGCGTGATCCCGAAAAGTGGGAACCGGTTTTCGGAAATGATCATGCTCAAAGAAGAATGACACGCCATGTTCAACATCGATCCGGTCTATCTCATCTATCTGCTGATCGGCGTCTCGGCGGCGATGTTCGCGGAAGGCGTCTATCTACTGTTCTACAACAAGGCGTCCTACCGCAATAACATCAACCGCCGCCTCAAGGTGATGGACGACAAGCCGGACCGCGAAAGCGTGCTGGTGCAGTTGCGGCGCGAGCGCGGGCTGACCAGCGGCGGCGAATACCGGTTGCCGGTCGTCAGCTTCAATAAGCTCGTGCTGCAGTCCGGCCTGACCATCGGCTTCGGACGGCTGATCCTGTTCGTCATTATCGGCATGATCGGGGCATTCGCGGCCACCATGGTGTTCGAAGGGAACTTGTTGCACGCCTTCATCGCCGCGCTGTTCAGCGGCTTCGTGCTGCCCTTCATGGTGCTCCGGTTCCTGCGCTCGCGGAGGCAGAAGAAATTCGCCGCGCAATTCCCCGACGCCATCGACATCATCGTGCGTTCGTTGCGCGCCGGCCATCCGGTTCCGATCGCCATCAACATGGTGGCGCGCGAACTGGGCGACCCGATCGGCAGCGAATTCGGCACCGTCACCGACGAGATCACCTACGGCGCCGACCTCGAATCCGCGATGCGCAATCTGTATTTCCGCGTCGGCACCGACGACCTGCCACTGTTCGTCACCGCGGTCGCGATCCAGGGCTCGACCGGCGGCAATCTCGGCGAAATCCTGGAAAACCTGTCGGGCGTGATCCGCCAGCGCTTCAAGATGCGCCGCAAGATTCGCGCGCTGGCGGCGGAAGGCCGTGCCTCGGCGCTGATCCTGTCGTCGCTGCCGATCGGCATGTTCGCGGTGATCAATTTCCTGGTGCCGAGTTTCTACGCCAGCGTCTGGGGCGAGGACCTGACCAAAATCGCGCTGGTGCTGGCCGCCTGCTGGATGGGCCTCGGCAATTTCATCATGTACCGCCTCGTCAATTTCAAAATCTGACCGATGAACATGTTTTCCTCAGCGTTCAGCAACGTATTTAACGACAATGCCAGCCTGATGATGGCGCTGCTGGTGTTCCTCGCCGCCGGCACCATGGCGTTCTCGGTGATGGCGTTCGCGCGTGTGCGCGGCTCGGTCAAGCGGCGCACCTCGCACATCCTGGATGAAAGCGAGCGGCAAGCCAATCCCAAGCGCTCGTTGCGCTATTCCAGCCTGAAGGCTGTGGCCCATCTCATCGAATACACCACCAAGCACTATTCCTCGACCAACGACGAGCACATGAAGGTGCTGCGCCGGCGGCTGATCCAGGCCGGCATCTACGATCCGCGCGGGGTCGCGTTCTTTTTCATCGCGCGCACGGCGCTCGCCGTCGGCATCGCCGCCGCCGTGTTCGCGGCGCGGCCCATGCTAGCATCGCACGGAACCACGTTCTTTTGGCTGATGGTGATCGTCGGCGGCATCGCCGGCTATGTCGGCCCCAGCATGTATATCGACCGGCGTATTTCCACCCGCAAGGAAGAGCACCGCGCCGGCTTCCCGGATTTCATGGACTTGCTGGTGGTGTGCGCGGATTCCGGACTGTCGATGGAAGCCGCGCTCGAACGGGTAGGCCGCGAGCTCGGCGACAGCTATCCTTCGCTCTCCACCAATATCCACATGACCAATCTCGAAACCCGTGCCGGCCGCCCGCTTAAGGATGCGCTTGAGCGCTTTGCCGACCGACTGGCGCTCGACGAGGCGCACGCGTTCGCGACCCTGATCAACCAGTCGATCGATCTCGGCTCCAGCATCACCGATGCGCTGCGGGTCTATAGCGACGACATGCGCGATAAGCGGCTCTCGCGCGCCGAGGAAAAGGCCTATGCGCTGCCGGCCAAGCTGTCGGTACCGATGATGCTATGCATCTTCCCGGTGCTGTTCGTGGTCATCCTGTTGCCGGTGTTCGTGCGCTTGCATGTCGGGCATTTTTTCTGATTTGCCGGGGGCAAATCACAGGGTGAATAATTTCTTAACTAAACTCTCCTAGCTTAACCCTGGTCCCGATCGCGGGCGTTTCCGGCAGGCTTTGTCATGCGTATTGGAATAGCCCGTGTCCTGTTTGTTGCGGCGGCCGGCCTGTGGCTGGCCGGATGCAGCGCCGGCAAATTCTCCAATCCATTCGAATCGAAGACGGCCGGCGCGGATGCTTTTGCCGCGGCGCCGGCGAATGACGTCACAGCCGACGAACCGTTGCCGTCGGTGCTCGGCGTGCCGGCTTCCGCCCAACCGGGACTGCTCGGCAGCGATCCGAACGACGCCTTGAGCCTCGGCAAGAAGCATTACCGCGCCAATAATTTCGGGCTGGCCGAGAAATATTTCCGCCACGCGGCCGAGCTGCATCCGCGCGACGCGGAGGCCTGGCTCGGACTTGCCGCGTCCTACGACCGCTTGCGCCGCTTCGATCTCGCCGACCGCGCCTACAACCAGGCCATTGGCATCCTGGGGCCGACGACCGAGATCCTGAACAATCAGGGCTATTCCTACATGCTGCGCGGGGACTACAAGCACGCGCGCGAGAAGCTCGACGCCGCCCTGCACAAGGATCCTGGCAATAAATACGTGCAGAATAATATGCAGCTCCTGGAAGACAGCTACCGCAAGGGCAAGGCCATCCAATAGGCCTTGCGTTGCCGCGCCGGAAAACCCCCTGCCGGCGGGATTAATTCTCAACATCGGTGGTTCTTGATACGGGCGCGATAATTTCGCGGCCGGCCGCCCGGGCGGTAGCGCCCACGCGCCGTCTCGACTACGATAAGACGTGGGCAATAAGACCGGTGCTTTAACATCCGGTCCGCAGGGGGGAATCAAATGGCTAGCGCAGTGAATGCCGGCGCACGTCTCGACCGGCTCCCGATCTCATCGTTCCACTACCGCATCTTCTGGCTGGTCGGTGCCGGCATGTTCTTCGACGGCTACGATCTCTACGTCGCCGGCGGCGTGATCGCTTCAGTGGTCCAGACCAAATTCTCGACGCCGTTGCAGGTTCCGCAATTCCTTTCACTCACCTTTGTCGGCATGACGCTGGGCGCGCTGATCACCGGCTTTGTCGGCGACAAGATGGGCCGGCGTTTCACCTATCAGATCAATCTGCTGATTTTCGGCTTGGCCTCGCTGGCGGCAGCCTTTGCGCAGAACATGGACCAGCTCATCGTCTGCCGCTTCGTGCAGGGTCTCGGCCTCGGCGCCGAAATCGTGGTCGGCTATTCGACGCTGACCGAATTCGTGCCGCCGAAGACGCGCGGGCGCTGGCTGTCGTTCATGGCTTTCCTGGTGGTCGCCGGTTTTCCCGCCACCGCCATTCTCGGCTATCTGATCATCCCGGCCTGGGGTTGGCGGCCGATGTTCATCGTCGCCGGCGTCGGTTCGCTGGTGGTCTGGTATCTGCGCAAGAAGCTGCCGGAATCGCCGCGCTGGCTAGAATCGCAAGGCCGCGGCGCGGAAGCGGAAGCCTTGATGCAGTCGATCGAGAAGGAATCCGCCGGTAGCGGCGCGCTGCCGCCGGTGGTGGTGCCGGCCCCCGTGAAGCAGGTTTCCGCGTCCGATATGCTGCGGCCGCCGCTGCTGCAACGCATGATTGTCGGCTCCTGGGTGCTGATCACGATCAACACGCTGATCTTCGGTTTCGTGATCTTCCTGCCGCGATTCTTCCTGGGTCAAGGCCTCACGATTACCAACTCCCTCGGCTATACCTTGGTACTCTCGATTGCCTCGCTGGTTGGCTGCGCAGTCGGCGCCTGGAGCTCCGATGCCATCGGGCGGCGCGGGAGCATCATCGGGGCGTCGGTGGCGACCATCGTGTTCGGATACATCTACGCGCGCTTCAATGCGGCATCCGACCCGGCGATGGTGTTGAGCGTCGGCTTCGTGCTGATCGTCGCGATCTATGTGCAGACCGCGATCCTGTTCGGCGTCTACACGCCGGAACTGTTCCCGACCGAGATCCGGCTGCGTGCCAATGGCATCTGCAATACGTTCGGCCGCGGCGCCACCGTGGCTTCACCTTTCGTCGTCACCGCCCTGATGGCTAACTACAAGCTGCCCGGTGTGGTCTGGCTGATGATCGGCTTGGTGGTGATCCAAATCGTGGTGGTATGGGCCTGGGGCGTCGAGCCGCGCAACCGTGGCCTGGAGGATGTCGCCGCCGCAAAGGCCTGATCGCCACCCTGATGTTACCTATCGGCCGTCCGGGCTACCGGGCGGCCGATAGCTTTTATCGGGGCGTCCCGTGCGGTTTGCTTGCCGGTGAGCGGGGCGTTAAGGAGAGCCGATGAACGGGTTGCGGCCTGTCACTGTGATCACCGGCGCCTCGGCCGGCATCGGCGTGGCGCTGGCGCGCGTGTTCGCACGTAACGGCCACGAACTGGCGCTGGTGGCGCGGCGCGAGGACCGGCTGTGGGCGCTGGCCGATGAGATCGCCCCAACAGGCGCGCGCAAGCCGCTGGTGATCGTCGCCGATCTGCAACGCAACGATGCCGCCCGCGTGATCGGCGAGGCGCTTGCGGCGCAGGGGGCCGAGCCGGAATACGTGGTCAATAATGCCGGCTTCGGCCTGGTCGGCGCTGCCGCCTCGCTCGACCGCGACGAGCAACTGGCGATGATCGACCTCAATGTGCGGACGCTCACCGAACTTTCGCTCGCCTTTGTCGACAGCCTGGCGCGGCGGCGCGGCGGCGTGCTCAATGTCGGCTCGGTCGCCGGCTACCTGCCCGGGCCGGGCATGGCGGTCTATTACGCCAGCAAGGCCTATGTGCTCTCGTTCAGCGAGGCGCTGCACAGCGAGCTTAAATCGCGCGGGGTGCGGGTGACCGTGCTTTGCCCTGGTCCGGTGCCGACCGAATTTGCGGCGCGCGCCGGCGTCAAGGGCTCACTGGCGCCCGACTTCCTCAGCCAGTCACCCGAGCGGGTGGCCGAGCTTGGTTACCGCGGCCTGATGCGCGGGCAACGCGTAGTCATACCCGGTCTCACCAACAAACTGGTCACCTTCCTGATCCGCATTGTTCCGCGGCGAGCGCTGCTGGCGGTCGTGGAGTCGCGGCAATCGCGGCGTAGGCCCGCGCAGAAGTCATAGCCGATACCGGCTGGTCATGTTGCAAACGCCGGCAAAGCCGTTAGTACTCGGGAGTCGCGCACGAGCGTGCGCCGAACCGCCATGCTGAAGCCGGTCCTTCTCATCCTGCACCAGGAGCATTCCTCGCCCGGCCGCGTCGGCCAGGTGCTGGGCAAGCTCGGCTATCCGCTCGACATCCGGCGCCCGCGTTTCGGCGATCCGCTGCCGGAGACGATGGACGAGCATGCCGGCGCCGCGATTTTCGGCGGCCCGCAAAGCGCCAACGACAACGAGGAGTTCGTGCGCCGCGAGATCGACTGGATCGGCGTGCCGCTGCGCGACAAGAAACCGTATCTCGGCATCTGCCTCGGCGCGCAGATGATGGCGCACCATCTCGGCGGCCGCGTCTATCCGCATCCGCAAGGCCACGCCGAGGTCGGCTATTACCCGATCCGCCCGACGCCAGCCGGGCGGGCGATCTGCGCCGATTGGCCCGATCACGTCTATCAATGGCATCGCGAGGGCTTCGACCTGCCGGCCGGCGGCGAACTGCTGGCCGAAGGCGATGCCTTCTCCGTGCAGGCGTTCTGTTATGAGACCGGCTATGCGCTGCAGTTCCACCCCGAGGTCACCCACGCCATGATGTATCGCTGGCTGGTGCGCGGCGCCCATCGCATGGAGCTTCCGGGCGCCAAGCAGCGCGCCGAGCATGTCGCCGACCGCGCGGTGCATGATCATGCCGCGCGCAACTGGCTCGCCGCCTTCATCGATCACTGGATCGGGCGAAAGCCGGCCAATCAGACGACGGATACCGCGGAGCCGTGAAATGAAAAGCCCGCCTTCGACTCAAAGCTTCGACGGGCAGCCTTCGTGCTCGGGGGGCTTGCCAGCTGAAGTTCCGAAGGAGCGGCGAAGGTGGATGGTGGAGCCAGGCGGGATCGAACCGCCGACCTCGTCATTGCGAACGACGCGCTCTCCCAGCTGAGCTATGGCCCCAACCGATCCTCCGCCAGCGC
>Ga0209890_10001471_pt1 | contig 10705 bp, 14 predicted proteins | sample OrgsoiDNA2013049_FD_185799 | JGI IMG/M metagenome (GOLD analysis project Ga0209890, IMG submission 185799) | Permafrost soil microbial communities from the Arctic, to analyse light accelerated degradation of dissolved organic matter (DOM) -... | ecosystem: Environmental > Terrestrial > Soil >... | reverse complement strand
GATGGCCGCTGAGGAAGACTGAGATGCTCGCCATCACGGATCGACCGATCGAGACGGCGCTTCAGGGCCGGCGACAGCGAGACCGCGGCGTCCAACCGGAACAGAGCCGCCAGCGCGCTGATGCCGTACTCATGACCCAGCCGCGCGACAGCCTCGAGATCGGCGGCCCTGCCACCGCGACGCTCATGCCACTGCACGACGGCTTGGCGAGGGAGAAGAAATTCGGCGGCGAACGCGTTGGCCCCGACCTCCTGTGGATCCTTCGAGAAGAAATAGTTGGCCTTGTCCCACGACTGACGGTGACCGAGCGTGTGGTGGGCAAACTCGTGACCCAGAGTGAACCGCATCCGCACAACGTGGTTCGACCCGTTCACCAGGATGAAAGGCGTTCCACGGCGCTGCATGTATGCGCCGGCCAAACCCTCGTTACCGAGCCCGAGAACGATGACGGGGATCCCGGCATCGACCTCAATGAGCTCCAGCAAGTTGTGGATTGGGTCGGTCGGACCAATGCCGAGGCGAACCCTTTCCGCGATGGCCCGGGTCTCGTCTTCGAGGCTCACAAGTACTCAGAAAGCGCGATGGCAGCGAAGTAGTCGTCGATAGCGGCCTCGAAGGCCTCGCAGGCGCGGGTGATCTCGACATCCTCGGCGTCGCCGGCACGCAACAGCACCGGTTCATGGTCCTCTTCCATGAGGAGCGCCTCGGCTGTGGTCCCGAACACCTGGGCGAGCCGGTAGAGCTCGTGGGCACCGACGTCTCGAAGCCCCGCCTCAATTCGGCTGACTGCGGACTGGTCGAGCTCAGCGAGCTCGCCAAGTGCACGCTGGCTCATGCCGCGCTCCTCTCGTAGGCGCGCGATTGCAGCGCCCATCTCCTCGGGCGTTCGAAATCTCACTTGCATACCTCCCACCGTTTCATGCAGAATAGCATCAAACATCCAAGGTAACGATGCTGTAGAGCATCAGGTTACGATCCCGCGAGGGTTGCTCAATGGGTTTTACAGGAAGGGTGCTGGATGAGGTCAGGGACCTCATCGACGCCGATCCCGTCATTCTGGCGACCACCCGTGCCCGGTTGGGGTACGTGCGGAAGGCGTCGGAGGCCTTTCCTGGATCCCTCCGGTCGTATTCGTCGGGGAGCATTGCCCAGGGAACGGTCATCGACCCGGTCCTCGACGCCGACGGCGGCATCGTCCTCGATCGGCGGTCATATCCGTCGCTCGGCCCCGACGGGGGTGGCGCCGGACCTCGCGCGGCGGTCGAGGAGGTCAGGCAGTTCCTCGAACCGATGGTCGTTGCCGAATTCCCGGGTGCCCGGCTCAGCATCGGCCGCCGCTCAATCCTCGTCACCTTCCAAGAGGGCGTTCAGGGCGAGGATGGCCGAGCGTGCCAGTTCCCGTCAGTGGATCTCATTGTCGCCCTCTCACGGAGGGACGCGCCGGGACTGTGGATCCCAGAATGCCCGCGGGATGTGTGGGATGCCTCCGACCCCGAGGGTCACGTCGCGCTTCTTCGGGAAGGTTTGGTGTCGTTGCAGCGCACTCGCCGCCAGGTGATCCGCCTCAGCAAAGCATGGGCACGCCGTTATCCGGAGCCACCGCTATGCTCATTCAACATCACCGCCTTGGCGCTGGCAGCCGTGGATCCGGGGACGACGCTAGCTGTGGCATTACTGGCGACGCTTCAGTTCGGCGCTGCTTCCCTTGCCACAGGCCCAACCGCTGATCCGGCCGGGATCGCCAAGGAGCCCATCGGGTGCCCCGATCCCGGGCGGGCGGCCCGGATGATGAGCATGGCGGCCGGCCATCTGGCTAGTGCCCTTCAGCGGGACGACAACGAGGCTGCCGTGCGCGACTCCTTGGCCGCGATCTTTGGCGACCTCGTGGCGCCTGCACCGAGTAGCAAGGCGGCGCTAGCTTCCGTTCTTCGCGGTTCGGGGGTAATGGCGGCCCAGCTAGGGATTGCCGCGCCCGTGGGCACTGTCGTTCGGCCGGTCCGGTCGTGGGGATCAGCCCGTGTCGTTCCGCACCAGTAGCGGCCCCTGGTATGGGGACGAACGACGGCTGCTGCGATTCGAGTGGTCGGCCAGGAATGCGATTCCGGGCCTACGACGCCGCTTAGTCACTGCCGGCGGTACGCGGGCCCTCGCCTACGCTGTCGCGGTGTCCGTCCCTCACTATTCGCATCGCCAGGTCGAGATCCGTTTCCGCCTCGGGGTGGATCGGGTTCCACTCGTCGCAGTGGACGGTCCAGAGTCTCCACACCGCATGGCGGACGGCAGCCTCTGCCTCTGGTATGCGTGGGATCCACGCGCGATGCGCTGGGAGGTCGAGGACGGTCTCCTGCAGCTCGTCTGCATCATCACTGAACACCTCTTCAAGGAGGCGTGGTGGCGGGAGACCGAAGAGTGGCTCGGAGACGAGGCGCCGCACGGAAGCCGTAAGGACGCTGCGTGAGCCGCTTCGTTGAGCTGATCCAAAGTCCGACGGTCACCGCTGCCGTCGTCGCGGCCGCTGTGGCTCTGACGCTGGGGTGGCTCCAGCGGCGCCGTGAAGCGCGCGCGGCGCGACAGGACGTTTTCTCGGCTGCCTACGCCGCGTACGCCGCGTACCGAGAGATGCCGTACGTGGTTCGCCGACGCGGCGCCAGTGATGCCGAAGCCGAGCGCCGCCGAACTTCCGAAATCATGCGGGACGTTCAAGAGCGGATCAGCTACCACCTGGCATGGACACGACTCCACGCCCCAGACGTCGGAGCGGCGTACGGGGAGCTCATCACCCAGCTGCGTCGGGTCGCGGGACGAGCAGTCGCTGCCGAATGGAAGCGTCCGGCCATCACCGAAGACGGGCAGATGAATGTCCCGGACATCGACCTGACCGAGCTCGACAGCGTGGCTAACGCATACCTTTTCGCAGTCGAGCGTCATCTCCACCCATGCCTGACCCGTTTGCGGCGCCAACGTCAGGTCGAGTCCACGCGCTCCTAGGTGGCCAGCCGTGTAAGGGGTGCGGTTGGTGAGGGCAGGGCGGACCGCCTGCGCACATGCCGCCCCATTTTCGGGCCGTGCGATCGGCGTCCACGTCGCCACCGCCCCGACTTTCGACTCGATGAGTATGTCGGCGCGGCGGCAGCCCGCAACGTCGCTCTGCTGGGCATCACGGACCCACAACACGAGGAAGCGTTGCCGGGTCAGAGGCTTTCGGTAGTCATAATTTGCATCGTGGGTCGCGCATGCCCGTTCTGCGACCGGCCAGCGGATTCCGCTGATCACGCTGATCCCCAATGGATGAGCCGGTACTACCTCGACCGGGACCCCGGCGTCGGCAGTTTCGCGATGAGCTTCGGTGGGCTGTATCCAGACCGAGCCGTCCCTCTGCTCAATCAAACCATTCGCGTGTGCCAGCACTGCAATGGCGGATGGATGGCGGTCCTGGAAGACCGCGTGAAGCCCGCCCTCATCGCCATGAGCAATGGAGAGGGCCTCATCGTCGGTCCAGATGGTCAGCGAGTCCTGGCGCAGTGGCTGCTCAAGAACGCTCTCGTGCGCGAATTGGCAACACCGCAGGGCTCACTCTTGCGCATCTCGACGCACGACCAGCGAAAGCTTGTCGCCAAGCGAGGGATACCCGACGGTTGGAGGGTCGGAATCGCCGCATACGAGGGACCCGGCACTAACCTGGCGCACACCTTCTCGGGCGTCAAGCAGTACGTCGGCGACGACGGACAGCGCGGGGGCAAGGCGATCCTGCACACGCTTCGATTCGAGTGCTTTGTGGGTCAGGTGCTGGTGCACTCGATGCTGGAACCGCCCAACCTGGCCCATCTGCTGGGAGGACCACCGTACGTTGTGGAGATTCCACAACTGGCGCCGGTTACCTGGCCGCCGCCCGCAACGCTGACTCCGACATCGATGGCGACCGTGCGGGAGTTTGGACCCACGCCCGCTTAGGGCGGAGTCCCCCGATCGGTCGGAAATCTCTGGTACTTCCCGTCGACTCGAGTCCCACGTGCGTTGGCGCTACCCTCAGCAACCTTGGTTTTCAACTCGCGCCCCTGGCGGGCCGGATCGCGGTCAGATCGATGAGGTTGCCACGACCGACCGGCGACCGTCCGGCCCTTCGCCACATGGCGCCCTGGGGACCCGGCAGGTGACCGACGTGGACGCTCATGCGCTCAGCGTGGACGCCCGTGTGATCTGCGTGGATCCACGTGGAAGTTGGGGGTAAGTAGTCGTTTAGAGGCCGATTTCGGCCGCCCGTGAATACAGAATTAGAACGCTACTTTGCCAAGGTAAGGGTCGCGAGTTCGAGCCTCGCCTCCCGTTCCCCTCCGTGATGTGACTACGGAATGACCCGCCTCGGTCTGTATGGACCGCGGTGGATTTCGCCGAAGGTAGCGGCCTAGGAATTCCTAGACGCACTGCCTGGCGAAGTGGTGCTACGGGCCGCGAGCTGAGCCGCGCAGAGTGGCGAGCTTGGCTCCCGTGCCTGGTGTCGTGAGGGTGGTCATCACGTACTACAACACCCGCATCTCACCCGGCGGATCGAACACAAGATGCAACCCTTTCCCCAGGGCCCGGTCCGGCGGCGAATGCCGGCCAACTCGCAAGAGGGCGGACCCGCCCCGGCTGGAAACTGTTACATTGATAGGAATGTCCGATCCTCGAAGGAACGTACGGTCGGCGGGAGCTCAGCGACGCCGTTTTGGCCGTTCGCTGCGGACGCTAGGCACAGAGTTGGACCGCCTGGATGAGGCGGTCGCGGACCGGTTTGGCCTGCACCGAACTGATTTGCGTTGTTTGGAGATCGTCGGTCGCGAGCGGGCTATCTCTGCGGGCCGGCTCGCCACCCTCGCAGGATTGAGTACCTCAGCGGTTACCGCAGTCATCGACCGCACCGAGCGGATCGGCGATCTCCGCCGAAGCGCGGACCCGGAAGATCGCCGCCGCGTTCTCGTCGTCCTAACGGAGCAGGGTCGTGAGCGTGGGAGGATAGCCTTCGCCGGATTGATGAACGAAACCGAGCGATTGCTGTCCCGATACTCCGCTCCCGAACTCGAGCTCCTCGCTGACGTCCTGGAGCGGATCATCGCGACGGTCGGCGCCCAAGCTGAGATCGCCGTGCGTGAGGCCGGCCACAGCAGGGCCACCGCGAATCGGCTCGTGAACTCCGGGACGACGCGACGAGGAAATCGGTGATCGGATACCTCCGCTTGGAGCTGGCCCGAACCGTGCGCGACGTACGCTATCTCGTGCTCGCCATCGCTGCGCCCGTGGGATTCTACCTCCTGTTTGCGGCAGTCTTCGGCGGTCCGTCGAATGGTGCGCCGGACACCTTCGGCCTGCCAGCCAGCGTCGAGATCATGGTGGCGATGGCGACATTCGGCGCGATGTGGGCAGCGTTGTCATCAACCGCCCCGCGACTCGCGCGCGATCGCGAGGGTGGTTGGCTGACGTTTCTCAGGACTACGCCGCTGCGACCGCTCTGGGTTCTCGCTGCGCGGATTGCGGCTGGGCTACTGGTCGCTCTGCCGGCAATCGTCGGTGTGGGGATCACCGGCGTGCTTGCGCACGGCGTGCAACTCAGCGCCGGGCAGTGGGCCGCAGGGCTGGTGCTGCTCTGGGTCGGCACACTCCCGTTTATCGCACTCGGGATCGCTATCGGGTCGCTGACGAGCAGCACGGTCGCCTACGCGCTGAGCACGGGGTTCTACTTCGGCTTCGCCGCACTCGGTGGATTGTGGGTGCCTCCCGGGATACTCTCGCCGACATTACGCGACGTGGCCATGGCACTGCCGTCATACAACCAGGCTGCGCTTGGCTGGGAGGTTGCGTCCGGCGGCCGGCCGACCGTGGACAACGTCGTGGTGCTCGCCGCCTGGACCACAGGACTGGCTCTCCTTGCCCTTGCTGCGCAACGGCACCCCCGGCGACGGGCGACGGAACCGGCGGCCGTGGAGGTCGATGCAAACGAGACGATCAGCCTGGGCGGGCTGAGTAAGCGGTTCGGGGCGGTTGTGGCTGTCGACAAGATCGACCTGCAGGTTTCCCGAGGCTCGACGCTGGCCCTGTTGGGGCCGAATGGCGCTGGTAAGACCACCACGATTTCCCTCCTGCTCGGCATCCTCGAGCCCAGCGCCGGATCCGTGCGCCTGTTCGGGTCGACTCCGAATTCGGCGACCCGTTCGGGTCAGGTCGGAGTCATGCTGCAAGACAACCAGTTGATGTCCGGCGTTCGCGTGGGAGAGTTGATACGCTTCTTCCGTAGTCTGTACCGGAGTCCAGTCGACCAATCAACTCTTCTGGGTATGGCGGGCATCGGTGACGTGCTGCGGCGTCGAACCGACCTGCTGTCTGGAGGTCAGGCACAACGCGTCCGCTTTGCATTGGCGGCTATCGGGAATCCACGGTTGCTTGTGCTCGACGAACCAACGGCGGCGATGGACGTCCAAGCGCGGCAGAGTTTCTGGGCGGGGCTGCATGCCTACACGAGCCGCGGCGCCACCGTGTTGTTCTCTACGCACTATCTCCAAGAGGCTGACGACCATGCTGATCGCGTCGTGGTCATGCGATCAGGGCGCATCGTTGCCGACGGTACACCTGAAGAAGTCAAAGCCGCTGGAGGAGCCGGGCGCGTGGTTCGTTTTCAACTGCTGGACCGTGCCACCGACCGTTTCGACAGACTCCCGGGAGTGACGTCCGTAGAGAGGAACGGACGCACTGTCACGCTCCATACTGGAGACGCCGACGCCACCGTCTGGGGTCTCTTCCCGCTCCGCGATGCGGTCAGTCACCTGGAGGTGGGCGAGGGAGATCTTGAAGCCGCGTTCTTGAGCTTGACGGCGCCCGCTGATCCAGGATCGCCGGGTGGCATTCGAGCGGGTTGAACCCGGAGGACGACCCGCTCCTACCAGGTCGCCTTGGCCATCGTCGGTGACCGCTCGGAGGCGGAGGACGTGGTGCACTCGGGTTGTCGCGGGGACTCGTACAGGAGTGCGTTAGCCAACTCCAAGCAGAGGGCTATCTGGGCACCCAGCTTGGGTCGTAGGCGGACGCAGAGGACGCAGTGCAAGAGCCTCTTATCCGAGGTGGGGCTTGAACCTGGAACGCCACACGACGCTGGGCATTCTCAGTCCAGCAGGGGACGGATCCCAGCACGCCGCACTGTGCTCAGCCTAACAAAGGTGTCCGTTGAATCGGGCACGCCCACCTTTCTCTAGTGATCGCCACAGAACTTCATTGCTTCGACCCAGCCGCCAGCTAGGCGTCCCGGACGATCTCGTAGGTGAAGAAGGCGAGGCCGTCACCAATGGCCCTGGTGTCCATCAGGCGCATGGATGTCTTGTCGCTGGCCTGGCCGAAAAGGCGGTCGCCGGCCCCCAGCACGACCGGGTAGACCATCAGCCGCAGCTCGTCGACGAGGTCGTGCTCCATCAGCGTGCGCACGAGGTGACCGCTGGCGGCGACGACTTCCCCGTCCAACTCCGTCCTCAGCTTCGAGACCTCATGCACGACATCGCCCGTCAGGACCGTGGAGTTGTTCCAGGCGGGATCGACGAGCGTGGAGGACACGACGTACTTGGGCATGCTGTTCAACCTATCCGCCCACTCGCCCGTTCGGGATGGCCACCGGGCTGCCAACCACTCGTAGCTCCGCCGACCCAGCAGGAAGGCCTCGGCACCGAGCGCCTCGTCGCGCCCGACCTTGGCCCACCCCGCGCGGTCGTTGTCGCTAATCTGGGCGAGCCATCCGCCATACCTGAAGCCCTCCTCACCGGTCGGGAACGGTACTCGACCTATCCCGCACCCTCGAGACGTTGCCGCAGCATCGCCAGGTTGGCGGGCATCTCTTTGCGCGCCTCGCGGCGGACGAGAAGCGGGACGAGGAGCTTGCCAATGCCATGCCCTTCGAAGTCAATCGCGATCGTCAGCCGTGACCGGGTTTCCCCGAGCGGTTCCGCGGTGACATCGACAGTGGCCCGGATGGGTCCGTCGACACCGCGTACACCCCAGCTCTTGGGTGGGTCGACATGCGTGACCTCGGCGACCGTCGGCCGGTTGGCGAAGCCGATGCGCCGGGTGGTGAGACACCGCGCCCCGACTCTCGGTGTGTCCGGTCCCTCCAGGTGGCCGTCGACGACACCCTTCTGCCACTCAGCGAAGCGAGTGGGGTCGGTGGCATAGGCGAACACCTCCTCCACCGGACGGTTGACCTCCGTGCTGGCGATGATCGGCGGCATTAGCGCACCTCCGTGAACAGGGACGCGTACCGGGACAGGTACAGCGGCCACCCGGCCTCGTCGCCCACACCCTGGCTGACGGCCTGCCAGCCTGGACCGTGACGGTCGATGTGGCGGTGCTCCAGCTCCAGGCGGGTGCGTTCCGGGGTCTCGGCGACGAACCGGACCTCGACCTCGCTGGTCCGCTCCGAATCAGTCTCGATCTGCCACTGCGGGCTGATGTCCCAGCTGAAGACGACCCGATCCGGTGGCTCGTAGGCGAGGACGCGCGCCCAACGGCACTCGCTGCCGTCAACCCCGCGGTCGTAGATGTTCCCACCAGCACGCGGCTCGAAGACAGTCTTGGCGATCTCCACGCCGAGCAGGTTGTGCTCCGGCGGCTTGAAGTCGCCAAACCGCTCGGTAAACACGGCGAATGCTCTCTCGATCGGAGCGTCGATGACGATTCGATTGCGGACCACCGCGGCCTCAGCTTGGGTCATGAGTTCTCCTCTCCCGTTTCCTCGACGACGTCCCTGTAACCAGCCAGCGCACGAATCCAGAACGCGTCGAGCTGGTCGCGCAGCGCAGCCACTCCCGCCGGGTTGAGGCGGTAGATCCGACGAGTCCCGGCCGCGCGTTCGATGACCAGGCCGGCGTCCTTCAGCACCTTCAGGTGCTGTGACACCGCCGGTCGACTGACCGGCAGCTCGTCGGCCAGCTCACCGACGGCTCGCGGCCTTTCTGCCAGGCAGGCGACGATGGCGCGCCGGGTGTGGTCGCCCAGGGCGCCCCATCCGTCCTCCGCTCGGTTAGTGTGCACGAACGGTAAGTATGGCCGCACCGAACGCGCGTGTCAAAAGCTCCTTGCCTTCGCCGGCCGAGCACCGTGAGGGTTCCGGCTCAGCGAACTGCATCCGTACTTCGACGCGGTCTCGACTTCGCGCGGATGCGCTTCACAATCCTCACCGACCGCAAATCTGAATTCAAAATCGCCGTCCGCCGCCCTCAACGATCGACCGCGTAGGATGGTCCGAAAGTACGTGTCTAGGACTTCCTAGGCGCACTACCTGCAGAAAGTGGGGTTAAGGCCCTCGAGCCGCGGCGCGTACCGCGACGCGTCTGGTACCTCGGCCGCCTGTCTTGAGGGTGGTCATCACGTATTGCAACACCGCCTCTTACCCGGCCGATCGGACGCAACCAGTGTCTGCTGCATCACCCCCGCGACCTCAAGAGCGCTGAGCGCACAGCGGTCGTCGTTCTAGGCGAGCTGATCGCTGACCCGCTGCACACCGGCCACCGGCTCTGTGCCACCGCGGGAATGTGCCCGAGACCGGCCGTGTCGGCGCCCGCAGCGCGAGGGAAGCCGGCGACGACCTCGAGGCCCCCGCCCTGCGGCGGTTCCACGAGCACCGCGGTGGCTGCTGGACGAGACTGCCGTGGTCATCTCTGAGACTTCTCAAGTCCCTCGCCACCGCGACCATGTTCGGCGCCGCGTCGACGCCCTCGAACCGCTGTGCGTCGGGGATTTTGCGAGGGAGCGAGCGCGCGCAGCAGGATGCCGGTGCGGCAGCGGACGTCGAGGACGCGCCGCGGCCCCGGGGTGGTCATCAGCACGAGCCGGGCGGTGCGGTCGGCGATCTCGCCGGCCGCGCCACCATGCTGATACCCAGGCGCGCGCGCATCGAATGCGCCGATGTCGCGGTGCTCGGCCATGGCGGGGGTCTGCGCGCGTGCGTGGCGCCGACGAGCGCGTCTACTGGTTGTCTTCGCCTTCGCGGTGGCATCCGCTGCATGTCGATCCTCACACACCGCTAAGCTGCCACAGTGTGCTCGACGCTCGGGTATGCCCTGCTCGGTCTCCTGGCACGCCAACCGCGCACCGGGTATGAACTGACGCAACTGCTGCGCGCGCCGATTGGGTACTACTGGACGGCCAGCCACAGCCAGGTGTACCCGGAGCTCGCTGCGCTGGAGGCCGACAAGCTGGTCGGCCATCGGGTCATCGTTGGGCCAGGCCCGAGAGATACCAAGCGGTACCGGATCACCGCCGCCGGCCGTCGCGCACTGGCGACGTGGGCTGCCCGCCGTCCGGACACGACTGTCAACCGCGACGAGCTCATGCTCAAGGTCTATTCGTTGTGGACTGTCGACCCCACCCGGGCGCGCGAGATGATCGTGGCGCAGCGCGAAGCCGACGCGGCAACACTCCTCCACTACCAACGCATGGAACGCTCGATGCGACAGGAGCACGGTCGGGCGCCAGCGGACCCGACGACGCCGGAGTTCAGCTCTTACGCCACGCTGCGTCGTGGTCTTTCATTCCAGACCCACGTCATCGCATGGTGTGACTGGTTGCTCGACGCGTTGACCACCACACCTCGCGTGTAGCGGGCGCGCCCACTCGCGCCACGACCAGGAAATGATGACCTGGGGTCGGCATCTCAGGTGGCCCTCGTGCTGGCCAGAACCTCCGCGGGCGATCC
>Ga0209890_10001470_pt1 | contig 10706 bp, 8 predicted proteins | sample OrgsoiDNA2013049_FD_185799 | JGI IMG/M metagenome (GOLD analysis project Ga0209890, IMG submission 185799) | Permafrost soil microbial communities from the Arctic, to analyse light accelerated degradation of dissolved organic matter (DOM) -... | ecosystem: Environmental > Terrestrial > Soil >... | reverse complement strand
GAGCCCAAGCCCGCGGTTTGATGTGCCCTGCGGCAGCGGCGCTTGGCGGAAGCGCTCAAAAATGAACGGCAGAGCCTCCTGCGGGATCCCATCGCCCGTGTCGCTCACGGCGATCCGACAGCTCGCGCCCGTGCATGCCAGGTTCACGGAAACGCGCCCGCGGCGCGGCGTGAATTTCACGGCATTGCTCAAGAGATTCCACATGATCTGCTGCAGACGATGCGGATCGCCGAACACGATGCAGCTCGGCGCGCCGAGGTGCTTGTGCAATTCGATGCCGTGTGCGTGCGCGGTCGACTTTAAGTTCTCGAGGGTGGCTTCGATCACCTCGCACGCATCCGTCTCTTCCGGATCGATGCGCGTCTTGCCGCTCACCATGCTGGAGACATCGAGCACGTCGCTTACGATCTGCGACAGCACCCGCACGTTGCGTACGATGGTCTGTGCCCCGCCGTGCGCTTCCTCCGGGGACAGGCGCCCAAGTTCCATGAGGCGCGCCCAGCCGAGAATGGCATTTAAGGGATTGCGCAGCTCGTGGCCGAGGGTTGCCAGGAACTCATCCTTCAAATGACTCGCGCGCTCGGCTTCGATGCGCGCGGCGCGCTCATTTGCGAGCAGATCGTCCGGTTCGCGTTTATTGTCATTCACTGACGTCTACTTTAGCACTGAGTGCGAAGCTGCGCTCTTACGCATTTGACTACCAACCCGCAATCAAACGCTCCCCTACGACATTGCGCCGCCAGCCCTGCAGGACCGGTGTATCGCGGCGCCCGTCTGCCAGTTGCTCAAGCTCCCGACGCGTCGTCAAAACTTCTGGGCTCATGGAAAGTTCTGTCGCGATCGATTGATTGAGGTCGGCGAGCCGCCTCACCAGCGCAGTTTTGGCAGGGTCCGGCCGCATGCGCGGCGCAAGCGCCGGCGGCGGATCGGGAATGCACGCCACACTTACGCACTCGAGAATGTCAGCGCCACAATGCTTGAGCACGCTTGCAGGCAGATCGGCGATCGCCGCCAGATGCTCCGCTGTGCGCGGCACGCGCAGCACGATCTCGCGCAATACGCCTTCCTCGAGTATCCAGCCGCGCGGCCGATTGCGCGCAACCGCACGCCTCTCGCGCCACGCCGCGAGCTCCTGTACGAGGCGCGTGCGCGCCGGGTCGATCCCATGCAAGCCCTTCACCCTGAGCCAGGCGCGCTCGGGTTCGACCGTGAAATTGCCCGCTGCCCCGAGCGCCGCCAGCTCCTCCGCGAGCCACGCGCTTCTGCCGAGTTCCTCAATCTGCTTCTCGAGATGATCCTTGAGCGGCAACAGAAAGCGCACATCATCGAGCGCGTACTCGATCTGCTCAGCGGACAGCGGCCGGCTTGACCAGTCGGTGCGCGTATGGGCCTTCGAGAGGTCGCGCCCCAAAAGGCGGCGCACGAGGTCCGCATAGCCGACCTGAGCGGGCGCCCCCGTCAGCGCAGCTGCGATCTGGGTATCGAAAATCGGGCCGACGAGGCCCGCGACGGGATAGAGCACCTCAAGATCCTGTCGGCAGGCGTGCATCACTTTCACTGGACGCGCCGCGGTGAGCGGTTCTCCGAGGGCCGCGAGGTCCGTGATGAGGAGCGGATCCACGCAGGCGGCGTGGTCGCGGGTGGCAATCTGGATCAGGCACAGCTCCGCCCGATAGGTGCGCTCGCGCAGAAACTCGGTGTCGACGGCGATAGCGTCCGCCGCGGCAAGCTGCGCGGCGAGTTTTGTGAGGCCTTCGGCGGTGGTGATGACGGGCTGCAACGCGTTCGAAAATGATCTGTACAATCAGGCTTCCCTAAGCATAGCGGAAGATACCTCGCGGACCCGACCGACATGAAGGAGCTGGTCCGTCTATTTGTTCAAATTGCGCTCATGCGCAAGGGTCCGCAGGACCTGCCCGCGTCCGGCACGCTGCTGGCGGCGACCGCGGCCGGGTACTTCCTCGTCGACTGTCTCGTCAGCGCCGTATTGCCGCCGATCAAAGGTTGGTTCGGACAGCTCGTGGTCGACGTGCTGTTCACGTTCGCATGGTACGCGCTGCTGCTCGCGATTCTGCGCCGACCGGAGCGCTTCGTGCAGACGACCACCGCGGTATTTGGGTTTGAAACCGTGCTGTCGCCCTTGCAGACCGCCTCCGTCTGGCTCATTCGGCAGTTCGCCGACGATAACCCGTGGCGCTTTCCGATCGTAATCGTTGGCCTTGCGATTATTGTGTGGATCATCGCCGCGAATGCGCGGGTGCTGAAGTCCGCGCTCGAATGGGCGCTGCCCGTCTGTGTGGCGCTCGTGATTCTGCAGATCCTCGGCGGGCAGGCGCTGCTCCTCTTCTTATTTCCCGGCAAGGCGAGCTGAACGCAAGCACTTATGCACGTCCACATTCTCGGTATTGCAGGCACCTTCATGGGCGGTGTGGCGGCGCTTGCGAAAGCCGCCGGCCATCGCGTCACAGGGTCCGACCGCGACGTCTATCCGCCGATGAGCACGCAGCTGGCGGCGCTTGGCATCGAGCTCACCCAGGGCTTTGAGGCCGCGCAGCTGACACCGCGGCCCGACGTCGTCGTAGTTGGCAACGTCATGACGCGCGGCATGCCGGTCATCGAGGCGCTCCTCGAGAGCGACATCGCGCTTACGTCTGGGCCCGAGTGGCTCGCGCGCGAGGTATTGAAGGGTCGCTGGGTATTGGCGGTCGCCGGCACGCACGGCAAGACCACGACAGCCTCGCTCCTCGCCTGGATTCTGGAATACGCAGGCCTCGCACCGGGGTTTCTGATTGGCGGCGTGCCGGTGAATTTTGAGGCGAGCGCGCGCTTGGGCAGCGCACCCTTTTTCGTCATCGAAGCGGACGAATACGACACGGCTTTCTTCGACAAGCGTGCAAAGTTCGTGCACTACCGGCCGCGTACGCTGGTCCTCAACAATCTTGAGTTCGACCACGCCGACATCTATGACAATGTTGAGGCGATCGAACGCCAGTTTCATCACCTCATTCGTACCGTGCCCGGCAGTGGGCGCATCATCTGGAACGCAGCCGACGCGCGCTTGAAGCGCACGCTCGCCATGGGCGCGTGGACGGTCTGCGAAGGCTTTGCGAGCGGCGCTGCGCACGCGGACACGTTGTGGACGAGCCGCCCGGCGAAAGGAGTGATCGATGGCTCTTCATTCGAAGTGCTGGAGGGCGCCCGGGTGTTGGGGATGGTGCAGTGGCCGCTCATCGGCGCTCACAATGTCGACAATGCACTCGCGGCGCTTGCCGCCGCGCGCCACGCAGGCGTACCGATCGCGCGCGGCATGGAGGCGCTCGGGTTCTTCAAGGGCATTGCGCGCCGCATGCAGCTCCTCGGCGAGGTCGGCGGCATCGCGATCTATGACGACTTTGCCCATCATCCGACCGCGATCCAAACGACCCTCGCGGGTCTGCGGGCGCGTGTCAAAGATGCGCGTATTGTCGCGGTGCTCGAGCCGCGTTCGCACACCATGCGCGTGGGCGTGCATCGGGATACCTTGGCGCCGGCGTTCGCCGCAGCAGATGAGGTATGGTTCTATGCACCGCCTGACTTGGGCTGGGACGTGAATGCGGTCAAGGCAAGCCTTGGCGAGCGCGGCCGCGTGCGCAACAACCTCGAGGCCTTAAGCGCCGATCTTGCCAACTCTCTGCGCACGGGAGACCAGGTACTCCTCATGAGCAACGGCAGCTTCGGCGGCCTGCATGAGCGGCTCCTCGCGGCGCTCAGGGCGCGATTCGCGCGCCAATGAAATGGCTGAGCCGGCCGCCACGGTCCATGAGATTGCGCTCTTCCCACTGCGTACGGTGTTATTCCCCGGCGGCCCTTTGCCGCTACGGATCTTTGAGCCGCGCTACACGGACATGGTGAGGAAGAGCCTGCGCGAGGAGGCCGCTTTCGGTGTCGTGCTGATAGACGGCGGCACGGAGACCGGCGCGCTGACCGCCACGGCGAGCGTCGGCACCAGCGCCCGCATCGCGGATTTCGATACGCTGCCCGGCGGGCTCCTGGGCATCACCTGTCTCGGCCTGCGCAAATTTAAACTCGGTAGCCGCCGCGTGCAGAGCGATGGGCTCAATCTAGGTGAGGTCGAGTGGCTCGACGTGGAAGAAGCGATCGAGCTACCCGCCGAGTACCAGCATTTGGGACGGCTGCTGCGCAAGGTACTGCCGGAGCTCGGCAACTTCTATGAGAACGTGACGAAGCACTTCGAGGATGCAGCATGGGTCGGGTATCGCCTCGCGGAGATTCTGCCTTTGAGCCTTTCGGACAAGCAGTACTGTCTGGAGCTCAATCAGCCGCTCGCGCGTCTCGCGCGTTTGAGCCCGCTCATTAAGCGGGTTGAATAGACGCCGACCGTCGCAGGTAGAACTGATAAAGCGGCCACCCGATCACGAGCGTCCAGGCGAGCACGAGCCAGCCGACGAAGCCGTCAAAGGCGCTCAGGAGAAAGCTCATGCGGCGGCTCGTATCGGGAATGGAAGTCGCGCGCACGAGGAGCATGACCCACACCCAGCCGGCGTGCAGTCCGATGCAGGCGGCGATGTTGCCGGTCGCTGCGCGGATAGCCGCGAGCAGCACTCCCACGGCAAAGAGTGCGAGAAATGCATCACCTATCGAGAGCGGAGCGACGAACGCCTCGAGTGAGCCTCTCACCATGGCAAGCCCGCTTGTGGGGCCGACGAGCTCTGCGGGAATGCGGTAGCGTGCAATGAAGTGCGTCGCCGCGTACAAAACCGCGGTCAAGAGGATCGCACGGCCGGTGCCTGATTCGCGCGCGACACCGCTGAATAGGGCGCCGCGCAGAAAGGTCTCTTCAATCAGCGCCACGGCGAGCGCGCTGCCCAGCGCCTGCAACGCGGCGGCCGCGAGCGCGGTCGTAGTAAGCTCCACATCCGGCTGCCAGCTGCGCAAACCAAGACCGAGCATCACAGCCACGACGAGGAGCATCAGTAGAACCCCGAGCACGAGCGCGAGGAGGAACTCTCTAATAAAGACTCGGCGCGCAACGCCGTAACCCAAACTTGCCCGGTCGGCAAGACCGAGTCGCCGCGCCACGCTCACGAAGCCGATGAGGAGCGCGAGCATGCCGATGCGGCCGGCGATGCGGTGAAAGGGGAAATTGAAATGCGGATGCAATAAGAGCCACGCGGGATACGCAAACAGCGCCATCGCCGCGAAACCCGCCAGGAGAAGTCCCAGAAACCAGAAGAAAGTGCGCATGGTTAAGCGGTAGCCCGGCAGAGAATATACCCGGGATCCGGTAGGCTGTGGGCATGTGCGGTATCGCCGGAATTATCGGTCGCGACGCCAGTGCCGAGGTGGCCGCGGCCATGGCTTCCCGGCTCGCGCACCGTGGGCCGGATGGGCACGGCACCTGGCTGGGCGCAGGCGTTGCGCTCGCGCACCGCAGGCTCTCCATTCTTGATCTGTCCGCCGCCGGTGCACAGCCGATGCAGTTTGGCTCGCACATCCTCACGTACAACGGCGAGCTCTACAATTTCCATGCGCTGCGTGCGACGCTTGCGGGGCCCTTCCACTCGAACTGCGACACGGAAGTGCTCCTGCACCTTTTGGCGGAGGACGGCAAGCATTGTTTGCCGCGGCTCGTCGGCATGTTCGCGTTCGCGGTCTGGGATAGCGAGCGCCGTCGTTTGTTCGCAGCGCGTGATCGGCTCGGCATCAAACCCCTCTACTATCGCCTGCTTCCCGACGGTATCGCTTTTGCGTCGGAGCTCAAAGCATTGCTCGTCTTAGGTGCACCGCCGATCGATAAGAGCGCGCTGCGCGACTTTCTCTTTCATGGCTACGTGCCCGCGCCGAAGACGATCTATCAGGGCATCGCGAAGCTTCCGGCGGGCCATTCCTTAAGCTGGCAGGACGGTGAGCTCAAGATTGAACGCTACTGGGACCCGTCGACCGAGATTCGAGTGCGCGACCGGGCGGCAAGTCTCGAAGAGCTCGACGCGCTGTTGCGCGTCGTCGTTCCCGAGCACACGCTTTCCGACGTGCCCGTCGGCGTGTTCTTAAGCGGCGGCATCGATTCGGCGCTTACCGCTTATTACTTGGGCCAGCCGCGCACCTTTACGCTCGGCTTCGATGCGGGTGCGCGCTCCGAGGCCGATGCCGCGCGCGCGGTTGCCGAACATCTGGGCACCCGCCATACCGCGATGACGACGACGAGCGCGGACCTTGATGCGGCGTTGAAGACCATGCCACTTGTCTTTGATGAGCCCTTCGGCGACAGCGCCGCGTGGTCGAACTATTTGATTGCCAGATGCGCGCGTCGCGAGGTGACGGTGGCCTTGAGCGGCGAGGGCGGCGATGAGATTTTCTGCGGCTATCCGCGTTATTGGTCGGCCATCGGCGTGCGCTCCACGAGCGTGAACCGCCTGCTTGCCCAATGGCTGCCGCCGCTGTCGCGCTTCGGGCAGTCCATGCAGCGCCATGCGCTTCGGGGGCTTCCCGGATTTGCCGCGGCATTGGGCGGGCTTACAGGCGTGCAAGTGGACGCCTTGCTGCATCCACAGTGGCTCGAGCGCGGCTATGACTACGATTGGTTCTACCGCAAGTTTTGGCGCGAATCACTCGAGCCGCTCGTGCAGCTGCGCTTCCTCGATCTCAACACCAATCTTCCGGAGGGGCTGCTCGTGAAGGTCGATCGCACCAGCATGGCGCATTCGCTCGAAGTGCGACCGCCGCTGCTCGACCATCGGCTGGTCGAGTTCATGTTGGGTGTCGATCCGCAGTTGCTCGTCGATCAAAACGCGCACCGCGGCAAGCTTTTGGCGCGCGAGCTCATGGAGCCGCGCTTGCCGCCCGGCCACCTCGAGCGTCCGAAGAGCGGCTTTGGCCTGCCGGTGCACCGCTGGATCCGGCGTCACCCGCAGATCTTTAAGGATGCCGTCGCGCGCTTGATGGAGCGCGGCGTATTGCGGCGGCCTGTGTCGAGTGAATTTCGCCGAGCCTGGTATCTCCTGGTGCTCGATCGCTGGTTTACCGCGTTCGGCTAAAAGTGCGCGCGCTCGCGCGCGCCCTTAAGCGCGCGCCACCAGTCCTCTGAATCGAGGTACCAGCGACACGTGCGCTTGAGCCCCGCATCGAGATCCGTCGCCGCGGTCACACCCAGCTCGCGCTTGATTTTGCCGGCGTCGATGGCGTAGCGCCGATCGTGTCCCGGTCGGTCCGCGACGAACGTGAGAAGCGACAGACAAGGTTTGCGATGGGCTGCGGGGCACGCGGGAAAACGCCCCGGCAAAGAAGCGTCCTGCGCGAAGAGCTCGTCGGCAACGGTGCAGAGACGCCGCACGAGCTCCATGTTCGTAAGCTCCGCGCCTGCGCCTATATTGTAGGTTTGGCCTGCGCGCCCGACCTGCAGCACGCGTTCGATGCCGGCGCAATGGTCTTCGACATAGAGCCAGTCGCGTACATTTAAGCCATCGCCATAGACCGGCAGGGGCTTGCCCTCCAGCATATTGACGATCATGAGCGGTATCAGCTTCTCGGGGAACTGATAGGGACCGTAGTTGTTGGAGCAGTTCGTGGTGGTCGTGCTGAGCCCGTAAGTGTGCGCATAGGCACGCACGAGATGATCGGAGGCGGCTTTACTTGCCGCATATGGCGAGTTCGGCGCATACGGCGTCGTTTCCGAGAATGCCGGTTCGCTCGGATGAAGCGAGCCGTAGACCTCATCGGTGGAGATGTGATGGAAGCGATGCGGCAGCGGCGGACCTTTTTCGAGCCAGACGCGGCGGCACGCTTTCAGGAGCGCGTGCGTGCCGACCACGTTGGTATCGATGAAGGCGTCGGGCCCGGCGATGGAGCGGTCGACATGCGATTCAGCGGCGAAATGCACCACCGTATCGAGCCCGTGACGGCGCAATACATCCTCGACGAGCTGCTGATTGCGAATGTCAGCGTGCATAAAAATGCAGTGCTCGCCGCTTTCGATTCCGTGCAGGTTGGCGCGATTGCCGGCGTAGGTGAGGGCGTCGAGCACGACGATGAGGTCGCGCGGATGCACGCGGCGCCAGTAATGCACGAAGTTTGCGCCAATAAATCCGGCGCCTCCCGTGACCAGCAGTCTACGCGGTGGAAAGCTCATCGAGCATCTTCCTCAAGTGAATGCGCCACTTGCGCTTTAGTTGAAGTCTCCAACCCGCCGTACCTTGCGATGCGCTTACGCCTTCGTGTCAGTGGGCACGATATCGGTGCTGAGGTGCATCTCGGGGCTGCTGCCGGCGAGCTCGACTTTGGGTTCGCGCTCGAGCGCCTGCAGTAGCTCGTGCCATACGCGTTCGTCAATGTCGGCGGCATTTTTCAGATCGACCGGGTAGCGGATCACGGCTTCAACGCCCGTCGCGCTGAAGCGCATCAGCACCTTCGGCTCGAGATTCGCGACCGGCGTCGAAACTATGGTGCGCGCTATTTCTTGATTCTGCCGCTCTATTTCTGCGCGGTAGTCGGCGAGCGCCGCCTGCACTGCAGCGCTCAATCTTTCTTTGACGGCCGCGTAATTCTCCTGCGAAGCGAGAGTGAGCGTAATCTCGTGCCATGCGAAGTTGATGCCGTGGATTTGCTTGAAGAGTCCCGCCGCGACCTGAAAAACAATCGAATTAGAGAACGCGACGACACGTCCCGTCGGGCCGTCCGCTCCGCTGCCGCCGAGCTCCATCAGGTGAAAGCGCACCAGGCCGACATCGACCACTTCGCCGGTTACGCCGCCAATCTGCACACGATCGCCAACACGGATGCCGAATTTTCCAATCAGGAAGAAATATCCCACGATGGAAACGATGACGCCCTGCATCGCGACCGCGATGCCTGCCGTCAGGAGCCCGGCGAAGGTACCGATGGAGCCCAGACTGCTTGCGAATGCGAACGCGATGATGATGGCCATCACGAACCAGATCACGAAGCGCCGCATCAAGAGAAATTGATAGCGGCGCCGCGGATCATGGACGTAGCGATACACGGCACGCCGCCATAGCTCCGCTGCCGCGAATACGCTCAAGATAATTAGGGCGAGAAAGCCGAGGCGCACAGCGAGGCTGCTAAGGTCGCTGCGGTATTCATTGCGGACGGCGTCTTTCCAGTTGCTGAGGCTTCTCTTATAGAGATCGAGCACGACGCCTTGCTTGCTCAAGGGGATAACGGCGGCGGATAGTCGTTTGAATTGCCCGGCGAGCTCATCGAGCTGCGCGCGTTCGGCCTGCAGCGTTGCGTTGTCCGCAGTGTCGGCTTGCTTGCCGAGGGTGTCGCCGCGGCTCGAGAGATCTTGCAGCTGGGCGAGGAACGGCTGCCGCAGCTGCTTCGCGGTGTCCGCGAGCGCCTCGGTCTGTCGGATGAGGGAGTTAATCGTGCGACCTTTCGAAGCGAGCGCAAAAACGTTCGCCGTCAACTCCCAAATACCGGGCGTGGCGGACTTGCTCGCTAGCGCAGCGGCCGGAGCAACCGTGGCGGCTGCGGCCGGCGCACCGGCCGCGCTTAACGCGCTACCCGCTTGCGCCATGCCGGGCACTGTCCGCGCCAGCGCTTCGATCTGTGCGCGCACGCCCGTCGCTCCCAAGCCATTGGTGCTGCCGCCGTTCACGAACTCCACCATGCTCGCCACCGCATCGCGGCGCGCACCGGCAAGGTCGAGTTCGCCCTGCAGTTCGGCCACCTGCGACTGCAGTTCCTGTCGCTGCTTGGCGCTCGCGCTCGCAAGTTTCTGGCGATCGGCGTCGAGCTCGGCTTGAGTGTCCTTGACCTGCTTGTCGAGCCGCACCTGAAGTTGACGCAGCGACTGATATTGCGACAGTGCCGAGTTCTGCCCCGGATTCGAGGCGCTATCCTGCGCAACGGATCCCGCCTGCGAGCGGGCGAAATCAAACGCCTGGCGCACCGCTTGGACGGCGGCCTGACGATTGTCGTACACGACCGCCATATCACCCGGTGTCGTCGCGATCCGCTGCTCTTGGGCAAGCCCGTGATACCAATCAATCGTCTGGTCGAGGAATTGGATGACCTGCGCCGCAGTCAAGGGACTCACCGCTTGCGCCGCGGTCGGTGCACTCGTAGCAGCAGTGGCCGCAGTCGTAGGCGTAGCGCCGGCAGTCGCGGCAGCAGTCGGCGCTGTCGCCGTGGAAGGGGACGGGCCCACGGCGGGCGATCCTTTGGCAGGCGTAGCAGAGGTCGTCGCCGCTGCGGCCGCCGCGCTTGCACCGATGAATCCCAGTACGACGAGCGTGCCTAAGCCTACGCGTATGAGCGCGCGCCAGGCGCGCAGAGTGCGCGCCCAAGACTGCCATCTTGAAATGTGGAGCACGTGCCAGTGTACTACCATTGCCCACAATTGAGCCGCTTCGACGGGGACCACTGCATGGCAGATTCCTATATTTTTCAAATTTTGACTCATTACACCTCGCGCGATGCGTTGGACCCTGGGTTCGATGTTGTTGACAATTCGTCGAATGAACGGCCGGACTGGTTCGAATATTGGCCGATCCGGAAATTTCTACGCAGCGAGACTCTGGACGAAGGGGCGTTCTACGGCTTTTTTTCACCAAAGTTCAAGATCAAGACTAATTTGACGTCTGCGCAGGTATTCGAATTTATTCAGCAGTCAAGTAGCGAGACCGATGTCATCCTGTTTTCGCCGAGCATCCATAGCGGCGCGCAATTTCTCAACGTTTTCGAGCACG
>Ga0209890_10001467_pt1 | contig 10710 bp, 8 predicted proteins | sample OrgsoiDNA2013049_FD_185799 | JGI IMG/M metagenome (GOLD analysis project Ga0209890, IMG submission 185799) | Permafrost soil microbial communities from the Arctic, to analyse light accelerated degradation of dissolved organic matter (DOM) -... | ecosystem: Environmental > Terrestrial > Soil >... | reverse complement strand
TTCGGCCTGGGATTCAGGCTGTCCATTGACAAGCAGACCGAATTCGCCCGCGAACTGGTGCGCCGTCTGGCGGGACAAATCGGAGACGAACTCGTCACCGCTTTGCTGACCGCACCGCAGAAAGATGAAGCAGACATTTACGAACAGCGGCAGCGCGTCGAATTGTTGAAGGAAAAGCTGCAGCGCGTGAACTCCCCGGACGCCAAGCAACTGCAGGCTCTCGCCGACATGCTGGTGAAGAAAAGCGTCTGGATCGTCGGCGGCGACGGCTGGGCCTACGACATCGGTTACGGAGGTCTGGACCACGTGCTGGCCAGCGGCCGCAACGTGAACCTGCTGGTGCTCGATACCGAAGTCTATTCCAACACCGGCGGCCAAGCCTCCAAATCGACGCCCCGGGGAGCAGTGGCCAAGTTCGCGGCGGGAGGCAAGCCGGGGTTAAAGAAGGATCTGGGACTGATCGCCATGACTTACGGCAATGTCTATGTGGCCAGCGTCGCCATGGGCGCCAAGGACGAACACACACTCAAGGCGTTCCTCGAAGCGGAAGCTTATGACGGCCCCAGCCTCATCATTGCCTACTCCCACTGCATTGCGCACGGCATCGACATGACCACGGCCATGTCAGACCAGAAGGTCCTGGTCGATTCTGGCCAGTGGCTGCTCTATCGCTACAATCCTATGCGCACCCTCGCCGGGGAGAATCCTTTAACGCTTGATTCCCGCGCGCCCACGCGCAAGGTCAAAGACTTCATGCAGCAGCAGACGCGCTTCAAAATGCTGGTCAAGAGCAATCCTGAACACGCCAAACTTCTGTGGCAGGAGGCGCAACAGGATGCGGAGACTCGCTTTCACCTGTATGAGTATATGGCGCAGCGCAAGTCAGACAAGGCGGCGGCTCCAGCGGAGAAGCGCCCCGATCCGCCAGTGCCCGTCGAAGCGGGGAAGAAATAGCGGCTCACAATAACCAGCGTCACAACTTACAGAGTCACGTCATACGAAGAGGGAACATCATGGATCTAAGTACGAAATATCTTGGCCTGCAGTTGCGCACGCCTCTAGTCGCCTCCGCCTCCCCGCTCTCCCAGGAAATCAGCGGAATCCGCGGCCTCGAAGATGCCGGTGCCTCAGCCGTCGTACTCTACTCCCTGTTCGAAGAACAACTGCGTCAGGAGAACCTTGAGCTGGAACGCGATCTCAGCGCTGGCACCGAGAGCTTTGCCGAGTCCCTTACTTACTTTCCTAAGTCCAGCGAATTCCACACCGGACCCGAGGGCTATCTCAACCACATTCGCAAAGCCAAGGAAGCGGTCGGCATTCCGATTATCGCCAGTCTCAACGGCTCGACCCTGGGCGGGTGGGCCAAGTATGCCAAGCAGGTCGAGCAAGCCGGAGCCGACGCTATCGAGTGCAATCTCTACTTCATCCCCACAAACACGGAGGTCCTCGGTTCCGAGATAGAGAAGATATATACGGACATTCTCCGGGAAGTAAAGGTGTCGGTGCACATTCCGGTGGCCGCCAAGCTCAGCCCATTTTTCAGCAATTTGGCTAATATGGCCAAACGTCTGGACCAGATGGGTACAGATGGCCTGGTTCTGTTCAACCGCTTCTACCAGCCCGATATCGACCTGGAAGAACTGGAAATTAAACCCAGCGTGCTTCTCAGCAGCCCACAGGAGTTACGCCTGCCCCTGACTTGGATCGGCGTCCTTTATGGCCGCGTCCGGGCCAGCCTGGCGGCGACGACCGGTGTGTATGCTCCCGAAGACGTAATCAAGCTGCTCATGGTCGGTGCCGATGTAACCATGCTATGTTCTGCTTTATTGCGCCATGGAATCGGCCATCTGCGTCACGTAGAACAAGGCGTCCGCAAGTGGATGGAAGAACACGAATACGAGTCTGTGAAACAGATGCAAGGCAGCATGAGCCAGCTCCGCTGCCCCGATCCGGGAGCCTTCGAACGTGCCCAATACATGCGCGCCGTCAAGAGCCTGGAACACGTGCTGACAAACGTTTGAGAATGCTTGCGAGGCTGCGCAGGCGAATGGCCCTGAACCTGCCAGAAAGCCTCCCCTGCCCGGGCCAGAAAAACCTTTGCCTCACCCAACCTACAAGATCCGTCCCCGCGTATTCGCTCACCTCGAAAGGGGTTAGAGCTCGATGTGACCCACCTCACTATGACGGGTGCGTGAGGTCACCGCCTCGGCAACGGAGAGGAATTCTAATGGAGAGTAATCGGATGCAAGGCGACCGCTGATACAAATCGCCCTTGCGAGTGGTGGGGCATTGGGTAACTCGAACTAAGGGGAGAATGATGTCCTGGGAACTTGATTACAAGAAGAAGCTGCGCACCGCGGATGAGGCGTTGCGCTGTGTGCAGTCGGGAATGCGTGTCTACATTCAGCCGGGTTGCGCCGAACCTGAGACTCTGGTGGAGGCACTGATGCGCCGGGGTCCTTTTGTACAGGACGTGGAGGTCGTTCACATGCTAACCATGGGACCCGCGCCGTATGTGGTTCCGGAGATGGCAGGACACTTCCGGCACAACGCAATGTTTATCGGCGGCAATGTGCGCGAGGCTATCAACGAAGGCCGCGCCGACTACACCCCCATCTACCTGAGTGAGATCGAAGGACTCTTCGAGAGCGGCGCCATGCCCATCGATGTGGCCCTGCTGGAACTCTCTCCTCCGGACCCGCACGGCTTCTGCAGCTTCGGCGTAGGTGTGGACACATCCCTCACCGCGGCCAAATGTGCCCGCTACGTGGTGGCGCAGATCAACGATCAAATGCCGCGCACCTTCGGAGACAGCTTCATTCATGTAACCGACCTGGATGCAATTGTCGATTCCTCCCGGCCTCTGTGCGCCATGAAGCAGCCACGAATCACCGACATGCATAAGGCCATCGCCCGCAACGTCGCGGATTTGATTGAGGACGGAGCCGTGCTCCAGACTGGCATCGGCGGAATCCCGGATGCGGTGCTCCCCTTTCTCATGGATCGGAAGGATCTCGCCATTCACAGCGAACTGGTTTCCGACGGTGTGGTTCCCCTGATCAACGCCGGTGTGATCACGGGCGCGCGCAAGAATTTCAAGCCGCGCAAGATCATCCTGGGATTTGCCATTGGCACAAAGCAGTTATTCGATTTCGTGGACAACAATCCCATTTTTGAGTTCCACCCCACGGCCTACACCAACGATCCCGCATTCATCGCCCGCAACGACAATATGGTGGCCATAAACTCCGCGCTGGAGATCGATCTGACTGGCCAGGTCTGCTCCGATTCGATCGGAAGCCAGTTCTATAGCGGCATTGGCGGGCAAGTGGACTTCATTCGCGGAGCTTCGCGCTCCAAGGGTGGCAAACCGATCATCGCGATTTCGTCGACCGCCAAAGATGGCGCAATCTCGCGGATCGTGCCCATGCTGAGCCCCGGCGCGGGAGTGGTTACGTCGCGCGGCCTCATCCGTTATGTGGTGACCGAATACGGGGTAGCGTACCTGCACGGCAAGACCATCCGGCAACGGGCGCAGGCGCTGATCGACATTGCCCATCCCAAGTTTCGCGAAGAGCTCTATCAGTTTTGCGAGAAGACCAGGTGGCTGCAACGGCCAGTAGCTGAGGAAACAGTAGCAACGCGGTGAACGGCAGCGAGGTGAATCATGGCAGGCCAGGCACGCGGTAAAGTCACGGTCGATGTCGAGGAATGCAAAGGATGCGGGCTATGCGTTGAATCCTGCCCACCCAAGTGTCTTGAACTCGGGCCGGAGTTGAATGCTTACGGCGCTCACCCGGCGCATTACACCGGGCACGACTGCACCGGTTGTGGAATCTGCTTTTATTGCTGCCCGGAACCGGGCGCGATTACCGTCTACCGCATAAAGGCCAAAGCAAAGGCAACCGCGCCTGTGACCGTGCCGGTGCAAGGGGGCGAACATGCGGCAGCTCTGTAAAGGAAACGTGGCGGTGGTAAAGGGTGCCATCCTCGCCGGATGCCGCGGCTACTACGGATATCCGATTACTCCAGCCAGCGAAATCGCCGAGGCGGCCGCACTCTACTTCCCGCAGGTTGGCGGAACGTTTCTGCAAGCGGAGAGTGAAACCGCCGCCATCAACATGGTCTACGGAGCAGCGGCGGCTGGGATGCGTGTCATGACTGGATCCTCTGGCCCCGGACTCAGCCTGATGCAGGAAGGTATGTCCTATCTGGCCGGCGCGGAACTGCCCTGCGTGATCGTGGATGTAATGCGCGGCGGACCGGGCCTCGGCAATATCGCGCCCGAACAAAGCGACTATTTCGCCATGGTAAAAGGCGGCGGCCATGGCAACTACCGCAACATCGTGCTGGCTCCAGCATCGGTGCAGGAAATGGCCGATTTCACCATCCTCGCATTCGAGCTCGCCGACAAGTATCGCAACCCGGCAGTCATCCTCACCGACGGATTCGTCGGGCAAATGATGGAGCCGCTCGATCTTGAGGATCGTGAAATTCCGCAGCCCGAAAAACCGTGGGCGGTCAAGGGAACGCCCGAGACGCGTGCCAACTTAATAAGTTCCATTTACCTCGAAACCGATGAACTCGAGGCACACCAGCGAAGAATGGAAGCCAAGTACATGCGCGCCCAGGAAGCCGAGCCGCGCTGCGAACTCTGCCACACCGACGATGCCGACGTGCTGCTGGTCGGTTACGGCATTGTGTCCCGAGTGTTGCTTTCCACAATCGAAGCGCTCCGCAAGGAAGGCGTGAAAGCAGGGCTGTTCCGCCCCATCACTCTGTGGCCGTATCCGTCGAAGGCATTGGTGGAAGCGGCCAGTAAGGTGCAAAAAGTTCTGGTCGTTGAATTGAGTAACGGACAAATGGTGGAAGATGTACGCCTGGCGCTGAACGGCAAAGTGCCGGTGGAGTTCTACGGCCGTGTAGGCGGCAACGTGCCCTCGGTCCGAGAACTGCAAGAACAAGTGTTGACACGCATGGCTGTGGCGGTCTGAGACTTTGGGTGGCGCAGCGCTTCAGCGCTGCGTTCACTGGCTTGTTTTCACTGCCGGCTTTAGCCGCAGCGGCCCGGGATCGGAGTTTCACCACGGGCTGCTGGGATCCGGTTCGAAGAGGACAACGAAAATGGCAAACGAGAGCGTAATCAGCTTAGATCATCCCGAAATCAAACTAGACGTTAAGCTCGAAATCAAGTCCGAAGCCGGCCCCGAAGCCAATCCGCCCCTGAACAACGACGCATACGAAGAAATCCACTCCAAGTCGCCGCTGTTCTATGACCTGTACGAGCGCAAGTCAGAGCTGAAGAACCAGACCCACTATTGCCCCGGCTGCGGCCACGGCGTTGTGCACAAGCTGATTGCCGAAGCGTTGCAGGAACTGGGACTGCAGGACAAGACGATCTTCGTGAGCCCGGTGGGTTGCTCGGTGTTTGCGTACTACTATTTTGACGTAGGCAACGTGCAGGCCGCGCACGGCCGCGCGTCCGCCACGGCCACGGCAATCAAACGATCCTGCCCGGATAAAATCGTTATTTCCTATCAGGGAGACGGCGACTTAGCGGCCATCGGCACGGCCGAAATCGTGCATGCCGCGAATCGCGGAGAAAAGATCGCCGTCTTTTTCGTGAACAACGGAATCTACGGCATGACGGGCGGGCAGATGGCGCCCACTACCCTGGTCGGCGAGAAAAGCACAACTTCTCCCTGGGGACGGCGGCCCTCAAACGAAGGCTTCCCTCTGCACATGGCGGAACTGCTCGCCACCCTGGAAGCGCCGGCATACATCGAACGCGTGGCGCTTTCGGACAACAAGAACATCATGAAAACGCGGCGCGCGATCCGCAAGGCGCTCGAGATCCAGCGCGATGGCGCGGGCTTTTCCTTTGTCGAAATCCTGTCGCCGTGTCCGACCATCTGGGGTAAAGACCCAGTCGTAGCGCGCCGCTGGATTGGGGAAAAGATGATCCCCAACTTCCCTCTAAACGTCTTCCGCGACCACCGCCCGGAACCGCCCGCAATCAAGGAAAATCAGCCGCCCCAACGCCCCGTAGGCGACGTGCTTGGCATTACTCCGAAGCCGGGTGCGCACGACACTTCCAAATCGAAACACGCCCATCGCTTCAAAGACGTGAAGATCAAGATCGCGGGCTTCGGAGGCCAGGGTGTGCTGCTGCTCGGGCAACTACTCATCGAAATGGGCATGCGCGAAGGACTGGAAGTAAGTTGGCTGCCGTCCTATGGTCCCGAAATGCGCTCGGGCAGCGCGCACTGCCATGTGTGCCTGTCGAAAGAGCGGATCGGTTCGCCCCTCATCTCGCACCCCGATGTGCTCGTGGCCATGAATGAGTACTCGCTGCGGAAGTTTGCCCACGAAGTAGTAAGTGGCGGAGTCATTCTTTACAACGGCGCCAGCGTTCCGGCCGACTTCAGTGCGCCGGAAGTGCAGGTAGTCGCGATTCCAGCTTCGGAGATTGCCGACAAACTCGGTTCAACGAAAGTCGCCAACATCGTGCTCATGGGCGCGTTGCTGGAAGAGACCGAATGTCTGGCTCCCGGAACCGCCTTGAGCGTGCTCGAAGACAAGGTAAAGAAACTCGATCTGCTGGAAATCGACCGCAAAGCGATCACCGCAGGCCGCCTCTTTATCGACGAACAGGCGCACATTGGCGCAGTAAGTCAGCCCGACGGCTTCGCTTAACGCAGCACTTTATGAATTGTCATCGCGTTGATGACTTGTCATCCAGTTTATGAATTGTCGTCGAGTTTATGAATTGTCATCCTATTTATGAATTGTCATCCTGAGCGAAGCGAAGGACCTGCTGTTCGCCGCGAACTACTGATCAATCGCTCATCTCAAATGACAAAATCCCGATAATTACGACGTGAAGAGGACCTTTAATGTCGACTGCCAAGGGCATCACCAGTTCCGCCATCCGCGAGTTGTTGAAGATCACGCTGACAATCCTGCTGTTGTCCTGCGCCTTCGCTTGGGCTGGGGCAACCCCCAATCCGGCCGACTACGCCGTCAACATTCATGTCAGTAGCTCGCGCATCGCCGCCCACGGCCAGCAAAAGTTGAACGTCGTTATCGATGGAAAGAACTATCAATTGGAATCCTACGGTGCCTTTAACTCGCTGTTGGCATTAGGCGACTACAAGGCGAAGCTGGTTAAAGACGAGCACAAGGCAACCCACGACTCTCTTCGAGTCTACGAGTTTTTGTTTCCCGGCCAAAAGACAAGGAAGTTCAACGTGGTCGGCCAGACGGAGTGAAACCACTCTGCTGACTGGCGGAGGGAATCTGCGGAGGGTATGAATGTCGACTGCCTGGACATCACGTTACGCGCTGCGCACCAAGGGCATCACCAGTTCCGCCATCCGCGAGTTGTTGAAGATCGCCCAAAGGCCCGGCATGATTTCGTTTGCCGGCGGCCTCCCTGCCCCCGATGTTTTTCCCGTCCAACGCTTTGAAGAGGCCTGCCACAAAGTGCTTACCGAGCAGGCAGCGTCCGCCTTGCAGTACGGGCAAACCGAGGGTTACGAGCCCCTGCGCGAGCTGATTGCCAACAACATGGCGCGCTACGGTATCAAGGCGAAAGTGGAGAACGTCCTCATCACTTCCGGCTCGCAGCAGGCCCTCGACCTGATCGGCAAGCTCTTTATCAATCGCGGAGATCGCGTGCTGGTCGAAGCCCCGACGTATCTAGGCGCGCTGCAGGCATTCAACATTTATGGTGCCGAGTATGAGTCCGTTCCCGTAGACAACGACGGCCTCCGCACCGACCTGCTGGAGATGCCTCTCCGTTCCGGCCCCAAGTTCATGTACGTCCTGCCCAACTTCCAGAACCCGGCCGGAACCACCTTGTCCGAAGGCCGCCGCCACGAACTGGTGCTCTTGGCGGACCGCTACGGCATTCCGATTGTCGAAGACGATCCCTACGGCCAGTTACGTTATGAAGGCGAGCACCTTCCGCCGCTCGTTGTGCTCGACCGCGAGAACCTGCGCCGCGACAACGGCTATTCCATTGGCAACGTCATTTACCTGAGCACATTCTCGAAGACGCTGGCTCCCGGCCTTCGTCTGGGATGGATCGTCGCTCCCCCGGAGATCATCAGCAAGCTGGCGCAACTGAAGCAGGGTGCCGACCTGCACACTTCGACCTTCACGCAGTTCGTAGCCTACGAGGTCGCCCGCGATGGATTCCTCGACAAACACGTCAAGCTGATTCGTCAGGTCTATCGCGAACGCCGCGACGTAATGCTTCAAGCTCTCGAAGAGTTCTTCCCGCCCGCAGTAACCTGGACGCATCCTCAGGGCGGCCTGTTTCTCTGGGTGACGCTGCCCGAAGGGCTGGACATGCAGGCGATCTTCAAGGCTGCGATCGAGCAGAATGTGGCGTTCGTGCCCGGCGATTCGTTCTATGCCCCCGACGGTCCGGGAAAAGACAGCCGCGAAGGCTCCCGCCACATGCGCTTGAATTTTTCGAACGCCGCTCCAGAACAAATACAAGAGGGCATACGGCGCTTGGCCACGGCCGTGAAAAGCCATCTGACGGCCACGAAGCTTCGGTCAGAACTGCCGCTCGGGGTGTGAGAGGCGGGTGCTGCTAATCTAGTAGGCTAGGTTCTCCGTTTGTTCGCTTGAAAATAAATTCCTTGAGGGTGGGTTGGCGGGAAGGATTTTTTGGGGTTTTCTGGCTTCTTGGGGTGTTTACTGGTTGGTAATTGTGGGTACCCTCCCCTACCCGGTCTATTTGAAATCAAGACTTTAGCGGGATCTTCCTACCAAAATATTGAGCGAAAATGACTTAGAGGCAAAGTCTTGATTGCCTTGGACTTAGGTCCGCTTCCGCTGCTCCTTTGGGCTCCGGGATGGGCGGTTTTGCTTCCTCCCGACGTTGGACCCCCATTTCGTCCCGATCAAAAAGTCAAGCTTGACAAGAGCGGGGCCAGGAGAGGGGGCCTGCTGTACGTGCATTGTCCCGTTAGGGTTGCTAAGAACTGGTGGTCACCAGAAAGGTGTTCAGTAGAACCGACCGTGTTCCAGTCGTAGGTCTGATGCCAGTTAAAATTACTACTACAACTTTGTCCGGAGGTTCTCCCGGCCAAACACAGCGACAGAATCGCTATCACCATCCAGCTACGAAGGATAAGCATCTCCTTTTTGAGCTTTATTGTCAGTGAAACCGCTTCTGCCTACTTTGATTTTGCTTCGTAAGGAAGTGGAGTCGCAAGCGCCTTGGCCGCATCGTTGCGTTCGATGCCACACTTCAAGGCAATGAGGTCGCAACAGACATCGCCCCGTCCGGCCTTACAGGTTGCAGTTGAAATATTTGCGCTGATCCAGTTCACCAAGTCCGCAGACGAGTTAGCAGGAACGCATCGGGGAACAACTGACCGTGTAAGGCTTCTGCGAGTCCAGTGGCTCCGGTGATGGTGTCGATGGGCCGGACTACTTCATTGCCTTTAGACCCGCGACCAAACATAAACATCGCCTTATATGGCCCTTGGCTTTTTCCTTGGAAATTTACCGTGACCATATAAGAAGCGTAGCGTTGCCACAACGGCCGGTTTTGCGCCAACTGGTCATCGGCAAGCACTTCACCGAGCATAAGTTTTTGACCTTCTGGCGGCACCGGACCGGGGCCTGGCTGCCATTTAAGTGAAATAGAGTCCCAGCGCGTGTCTAGCCCGGCTTCAGAACGGCTCATACTGCCTCTATACGCGACCAGAACTTCCGGCGTTGGAGGCGTAACGAATGTAATGACTCGCTGATTGAGAATGTCGCTCGCGTTGCCGACGACAAAATCATCCAGGGTAAAATTGATTTGACTTTCGGCAAATCGTTGAGCGGTCGTCATCCCGATGTGTTGTGTGGAAACTGGGAAACCATTACCTCCAGCTTCCTGCGCCAGTTCGCTTATCGTTCCTAACTGTGAGGCATAAGCAAGTTTGGCGTAAGCGGTTCGAACCACAGTTTCCTCGTGGCTCATTTCCGCTGCCAGCGCTCCCGAGACGAAAGCGAATAGCACACAAATTGCAGCAATGTATCGCAGTGGATTATCTCCTTGACGCTCTTAGAACGATTTCGTTGAGCGAGAACACTCTAACCTTGCAGCGAGGGTTTAAATTCTAGTCGCCTCACATTGGCATGCGAAGCTAAGCACCTCGCGTGCCGCGGGTAAGGTTTCCCGGAAATCATTGCAAGCGCTGCAGTAGGTCTACAATTCTGATCTTTGGAACAACGGGCCCGAGAAACAAGTGGTGGAAAATGGTTTACAACATAACGATCAGGTTCCCTCGGAACACCTGATCGCAGGTCGCCATGATTCTTACTCCGAACGGCCAATCTTTGTCAGTGACATTGGTCGCGCCTTACGGTGACGGGGACAGAGGATAGTAACTATGGCGCGATTTGAATCAAAACCTGCACTCCCTTTGGAGAGATCAAAAGCACAAGAAAGGGATGGTCGCATTGACCACCCCCTCTCGTTTCTTCCGGGTGGGACCCACCCTACTCCAGCACAAAAATATTCTTCCCCGCGCACATCTCCTTCAACACCTTCGGCCACACCGTAACACTAACTTCCCCAAGATGCGCCTTGCGAAGCAACAGCATCAACGTCCGCGACTGCCCGATTCCCCCGCCAATCGAGAGCGGAATCTGGTTGTTCAGGATCGCCTGGTGATATGGCAGTTTCATGAAGTCCAA
>Ga0209890_10001466_pt1 | contig 10716 bp, 9 predicted proteins | sample OrgsoiDNA2013049_FD_185799 | JGI IMG/M metagenome (GOLD analysis project Ga0209890, IMG submission 185799) | Permafrost soil microbial communities from the Arctic, to analyse light accelerated degradation of dissolved organic matter (DOM) -... | ecosystem: Environmental > Terrestrial > Soil >... | reverse complement strand
ATGGAGCCGACGAGCGGACTTGAACCGCTGACCTGCCGATTACGAATCGGCTGCTCTACCAACTGAGCTACGTCGGCCTCCCATCGATTCTAAATGGGAGGCCGGAAAGCGTAAAGCTAGAGATGCGGAGATGCCGAAATGCCGCCGCCTTCACGCTTCGCACGGAACTGCGTGCAGCGCCGCGAGGAACGGACCGCTGCGGGGCGGCGTCATTGCTTAGGCCGCGCGCGCGGCAACTAGGGAGTCGTATTCCTGCTGCGACTGGCCGGGTAGCAGGACCCACAAGGTGTACACGCCGATCGCAGTCCCGAACGGGATATTAAACAGCGAAACAAACGCCAGCACCAGCACCACGATACGTGCCCAAGGCTCGCGGTGCAGCAATCCCCAACCGGCGATGAATCCGAACGCCGCCTTGGCCAGAACGATAATTCCAAGCGTGCTCACCAGCGCGCTCAGAAATCCTGTGGGCACTTCGGGCGGCGCTCCCATTTCGTGCAAGTGCAGAAACAGCGTATTGCCGAGAACGATCAGGATTAAACCGCCCACTGCGTTGAATGCCGACATGGCCAGCCACAAAATGCCGAGCAAGTGCACGTGGGACTGCACTCTGCCAGGCAGCGGCTGCATGAGCGATACTGGACCGACGACCTGCTTACCGCACTTGCTGCAAAACGCTTGCCCTGGCTGAACCGCACCGCCGCATCCATCGCAGAACATGACTTCCTCCCCAACTCGCCGCCCAGTCTTTTCGCTAACAATACTTACAACAGTTGATACGTAGAAAACGCGACGCGGTTCCCTTGGCCGCATCACGATATCGTCACGAGTCTACTCTGGGTGCACAGAATTGAATGCAAAACAGAATTGAAATGCAAAAACGAAGAGGCCACCCGGCAACAGGGCAGCCTCTTCTTCAAGGGAGAATAGTTCCAACGGAGCTTTAAAATCCGTCAAAACTTTCTGCGCAAATCTTATGAGTCTAAAAACGGGGGTGTCAAGGGATTTTTGTGAAATAAATGTCTTTGTTTTCAATTAGTTACAGAACCAATCAATATCTGCCGCGAGTGTAACAAATTGAGACAAAAAGCCTTTGGAAAGGTCCTAAGCCGATCTATCTAAAGCCACTTACCCCAGCTTAGGCGGGGTTTTGGGGTGCCTGGCGGCCCCCGTCAGTCCCAGTTGGGGGGGCCCCTTTGACCACTGTTTCGGTCAGGCGTAGAGAGATGAATTCCATCTGTTCCGGCCGGTCAAAGACCCTATCGGGATACCAGCGCTTCAGCAAAATGCGGATTCCGCCGAACGCCACGCCTGCCACCACCGCGAGTCCCGCAAGAATTCCGCAGAGGATGACGATGTTGAGGATCAACATGTATAAGTCGCGCGCCTGCGCGTTATCGCTCTGCTGATTCCAGGTGACGCTGGCTTCCCAATTCACCATGCCGAGCAGAGACTTTGCATCGCTGTCGGAAACGGATCCAGTCGCAATCGCGATGATCGGACCGGTGCGCTTGTCAAAGAACGGTCCCGCATTTTCAACGCTCGAAGTGCCCGCCTGCGGCTGAGCAATCTGGTGTGCGGCCTCGATGCGGCGCAGATGCTCGGCGGCGATCTGCGGCGTGGGGTACGAGATCAGCATCAACGTCGCTTCCCCGCTCGACATGTTGTAGCGGGCCAGACTCACCTCGGAACTGACATTGAAGTCCACAAGGTCTGCTGAGACCGGCGGTGCCTGCGCGGCCAAGGCCGCCGGGCCCATCGCGTATTTCTGCGTGTTGGCAACGTAGCCCCGGTGCGGCATGAACTCAATGAACGTGGGGAGGTTGCCAGAACTCCCGTTAGGGCGCGGCAGATACCCGGCCAACTCTTTCAATTGCGCCGCCGACATGGCGGATTCCTGGCTGAACTGTGCGTCCACCAGCACATGCCCGCGATAGAAAAGCACGCGCTGTCCCGACGATGCTGCCTGATCGCCGATGTTTTCCTTCGCCATCCCGGGCTGCAGATAAAACGTGTAGGCCCCAAATGCGCCGGAAGCGTCCGCGAAGCGAGCCGCACGAATCTTCAACGTGCGGCCATCGTCCCGGGTGTAGGTGCACGAGGCCAAATCCGAGAAGCGGTACTCTTTCAGTACAGCCGCGTTCGTCGGGTCTGCCGCTGCAGGGTCCGTGCTGGTCTGGGGAGAGCCTTGCATCTGCCATCCGCCAAACTGTTGCGGAAGGATCGCAGGAGCCTGTGCCGCCACCGGCTGGACCGCGGGCTTATTCGCCGCGACCGCCATGCCCAAAAGGCATGCGAGAGATATAGCAACACCGACCGAACGGGAAAAACTCATGAATGTCCCCGGACTTGAGAACTCCTGCTGGTAATTAGACCACAGAGAGGGGAGAAAAGTTTCCGAAGCTCCGTAAGCGCTTGATCCGGCAGCAGATTCCTCGGTCCAACTTCCCGGGCCACCCAGGTTGGTTACCTTCGTGCCCCGCTCCTACACATCGGGGCCATTCCCACCAGCGGAGTCTGGAGGCAAACTAGCAGTGGGTGACGGAATGTCGGTAGGTAGTGTGGACACGGAGCAGCGGCGCGGGAATCGCACCAAGGCAGTTCTTCCTGTAAGGGTGAAAGGCAAGGACAGCAATGGAAAGCCCTTTGAAGACCTGGTGCATACCTTGGACGTGACCCCGAACGGAGTACGGTTAGGCTCGGTCCGTCACGAATTGAAGTTGCGGGAAGAGATCACGGTCTTCTACCGGCAGCGGAAGATTCAGTTTCGGGTTGTCTGGACGAAGAAGATGCAGGGAACGTCCGAGTTTCAGGTTGGGCTGCAGGCTTTGACGCAGGACAGTGAAGTGTGGGGGCTGAGTTTTCCGGACTATAGGCGCCAGCCAGCTTCGCCGTCGGCGGTTTCAGAGGCCTCAGCCGCTGTATAAGAGAAAGAAAGAGAGAGATAAGGTACAAGTTTATGAATTATTCATTCCGCAATCTTTGGTCCGATGAAGACGGTCAGGACATCGCCGAATATTCAGTGATGCTGGCGGTGATTCTTGTGATTGTTGTGGGCACGGTGCGCTTGATCGGCTCGAACGCGGGGAACGTTTTCTCGCAGGTGGGAAGCTCAATCCAGTAGGCAGAAATCCTTCGATCGAATCTCTTACTGGCCAGCGGCTTTGTCGAGCTTGCTGGCCACTTTCACTCCGCTCAATCCATCCACATACTTCGCGATTCCGCGATAAAGCGACTCGGCGATGCGCTGGCGGTACTCGCTCGTCTCCAGCCGATGCTCGTCCGCGGGATTGCTGACAAATGAAATCTCCGCCAGGATGGATGGCATATTCGCGCCGATCAGTACGATGAACGGGGCTTTCTTCACTCCCCGGTTGCGGATGGCGGGGCTCTTGGCGGCCAGGCCGCTGTGCAGCGACTCCTGCACGTCTCCGGCAAACTCGCGGGACTCTTCGATTTTTTCCTTCAACGCAATTTTCTTTACCAGATCCTGCAGTTCGTAGATGGATTTCTCCGACACGGCGTTTTCGCGTGCCGCCACTTCCAGCGCTTGCGGCGAAGAGGTGAAGTTCAGGTAGTACGTCTCCACGCCGCGCGCGGCAGAATCGTGGCTCGAGTTGGCGTGGATGGAAATAAACAGGTCGGCGCGCTGCTGGTTGGCGATCGCCGTGCGTGTTTCCAGCGGAATGAATGTGTCGTCCTTGCGCGTATAGACGACTTCGGCGCCCAGCCTGCTATCGAGAAGCTTACCTAGGCGGCGGCCGACTTCCAGCACCAGATCTTTCTCTTTCAGGCCCTCTGGACCGATGGTTCCGGTATCGTGACCGCCATGGCCGGGATCGATCACGATCCTGCCAATCTTCAATCCCAACGCGCGGATCAGTGATCGGTCGCCCCTCGCCGTCGGTCGGGCTTCGCGCATATCCGGGTCGATTGCTTTCTTGCTGGAATTGAGACGCGACAACAACTTGCCACGCACCGGACTCGTCGTCAGGGGATCGCTGGCGGCTTTCTCTTCAGACGCGGCGGTGTCGGAATCGGACGAGCTATCGGTCTTGGGCGAAGGAGAGGCGGAGGACGTGTGCAAGTGCCCCTTTGGAGTCGAGAGCTTCGCGACCTTCACCGGAGGAGCCGGGTCGTCGTCATCGGCGTCGACTACGACCTTCTTTACGGGTGAAGGAGTCGTCTTGTCGTCGACAGCAGCCCGCTTCGAGGTGTCAGATAGTGAATTGGCCTTCGAACTCTCCGGAGCGTCCTTGGATACGACGCTGTCGTCGTTGTGAATCTGTTCTTTCTCGCTGGTCGGCTCCCCGGCCATGGCTTTCAAGTCGGCCTTCAGTTCGGACTTTGGAACATTCGGTTTCGATCCCGCTTTGGGCGGCGCTTCGACGTCGGCGGTTGCGTTCTCGGCGTCTTTCCTGAATTTGGCGCGCGCGGATTTCCCGGCGTTCTTGCCGTGTATATCAATGATCAATCGGTAAGGATCGGGCAGCAGGAACGCTTCGTAGTCCGAGAGATCGTCCACTTCGAGCACCACGCGGGTACGTCCCGGCTGAAACTGCGCCACGCGAATCTTCTTCAGGAACCCATCGTCTACATCGAAAGTCTTGCCTACCAGGGTTGACGCTAGCTTGGTGCCGCGAAGATCGAAGAAAATGCGGTCGGGATGAGCGATGCGTTGTGAGCCGAATTTGATGTCGCTTTCCAGGTCAATGGCCACGCGGGTGTAATCCGGCGTGGACCAGTGGCGGATTCCAGTCACCCGGGGCGTGCGCCTGGAATTGGCCCCCGCAGACTCCTTCCCGGCTGCACCGGCTTTTAGGTCGGTTTTGGCATTGGTCTTAGACTCGGAACTGGGATCAACATCCTTGGCAGGAGAATCTTTGGCATTCTTGCTGTTGTCCGCCGTTTCTTTGCCGAGCTTTTTATGCTGCTCGGCCTTCTTCTGCGCAGCGGCTTCCCGGTCTAGTTCCGCCATGGCCTGCTGCGCGTCTTCAACCAGGCGGTTGTGCGGATAGCGCTGCACAAACTCCTGGAAAACGTCGCGGGCCTGTTCGGGATCGTTCAGATCGTCTTTGTAAATCTCGCCGATGGTGAACAGGGCGTCGCAGCGGTACTGGCTGCCGGGATATTCCCGCCGCAGAAATTTGTACTGCGCGATGGCCCCGTTCAGGATCTTGTCGTCGTCGAAACGGCGCCCCATCTCGACCAGCGTCTCTGCCACGGCCACCACGCTGGGGTCCGCCTTGGTAGAAGTCGGCGCTCCGAAATAGACGTTGCGGTAGGCGTTGATAACTCGCTGGTAGTCGTGCCGGGTGCGGTCGGCTGGGGGACGTCCGTTGAGCGCCTCGCGCATCCGCTCGGCGGTGGCAAAACGGTCGCGCGCCCACGCATCACTGTGGTGGGGACGGGCATGGGCCGACAGTCCGGGAAGCGCGACCATCAACAGCAGCGCTCCCCAGCGCAAGCCGCGCTGGCTCGATTTCATTTTCAAAGTCGTCGGTCCGTTACTGTCTCGATCCAACGTTGCAGTTGAAGTGCCTTAGGTACCTGAGAGATTTCTAACTGCCACTACTTACCTTAAACAGATGCCGCAACCCTAATCGGTGTTGCTGATGTAAAGCACGCCCCGCGCATCCCGTTGAACCCGCACAGGATCATGCTTAGGGCCCGACGGAGAAAGATCAAATCCGCCATAGTAGAGGTTGGTAATTCTCCGCACATAGTTCTGCGTTTCGGCAAAGTGGGGAACACCGGAACTGCGTGCCACCGCGCCCGAACCTGCGTTATAGGCGGCGAGAGTCAAATTCACGTCGCCGTTATAGTTCTCCAGAAGCTGCTTCAGATGCCGCACGCCCGCATCCACGTTCTGGTCTGGGTCAAACGGATTCTTCACCTTCAAGCTTCGCGCCGTCGAGGGCATTAACTGCATCAAGCCCATTGCGCCCTTGCGCGAAACCGCATTGGAATTGAAGTTCGATTCCACCTTAACCACTGCGCGCACCAGGTTGGGATCCACATTGTGGCGAGCGGCCGCCATCACAATCGACTCGTCAATTTCTTCCTGCGACGCCTGATGTCCCCGCGCGTTGGCGGCTACGATCTTCGCGTTCGCCGACTGCGTCGACTCGTGCCCGAAATACTGGGTGATCTCAGCCGCCGCCGACCGCGCCGCCTGCATCGAGGCCGTGCCCGCCGAAGGCACTGGCTTCCATCGGTTTTCTTTGCTGCTCCAATACACCAGCGACGACCGCTTGGCCGGTACAGCCTGCGCCGCATGCTTCTGCGCCGGGGCGTCCTCGTTCACATACACCTTGCGCCCGTTCTCTTCGGTCGTGGTGATGCCGTTCGATGGGCGGTCCCCCTCGGCCGCCCACACGGGTTGCGTTGCGATAGAGAGAAAGAAGGAGGTCGCGATTGCCGTACTGGCTGTCAGCATGAATGCGAGTTGCAGGCGCTTTCGCATATCCGGGCGTTTCCCTTTCACCGAACCTTCGCTGGAGAGGCGTTCAGACAAACTTCGCCCTCCCTATGCCCTACCCGGAACCTGACGGAGAATCCTGAACCAGAGTAGGACGATTATAGGCGGGGGTTCCGGGTCGGGCAATCTCCCGGAAGGGTGTAGAACCAACGGAGTAATCTTGGTAACCGCTTGAAAAATATATCTCTTAGATGTCTCTCATGGATCATGAGGAGAAGTCGGAGGTAACTCCACAGCGAGTTACGCTAGTGCTCATGTGGGGACAGCCGCCCGCGGCCGTCCGCGGAGCGAAGCTCCGCGCTTTGGCCTTAGCCCTTCTCCAGCGCTGCCGCAAACGCATCCAGCGACAGCGACCGCAGCAGATTCCGCCGCATCCCGCGCTCCACTTCGGCCAGACGGTCGGACGCATCCGTGATCCACTGGAAGTCGGCACCCTCGGCCATCCGCTTCAGCTCAGACGCAATGTCTGTATTGTGAACCAGCTCCGGCGCCCCCGCTTCAATCGACGCCAGATCGCGCAACAACGAATAGAGAGTACGAATCAGCTGCTCCGTCTTCTCCCGCCCTTCCGCCCCTGGCCGGTATGACTCGGTCACCTTAAACAACTCGGTGTGCTCCCCACCCCGCAGAGCCGAATTGAGAATTGCCATCGCATGCGCGCGGGCCGCCACGTAAGCCGCGAGATCGAACCCGCGGGCGCGACCCACCGCCCCTTCCGACAGCCGTGCGACCAGCGCGCGTTCGGGGGCTTTCCACTCCGGACGATGTTTGGCTAGGTACGCCTCAATCTCCTCCGCCGGCAACGCAGCCAGCGGAAAGACCATCGATCGCGACCGGATCGTCGGCAGCAATTCCCCCGGATTCTCCGTCAGCAGGAATATCGTCGCGAACCCCGGCGGCTCCTCCAGCACTTTGAGCAGCGAGTTCGCCGCCTCCTTCATGAAGGCCGAGTCGCTGAAGATGTAAACCCGTTCCCGGCCCTCGGCCGGACGGTAGTAAATGGTCTCAATCACCCGCCGCACCTGGTCGACCTTGATCATCATCTGCGGAGGATCAGGCGGGATGATGAGCACGTCCGGGTGCGTCTGCACGAAGAGCCGCGTTTCTTTCTTGTCCGTCTCCCGCAGATTCTCGCGCGCCTCCACAGCCTCGGCGAAGCGCGCGTCCAAATCGGCCGCCTGACCGATCCGCGTACAGTTTTCGCATTTCCCGCAGAAGTCGGGCAGCCCATCGGTCGAAGTCGGCGCAAGACAATTCAGCGCCCGCGCCAGCATCAGCGCCAGAGTGTACTTGCCCGATCCCTGACCGCCCGAAAGCACCACCGCATGCGGAAAGCGGTCGCGCGCCAGCATGTCGCGCAAGCGATGGATGGTTTCGGCGTTACCGTGAAAGTCGGAAAAAGGCATAGAACGAGTCCTACCACGGAGGCACAGAGGACACAAAGAAAACCGCGAATCACTCTAAATCGTAAGGACGGAACGCTGGTTGCCTAGGCTAGCTTCTGGTTTCCTCTGTGTCCTCAGTGTTCCTCTGTGGTGAAATAACGTCTCCTACAGCTTCAACTTCCTCCGCACCACTTCCGCAATCTTCTGATGCGTCTGCCCCGGCGTCCCGCGCGCATCCACCACGACGACCCGCCCAGGTTCCCGCTTCGCGATCGCCAGGTACCCTTCGTGGACCCTCCCAAAGAAAGATCGCGTCTCCTGCTCGAACCGGTTCTCGTCGCTGTGGCCGCGGCTCCCGGCCTTCGAATTGCGCTTATTCCGCCGCCGCGCCCGGCTCACACTGGCCGCCGCATCCGAATCCAGCAGGATGGTCAAATCCGGCTGTAGATTCCCGCACAACACCCGATGCAACTCGCGCACTGCGGCACTTCCAAGGCGACGTCCGCTCCCCTGATATGCCTCGGTCGAATCTGTAAACCGGTCGCAGAGCACGATGCTGCCCTGCGACAGCGCCGGCTCGATCACTTCCGCAATGTGTTGCGCGCGCGAAGCGAACATCAGCGCCATCTCCGCCAGCGGCGAAAGCCCCGCCGTCCCCGAATCGAGCAGCACCTTGCGGATCTTTTCTCCAGTCAGCGTCCCGCCCGGCTCGCGCGTTTCCACAACTTTGTGTCCCGCCGCGCGGACCACGGCAGCCAGCTTCCGCATCTGCGTGCTCTTGCCGGTTCCGTCAAGCCCTTCGAAGGTGATGAATTTTCCGCGCCGCGACATCTGCCGCATCATAGCAGCGCGCACGCTTCCCTGCCTCGCTCGCCGACTGCTATAGTCTAAAAATCTGCAAGCATCAAGTGGGGATTCACTTCATCACAAACATGGGAGCCCGGGAAGAATGAAACTCTCAAAAACCTTGGGAGCAGTTTCCGTCGCAGTCTTGGCAGTTTCCGCCTGGGCCGTAGCGACGCCCGTAGCAACGCCTGCCAATCCGCCCACCGTCGCCATCGCAGTCGACGCCACCACAGCCCCCCGCAAAATCTTCCACGCCTCGCTGAAGATTCCCGCCACCCCCGGCGACCTCACGCTCTACTACCCCAAATGGATTCCAGGCGAGCACGCCCCCGACGGCCCCGTCATCGATCTCGCCGGACTGACGTTCTCCGCCGGCGGTAAGACTCTGAAATGGCGCCGCGATCTGAAAGACGGCTTCACCATCCACGTAGAAGTCCCGGCGGGCACTAGTGAAGTGGCCGCGGAACTCGACTTCCTTTCTCCTGCAACCTTCGAAGGCGGGTTCTCCGCCGGATCCTCTGCGACAGACAAGCTGGCCATCATCAGTTGGAATCAGGTTCTGCTCTACCCCGCCGGCTTCAAGTCGGACGACATCAACTACAGCGCCAGCCTGAAGCTTCCCGAAGGCTGGAAGTTCGGCACTCCGCTCCCCGTGACCAGCCAGAGCGGAAACGAAATCAAGTTCGCCACCGTTTCCCTCACCACGCTGGTCGACTCCCCCGTCATCACCGGAGAATTCCTGAAGGTCGTTCCACTCGCCCAGGACCCTCTCACCGAAATGGACATCGCCGCCGACAGCGCCGCCGCACTCGACGCTCCCCAGGAAGTCTGGGATCACTACAAGAGTCTCGTGGACCAAGCCCAGAAACTTTTCGGCGCGCACCACTACCGCGACTATCACTTCCTTTACACGCTAAGCGATCACGTTGCCCACTTCGGCCTCGAGCATCACGAATCGGACGACAGCCGCGTGGACGAGCGCGCCCTGGTCGACGACGCCTCCCGCAAACTATCCGCCAGCCTGCTGCCTCATGAGTATGTCCACTCCTGGAACGGAAAGTTCCGTCGTCCCGCCGACCTCGCCACTCCCGACTACCAGCAGCCCATGCAGGACGATCTCCTCTGGGTCTATGAGGGTCTCACCAACTATCTCGGCTTCGTGCTCACCGCCCGCAGCGGCCTGCTCACCTCTGAACAGGATCGCGACGATCTGGCCATCACCGCTGCCGCCCTCGACCACACTCCGGGCCGCGAATGGCGCGACCTGCAAGACACCGCCGACGCCGCGCCGCAACTTTACTTTTCCCCGCGCGCGTGGGAATCGCTGCGCCGCAGCACCGATTTCTATTCCGAAGACACCCTGAACTGGCTCTGGGCCGACGTCATCATCCGCCAGCAGACCAAAGGCGCGAAAACGCTGGACGATTTCTGCAAGCTCTTCCACGGCGCTCCCAGCACCGCGCCGATGGTCAAGCCCTACACCTTCGAAGACGTGATCGCCACGCTCAACCAGGTCGCACCCTACGACTGGCGCGCCTTCTGGACCGAGCGCCTCACCAATCATGGCCCCGGCGCTCCCCTCGGCGGCATCGCAGGCAGCGGATGGAAAGTGGTCTACGACGAAACTCCCTCGGAGATGATGAGCAGCATGGCCGGCATGTATCACTTCGTGCCCGCCGCGATGGCAATCGGTCTCGCGCTCAACGACGACGGGACCATCGCCGACACGACGGAAGGTATGCCCGCCGCAAAAGCCGGCATTGGCCCAGGAATGAAACTGGTCGCCGTCAACGGCCGCCGCTTTTCCGGGGAAGTTCTACGCGATGCAATCAAGGCCGCGAAGAACACCACTACTCCGCTTGAGATGCTGGTCGAAAACTCCGACTACTACAAGACCTACAAGATCGACTACCACGGTGGCGAAAAATATCCCCACCTGGTCCGCGACGACTCCAAACCAGACCTGCTATCCGAAATCCTGAAAGCAAAATAAGCAGCGCATAT
>Ga0209890_10001465_pt1 | contig 10719 bp, 9 predicted proteins | sample OrgsoiDNA2013049_FD_185799 | JGI IMG/M metagenome (GOLD analysis project Ga0209890, IMG submission 185799) | Permafrost soil microbial communities from the Arctic, to analyse light accelerated degradation of dissolved organic matter (DOM) -... | ecosystem: Environmental > Terrestrial > Soil >... | reverse complement strand
ACTAGATGGTTGATTCCTTGAAGGTCAGTGGTCGTAGGCGGTCAGTGAGCGTTTGGCTTTGGCTCCGACGGCCCAGTTGCGCCAGATCCCGGCGGCCATGGCCAGGAGGCGTTGAGCAACACGAGTGAACACCCCGTGTGTGGTGCGTCCACCGTGTTGTTCCAGGTCAAGCTGCCCCTTGAGGGTCTGGTTGACTGACTCGATCCATTGGCGGACACCGCCGAGGTTGCCGTTGCGGTAGGTCTCGTCCTTGCGATCGGGGCGCAAGAGCTCGATGCCGAGCGCCGCCGTGGTGGCGGCGAAGTCCTTGCCGGAGAAGCCTTGTCGGCCAGCATGACCTGCCCGTCGCGGATTAGGTGCTGGTCGTGCTCCAGTAGGGCGGCCACGACCTCGCGTTCACCGATCTTGGGGTGCGCCAGGCACCACATGATCGGCATACCGTCGCCGGCGCAGACCAGGTAAAGCTTCAGGCCCCAGTAGTAACGCGAGTAGCTCGCGCAGTATCCGTACCCGGCATGCCCGGCCAGGTCGGAGCGCTTGACGGTTTCTCGGGAGGTCCCGCAGGGCACCGGGGTCGCGTCGGTGATCCACAGGTCGTCTGACCACGATGGGCAGACCCGGGCCAGAACCCGAATCGTGTTGCACAACAACCCTTGTGCTGCTTTCAACCTCTTGTCGTACCCGGCTTGCTCAGGCATGTAGGGGAACATCTTCTGCAGGTCGGCGTTCTCGTGGGCGTGTCGGACCCACCGTCGTTCGCTGTGGAAACCCAGCAGCATCTGGGCCACCGCCAGACATAGCAACTCGCTGTCGGACAGCACGGGCCGCCGGCCTCGACCATGCCGCGGTCGGACTACATGATCATCGACAAGGACATACAGTTCAGTCAGGAGGGCTTCCAGTTCTTTCGTCATAAATTGAGCGTGGGAGCCCTCCGTCTACGACCTCCCCAGCGACACGCTTCAAGGAATCACTCATCTAGTGCCAACGTCCGATGGCGAACCGGACCAGACCTTCCCGAGACTGACTCTTGTCCGCAGCTAGACCACCCAAAGCGCGTCCGTCGCGCAGCTGACAAGAGGAAGTCCGATGAATGCTCCCCGAAGTACCCTGCCGGCGCCTCGCGCCCTGACCAGCCACGCCATGCCCACCATCGAACCGCTGGAGCCTCGCCGGCTCGCCTCGGCGAAGCCGGCGTACACCACCCGGTTCGTGTCCCGCCTGATCGCCGGCGATCCTGACGGTTATGGGCTCATGACGGGCGACCACGTCCTCCCGCATGCGGGTGACGTCGTCCTTGCCCGGGTGAACCACCTCGGGCAGCATCCCGGGATCCAGCTCCCGGACGGCCGCAGGGCCACCCTTTTCGAGGGTGACGAGATCCTGGTCGCCTACGGTGATCGCTACGCCCCAGACCAGTTCGAGGCCCAGGTGCCCGACAACCTTGGTCTGACGAATCTTGTCGCGGCCGGGGGCCTGGCGGCGACCGTCATCTCCGCACACTCCAAGATGGGCACGCCAACCCGCATAGAGCCGCTGGGCCTTCTGACCGACGCCCGTGGCGTTGTCACGCTGAAGCGCTGCGCACCCTTCACCGGGGTGGCTCCGGAGGACACACAGGTGCTGCGTCGGGTCGGCAAGCCGCTGGTTATCGGGGTCCTGGGTACGTCGATGAACTCAGGGAAGACGACCACTGTCGCGTCCATCGTGCGCGGCCTGACCAAAGCTGGTCTTGAGGTTGCGGCCGGAAAGGTGACCGGGACCGGCGCCTGCGGCGATCCGATGCTCTTCCACGACTCTGGCGCGTCCAGGGTCCTCGACTTCACCGACTTCGGCTACGGCTCGACCTACCGGCTGGAACATGAGGCGGTTCGTAGTCTGCTGGTGTCACTCATCTGCGAGCTCGCCGACACCGGACCTGACGTCATCGTGGTGGAGGTGGCCGACGGGCTCTACCAGGCCGAGACCGCACGGCTCGTGAACGATCCCCTCTTCAAACAGCAGGTCGACAAGGTCGTGTTCGCAGCCGGCGAGGCGCTCGGGGCGACGGCCGGCCAGATCCTGCTCACTGCGCAGGGCCTGCCGCCGGTGGCCATCAGCGGCATGCTGACCGCCTCTCCGCTGGCACGGCGCGAGGCGGCCGCGGCCCTGGATGTGCCCGTTCTGGACAAGGACGAGCTGGCCAGCGCCCAGGTCGCTGATCTGCTCCTGCCCGGGTACGCCTGGACCGGGGTGTCGAGGTCTGAGGCAGATGTCCGCTCCGCTGGCTGACACGGCTGTCAGGTCTCCCAAGATCGCGGCGTCTCCGCTGGGAGGACGCGTTGCAAACCTGGGGCTGCCCAAGGTGTGGGCGGGCAGGCGCCGTCGACACCTGACCCTGCTTGTCCTGGCCGGGCTGGGTCAGGCTTCAGTGGCCGGCGTCAGCGCCCGACTGATCAGTCACGCGCTCGTGCATGCCAATCCGAGCAGTCGGTGGCTGCTGTTCGGGGTGCTCATCGTGGCGGCGGTGACCGTAGGGCTGCTGCGGATGGCAGAACGCGTCCTGTCAGAGCGACTGAGCCAGGACTACGTGCACCAGGTCCGGCTTGGGCTGATCCGGCGAAACCTGCTCGATGGGAAGGTCAAGTCCTTGGGCGTGGCGGTGGCCCGAACTACCAACGACCTCACCTCGGTGAAGAACTGGATCAGCCAGGGTGTCGCACCCCTCGCTGTGGGCATACCCCTGATCTTCGGGGTGGGCGTTGCGCTGGCCATCCTCGACCCGTGGCTCCTGGTCGGCCTGGTGATCCCGATCCTTGTGCTGCTCTCAGCCATGAGGGCTCTGGCCCCCGTCGCATACCAGCGGACACGCAGGGTGCGCAGGGCGCGAGGGCGCCTGTCCTCACAGGTTGCCGACACGATTCTCTCCACAGCGGCGATCCGTTCGGCTGGTGGCTCTGACCGGGAGCTGCAGCGGATCGAGAAGTACAGCCAGACTCTGGTGGCTGCGTCGATCGAGAAGGCCAAGGTTGCGGGCGCCATGCGCGGTATAGCTGCCGGGAGCTCGGGGATCGCGATCGCCCTGGTGGTCGGCACCGGGCTGCTTGTCGGGCTCCCGACGCACAGCATCGCCGGGGCTCTGACGATCGTCGGCTTCTTGGTGACCCCTATCAGCGACCTTGGCCGCGCTGCCGAGTTCCGGCAGACCTACCGTGCCGCGCGGCGAGTCATCGGGCCGGCGGTCGAACCTGAGGGCGACTTCGCCCCAACGCGGGCCAGCCTGGTGGCGGTCCCGCACCGAGATGTCGGAGCGTCGGTCTTCGCCGACTATCTGCGGCTCAGCGACGGCACCACTATGCCGGAGCTCACCGCCCGTCCCGGTGCGCGCGTCATTCTGGATGCCGGGAACCCGCGCCTCACCACCGAGGTGCTGGAACGGTTCGCGGGACTGCGAAAGGCGTATGTCGGACAGATAGTAGTGAGCGGAAACGACCTCGCCGTCGCGGGTCCGAAGGATCTTCGCCGGCTGGTCGGGTACGCCGCACAGGGGATGATGCTGGTGAGAGGGAGCGTGTCCCGGACCGTTCGGTATCGCTCCCCCGATACCGGCGCGCAGGAGGCCCACCGCCTACTGGCGGAGGTCGACCTGGCCGATCGGGTTGCCGGGCTCTCACAGGGCGCCGACACCATTCTTGTTCACGGTGGTGAACCGCTCACCATCCCCGAACGGGCACGGCTGCTGATGGCCCGTTCGATGCTGGATGATCCACCACTTCTGGTCTTCGACCACCTTGACGCGGACCTCGGAGCGGATGGACGCACCATCATGCGGAGGTTGCTGGCGGGCTACCCGGGCGTCGTGATTCTGGCTAGTGACGACCCTGACCAGATCGCGGCGCCGACCCATTTCTGGCGGCCCGACGGCGTGCACCGAGCTGCACAGACGCTGACCGCAGGGTAACGACGTAGCTCCAGCCCCGGGTCGTCGCAAGCGGGTGGCGATCGTGCAACGTCTTGGCTGCCCCCGCCTCAGCCGAGGTAGTTGACGAGCCTTGAGGCGAGCCCGACGTAGGTCTGCGGGGTCATCTCGAGGAAGCGGCGCTCGACGTCGAGCGGCAGACCCAGGCTGCCCACGAACTCGCGCAGGTCGTCGCCGCTGATACGGCGGCCCCGGGTCAGCTCCTTCAGGCGCTCGTACGGGTTCTCCATGCCCTCGACCCCCTGCGCCCCGAGGGCACGCATCGCGGACTGGATCGGCTCGCCGAGCACCTCCCAGTTGGCCTCGAGGTCTGCGGCCATGGCGGTCGGCACGGCGTCGAGCCCCGCCAGGCCACGGCCCGCGTTGTCGATCGCGAGCAGCGAGTGGCCGAGGGCGGTCCCGATGTTGCGCTGCATGCTGGAGTCCGTGAGGTCGCGCTGCATCCGGGACTGAACGAGCGTTGACGCGAGAACGTCGAGCAGGGCGTTGGAGACCTCGAGGTTGGCCTCGGCGTTCTCGAACCGGATCGGGTTGACCTTGTGCGGCATCGTCGAGGAGCCGACGGTGCCCTGGCCGCGCACCTGGGCGAAGTAGCCCAGCGATATGTAGGTCCAGAAGTCGGTGCAGAGGTTGTGCAGGATCCGGTTGAACCGGGCGACGTCGCTGTAGAGCTCGGCCTGCCAGTCATGGCTCTCGATCTGGGTGGTCAACGGGTTCCAGGTCAGGCCGAGCGACTCCACGAACGACTTGCTGATCGCCGGCCAGTCCGCGTCGGGCACCGCGGCGACGTGGGCGCCATACGTGCCGGTCGCGCCGTTGAGCTTTCCGAGGTATTCCGCGCGGCCGATGCGAGCGAGCTGTCTGCGCAACCGGTATGCGAGCACCGCGATCTCTTTGCCCATCGTGGTCGGCGTCGCGGGCTGGCCGTGGGTGCGGGCCAGGAGTGGGACGTCGCGCAGGTCTCGCGCCATGGCGGCGATCGTGTCGACGAGGGCGGTGGCCCGGGGCAGCCAGACCTGCTCGACGGCTCCCTTGATCATGAGCGCATACGAGAGGTTGTTGATGTCCTCGCTGGTGCAGGCAAAGTGGATCAGCTCGGAGATGGCGCTCAGACCGGTGGCAGACTTGCCCTCCATCGCGGCAAGGCGACGCTTGAGGTAGTACTCGACGGCCTTGACGTCGTGGACCGTCTCCCGCTCGAGCTCGGCGAGCTCGGCGATGTCGCTGGGGCCGAAGTCTTCGACGAGGGCAAGCAGGCGGGCCTGCTCATCGGCGGTGAGCGTGCGAACATTCGGGACGATCTGGCCGGTCGTGAGGTGGATCAGCCACTCGACCTCGACATGGACCCTCTCGCGGTTCAGGGCCGCCTCTGACAAGTGGTCAACCAGGGGGGCGACAGCTGGCCGGTATCGGCCGTCGAGGGCGCCAAGGGCGATGGGCGGGGACGCGTCAGCAAGCGAGACCATGGTCGCCATCCTCCCAGAGTCTGCGCTGCCCCACGAACAGCTCCGGTCAGGTTTGATGAGCCGTCGAGATGTGTTCCTCACCGGCAGTGTTCTCCGAGGTTCCATGCTGCACGACGACACGTATCAGCTCGATGATGGCGGTGGCGATCGCCAAGACTCCGACCCAGAGCAAGCCGGTGACTCCGTTGAAGAACAACCCGTAGAACGCGATGGCCTTCTTCTCCCCCCCTGCCGTCGTGCCGGTGAAGGACACCACCCAGGCCAGCACTATCGAGGCGGCGCTCAAGCCCGAGGCCACTCCGAAACCCCATAGGGGTGCTCGGTGAAGGAACACCCAGCACGCGAGCCACCCGATGAGGAACAGGGCGGGCAGTCCCGCGATGGCGAGAAATCCTTCGACGTCACGGAGCATGGGGGCCCTCCTTACTCTTCAGACTGTGCAGGAGCCTGGACCAGCGAGAAGGCCTCGCCCTGGGTGCCGATGATAGGAGCCATCCGGCCGAACGGGGTGTCGAACGGCGGGCGCACGATGCTGGCCCCGAGCTCGACTGCCCTGGCGACCGATGAGTCGCAGTCCTCGACCATGAAGTAGACCGTCCAGCTCGCCGGGACCTCTGCCGGCACGCCGGCGTCCAGCTCACCCACGCCTGCGACAACTGCGCCGTCACCTGCGCGCCTCACGGTCGAGTACGAGAAGTCGCCGTCCATCTCGTCGTAGGTGTATCCGAACACCTTGCCGTAGAAGGCTTTTGCGCCCTCGTAGTCCCGCGTCATCACCTCGTTCCAGACCACCGCACCGGGCTCGTTGTAGACGCCGACACCCAGGTGGTCGCCGCCCTGCCAGATACCGAAGGGCGCCCCGGTGGGATCGATCGCGAACGCGATACGACCTGCGGTCATGACGTCCATCGGCTCCGCCAAGATCTGGCTGCCGGCCTCTGTGGCCTTGGCCACGGTCGCGTCGACGTCGTCGGAGGCCAGGTAGGTGGACCAGACGTTCGGGAACGGGTTGCCTTCGGGCTTGGGTGAGATGGCCGCGGCGGGCCTGCCCTGCATCATGCACATGAGGTATCCGCCGGCCTCGGGCGGACCGTCCTGGATGTCCCAGCCGAACAGACCCGAGTAGAACTCCCGGGCTGCGCCAGTATCGGGGACCATCACGTCGATCCAGCAGGGCGTGCCGTTGGGCCAGGCTTCATCGCGTGTGGGCACCGTGCGCTCCGATCGGTGGGCAGACTCCTGGGGTGGCCGTAGCTTCAAGTGTGGTCCGGCTCACAGTGAGCCTCCCACCCGCGTCTGACGACCGCCACCCCAGCCCTCATTCCGCGGCGTCAGGGCGCCATGCCCTCGGGCAGAGGGGACGCGCCTTCTGGCTGCACCGTGCTGGCCTCCAGGGTGGGCACGGGGGTCGCGGCCTGCCGGGCTGTCTCGGCAAGCACGATCCCCACCAGCACGATGACCGTCCCGATGATCTGGATGCTGTTGAGGGACTCCCCGAGCAGCACCCACGCGATGATGCCTGCGCTGACAGGCTCGAGCATGCCGATCAGGCCCACCCTGGCCGGCCCCAGACGGGCGACGGCGAAGAGCACGAGAAGGAATGGGGTGACAGTGCCGAGCAGGATGATCCACAGGACCAGCACCCACAGCGGCGCGCTGCCCGGCAGGGCGCCGGGCAGGTCAACCGTGTGTGCGAGCTGTCCCAGGGGGAACTCCGGCCACGGCGAGACGATGGCCCACAGGATGGCGGAGAAGCCAAAGCTGAAGGCCATCAACGAGATCGGATCACGCTCCCGCTGACCGTGCTCGCCCATCAGGTAGTAGCAGGCCAGTGCCGCCCCGGCCCCGAGTGCGCTGACCAGACCGATCGGGTCGAGGGTCATGCCCTTCCAGAACTGGGCCACCAGGGCCAGGCCGCTCAGCGCACAGGCAAGGCCAAGCCAGAGCCTGGACTTCACCGGCTGCTTCTGGACGAACCGCACCCACATTGCCACCATCAGCGGTGCGGTGTACTCGAAAAGTAGGGCGATCCCTACAGGCATCCGCTGGATCGCCACGAAGTAGAGCCATTGGACCATCGCGATCCCGGTGAGCCCGTAGAGCGCCAGGAAGCCCAGCTCGCGGCGGCTGACGCGCAGAGCGCCCGGGTTGCTCAGGGCGGTGATGCCCATGAGGATCAACGCGGTTCCGCCACTGCGTACCGAGACGAGCTCGAGGGAGGAGAGGCCGTTCTGCAGCGCAACCTTGCTGACATTGCCGTTCACCGCGAACAGAACGGCGGCGCCGATGGCCAGGAGCACCCCGCTTGAGGTGCGCGAGGACCGTGCGTCTCGCCTGCGGTGCCACGTCACCGGCCCAATGCTGGCCCATCCGGGTCGCCAGACGTAGTGCAGGGTCATTGGACGGTCATCGCTGTGCCCGGGACGGCGATCGACCCGGGCTTCGCCCAGAACTGCATCAGCGCGACGCACAGCCGTCCAGCCCTGACCATCGGGTCCTTTTCGGCGAGTCTTAGTGCCTCGTGCGCGGTCTCGGTGCAGGAGAAAGAGAGCCTGCGCATGGTGGCATCTGGCTGGTTGCGCGTCACCCAGTATCGCGTTTGGCTCGGGCTCAGCGCGGCCACGGTCGGTCGGCGTTCCGGGTGGCGAGATCCTGCGATGGCAACGACAGGTCGATGATCCGGTCGAAACCGGCGAGACAGTCACGGCGATGGCTGACCAGGACCACCGACCGCCCTGTTGCCGAGAGGCTGAGGTCGCCCATCACCGCTTCTGCGGTGGCGTGGTCCAGGTGGGCTACCGGCTCGTCGAGCAGCAGGACCGGCCGCCCGGAGAGCAGAGCACGGGCCAGCCCGAGGCGGGCTCTCTCCCCGCCCGAGACGCCGCGACCGCCGGCGCCGATGACGGTGTCCAGCCCCTGGGCAAGGTCTGTGAACCAGGGGGTCAGACCCGCGTGGCCCAGCGCTTCGACGAGATCAGGGTCCGCTGAGCCGGGCCGGGCCAGCCCGAGGTTGGCCCGCAGAGAGGACGCGAAGAGATGAGGTTCGTCGTCGAGCACGGCGAACGTCCGGCGAGCCTGCCTGAGCTCCAGGGTCAGAGCGTCCTGGCCACCCAGCCGGTAGCTGCCACTGGTGGGGTCGAGCGCCCGGGCCAGCACGGCAAGGAGGGTGGACTTCCCACAGCCGTTCGGTCCGGTGATGGCCAGCAGGGTTCCGGGCGAGATCTGCAGGTCGAGTGGTCCGACGTCCGGCTGAGTGCCAGACCATGATGCCGTGAGCGCGCTCACGCAGATGTGCGGCGCCATACCGTCTGTGATCTCGGGCGGTTCGACCCCGCTCTCCGTGACGGCTGGCTGCTGGTCGAGCAACGAGGCCAGCCTCACCGAGCCGGCCTGTGATCGGGCCAGGGCACGGGCGGCATCGGGCAGCATGGAGAACGCATCACCGAGCGCGACGGGTGTCAGGACCAGGAGGGCAGCCACAGGCGTTGAGATCGTCCTGCCGACGCTTGGGAGGATGACGATGGTCATCAAGACCGTGCCAGCCGCCGTCAGCAGGAGCAGGAGTCCCGCGGCCAGGGCGCGACCACGGCTCTGTCGTCCGGCCGCCCTGGTGAGGGTCTCATGGGCGGTGGCCAGCCAGGCCTGCGCCCGGTCACCGGCACCGATGGCCTGGAGCTCACCGGCGTTGCCGGACACCAGGGCGCTGACACGTGACACCTCGGCACGGGCTCCCAGCAGGGACTGCTGCGAGCGTCTCTCCAGCCACCATCCCAGGACGAGGATGGGAGCCGCGAGGGTCGCCATTGCCGCAATGACGAGGCCTGCCGCGGGAGACAGGAGTGTCGCCGCGATCGTGGTCACGATGCTTGCCACGATGGCCGACAGCACCGGCACGGTCACCCTGACCTGTGCATCCACGACGTCCGTCAGGTCGTCGACGACCCCGGTCAACAGGTCGGCCCGGCCGCGACGGCCAAGTCGTGCCGGAGTCAGCGGGATAAGCCGTGCGTAGAGCTTGGTGCGTCGGTCGGCCAGGTCGGCGAGGGCGGCGTCGTGCGAGCGCAGGCGTTCCCAGTAGCGAAAGGTGGGCCGGGCCATGCCGAATGCCCGCACGGCCACGATCGCGGTGAGCAGCAGCAGGATGGCGGGGCGCTGGCTGGCCCGCACGATCAGCCAGCCGGAGGTGGCGGTCAGCGCGATACCGGATGTTGTCGCGATGCTGCCGAGCAGCCCGGCGCCGACAGTCGCCGGGGTCGCCCCGGTTGTCCGTTGCACGGCGGCCGAAAGGGTCGAACGGATTCCGGGGCGCGGCAGGGCAGCGGTATTTCGCGGGTCAGGAGTCGTCATGAGAGGTCCAGGGCGAGGTCCGGGGCCTGGTCGGACAGCAGCTCGCCCAGGTGGATGTGCTGGTCGGCGAGGGCAAGCAGCTCGGGCCGGTGGGTGACCGCAACGACGGTGCGCAGCTCCGCCAGCCTCTGGATCAGCTGGTGTGCCAACCCTGCCGACTCTGTATCGAGATGGGCTGTGGGCTCGTCGAGCAGCACCAGCGGGGCAGTTGACAGGGCGGCTCTGGCAAGGGTGAGGCTGGCCCGCTGGCCTGCCGACAGCCCGAACCCGTCGTCGCCGAGCCTCGTGTCCAGGCCGTGCTCGAGGGTGACGACCATGAGGTCCAGCCCCACGACGCCCAGGACGTGCCAGAGGTCCTCGTCTGTTGCGTCATTCCCGAGGGTGAGGTTGTCCCGCACCGTCCCGGCTGCCAGGAAGGGCCGTTGGGTGATCAGGTGGGATCGCGGTGCAGTCAGGGAGCCGGTGGTCGGCCGGCGAAGCCCGGCCAGCAGCTCCAGCAGCGTCGACTTGCCGACCCCGGACCGTCCGGTCACCACGGTGAGCCCGACCGGGAGACTGAAGGACACATCCGCCAGGACGTCGGTGCTCATGCCCGGGAAGCTGTATCCCAACGCCCTGCCCACCACCGGGAAGCCGTCGGCGCCGTCGGGGCTGAGCATGGTTGCGTCGATCTCGGCGAGCACATCGTTGAGCGCTTCCGCTCCGTCTGCCGCTGAGTGGAACTCGGTGCCCACCCGGCGGATCGGCCAGTACACCTCCGGCGCCAGGAGGATGGCCAGCATGGCGGTAGCCAGTGGCATGGAGCCGCCTGCCAGGCGGATGCCGACGGTCACCGCTACCAGCGCGACGGAGATGGTGGCCAGCAGCTCGAGGGCCGCAGAGCTCATGAAGGCAAGCCGAAGGGTCTTCATCGTGGCGAGCCGGTGCTGTTGGCTCACCGTGGCGATC
>Ga0209890_10001464_pt1 | contig 10721 bp, 4 predicted proteins | sample OrgsoiDNA2013049_FD_185799 | JGI IMG/M metagenome (GOLD analysis project Ga0209890, IMG submission 185799) | Permafrost soil microbial communities from the Arctic, to analyse light accelerated degradation of dissolved organic matter (DOM) -... | ecosystem: Environmental > Terrestrial > Soil >... | reverse complement strand
CCGTCACCCCAAGCAGTTTGTCATCCTGAGCGAAGCAAAGGACCTGTGCACTTAGCTTTCCTTCGTGCCCTTCGTGGTTAAAGATTTCCTATGCCAACTGAACTCGAAACTCAAAATCCGAAACTGGCAACTGACCTCCGCGAAATTGCGCAAGACATCGTCCGCCGCGCCATGACCGGCGGCGCCACCGCCGCCGAATGCGTCGTCCGCGAGGGCGATGAATTCTCCACGCTCGTCCGCCTCGGCCAGGTCGAAACCCTGAAAGAGTCCGGGTCGAAGTCGATCGGCGTGCGCGTGTTCAACGGGCAGCGCGCGGCCAGCACCTATTCCAGCGATTTTTCCCCGGCGGGGCTTGACCGCATGGTGAAGTCCGCACTGGCGCTGTCGAAAATTACCTCGGAAGATCCCTTCGGAGGCATTCCCAACGCTTCGCAGTTGGGCGCGCTTTCCGGTGATCTCGATCTGTATTACGACGACGTGTATTCGCTCGCTGGGCCCGATCGCATCGACTACGCGCGCCGTGCGGAAAAGGCTGCGCTCGATTTCGATCCGCGCATCAAGAATTCCGAAGGCGGCTCGTTCGACGCCGCAACCGGACACAAGGTTCTCGCGAACTCGCATGGCTTTGTGGGGGAGTACCGGCGGTCGTACTGTTCGGTGGCCGCTGTGCCGATCGCACAGACCGAGTCCGGCGCCATGCAGCGCGATTACTGGTATTCCGTGGCGCGCACACTGAGCAAACTTGACGCACCGGAGAAAGTTGGGAAGATTGCGGCCGAACGCACGCTGCGCCGTTTGGGCGCGCGCAAAGCGAAGACCGCGCAGGTGCCAATCATTTTCGATCCCATGGTTTCGACTTCGATTCTCGAGCACATCTTCGAAGGCGTGAACGGCGACTCGGTTTACCGCGGCGCATCGTTTCTTGCCGGCAAACTGGGACAAAAGATTGCCGGAGACAACGTCAACATCATCGACGACGGCACGATTGCCGGCGGCTTTGGCACGAGTCCGTTCGATGGCGAAGGCGTACCCACACGTCGCACGGTCGTGGTCGAGAACGGCGTTCTGAAGTCGTATCTGCTCAACACCTACACCGCGAAGAAGCTTGGATTGCAGACTACGGGAAATGCTTCGCGCGGGCTGGCGGGTACGCCAGGCATTGGCCCGGGGAATTATTTTCTACAAGCTGGGACCAGGACTCCGAAAGAGTTGATCTCGGGAATCAAGGAAGGGCTCTACGTCACAGAATTCCTCGGACAGGGCGTGAACCTGGTGACCGGCGACTATTCGCGCGGAGCCTCGGGCATGTGGATCTCGGGCGGAGAGTTCGCGTATCCCGTGGAAGAGATCACGGTGGCGGGGAATCTGAAAGAATTGTTTTTCAACATTTCCGAGGTCGCCAATGACTTGGAGTTCCGCGGTTCGGTTGCCGCGCCGACGATTCGCGTCGACGGCCTCACCGTCGGCGGCGAGTAGAGGAACTTCGCGTCCGCAGAGCGCAAGTATTCCCGGGCCGAGCCTAAGCAGTTGTTGAAAAACTCGCTTTTGGGTGGCCAAGCGCTTTCAGCGCTGCGATAAGTCATTTCCTCTCGTAAAGGGCCTTGGCGTCTGAGGGCTGTTCTTAGACCGCCGCTGTAACTGTCCACCAAGTTGGAATCCCCGGCCCACACTCGCAAACCGAGCCAATGAGTGTAAAGGACTGTCGCTGTTGAAAAACTCCATTCTCCTCAAAATCACAGAAATTTGGGGGATAGAAAATGTCTACCCCAAACCGAGAAAGTCGTTTGTAGGGATTCCTGTTGCAGAGTGTTTTCGGGCATTTTCTGCTGAGTGAGTTTTTCAACAGCCACGCATGGTTACATCAGTCAGCATGGCCCCGCAGGTGAGATTGGCAGATAATATCGACGGACCGCATCTCGCTATATGCTTCGCAAACGGTTTCACATTGACGATACACAGACGAAGGCCTGTCTCTCTTTCAGGGTTCCAGAATCTCAACCACACACGAATCTGAAGCGAACACCTTTCCGAGACCTGCTGCTTTACCGATGCTTCAAAGGATCGCGAAAGGGCTACACACGCAAGGATATGAAGTTACGAAGCCCAAGACGGGCAAAGCGTACCACGGGGCTTGTCGAGTGATTTTCCCGGATGTGGAGATTTCAGTAGTCATGCTTGTGCGACGCCACCGAGGGAAGGTCGAATTGAGATTCTTACTTGGCCCTGGCAGACATTGCGGCAGAGAAGCTCAGGCCGCAGGATGAAATCCACAGAGTGGGCTGAGTTGTGCTCAGGCATGCACACTATCCTCGCCGGGGACTCACGGGTGGAGTCCGTGCTTTTGAGAACCTTTTCGGAATCCGAGAGTAGCTCGTGACTGTTGAAATATCCCCATTTCACGCGCTGACCTCCGCGAGAGCGTCTGCGAGTTCTCTTTGCGCAACGGGCAGTCGAGTTTCCGGAGTCGGTCAGAACCGAAAGACGACTCCGGTGGAAAGTCGTGCAGTGCTTCGGTTCTGGACATAGTTGACCCCAGGATCTCCCCCTCCAATTGGGGTGAACCAGGCATAGAGCCAGTCCGCCTGACCTCGGATCGCAATACGCCGCGTTACAGAGTAGTCAAGGCCCCCTCCTGCCGCGAGGCTCAAAGCATTGTTGGACTTAAAGGTGTTATAGCTGGTGCTGTTAAAGTCTGTGGGAGATACATGGCTATCCCCAAGCAGGAAATGCGCAAAAGGGGAGAACCGGCCGCGTCGCAACGAGAATTGTGGCCCGAAGAGAAACGTATATGAAGTTCCACTTGTCGTCGCTCCTTGAGAGCAGCCACCGCAACCCGGATAAAAGTGGCTGGGATAGAAACCAGAAAAATCAGCGACGAATCCAAGCCAGCGACGAACCTTGAAATTGCCTCGCCCGCACAGGTCTTCACCACGCTGGCAAACTTCGGCGGGAGCAACGGCTCCAATCCGTTTGCTGGCTTAGTGCAGGGCTTCGACGGGAACTTCTACGGGACAACCTACTACGGCGGGGCCAACAATTCTGGTACGGTCTTCAAAATCACGCCCGCGGGAAAGCTGACCACGCTGTATCGCTTTTGTGCGCAGTCGGGCTGTGTGGACGGCGCGAACCCCTCTGCCAGCCTGGTCCAGGCCAGCAACGGCGATTTCTATGGCACAACCCTGGCGGGCGGAGCCAACAATGATGGCACCGTCTTCAAAATCACAACTATGGGCACGCTCACCACGCTGCACAGCTTCGATGGTGGTGACGGCATGAACCCTAGTGCAGGCCTGATTCAGGCGACCGACGGGAACTTCTATGGCACAACCCGAGGCGGCGGGGCTATCGGAGGTGGCACGGTCTTCAAAATCACGCCCTCCGGCACATTGACCACGCTCTACAGCTTTTGCGGAGAAAATTGCACGGATGGGTTCACTGCCTATGCCGGCTTAGTCCAGGGCACCGACGGAAACCTCTACGGAACAACCCAATACGGCGGCGGCTACGACGGTTTCGGATACTGCTTCGACTACGGCTGTGGCACAGTCTTCAAAATCACCCTCTCGGGCACGCTGACCAAGTTGTACAGCTTCTGCAACCACAACAACTGCTCCGACGGAGCCCTACCCGATGCCGCTTTGATCCAGGCCACCGACGGGAACTTCTACGGGACAACCGCGCTCGGCGGGGCCAACCAGGGCGGCGCCGTCTTCAGAATCACTCCCACGGGCACGCTGACCACGTTGTATAGCTTCTGCCCCCAATTGCCCTGCGCTGATGGCTACTCTCCCACAGACTTAGTCCAGGCTACCGACGGGAACTTCTACGGGACAACCGCGCTCGGCGGGGCAAACAATTTTGGTACGGTCTTCAAAACCACGGCCAAGGGCAGCCTGACGACGCTCTACAGTTTCGATGTCAGTGATGGTGCCACCCTGGTCCAGGCCACCAGCGGAGTCTTCTACGGGACCACGACGTACGGTGGAACCTACAACGCTGGCACGGTTTTCACCTTGAACGTGGGCCTTGGGCCGTTTGTCGAAGCACAGCCGACGTCCGGCAAGGTCGGAGCTGGCGTCAAGATTCTGGGAACGAGTCTCACCGGCGCGACCAGCGTCACCTTCAACGGCACGGCAGCTACCTTTACCGTGGTTTCGCCGTCGCTCATCACAACCACCGTGCCTGCCGGCGCAACTACCGGAGAAGTTAAGGTGATCAAGCCACATGGAACCGTGCAGAGCAATGTTCCCTTTCGAGTGGTGCACTAGAATCGGGTTCCCGGTCTAAAGCCGCCATCGACGAGCGGCGCCCTGCAAGCGCAACGTCTCCTTTGCGGTCATTGACCAAAGATCAAAACGCCGTGAGCTGCAATCTTTCGCCGCTTCGCGGCTGGGGTCGCATTGCCACTCCAGTATTCCGCGCGCACTTTCGCTAACCGGAACATTCCCAATTTTCGCTTCGGGGAAACACTGTTTGACAGACTGGCAGGCCGAGCGCACAATCAGCCTGCGTCGCCAGCAACTAGCCGAAACAAAGTAATGCGATCTTCATCGCACATGAGTTCGGCAGGAACGATGTTAAGTTCCGATCGTTTCGTTCTGCTGGAGAACAGCGGTGTTGTGAGTTGGTGATTCGGGCGTGATGTCGCGTTTTTACAGGCTGATATCGCTCAAGCCGTCTTCTCGTGCCTCCCGGAGCGCAGTCCCAGAGGAAAAGACCCGCTGTAGAATTTCGGTCGGTGTGAGCTAAGAGCGCTTTTCGCACACAAGCGATTGGGGCGTGGCGTAAAGCGCTAAGGACAGTATGTATCTGTTCGCTGTTCTGTCCTACGGTGGCGGCAAGCCACTGGACGAAAAACGTCGAGAGCTTTCCGACGACCGGCCAGTGAGCCGTGCTGGACTCATTCATCCGGGCGTGCCCGTTCTGGGCTTCGCCCGCCGACCCGGGCGGTACCTGCGCCTGGCGGACGAGGAATATCTTGTTCCATTCTTACCCCAGTCGGCTACCGCGACACCCACCTGCCCCGATGCGCCGGGAGAGCGGGCATGAGCATGCTCCCCTGGTCCAGCGTGTTGCTGCGTGGAAGAGAGCGCACTGCATTTTTCCGGTACGGGATGGCGGTTTTGTCGGTCGGCCTGAGTCTATTGGCGGGCCTGTCGTTGCGCCCGTATAGCTACCGTTCGCCGAACCTGTTTTTCTATGCGCCAATCCTGTTTTCGCTGTTATCTGGCGGACTGGGAGCTGGCATCGCGTCCACGATCCTTTCGGCGCTGGCCGTCAATTACTTCTTCTTTCCTCCTTACGATCGTTTTTCCTTTGATCCAGTCAGTATCTTCAATGGCGTTTACTTCTGCCTCTCCTTTGGATTTATCTGTTGGCTGATCGATACCAGATGGGAACGGGCCGAAGGGGAGCGGCGAGAGAGCGAGGAGCGACTCCGGATCTTCGTCGAGCACGCGCCTGCGGCGTTGGCGATGTTTGACCGTGAGATGCGCTACCTTCACGTGAGCCGCCGCTGGAGGGCTGACTATGGCCTGCTCGACCGCGATCTGAGCGGCGTGTCGCACTATGAGATCTTCCCCGAAGTCCCGGAACATTGGAAGCAGGCCCACCGCCGCGCGCTGGTTGGCGAGGTGCTTCGCGAGGAAAACGATCGCTTCGACCGGGCCGATGGATCGGTGCAGTGGATACGGTGGGAAATACGGCCTTGGCGCGACAGGACGGGAGGAATCGGCGGTATCGTAATCTTCGCCGACGACATAAGCGAGCGCAAACGCAGCGAAGAGGCGCGCGAGCGCCTGGCAGCCGTGGTCGATTCCTCCGATGACGCTATCATTGCGAAGACTTTGGACGGGACGATCAACGCGTGGAACTCCGGGGCCGAGAAGGTATTCGGTTACTCGTCGGCCGAGGCTGTGGGCAAGCCGATCCTGATGCTGTTGCCGCCGGAGCGGGCCAGTGAGGAAGCCGATATTCTGGCGCGCATCCGGCAGGGCGAAAGCGTTCAGCATTTCGAAACCGTCCGTATTCGCAGGGACAGCCAGCGAATTGAAGTTTCAGTGACCATCTCGCCCATTCGAGACAGCAGCGGAGCGATCGTAGGCGCTTCCAAAATTGCGCGCGACATCAGCGAACGCAAACGGACCGAGGAACTGATACGGGAGTCCGAGAGGAATTATCGAACGCTGTTCGAATCGATGGACGAAGGCTTCTGCACTATCGAAGTACTCTTCAACGAAAATAACTGCCCCGTGGACTACCGCTTTCTGGAGGTCAATCCGGTCTTTGAAGAACTGACAGGCATCCCGAATGCGCGCGGGCGAAGAATGCGTGAGATTGCCCCGAATCACGAACAGTACTGGTTTGAGATATTCGGCAAGATCGCCTTGACGGGTGAACCCACCCGCTTTGAAGACTGGGCTGGACAGTTGCATCGCTGGTATGAGGTGCATGCGTTCCGCATCGGAGAACCGCAAGAGAGGAAAGTGGCGATCTTTTTCGATGACATCACCAAGCGCAAGGGAGCGGAAGAAGCACTGCGGACGAGTGAAGAACAGTTCAGAACCATGGCGAACACCATCCCACAATTAGTTTGGATGGCGAACGCGGACGGGTGGATCTTCTGGTACAACCAGGGCTGGTACGACTACACCGGTACTACGCCGCAGCAGATGGAAGGTTGGGGCTGGCAATCGGTGCATGATCCCGCTGAGTTGCCCAGAGTGATGGAGCGCTGGCAGGCATCGATCGTCACCGGTGAGCCCTTCGAGATGACCTTCCCGCTACGAAGCGCTCAGGGGGAGTTTCGCTCCTTTCTGACTCGCGTCGCGCCGATTAAGGACGCATCCGGCAAGGTGCTTCGCTGGTTCGGAACGAATACGGACGTGGAGGAACGCCAGCGGACGGAGGCGGCTCTGCGCGAGAGCGAGGCGCGGCTGAACGACGCGCAACACACCGCTCATGTCGGAAGCTGGCGTTTCCGCCCAGATGGCACGGTCACGTGGTCCGACGAGGGGTATGAGTTGTACAAGCTGCCGCGCGGTGTGCCCGTGACTTATGAAGCGGTAGTAGCGGTGATGCATCCCGAGGACCGAGAGCGCAGCCGCAACGCGTTCCTCCAGCAACTCGAATCCTCCGCCCTCAATTTCCGAAATGAATACCGCGTTGTGTGGCCCGATGGTCAGGTCCGGCATTTGTTTTCGCTGAGCAAGATTCACCGGGACCACGACGGGCGCCTGATCGAGGTCGTCGGAACGGTGCAGGACGTGACCGAACGCAAGGAGTCCGAGGCAAAGCTGCGGGAGTACGCGAGGGTGGTCGAAGGACTGGAGGAGATGATCCTGGTGGTGGACCGGGACTACCGCTATGTGATCGCCAATCATGCCTTCCTGAACTTCCGCGGCATGACTTCCGAACAAGTGATCGGGCATTTAGCGGACGAAGTGGTGGGTAGCGACGTTTTCGCAAACGAAGTTAAAGGAAAGATGGACGAATGCTTTCTGGGCAAAGTGGTGCAGTACGAAATGACGTACAACTTTCAAAACTTGGGAAAGAGAGACTTGTTCGTGTCTTACTTTCCCATTGAGGGATCTGCTGGGATAGATCGAATTGCCTGCGTCCTGCAGGACATCACCGAGCGAAAGCTGTCGGAAGAAGCGCTGCACAAATCGGAAGAGAGGTTCAGTAAGGCCTTTCGCAATAACCCGCTGGCCATCTCAATCTCAACGGAAGCCGAAGGCCTCTATCTCGATGTGAACGACGCCTTCCTCGATCTGCTCGGGTTCCAGCGCAAGGATGTGATCGGACGCACTGCGACAGAACTGCAATTCTGGGGCGAGCCTCTGGATCGCATGGAAATACTGCGGCAATTAAAAGAAGAGAAAAAGATATCGAAACACCACACGCGATATAGGACCGCAAAGGGAGAGATTCGAGAAGCGGAGGTGTGGATGGAGTCGGTCGAATTGGACGGGCAGCGTTGCCTGCTGGGAATCACTCGCGATGTGACGGAGATGCAGCAACTGGAGGCGCAGTTCCGCCAGGCGCAGAAGATGGAAGCGGTAGGGCGACTGGCTGGCGGGGTGGCGCATGATTTCAATAATATTTTGGGCATCATCATGGGTTACAGCGACATCGCTCTGGGGGAGATTCCTGCGGACAGTCCGGCGAGCCGTTACATGTCAGAGGCCAAGAAGGCCGCGAAGCGGGGCGCGTCGCTAACGCAGCAACTGCTGGCGTTCAGCCGCAAGCAGGTGGTGTTCCCCAAGGTCCTGGATTTGAATGAGGTTGTACAAAATGCGATCAAGATGTTTCTTCGGTTGGTGGGGGAGGACATCACAGTCGAGTTTCGTCCTGGCGTGCCCCTCGGCGGCATCAGAGCCGATCCGGGCCAGATTGAACAGATACTCATGAATCTTGTAGTGAACGCGCGCGACGCGATGCCAACGGGCGGGAAAATCATCATTGAGACGGGACACGCGGAAATGGACGAGGATTACGTTTCCCGGCACGCCGGTGCGCATGCGGGACTGCATGTCGTCCTGGTGGTGAGCGACACCGGCTGCGGTATGAATGAAACCACGAGATCGAAAATATTCGAGCCTTTCTTCACGACGAAGGAGGTCGGAAAGGGCACCGGTCTCGGACTCTCGACGGTGTACGGAATTGTGAAGCAGAGCGAAGGCTATATCGCCGCATACAGTGAACTTGGCAAGGGCACGACATTCAAGATTTATTTTCCAATGGTGGGCGAGAAGGGCACAGTACTGGCGGTAGGCCTGGAAGACACCCAGCCGCCGCAAGGATCAGAGACAATTTTGGTGGTGGAGGACGAAAAGAACCTGCGCGAAGTTACCGTCACACTTCTGCAACAAGGGGGTTACCGGGTGCTGGAAGCGAAAGACGCGAAGGATGCGCTAAAAGTGATGGACAATTCTGAACAAGGAATCGACCTGTTGCTGACGGATGTCGTCATGCCAGAAAAAAGCGGGGCGGAACTGGCGAGAGAAGCGAGGGAACGGTATCCCAAGCTGCGCTGCCTATTCATGTCGGGATACACCGGCGATTTGGTGACCCGACAGGGAGTGGTGATCGAAGAGACATCTTTCCTGGAGAAACCCTTCACCAAAAGAGCGCTGCTCATGAAGGTGTACTTGGTTCTGCACAGCACAACCTAGAGACCATGTCACTTTCAACATACTTTGGGTTCAATCACCTGAGGGTACATGCGTTTTCCCCAATAGAGTCATTCTCGCGACAGTGGAATTTCCGAAACATCTCACGCACTTCTTCAATTTCGTGAACCGGCCCCGGTCATTGACCAAAGGTCAAAACGTGTAATCGCCTGATTTCGACAGTTCTGTCAGTTTGATTTGTCGATATCTGGGCTACTTTTGATCATGCAAAAACCGAATAGTTCTGATGACCCCATCTGAATAAGCCATCAGGTCCTTCGCTTCTAACTCTGCGATTTCGCAATCTGCTCTTTTGTTAACGTCATCAAGGCTTCCGCATTTCCTCGGGGAGTACGAATCATCAGAAACACCGATCGTAAAGCAGTGTCCGTTGAAAAACCCGTAGTAAGACCGAACCTCTCCGTTGGGAATCCAGCCTCGGTGGAAGGTATCGAACTCGTGACCTCCGATCTGCATCTTCCCCATAAAGAAAAATCTTCGGATCTCATTTTCGGAGAGCCCGGGCTCCTCGTAGGCACATTTCTCCGGGGATGTCACGGTTTTCTCGAATCCAAGGGTCATCTCCTGCGACTCGCTTTTAAGGCTGATTCCACCGTCCGCCGTCGTCTTCAAATGCCAGGAGCTGGGATATTGGAACTCGAAGGCGGGGGCTTTGAATGTTCTCAGGTTGAATTTGGCAAATTCTGACAATCTTTTTTCAGCAGCCGTCTCTTGTATGCGTTTGCGTATGAGATCGATACGCTCACGAATCCTGGTGCCGACGCAGATAACGAGCTCTTCTGCGGCCTTTGCGGTAGAGCCGCACTGCTCCCGTTCAGCGATCCACTTCTTTTGGGATTGGACTAGGTCTGATTGGACGCTTGGATCAAGTGTCTTGAGGAGGGCCTCATAATACGCAGTCAATTCTCGGTCGTAGTCACCCAGTTGTCCATTTTCACAAATCAATGTTTCCACTTTTGTCTTCGCTTGTGTGCACCATTGTGGCGAGCCGTCCGAATCGTCAGCCCAAGATACGGCCGAAAGCGAGAGAAGGCCCGCAACAAAGGAGATGAACAGAACTAAACCTGTGGCTGCTCTAGACTGTCGCATGGCAATCTTGAACAAAGCACCCAATATACCGCTAGCCGAGCGCTTGAAAATTAAGGACTTATGACGCACGATTTGCGGAGCTGTCGTTGGCGATAGACACACCTGTGTCAAAACTAGCGCCACGACATGGAAATCGTCGGATCATTGATGAAAAATCTCTATAGCGCTCATTTGACCCCGCCGGAGGGGGTTTTGAGTGCAATGGCCTGTTTACAACAGTCAGACTTTGGCAGGGTGTTTGGAAGTTGTGGGGCTTGATGCGATAATCGGAACCATGTTCGAAAGTCTCCAATCGTCGCACTGCGAACCAGCGAATAATTGGGCTTCTATTTACGGGTTTTGGTGTGTACTTGGAGCCGTATGCTTCATTCTGGGTTTTTGGAAACACGGAGCATACCGTTCCTTGGGAATGCTTTCCTACGCCGCCGTGTCCGTGTT
>Ga0209890_10001463_pt1 | contig 10722 bp, 8 predicted proteins | sample OrgsoiDNA2013049_FD_185799 | JGI IMG/M metagenome (GOLD analysis project Ga0209890, IMG submission 185799) | Permafrost soil microbial communities from the Arctic, to analyse light accelerated degradation of dissolved organic matter (DOM) -... | ecosystem: Environmental > Terrestrial > Soil >... | reverse complement strand
AGGTCCTGTACCTGCACGCCGCCGAGGAAGTACTGCTCAAGCGCTATGCAGAAACCCGCCGCAAGCATCCGCTGGTTACCGACGATGTGAGTTTGCGCGAGGCAATCGCCTCGGAACGGCGGCTGCTCGAACCGATCAGCACCGCGGCGGACTTGGTTGTGGACACTTCGAGCATGGGGGTCCACGCGCTGCGCGAGATGATCCGCGAGCGCATCGACCGCCGGCGCGAGGGGCGGCTCTCCCTCATGTTCGAGTCGTTCGGCTACAAGCACGGCATACCGGGCGATGCGGATTTCGTCTTCGATGTGCGCAGCCTGCCGAATCCCTACTGGGAGCATGGGCTGCGCCATCTTAACGGCCGCGACGCGCCGGTGATCGAGTATCTCTCGGGATACGCGAGCGTCCGCGCCATGGTCGCGGATCTGATCGAATTCTTGGACCGCCGCGTCGGTGAATTCGCACAGGCGAATCGCAGCTATTTGACCATTGCGGTCGGATGCACCGGCGGCCAACACCGCTCGGTCTATATCGCCGAGCAGCTCGCCGAACATTTTCGAGAGAGTTTCCCGCAAGTCCTGACCCGGCACGACTCCCTGCAAAAATCCTAGGAGCCTGTCTTAAGGCTCCTGGCTGCGCGTCGCACGAAATTGGCGGGCGTTACCGAGCGCAAGGAACGCGCGTATCTCCTCACCGCGCGCACGTGCATCCTCGTGCCCGAGGTCGATCAATTCGCGGGTGAACCCTCGTTCGAAAAGCAGGTAGCTCAGCAATAGCGTGCTGGCGGCATTACTGGCGCCCATCGCGCGCATCAAGGCGCGCAGGCTTCGCGGCAGTTCCCGCGCGTGCCGGCGCGCGATCTCGTTCACATCCCGCGACGGGGTCATGACCAGAAAGTCGATGCGGTGCGCATCCTTTGTTTCATTGTAGCGGCTGATTCGCTCCAGATCCGCATTCAGCTGATCCATGAACAGCGAGTCCAGCATGAAGCCGAACATCTGTCCGAAGCTGGGTTCGGCCGCGCGCCGGTTCGAGGGGATGCCTGTGGCGACGGGATCATTGACGCCGATGATGAACAGCCGATTGGCGCCGAGATGAATGGCCGGACTCAAGGGCGAGGTTTGGCGCATGGCGCCGTCGCCGAAATAATGATCATTCAGGAGGACCGGACGGAACAAGAACGGAATGGAGAGGCTGGCCATCAAATGGTCGAGGGTCAGCTGCACGCGCGCGCCCTTGCGAAACACCCGGGCCCAGGGCTCTATCGCGGACGAAGACGCATAAAACGTCACCGAATCCGCATCCTCGTAGCACGTTGCGCAGACGCCGATCCCCTGCAGATGCTTTTTGTACAGGCTTCGCGGGATGCCATCGAATTGCAATTGCTCGCGCAGCAGATTCCACAACGGCGTGTTGTCGAACAGCGAATGCGGCGGATGCACCAGCCAGCCGCCGGTGAGGAATGCCAGCATCCAGTGCAACCCGGATTTCAACATGGTCACCGCGTCCGCCTTGAACACGTGGTGCACGCGAAAATCGCGCCACACTCTCTCGATGGCGTAGACGGAGCGCCTGAAGTGCGCCGCATCCGAGGCGAGGGCGACCGCGCTGACGGCGCCGGCGGAGGTTCCGGTGATGATGGGGAATGGACACGCGGAACCGCGCCGCAACAGTTCCGCCACACCCTTGAGCACGCCGACCTGGTAGGCGGAGCGTGCGCCGCCGCCCGTAAGGACCAGGCCCAGCTGAGGTGTCTCGACGGGCACAATGCGGGTATGCCATTGGCCGGTGGCGCTTTCGGGACCTGTCATTACGACGGTATGTCAGATGCCGTAGAGAGGCGTATGTCTCGCGTTCGGACATTCGGCGGGGTGTGTCTCATAGTCGGGCGCAGAATCGACCCGAAACCAGGTGCCCTCACGCCGGGCCATGAAATGGCCCCTTACCGTGTTCGCTTCAGTTCTGAACCCTTTGAGGAAATCATTGCCGACGCCGGTAATGACGAAGCCGGCAGCTTCACCCATCGGAATCCAGTTGCTGGTCGAAATGCCCGGAGGCGGGCTGGAAGCTTCGATACTGCGTGCGAGCGGTACGATCCCGGCCATAACGGCGATCGCCAGCAAGACGCTGAGTGCTTTATTCATTGATAGTCCCTCATTCAATTGAATAGGCTAAAGTCCCAAGTCAAGGAACAGCGCGGCCAGTTTAAGTTCCCCCGCAGCGTAATCCCCTTACGTGAGCGCGTCGATGGCCTCATCCAGTCCCGCCAAGGTCAGCGGGTACATCCTCCCCTCCAAGATCTCCCGCGTCATTTCAATGGAGGAAGTGTGCCGCCAGCGCGACCGCGGCTGCGGATTGATCCACGCAAATTTCGGGTAGTGCCTGATCAGGCGCTGCAGCCACACGCTGCCGGGCTCGGCATTCCAGTGCTCGACGCTGCCCCCGGGCTGGGTGATCTCGTACGGGCTCATGGTGGCGTCGCCCACCAGAATGAGCTTGTAATCGGTGCCGTAAGTGCGCATGACTTCGACCGTCCCAAGGTGCTCGTTGAACCGCCGCCGGTTGTCCCGCCACAGGGCTTCATAGGTGAAATTGTGAAAATAATAGTGTTCGAGATGCTTGAACTCGCTGCGCGCCGCCGAGAATAGCTCCTCGCAGGTTTTCACGTGATCGTCCATGGATCCGCCGATATCGAGCAGCAGGAGGACCTTGATGACGTTGCGCCGCTCGGGCTGCATCTTGATGTCGAGCCAGCCGCCGGAGCGCGCCGTGGCATCGATGGTATCGGCGAGCGCCAGTTCGTCGGGCGCCCCGCGGCGGGCGAAGCGCCGCAGGCGCCGCAGCGCGATCTTGATGTTGCGCGTGCCGAGCTCGACCTTGTCGTCCAAATTGGCGAATTCGCGCTTGTCCCAGACCTTGACTGCGCTGCGGTTGCGGCCGCCGGCTTGGCCCAAGCGCACGCCCTCGGGATTGAACCCGTAGGCGCCGAACGGGGACGTCCCCGCCGTGCCGACCCATTTATTGCCCCCCTGATGCCTCTCCTTCTGCTCTTCGAGACGCTTCCGGAGCGTCTCCATCAATGTCTCCCAGCCGCCCAATGCCTCGATCTCGGCCTTTTCGGCGTCGGTGAACTCTCGTTCCGCCATTTTCGCGAGCCAATCCTCGGGCAATTCGCGCTGCAGCAACGAAAACAGGTCCTCGGCGCCTTTGAAATGTGCGGCGAAGGCGCGGTCGAACCGGTCGTAGTAGCGCTCGTCCTTCACCAGGCAGGTTCGCGACAGGTAGTAGAAGCGCTCCGCGGAGCGGTCGCCCAGGCCCGCTCGAAGCGCCTCGAGCAGGCTCAGCAATTCGGTGATGGATACCGGCACGCCCAGCTGGCGCAGCAGGAAAAAGAATCTAACGAGCATTCCGGCGGTGAAGAAACAGCAGTTGCTCGAACAGGTGCACGTCCTGCTCGTTCTTGAGCAAGGCGCCATACAGCGGCGGAATGAGCTTCTTCGCATCGTCGCTGCGCAGCACCTCGGGCGGGATGTCCTCGGTCACCAGCAGCTTGATCCAGTCCAATAGCTCGGACGTGGTCGGCTTCTTCTTCAAGCCCGGCGTGTCGCGGATCTTGAAGAATGTCGTCAGCGCCTCGTGCAGCAGCTCGCGCTTAAGACCGGGAAAATGCACGTCGACGATTTGCGTCATCGTGGCCGTGTCCGGAAAGCGGATATAGTGAAAAAAGCAGCGCCTGAGGAAGGCATCGGGCAGCTCCTTTTCGTTGTTGCTGGTGATCACGATCACCGGCCTGTGCTTGGCGCGCACGGTCTCGCGCGTCTCGTACACGTAGAACTCCATGCGATCCAGCTCGCGCAACAAATCGTTCGGAAACTCGATATCCGCCTTGTCGATCTCGTCGATGAGCAGCACCGGCTGCACATCGCATTCGAAAGCCTCCCACAGATCGCCCTTCACGATGTAATTGTGAATATCCTTGACGCGCGGATCGCCGAGCTGCGAATCGCGCAAGCGCGAGACCGCATCGTATTCGTACAGTCCCTGCTGTGCCTTGGTGGTGGACTTGATGTGCCACTCGTAGAACGGCTTCTGCAAAGATCTCGCGATTTCGTTGGCCAGCAGCGTCTTGCCGGTGCCGGGTTCACCCTTGATCAGCAGCGGCCGCGACAACACCATGGCGGCGTTCACCGCGGCCATCAACTCCTCGGTGGCGATGTACCGGTCAGTGCCTCGAAATGCGGGGGTTGTGCTCATTTGCGGGTGACGCGCAGGATCTGCATGGAGTTCGTGCCCCCGGACACGCCGCTCAATTCGCCCTTGGTCAGAATGACGGAATCGCCCTCCTCCACCAATTTGAGATCGAGCAGCAGGCGGAAGATCGAGAAGTAAAGCGCCTCTCCCTTGTCCGTGACGTCGAAGGCCACGGGATATACGCCGCGATACAGGGTCACCCGGCAACGCGTGGCTTCGTGCCGTGTAAATGCATATATCGGAATGTCCGAGCGCACCCGCGACATCCACAGCGAGGTCGACCCCGACTCGGTGAGCGCGACGATGGCTTTCACGTGCAAGTGATTCGCGGTGAACATGACCGCCGATGCGATCGCCTCGTCGGTGTGCTCGTAGTAGCCGCTTTTGCGCTGCCTGATCCGCACATGCGCGACTTGATACTTTTCGGCGCCGACGATGATCTGCGACATCGCCTCAACCACTTTGGTCGGATGCCTGCCCGAGGCGGTTTCGGCGGACAGCATCACGGCGTCGGTGCCGTCCATGACGGCATTCGCCACATCCGACACTTCGGCCCGGGTGGGAATCGTATTCGTGATCATCGACTCCATCATTTGCGTCGCCATGATGACGACGCGATTCTGATGCCGGGCTTCCTGGATGATCAGCTTTTGCAGACCCGCGAGCTCGGCGTAGCCCATTTCGACCCCGAGGTCGCCGCGCGCCACCATCACGCCGTCGCTTGCGCGCACCACCGCGGCCAGATTCTTGATGGCTTCGGCACGCTCGATTTTCGCCACCAGCAATCCATGGCCGCCCGCCTCGCGGAGCAGCGCGCGCGCCTCCTCCATGTCTGCGGCGTCGCGCGGGAAGGAAACGCCGAGATAGTCCACCTTGAGCGCGGCCGCCGTGCGGATATCCTCGCGATCCTTGTCGGTGAGAGCGCCGGCGGACAGGCCGCCCCCCTGGCGGTTGATGCCCTTGTTGTTGCCGAGTTCGCCGCCGACCAGGATTCGCGTCCTGATCCGCGGACCCTCGATGGAGAGGACCTGCAGACTGATCTGGCCGTCGTTCAGCAGCAGCACGTCGCCGGGGAACACATCCGCGGGCAATTTCTTGTACGCGATGCCTACGCTTGATTCGGTGCCCGCGTCGACGGGCAGCGAGGCGTCGAGCGTGAACTCGGCGCCGTCGGTCAGCTGCACCTTGCCGGCCACGAAGCGGTCGATGCGGATTTTCGGCCCCTGCAGATCGCCGAGCACGCCCACGTAGCGGCCCGCCTGGTGGGCAGCCTCGCGCACGAGCTCGGCCCTCCGCGCATGATCGGCGACCTCGCCGTGCGAGAAGTTCAGGCGCACCACATCGACGCCGGCGCGCACGATGTCGGCCAGCACCGCCGGGTCGTCCGTGGAAGGACCCAAGGTCGCCACGATCTTGGTGCGCCGCAGATTCATGCGGCGCGCTGCTCCAGAATTTCCACCGCGGGGAGTTTTTTGCCTTCGACAAACTCGAGGAACGCGCCGCCACCCGTCGATATATAGGAAATACTATCCTCGATGCCGTACTTCTCGATGGCCGCGAGCGTGTCGCCGCCGCCGGCCAGCGAAAACGCCTTGCTGCGCGCAATCGCCTTCGCGAGGGTGCGGGTCCCTTCGCCGAACTGCTCGAACTCGAATACCCCGACCGGTCCGTTCCAGAGAATCGTGCCCGCGGATGCGATCAGCTTGGCTAAAGCTTCGGCGGTATCCGGCCCGATGTCGAGGATCATCTGGTCGTCCGACACCGCGTCGACCGGCTTCACATCGGCCTCTGCCTTCGCGGATAACTGGCTGGCGACGACCACATCGGTCGGCATCGGAATGACGATGCCGCGCTTTTTCGACTGCTCCATCAAGCGCTTGCAAATATCCAACATGGCGGGTTCATACAGCGACTTGCCGACATTCACACCCAAGGCCGCGAGAAACGTATTGGCGATGCCGCCCCCCACGATCAGCTGATCGACCTTGCCCAGCAAGGATTCGAGCACGGTGAGCTTGGTCGACACCTTGGAGCCGGCGACGATGGCGAGCAGCGGCCGCGCCGGCTTCTCGAGCGCCGTCTCCAGCGCCGACAATTCGCTGACCAGGAGCGGGCCGGCGCACGCCACCGGCGCGAACTTCGCGACTCCGTGAGTACTGGCTTCGGCGCGATGCGCCGTGCCGAAGGCATCCATGACATAGACGTCGCACAATGCGGCCATTTTCTGCGCCAGATCGTCCGCATCCTGCTTTTCGCCCTTGTTGAAGCGCACGTTCTCGAGCAGCACGACCTCGCCGGGCTGAACGTCCACGCCGCCCAGCCAATCCTTCTTGAGCGGCACCGGCACCCCCAGGAGCTGCGCCAGGCGCTTCGCCACGGGAGCCAGCGAAAACTCCTCCGCGAATTTGCCCTCCTCAGGTCTGCCGAGATGTGACATTACGAGCACACGGGCCCTGGCCGTCAGCGCCGCCTGAATGGTCGGCAGCGCCGCGCGAATTCGCGCATCGCTGCTCACCACGCCATCCTGGATCGGCACGTTCAAATCCTCCCGGATCAGCACCCGCTTAGCCAGGAGGTCCAGACTCGTCATTTTTATGACTTTCAAGGGCGCCTTCTATGTGGCCTTCGACCACGCCACGGTGGTATCGAGCATGCGGTTGGAAAAACCCCACTCATTGTCGTACCACGCGCATACCTTCACCAGATTCCCCTCGATCACCTTGGTCAAAGTGGCGTCGTACGTCGATGAGGCCGGATCGTGATTGAAGTCCACCGACACCAGCGGCGCGTCGTTGTAGGCCAGAATGCCCTGCAGCGCACCGCCCGCGGCCGCCTTGATGGCGCCGTGAATTTCCTCGACCGAGGTCTTGCGGGCAGCGGTGAAACTCAAGTCGACCAGCGAAACATTGATCGTCGGCACGCGAATCGCGAAGCCGTCGATCTTGCCTTTGAGTTCCGGCAGCACCAGACCGACCGCGGCGGCGGCGCCGGTCTTGGTCGGGATCATGGACATGGTTGCGGATCGCGCGCGGCGCAGATCCGTGTGGTAGACGTCGGTCAATACCTGATCGTTGGTGTAGGAGTGGATCGTATTCATCACTCCGGCCAGAATGCCCACCTTCTCGTGCAGCACCTTGACCAGCGGCGCCAGGCAATTGGTGGTGCAGGATGCATTCGAGATCACGGTGTGGCCGGCCTTGAGCACACCGTGATTGACGCCGTACACGATGGTCGCGTCGACGTCATCGCCGCCCGGCGCTGAAATCACGACTTTTTTCGCACCCGCGGCGATGTGCGCCGATGCCTTGGCCTTGCTCGTGAACAAGCCCGTGCACTCCAGCACGAATTCCGCGCCGAGCTCGCCCCAGGGCAGCTTCGACGGATCGCGCTGCGCGACCACGCGGATGCGATCGCCGTTCACCACCATCGAGTCGCCGTCGACCCGCACGTCGCCGCGGAAGCGGCCGTGCACGGTATCGAAACGCGTCAAATGAGCATTGGTATTGGCATCCCCCAAATCGTTGATTGCAACCACCTTGATCCCGCCCGCGTGCTTCCCTTCATACAGCGCGCGCAGAATATTGCGGCCGATGCGTCCGTAACCGTTGATCGCCACATTTATTGCCATATATCTCCCATGCGCTTTCGCGCAACTGTTAACGGGGTCGAAGCGACCCCGTCCGAAAATTGATGTGCAAGGCAAGCATTATGCACGCAAAACTTTTTCGATCGCCGCGGTGACATGGTCCGGCGTAAAGCCATAGGCTTTGAACAGGTCCTTGGCCGGGGCCGATGCGCCGAAGTGATTGATACCGACGATCTCGCCCTGCAAGCCGACATAGCGCCACCATTGCGCGGTCACCCCGGCCTCGACCGCCACGCGCCGGGTGACCGACGGCGGCAGCACGCTTTGCTTGTACGCATCATCCTGGGCGTCGAAGGTGTTGGTGCTCGGCATGGATACCAATCGAACCTTTTTGCCCTTGGCAGCCGCGCTCCGAACCGCTTCGGCAGCGATTCCCACCTCCGAACCGGTGGCGATCACAATGACCTCGGGAGCGCCCGCGGAATCGATCAGCACGTAACCGCCGCGCCTGATGGCCGCGATTTGCGCTGCATCGCGGGCTTCGTGCGCCACCGACTGGCGCGTGAAAATCAAACACGTGGGGCCATCGCGGTTTTCGATCGCCACGCCCCAGGCCGCCGCGGTCTCGACCCCATCGCAGGGACGCCACAGGTCCATCTGCGGAATGAGGCGCAGGCTCGCCAAGTGCTCGATCGGCTGATGCGTCGGGCCGTCTTCGCCGAGGCCTATGGAATCGTGGGTGTACACGAAGATCACGCGTAATCGCATCAGCGCCGCCATGCGCACGGCATTGCGCGCGTAGTCCGAAAACGTCAGAAACGTGCCGGCGTACGGAATGAACCCGCCGTGGCAGACGATGCCGTTCAGCATCGCCGACATGCCGAATTCGCGCACGCCGAAATGCACATAATTGCCGGCGGGCGATTCCGGGGTCAGCGCCACCGAATCCTTGCGCAAGGTTCCGTTCGACGGCGTGAGGTCCGCCGATCCGCCCAGAAGTTCGGGCATGGAGGGCCCCAGCACATTCAAGGCTGCCTGCGACGATTGGCGCGTGGCGAGCGCCTTGCCCTCGGCCTGCGTCCGTCCGATGTAGGCATTGACGAGGTCGGCAAAACCGTTGGGCAGCTCGCCCTCCATGCGGCGTGCGAGCTCTACGGCCAAGGCGGGGAATTCGGCTTTGTAGTCCGCAAATCGGCCACGCCACTCCGCCTCCACGCGCGCACCCTTGTCGCGCATATCCCAAGCTGCCCGGATGTCGGCCGGTATCTCGAAGGGCGGAGCAGTCCACCCCAAATTGAGGCGCGTCGCGGCGATCTCTTCGTTGCCCATGGCTTCCCCGTGCATGGATGCGGTGCCCTGCTTGTTGGGGGCTCCCCAGCCGATCACCGTCTGCGCGCATATCAGCGACGGACGGCCTGTCTCCGCGCGCGCCGCGGTGAACGCGGCCGCGACGGCGTCGCTGTTTTGACCATCGACGCGGGGCAGCACATGCCAGCCATAGGCCTCGAAGCGCATCGCCGTGTCGTCGCCGAACCAACCCACCACCTTGCCGTCGATGGAGATGCCGTTGTTGTCATACACCAAAATGAGCTTGCCGAGCTTTTGCACGCCGGCAAATGAAGCGACCTCGTGCGAAATCCCTTCCATCATGCAGCCGTCGCCGAGGAACGCATACGTGTGATGATCGATGATGGAGTGGCCGGGCCGGTTGAATGTGGCGGCGAGTGAACGCTCGGCCAATGCCATGCCGACGGCGTTTGCAAAACCTTGGCCCAGCGGCCCCGTAGTGGTCTCGATCCCGAGGTGCACTTCGCGCTCCGGATGGCCCGCGGTCTTCGAGCCGAACTGCCGAAAATTCTTGATCTCATCGATCGACAAGGGATAGCCCGTGAGGTGCAGCACCGAGTACAGCAGCATCGAGGCATGGCCGTTCGACAGCACGAAGCGATCGCGGTCCCACCAGGCCGGATTGCCGGGATTGAACTTAAGTACATCCCGCCACAGCACTTCGGCGATGTCCGCCATCCCCATGGGCGCGCCCGGATGGCCGGAATTGGCCTTCTGGACGGCATCCATCGACAAGGCACGAATGGCATTGGCAAGGTCGCGGCGGGTGGGCATGACAAGCCTTATTTAACAAAGTGACGGGGAACAGGCCGCGTATTGTCCCCGATGCGCCCGTTACCAGCAATGCCACACGAATTCAGCCGATTTAGCCGGGTCGCGAATCGCCGACGGAACGCGTTCACATAAATACGGTCGTTTACATAAATACGGTCGTTTATGTATAACGCGTTTGCGCGCCGCCATGACCCAGTTCACCGTCGCCGCAAATGTGCTTTGCTACCATTTAATGATGCAAATTCTACAAATCACCGACCCACACCTCTACGGCAGCGCCAGCGGCCGGCTGCGCGGAGTAGAAACCGATTCGAGTCTGCGTGCGGTGCTCGAGGATGCGTTTGCACGCGTTCCGGACTATTCGGCGGTGCTTGTTACGGGTGATCTGGTGCAGGACGACCCCACCGGTTATCTGCGCTTTCGCAGCATCTTCGGCAACCTCGACAAACCGGTGCTGTGCGTTCCCGGCAACCACGACGAACCCGAAGCCATGCGCAGAGAACTCAACGGCGCGCCGTTTCAGATCTGCGGCGCGCACGCGGTGGATGGCTGGCAATTCATCATGCTCGACAGCTACGATCCGGGCCACGTCGGCGGGCGTCTGACTGCGAATGAACTTGCGCGGCTCGATGACACGCTCGCAGGCGCGCCGGAGCACGCCATGGTGTGCCTGCACCATCATCCGGTTCCGATGGGCAGCCGCTGGTTGGACACCGTGGGCCTTGCCGAGCCCGACGCGTTTTGGCGCATCATCGAATCGCATGCCC
>Ga0209890_10001462_pt1 | contig 10725 bp, 11 predicted proteins | sample OrgsoiDNA2013049_FD_185799 | JGI IMG/M metagenome (GOLD analysis project Ga0209890, IMG submission 185799) | Permafrost soil microbial communities from the Arctic, to analyse light accelerated degradation of dissolved organic matter (DOM) -... | ecosystem: Environmental > Terrestrial > Soil >... | reverse complement strand
AACGATTTGATGAGCGCCACACTCGACGCCAAATGCCGGCCGCGAAGGGTGAGCGATGCACGCTCGTTATCGGCTGTTTTGGCAATCCATCAAGGCTTGAAGATCGCCGTGAGCTTCACATCGGCCGGGTCGAACACCGCAAGCAAAGGCCGCCCTCGTCCGGTCAGCGGTATCGAATTCAGCTGATCGGTGGCGAACCCAGCCGCCCGCATGCGCTCTTTGAGCTTCTTTTTGTCGGGGCCCTGGAAATAGGCGACATCGTCGACTTTCTTGAGTTGCTTGCGAAGCGCCGGCAAGCCCTGCTCCCAGGATTTGAAATATTGCGGCATCGAGATCACATCATCGCCGCCCGTGATCGCCGAGGTTACGATCTTTTCACGCGAATCCGAATCCTGCGGGAGCGGCGCCCAAATCCAGCGCGGCACGCTGTACCAATGGGGAGCGAACTCCGGGTTCTTCTGCCGGCCGAGGGCCGACTCCGCGTCCTCGATATCATAGGCCTGCACGAGCTGAAGTACGGTCTCCGAATACGCGTAATAAAGCGGCCTTCCGTTCCAAAGCGACATCGTGCCGTAGATGAGCGCGCAAAGCTGGACAGCAACGATCATCGAGATGTCGCGCACGAGTTCGCGCCGCGGTTTGCTCGCGCGAGCGATGATGAACGTCAGCAGCGGGCCCACCACGACGTCGACCCCGGCCATCACGATGACGACCTGAGTGACATCGGTCAGGTACCAGCCCGGCCAGCGATACCATCCAAAGTAGAGCGTGCCAAGGATCAGCGACAGCACGCAGGCGCTCGCGAGCAGATGCAGCCCCAACGCTTTCAGTCGAAATCTCATGACCCCCTCACGGTACGGCGATGCTGCGCTGGTAACCCTGCGCGGCTGCCGGGGTGGTGGTCGCGTGATGCCACAGGCGAAATCCACCGAGGAACGCAAAGTCATTGCTGCCGAGCCGCGCGTTCTTCGGCAGCCGCTTCAATTTGCGCGCATTGCCGCCGCCGATGACCACATAATCGGCCTCCAGCGCCGTGCAGAGCTGCGCCACGACCTCATTGACGACGCCACTCCATTTCTTGAGGCCCAACCGCTTGAGGCTGCGCGCGCCGACCCACTCCTCGTAAGTGCACCCCTTTTTGTAGCGCAGATGCGCAAGTTCCATGGGCGCAACGACGCCATCGATGACCATGGCGGAGCCGAGTCCGGTTCCAAGGCCGAGGAACAGCATTCTGCCGCCTTCGTAACTGCCGACTGCCTGCATCGCTGCATCGTTCATGATGTGGGTCGGCCGGCCAAAGGCTTTGTGAAAATCGAATCCAACCCAACCGGAGCCGAGATTGTGCGGTTCCGCAGTCACCTTGCCGTGAAGCACTATCCCCGGATACCCGATGGAGACGGCATCGTAGGTCCAGTCCCCGGTGAGCTCATGCACCTGCGCGACCATGTGACGCGGGTTCAAATCCGGTCCCGATTCGAATTGACGCATCTCGCGCCGGCCGAAGACGCGCATTTTCACGTGGCTCCCGCCGACGTCGATGGTGAGCACTCGCCTGTGTCGCTTTGGTTTCATGTTATTTTGCTTCGTGCTAGCGAGTCCCGCCCAACAGAGTGATCCAGCCCAATACCATCAGCGCCAAGAACACCGTCTCCGCCGCGATGAGCGCAATCGCGGTGGTGCCGACGGCCATCATTTCCCGCAAGCTCGTCTTCATGCCCAAAGCGGCCACCGAAATGACCAGCAGCCACTTCGACGCTTCGGTCAGGACTCCCGCGACCGGTTTCGCCACGAGGGCAAATCCATTCAGTGCGGCCAATATGACGAAGGCAATGAGGAAACCCGGTATCAGCGCGACTTTCTCCCGGGTGGGTTCGTTTTTGTCGGTTCCGCGCGCGCGCGCCGCCACCAGCGTGATGATCAAGACCACCGGCAGGAGCATGGCAACCCTCATGAGCTTCACGATCGTCGCTGAATCGCCTGCCTGCGGCGAAGAGGCATAGCCGGCCGCAACCACCTGCGCGACATCATGAATCGATCCGCCGAGGAAGCGCCCCGTTTGCAGCGGATCCAGGTTGAGATGCGCCAGAAGGGCCGGATACAAGACCATGGCGATGGTGCTGAAAGTCGTAATGCACGCGATCACCACTACGGTGTCGCGCTCGGAGTCTTTGCGGGGCCATGCAACCGCGATGGCCATTGCCGCGGACGCGCCGCAAATTCCGACGGCGCCGCCGGAGAGCACGCCATAGCGGCCGTCGAGCTTCATGCTCCTGGCGAGAGCCCAGCCAAACCCGATGGTCAGCGGAACGGTCACGATCACCATGGCCGCAGTCGACCAACCCAGTTCGCCGATCTGTCCAAAGGTAATGCGCAATCCGAGCAGCGCGACACTGATTCGCAGCAGGGTGCGCGCGGATACATTGATGCCGGGCGCGTAGCGCGCTTCCGCCGACAATTGATTCAACGCCATGCCCAGCAGCAGGGCGAAAATGACGGGCGGCGCGTGGTAATGATCCGAAAGATAGGTCGCTGCCAGGGCGACGATCAGCGTCGAGGCGACGCCTGGGGCGATGGTGCTGCCGGCGGCGCGAAGAGCGCCGGGGCGCCAGCGGTCGATGAACGCGGGAAAATCCATTAGTTGGATCTTACCCGCCGCAACGCATCGCGCCAGCCGGAGATTTGAGCGTCCCGTTCGGGCGCGCTCAAAATCGGCTTGAAACGAGTCTCGGATCGGCTCAGCGAGGCGATGTCCTGCACGGAACGGTATAAGCCGCAGCCGAGCCCCGCCAAGCACGCGGCGCCGAACGCCGTCGATTCCGGGTTTGCCGGCCGCCGGATCTCCATTCCCAAGAGATCCGCCAATCGCTGTAAGAACAGATCGTTTTGCGACATCCCGCCGTCAACCTTGAGGCTCTCGGGCCGCAGACCGTCGGCCGCCATCGCGTCGAGCAAGTCGTAAGTTTGGTAGGCGACGCTGTCGAGGGCCGCGCGCGCGATCTCCGCGCGCGACGTAGCCCGCGTGAGCCCGATGATGGCGGCGCGCGCGTCGGGGTCCCAGTAGGGCGCTCCCAACCCCGTGAACGCCGGCACCAAATAGACGCCGCCGCTGTGCGGCGCCGACGCGGCCAGCACCTCCACGTCGGATGCCTGCCTGATCAGCCCGAGACCATCGCGCAGCCATTGAATCGTGGCGCCCGCGGACAGGATCGAGCCTTCCAGCGCATAGGTGACCACGCCGTTAAGCCGATAGGCTATGGTGGTCAGCAAGCGGTGCTTCGAGGGCACGAGCGTTTGAGCCGTGTTGAGCACCAGGAAGGCGCCGGTGCCGTAGGTGCTCTTGACGTCGCCGGCGGCAAAGCATCCCTGTCCGATGAGAGCCGCTTGTTGATCGCCCGCGACCCCGCAGATCGGCAATGCTTGACCCAGCACCCCCTTGTCGGCGACGCCGAAATTGCCGGCACTGTCCCGGACTTCCGGCAGTACGCTCATCGGCACATTGAACATTTCGCACAGCCCCTCATCCCAACGGCCCTTCTCGATGTCATACAGCGCCGTGCGGCTCGCGTTCGTGGCGTCCGTGAGGTGCACGCGGCCGCCGGTCAGCCGCCAAATCAAAAAGGTATCGATGGTGCCGAACGCAATGTGTCCCGACTTGGCGGCCTCGCGTGCGCCCTTCACGCGATCGAGAATCCAGGTGATTTTGGTTGCCGAGAAATAGGGATCCAGACGCAAGCCGGTCTTGCGGCCGATTTCGGTCTCGCCATAGTCTCGCTCCAACTGCCGGCACCGCTCAGCCGTGCGGCGGTCCTGCCAGACGATGGCGTTATGGAGAGGTACGCCGCTGCGGCGATCCCACAGAACCGTCGTTTCCCGCTGATTGGTAATGCCGATGGCGGCCGCCATCTGTTTCGTTTCGCCCAGGCGCTGCAGCACTCTGCGGCCGGTGGACATGACCGTGGCCCAAATCACTTCGGCGTCGTGTTCCACCCATCCCGGCCCCGGATAGATCTGTTCGAAGCTCTGTTGCTCCACCGCCAGTACGTCTCCCGCGGCGGAAAAACCGATGGCGCGCGTGGAACTCGTACCTTGATCGATCGCAAGCAAAATGTCGTCGGGCACTGCTTTCATTTTTTGAATGGACGCAACACGCGTCAGGCCTCAAGAGGATAGCGCTTGCTCCGTGCCGTGCCAATCAATCGAAGTCCGTCGGAAGATTCGGCTCTTCCGCGTGCTGAAACATTCTCTCGACCTGCGCGGCGGTCGTTCGCCCCAGCGACAACGGCGGCAGAGCCTCGCGCGGGAAGAAGGCCACTTCACTGGTTTCGTCGCTGGCGCGGGCGGAGCCTCCCGTGATTTCGCAGATGAAAAACATCTTGTAGATGGAGTCGACATTGCGTGGCGGGTGCCCGCTTTTTTGATAATCCCGGACGGCCGCGAGTTTCAGCGTCTTGGCCTCGAATCCCGATTCCTCGGCGATTTCCCTGACCACGCATTCGGCGGCCGATTGATTGACGTCGGCCCATCCGCCGGGAAGCGTCCATTTGCCGTCGCTGATCTCACGAACCAGCAGCACCCGGCCATCGACGAAAGCGGCACCGCGCACATCGACCTTGGGGGTTGCGTAGCCTGAATCCCGACGCAGGATATCGATGATCACGTCGTAGTTCTCACCGGATCCACGAGCCAGCATCAAGGCCGCCAGTTCGCGCACCCGGTCATAGCGTTGCCGGTCGAACCGATCCGCGGTGAATGCCAATCCGGTCTGAGCGATTGCGCGTAATTCGCGGGCGATCCTCAACCATTGCGGCTCGTCCACCTCCTTTAAGTCTCTTGGCCCGCTCCGCGAGGCGCGAAAAACTCGGTGTAGCTCAAGATGCGATCTTCACTCAATTCCAACAGATCGATCAGTTCGGTGGGCACGGTGACACCGGTGACTTTGGAATAAATATCGGTGCGCCAATGAGCGGTGGCGCGGGGCCACTCGACCACCAGCGACAATAGGGAGTAGTCACTGAGCCGAAATACTTTGACCATCATGGCGAGCCACGGCCGTAGTTCCGCAATGCTGGTCGTCCGGATGGCGATCGGTTTGTCGGCGCTGGCGCCGACGATTTCATACCGGCCTTGATCCGCAAACAGCCGGCACAGGGCGGCCAGATCGCCGCCGACGCGCGCCGCGTGCACTTGCCGAACCATGCGCTCTGCAACTGCGCGCTCCGTCACTTAGTTCTCTCCAAACGCGGCCCGAATTTCATTGCCGACCAGTTCCAACGCGGTACGGGCATACGGAATCAGCGCCCCGAGACCGTAGAAAAGATGAATCATACCCGGGTGGCACGTATAGGACACGTCAGTGTGTGCCTGTGCAAGCCGCTCGAAATAGTCGCGGCCCTCGTCGCGCGCCGGATCGAATTCCGCGGTGTGGATGCGGGTGCGCGGCAAACCGGCAACATCGCCGGCGCGCAGCGGCGAGATTCGAGGATTGGCCGGATCCAATCCCGGCGCATACCGCAATAGGTCGTCATCGAGGGTGGCCTGATCGAGCAGATAACCGCTCGCGAATTCGCGCCGCGAGGCGGTTGAACGGCTGTAATCCAGAATCGGACAAATCAGCAATTGCAGCGCCAGCCGCGGGCTGCCGATTCGCGCGGCGGCCTGGCAGGTTGCCGCCGCGAGCGCGGCGCCCGCCGAGTCTCCGCAGATGCCGAGGCGCGCGCCGTCGATGCCAAAGCGCGCGGCGTGGGCCCCGACATACGTCACGGCCGCCAAGGCGTCGTCGAGCGCCGCGGGAAATGGGTGTTCGGGAGCCAGGCGGTAGTCCACGGAAACCACCCGGCATGCGCCGTAAGCTGCGAGCGCCCGGCCGATGAAGTCGTGCGTCGCCACATTGCCTGCCACCAAGCCGCCGCCGTGAAAATAAACCAGCCCGGGCAGCGTCTCAGCCCCGGCATCGAGGGGAGTGTAGATCCTGACCGCGAGCGCGCCCCCGGATCCCGGCAAAGTTCGGTCCTCGATGCGGCCCACCGCCAATTCAGGACCCGATAGCTTCATGAGCTCAGAGAGCGCTCGACGACGTCCTTCCACCGTGGTCTCGAACGCATTGGGCGGCCTGCCCACCGTCAGCGCGTTCAAGAACCGTCTAACGCGCGGGTCGAGCGGCACGGTTTATATGAGAAACGTCAGAGAGCCAATGCGGCCTTGGTCACCGCCGGCCATTTCTTTACGTCCAAGCCGTGGATCGCAAACAGTGCAACCGCTAACCGGTCGATTCCAAAGGCGACGCAGCCGGTGTGCGCCAATGCACCCTTGTCATCGTGAATACCCCACACTTGGCCGAAGTGGTCGCGATGATAATTGAAGCTCATGCACGCGGTGGGCGGCGCCGATGCGTAGTAAGGGATCAAGAGCTCGAATTTCAACGCTTGCTGCCGCTGACTGACGGCCATGACCTGGCCGACGCGGCCAAAAAACGGATCGTTCGCCACGTCGATGGTGAAGGGCAGGCCGAGGTTGGCCGTCAGCCGTGGGGCCTTGGCCATCCAGCTCTCGAGGAAGCTCAAGATTTCTTGGGGCGACCCGATTCTGACAAACTCACGCATTCGGAAGGATTGCAGACGATCCAAGCTGCGCGACGGCTCGTGTCTGAACACGTCGGCTTCGATGTCGAACTCCAAGCCTCCGGACGGCAACTGGCCGCGGCTTGCCGCGATGGGATACACGGGATAGCAGGCCGCGGGCGACAGCACGAGGTCCGAGGCAGTCACGGAAGCGGTCCAATCGCCGCCGCCGTCCGCTGTTTCAACCGCCGATCGGATCGAGGCTTCGGAGCCATGCAGAGCGCACACACAACCCAGCAAATTGGGAAAGCTCTTGAGGTAGCCCGATTTCTCCAAGTGCTTGCGGCTCATCACCGGCGGGAAGCGCATGATTTCCGCTTTCGGAACCCGCTGCCGCGAAATGTAGGATTCGAGGCAGTCGACGATATGGGTATACAGCGCGGTGCGCGCGTACACGCCATCGACCCCCATGGATCGAAACAGCCCTTGCGCGATATCAGCCAAAGGATCGGCGGGAGAATTGAGGGCGGCGGCGGGGCCGCCGGAATGCTTGGTGGATTCAGCCACTGATTGAAGCCGGTAAAGGCGTCATCAAAGACGACGCGGCCAAATTGGCGAGTATTCGATCATTGTTGATCATGATGGGCGCGGACAGCACATCGCGCAGCAGCCGGCCGATGGTGAATTCGGTGTCATTGCGATAGCCTGACAATCCACAGGCGCGCAGCGAACTTAGCACGGTCGCCACCGCGAGTTCGGACGCCTGCACCTTGGTCAAGGTAATCGCGGCCTGAAATTCCAGCGATGCGATCGCTTTCTCATCCGGCATGCCGGCTTCGTAGCTGCGAAGATTCGACGCCAACACGCCGCGCAAGGTCCGAAGCGTCGACATCGCCTGGGTGAAGTGCGGGGCGCCCGGCGGCAATTGGCCATTCGAGCTGCGGACCGCTTGGCGAATAAAGGCCTGCGCCCTGCCGGCGGCGGCGGCTGCAATTCCGGCCCACACCGATCCCCACAAGAGATGGGCAAACGGCACCATGGTTTGCGCGTGAATTCTTTCGTAAGGCTCGGGTATGACCTGCTCGGCAGCGGCGCGCGCCCGCAGCGTGAAGCCCTCGCTATTCGTCCCTCGCATACCGAGCGTGTCCCACACCTGTAACCGCTCAAGTGTGTAGTCCGCCTTCAGAAGGACCAGCAGCACTTGATCGGAGCCCGCGGCATCTTTGGCGCGGCGCGCAGTGGTGACGACGCCATCCGCGTCTACGGCGTAGGAAATGACCGTTGCGGTCCGCTCGAGAGTCACGTTCGCGCCGTCGTGCTCGATGGCCGCCTCGCTGGACCGCACGTTGCCGCCGCCCTGACCTTCAGTCGTCGACGACGCCATGAGCAGCTGCTCGGCCGCAATGCGGCCGAGAATGCGCTCAAGTGCGGCATTGCCCTTTGTGTGACGCACGATGCACGCCATCTTGATCTGGTGCATGGCGTAGATCAGCGCCGTTGAAGAGCAGGCTTGGCCGAGGATGTAACATATGTCGGCGAGTTCCGCGATGCTCGCGCCTTCGCCGCCCAGGGCCTGCGGGACTTGGATGCCGAGAAGCCGCTGTTTACGGATTTCGGCAAACGATTCCTTGGGGAAACGCGCTTCCGCGTCGACCGCCGCAGCGGTCATTTTGGCCACGTCCGCCGCGGCGCGTGCGCGCGCCGTCAGATCCTTCTGACGAACACTGGTTACCCGGGCGATCCCGGGGATGCGTTGCGGTTCCATCGATAATCCCTGTAGGTTACGGCAGCCTTAAGACCATTATGCGGAGAGTCCCCTGTACGGACAATCAGTAATTACCAACATAACGTCAAGGCGGGCCCGATTCAGCTTTTGAGAGCATATGCATAACGTCGAAGCTTTTGTGTGACAGGTGCAACAAAGTGCCTGTGTCGACCTCATCTCAACGCCGTGCCGCGCCGCACGGTATGATCATCGGCTATTTGTAGGAGACCTATCGAGTGGATCCGACGGAGACGGAAGGGGTGGGTAGGCGGCTCGTGGCGCTGGTGAGACAGTCGCTTGGGGCGGATGCAGCCCTGCCTCAGCCGTTTCCGGTTGACCGGCAATTGAGCGACCTGGGCGTCAGTTCCCTGAAAATGGTGAATTTAATGCTGGCGGTTGAACTCGAGTTCGATATTGCCATTCCGCAGTCCGATATTACCCCGGAGAATTTTCATTCGGTTGCGACGATCCAAGCCATGGTGGTGCGCACGCTCTCGCTGCGCAAGTCCGGCTAGCCTCGCTCATTGAGCACGGCGACCAGGGCGTTCACGTCTTCGATGGTCGTTTCACCGTTCGTTGCGCAGATCCGCACCACATCGCGGCCCTCGAACGTGGTGGGGGCCACCCAGGCCTGGCCGGAGGCTACGACGCGGCGCACCAGATCGCGCACGCTCCCAAGTTCAAGCGGCGGCACCGCATCGAGAACCGCCAGCCCAGAATCATTGGCGACCGACCACCCCAGGCGGACCAGTCGTTCCTTGATTCGTTCGACCACCTCCACGCTGCGCTCCACATGCGCGCCGAGGCCATCCCAGCCGGCGGCGGCCAACGCGAGAAACAAGCGCAGTCCCAGGAAGCGGCGCGACCATTGCACACTGTTGAGATAGGGATCGACGCCTGCGACACTGGACGGCATGAAGCTCGTCGAGGCGTGAAATGCCTCGGAGAGCAGTTGCCCGTGGCGCGTGATGAATACGGCGCAGCCCATGGTCGTGGCCAGCCATTTGTGTGCATCGATGGTGATGGAGTCGGCGCGTTCGATTCCATCGAGCAACTTGCGCAACCGATCCGACGCCAGCGCCGCGCCGCCCCAGGCCGCATCGATGTGGTACCAAAGCCGCTCCTGCTGCGCGATGTCGGCGCAGGCGTGCAGTGGATCGATCATCCCGGCGCCGGTCGTGCCGGCGGTCGCCACCACCATCACGGGCACCGCGCCGTTGGCGCGGTCGAGGGCAATCGCGCGCAGCAGCGCCCGCGGATCCATACGGCCCCGGCCGTCGGTATCGACCAAGCGCAGCGCCGCGCGGCCCACTCCGGCCTGGTGCACGGCCTTCAGCCACGCAATGTGGCAGTCGCGTGAGGTATAGACCCTGACCGGTCCCGCGAAGGCGCGAGCGCCGTCGCCGGCGAATCCAGGATGCGCCCCGGTCAGGGCGCACAGGAGAGCGGTGTAATTCGACTCCGATCCGCCGGTGGCGAAGTGCCCGGTGGCCTGATCAGGGAACGCTGCGCGCCGCGCAATGGCGCGTACCACGTGCCTTTCGAGTTCCACCGGCACGGGAGAGGACGCGGAACTCGCCAATTGCGGATTGAACACGCCGGCGACGCGGTCGGCGCACTGCGCCGGAAAGCTCGGCCCGGGGTTGAACAGCCCGAAATATCGCGGGTTCGCCATTTGGACGATGCCGTGTTCCATGCGCTCGATCGTCCAACGCAGCAGTTCCTCGAGCGGCCGCGGTCTGTCGAAGTCGAACGCGTCGAGTTCCGCGCGAAAAGCGGTCATGTCGACCGTCGGTGCCACGGGGCCCGCTTGAATGCGCTGCGTCGCGCGCTGCAGTTCGCCGGTCAGCCACTCCTCGACGCGAATGCGATCCGGCGCACTCGGGAATAAGGCCGCTATGGCGTCCGCCAATGGATTCTGGTTCAACGTCGCCTCAAAAAGAGTCTATCGGACAGCAAGCCCGAGCGCCTGGTCCAGATCGGCGATGATGTCATCGATGTGTTCGATTCCCACGCTGAGGCGGATGCCGCCGGGGGCGACACCGGCCGCCTGCTGCTCCGCCAGGGTCATCTGTCGATGCGTCGTCGATGCCGGATGGCAGGCGAGCGATTTCGCATCGCCCAGGTTCACCAGACGCTTGAACAGCTTGAGCTCATTGTAGAAGCGCATTCCCGCCTCGAGACCGCCAAGGATCTCGAATGTCATCAGCGAGCAAGCCCTGCCGCCAAGGTACTTCTGCACCAGCGGATAATACGGACTGTCGGTGAAACCCGCATAATTCACCGACTCGACGCGCGGATCGGCGCGCAGGAATTCCGCCACCTTGCGCGCGTTCTCGACGTGCCGGTCGATTCGCAGCGCGACCGTTTCGATACCCTGCAACAGCAGAAACGCGCTCATGG
>Ga0209890_10001460_pt1 | contig 10731 bp, 9 predicted proteins | sample OrgsoiDNA2013049_FD_185799 | JGI IMG/M metagenome (GOLD analysis project Ga0209890, IMG submission 185799) | Permafrost soil microbial communities from the Arctic, to analyse light accelerated degradation of dissolved organic matter (DOM) -... | ecosystem: Environmental > Terrestrial > Soil >... | reverse complement strand
GCCCTGCTCGATACTCTGGAAAGCGCCCCGGCCGCCCTTGTTATGGTGCTGGCCCTCGGTCGAGCGGATCAATTCGCGGAATTCGTAGTCCAGTCCCTGGTCGCGAAAATAGCCCTTCTCTTGCGCAACCCATTCCTGAAGCCGGAAATGCGGTTCGACGATGAACTTGGCCATACAGATCCTCCGCTGTCGCCCGGAATTGGCGATTGTTGTTGACGCAAGGTAGCTCCCGGCCGAGATTTTCGCCATGCCGAAACGGGAATGATGGATATGGACCAGAAAGCATATTCGGAATTGAGCCTGCGCGAGCTGCGCGTTCTCGATGCCTTGCTTCAACTGCGCAGCATCACCCGAACAGCCGAGGCGATGGAGACGACGCAACGTCACGTTCGAGTTGTTCGCCCAGTCGGCCCGATAATCGGGGCGGCGTTCACGCCGTCGCGGGATGCGGCGACGCGAGGGCGTTTTCAAGCGAAAGCCTGCCCCGGACTTGATCCGGGGTGGAGACCGGTTCGCGTCAAGAAAACGCGTCGAATCAAGAATCCAGTACCCGGAATCACAAACTTTTATTGCGGCCCATCCTTCGAGACGGCCGCTTCGCGGCCTCCTCAGGATGAGGTCTAACTTGTTGAACACAACAGCGAGCCACGCGAGCGTCTCGAAGCATGGGCAACAAGCGACTCACCTATCTCTCACAGTGGGTACCAGAGCCCCGTTTCGATTCTATCCAAACGGAAGAGGCTCTAGCCGCGCCGCGGCGCGACCGACCGCCTCGGTGCGGCGCGCTTGCCCGGGCGCGATCCGCTCTTTCATCAGCGCGAGCACTTCCGGCGGTGCGGTATCGGGCGAGCCTGAGTTGAATGGCGGCGCCGGGTTGTATTCGAGCCGGAGCTGAACCATCTCCGCGGCCTGGCGGTCGATCATCAGCGACACCAGCGTCAGCGCGAAATCGATGCCGGCGGTGACGCCGCCGCCGGTGACGCGGTTGCGGTCGACGCAGACTCGCGTCCTGGTCGGCGTCGCGCCGAATGGCGCGAGGTTGTCCATCGCCGTCCAGTGCGTGGTTGCGCGGTAGCCTTGCAGCAGGCCCGCCGCGCCCAGCACCAGCGATCCCGTGCAGACCGAAGTGATGTACTTGGCGCCCTTGGCCTGCTTCCGCAAAAAATCCAGCATCTCCTCGTCGTTGACCATGTCGTCGGTGCCGAAGCCGCCGGGAACGCAGATCACGTCGAGCTGCGGGCAGTCGGCGAAGGTGATGGTCGGCGTCAGCATCATCACGGAATCGCTGGCGACCGGCTCGATACGCTTCCAGATCAGATGCACTTTCGCGCCGGGCACGCTGGAGAACACCTGTAAAGGACCGGTGAAGTCGAGCTGGGTCACCTTTGGAAAGAGTACGAGACCAATCTCAAGCGGCGCGGACATGATGAAAGCCTTTCGAGGTTTGCGATCTGGGCAGCAATGTTTCTCGTCATTGCCGGGCTTGACCCGTCCATCCCCTTCGCAAAGATTGTTTCGAACACCAGACTCTTTCGAAGAAGGATGGATGCCCGGATCAAGTCCAGGCAGGACGACCGAGTGTGACGAGCGAGGATGTGGAGGTCGATCCGACACTTGACCTGACGATCATGCCATGATGTTCTTCCGTCCGAAATGCCATATTTCCCTCATTTCAGGACATGGCCGTAAAAATCATGATCGGCGTGCTCGTATTTCCCGATTTCCAGTTGCTCGATGCATGCGGTCCGATTTCGGTGTTCGAAATCGCCGCCCGCTTCGCTGACGCGGATCCGTCGATCAAGGTTTTGGCGGTGACGCCGGGTCCGGTTCGCAGTTCATCGGGTGTCGAGTTGGTCGCGCGCGGCCTCAAGCCATCTGGCGCGATCAGCACATTGATCGTGGCGGGAGGCGAGGGCGTGCGGTCGGCGGCGACATGCGCGAAGACATTGGCCTTCGTGCAGTCGGTGGCAAAACGCGGCATCCGTATCGCCAGCGTCTGCTCCGGCGCCTATATCCTCGCCGAAGCAGGCTTGCTCGATGGCCGCCGCGCCACCACGCACTGGCAGCGCACCCGGCATTTCGTCAGCGCCTACCCCAAGGTGAAACTGGAGGCCGACCGGATTTTCGTCCGCGACGGCAATATCTGGAGTTCGGCCGGGATCAGCGCCGGCATCGATCTGGCGCTGGCGCTGGTAGCGGAGGATTTCGGCGACGAGATCGCGCAAAAAACCGCGCGCCAGCTCGTGCTGTACCACCGCCGCAGCGGCGGCCAGTCGCAATTCTCCTCGCTGCTCGAATTGAAAGCGCCGGCGGGACGTTTCGGTCCGCTATTGGCATGGGCGCGCGAACATCTCGATGCGCCGCTGACGGTGGAAGACATGGCCGAGCGGGCCGGCATGAGCTCGCGGCATTTTGCGCGTGCCTTCATCGCCGAGACCGGCACCACGCCGTCGAAGGCGGTGGAGCGGCTGCGGATCGAGGTGGCAAGGCTGCGCGTGCAGTCATCCAGCGAGGCGATCGAACACGTCGCGCAGTCCACCGGTTTTCGCGATCCGGAGCGGATGCGCCGCGCGTTCATCCGCGCCTTCGGCCAGCCGCCGCAATCGCTGCGCCGCGCGGCGCGGGCGGGGTAGGGCGGCAACTCATCAATCCAACGGCGTTGGCGGACCTCCGCTCTGGCATGAATTACGGACTCGAGCCGGACATGGCGCGAGGCCGAAAAGTACCAGCAGACATCAAGATACAGGATGTCACTGAGGATTTGCCTCGCCGTCATCAACCTCTCAGTGCGCTACCGCGAGTTCATTCGGCAACTGCTCACGTTTTGCGTCGATCCGGAGCGTCACGACAACGACGGCGCCGACCAAGGCGCAGCCCGACAGCAATAAAAGGCCTGCCGTAAAGTTGCCGGTCAAATCCTTCAGATAGCCCATCGCGTAAGGGCCCGCGAAACCGGAAAGATTTCCGAGCGAGTTGATCGCCGCGATCCCGGCGGCGGCCGATGCCCCAGTCAAGAAACTTGCCGGCAACGGCCAAAACATCGGTGGCACTGAAGAGACGCCGATCTGTGCAAAACAAAGCAGTGCCATGACGATGACGGGATTGGAAACCAGACCCGACAACCCGATGCCGATTGTGGCCATCAAAAGCGCCGCGGCCACGTGACCTTTTCGTTCCATGGTCCGATCCGAATGACGGCCGAGTAGCACCATGCCAATGCCCCCGAAGACAAAAGGTAACGCAGCAAGCAGTCCGGTCTGGGTATCGCTGACGCCAAAGCCCTTGATAATAGTCGGCAAGAAGAAGGCCACGCCATAGCTTGCAGCATTGAGACAGAAATACACCAGGGCGCACAGCAAAATGCGTGGATCCGTGAGCGCCTGTCGCAGGGAAAGTTGCTCGACCTTCTCCTTGTTTCTCTTCTCGGTGGCTTGCACGTTCTCCAGCCACGCGATCTCTTCTTTTTGCAACCAGCGGGCCTGGCGCGGAAAATCGGTCAGATAAATCAAAACGGCGATGCCCACCAGAATCGAGGGCAATGCCTCTAGAATAAAAAGCCACTGCCACCCTTCAAACCCCAAACCCGTCACGCCGAGCAGCATTCCGGAGATCGGTGACCCGATGATGGACGAAATCGGGATCGCCAGCATAAACAGGCTGATGACGCGCGCGCGGTACACCGCTGGAAACCACAGGGTTAGATAGAAGATGATGCCCGGGAAGAATCCCGCCTCGCAGGCGCCGAGCAGTAGACGAAGAGAATAGAAAACTCCTTCTGTCGGAATTCCGGTGCTTGCCGATATCGATGGGATAAATGCGAAAGCCGCCGAGACGATTCCCCAGGTAATCATGATGCGGGCGATCCAGACTCGCGCTCCGACCTTTTCTAAAAAGATGTTCGAAGGCACCTCAAACAGGAAATAACCGATGAAAAACAAGCCTGCGCCCAGTCCGAAGGCAGCCTCACTCAAACCAAGCGCCTGGTTCATATGCAGCTTGGCGAAGCCAACATTGACGCGATCGAGATAGGCAACGAAATAGCAAAGGATCAAAAACGGAATGAGCCGCCGCATCACCTTGCCGATCACATGCTTCTCTACGTCTTCCATGGAGCAGTCTCCCGCCTAATTATTTGGGCCCGCTGAGAACTCCGGGCCGTCCGTGACTATGACGGTGGCAGACAAAGAGCACAAATGGCTTTTTTTCTGACGCCATGCCAAGATCTTGATGCTGCACCGCGGTCGGCTGCGCGTGCCGTCATCCAGCGAGGCGATCGAACGCGTCGCTGGAACCACCGGCTTTCGCGATCCGGAGCGGATGCGCCGCGCCTTCATCCGCGCCTTCGGCCAGCCGCCACAATCGCCGCGCGGCGCGGGCGGGGTAGGGCGTGGCCTCACAACAACGACGTCCCATTAAAGAGCCGAGGTGCGATTGGCTCGCTATGCGAAGAAGGGATGAGGGGCTCCGGACGTTCCCCGTTGTTCCATGTTTCTGACAGCCGTCAGCAAATCAAGATCGGAAAGACGGATACCGAAATCCTTTGTCAGCACATCGCGAAACCCTTGACTGCCGCTAATTGTGCGACGGTCCACTTCGCCTGATGGATATCGAACATTAAATCGCGAGTTGAACAGGGTCAGTCTCGTTCTGTTTGGTCCGGGACGCGCCGCAATCAAGTTGTTGAGATGCGGACTCTGTGGATGTGTTGCGGTGAACCAATTGGAAATCGCATACTCGGCGTCGACACGGGGAAGGAAGACCACCCTGTAAATATGCTCCCAATTATTTCCCAACTTGGACTGTAGAACCAACTCATCTCCCATCGCCACAAACCGCATGATCTCGTGGGGGGTCTCCTGTTCTTCATCCACCAGGAGCTTGAGCGCGGTCGTCGGTGCAAGATTTCCAAATCCCACATCTGCGAGGAACGGCCCCTCTGGGAGGTCAACCTGCAAAACCATGTGCAGCATGGGTCGCGGTGCGTTGACCTCCAGTCCGCGCACTACGCGAGCCTGCAGGCCCGTCACCTTGTATCCAAGCGAAAGTAAACCAACGCGAAACAGTATGTTCTGTTCAAAGCAGTAACCGCCTCGCCCACCAAAAATCATCTTGGACTGCAGTAATTGGGGATCGAGCGAGGGCGGCTTGCCTAAAAGAACGTCGATACTTTCATACGCGATAGCTGTCGCGTGCGCCGTTACCAACAGACTCAGGTTTCCTCGAGTCGGTTCGCGCGAACCATTGTATCCAATACGAGAAAACCAAGCGTCAATATCGAACTGCTCGACTGCCATTCGGGCGCCCCCTATTTGCATCGCCGAAGGATGCCAATGACACCAGACTTGTTCAAGTCCTGTTTGGCGCTTTACCGGTTCACCTTCCAATCGAACCGACACCGATAGCAATCGTCACTTTGAAAAACAGAGAACTGCCTCCGGTAGGCAAGCCTTTTATTGAGCGTGCCCGGACTGTTGCTGCATCATTGGCTAGACGAACGGAGTGGCCAATGCCCGTGTTGTCCGGAGCGCGCCTTCGGCCAGCCGCCGCCACAATCGCTGCGCCGCGCGGCGCGGGCGGGTTAGGGTAAACTCATCGATCCAAACGGCGTCGGCGGACGTCCCCTCTGGCATGCATTGCTGACTCAAGCCGGACACGGCGCGAGGCCGAAAAGCGCCAACAGCTGTGCCAATGAGGCCGGCAACCGAGGCGCTCACTGTGCTCTTCCCAATTAGGGCACGGCCACGTTGACCGTCTCTTCGAAGATTTTCGCTCCATCGCCTTCGCGAACCAAGAGCGCCGAATAGTAGCCGCGAAACGATTGACCATCACCGAGTTTGGCTTGCCATTCTCCGGCGTTGAAAACCATGCCGCCTTCCAAGCGCGAGACAGTACGTCGCACGCTATAATCGTGAAGCCCCAGCTCGATCACCACTCTCTGCAGTTCGCGTCCAATGGCATCCCGGCCACGGAAAACACCGGCCGGTGTTATACGCACCCCGTTTTCGCTAAAAAACGACGCCATTGCAGCAACATCCTTGCGGTTGTAGGCCTCCGCAAATTCTGACTGCATCTTTTCGAAAAGCTCACCGCCGGCACCTGGTTCATCCTGCCCAGTCGATGCCGGAGTTACGACACCGAATAACATGATGGCCGCGACACTGATCGAAATCCTGCCTGAGGTCATTCGCTCTCTCCCAGTGCTGTATTTTCGGTAATTCAGTAGAGCGGGTTCCGGCAGATTTGTCGCGCACTAAAGAACAAATCAGGATGCGAGGAAATCACCTTGGGACGCAGGCTGCCCGCGCGCCGGTCGCTTCCGGTCTACCCCAATAAGCCCGCATCTACATGGCTGGCGCGGTTTCGCAAACGTGCCGACAGCGGAACAACAGGTTTAGCCAAATTGCCAACGCACCGTGTTGCTCCGACGTGGCTGCATCAGGTTTGGGATGCGGTCATGCCTTCGCAGAGACGCCTCAAGTCGGAGCAGCATGGCCCCCAACATCCAGTGCGAGACCTGCAACGTCTCGGCTTGCCTTGGCGGACTTACCTCGGCACCCTTAACCTCGGCGAAGATAGCCACCTATCGACGATATCGGAGGCTGCGGTCATCTGGCGGGCCTTGCGCAGCAGGGTCTCGCGCATGTAACCGTGCGGGAGAGTTTCGGCTTTCTCATTCAGTTGCACGGCTTCCATCTCAACGCGATCCTGAAACAGCTGCTCGGGATGCTCGCAAATCATGTCGCGCTCCGTGTCACGGGCTGTGATTCGGACAATCTGGCACGTCGACGCCCGACAGACTGGTCAATAGAACTCATCTCAGTAGTCCTACGGAAATTTGAGGGCGTTGGCGTTTATCTCTCGTCAGCAAAACATGCCACTGACATTTTGAAATCAGGCCACTGGCGGGTTGGCGCTCACGCTCTGCCGACGATAGCCGTCAAACTGCATTGCACATTGACTGTCGCCAATTTTTGCCAATTAAGACGGCCCTAGGAATCGAAGGTCTCTGCCGTCAGTCGGAAAAGATGGCGGATGTTGCCGGCCTCGTCCGCGACTTCCAGCCGCCATTAGGGACCATCCCTCAGCCTCGCGACGGTGTCGCGGATCATGTCGGAGCATGCCATTGCAGCTTCGTCCCATGCCGCGTCGTCGTCCCCCACATCGACGGGGATATTGCTTGAATGGGATCCCTGGCGGATTCGAAATGTGTAGCGGGCCATGCCGGGAGTTATAGAATCCCGGCGCGCCGGATGTCGGCTCGGTGCCGGACGAATCGCCGAATAAACCGAGGCGGCCTCACTCGTTCAGCTCGTGCGACGATTCCGAATTCGATCCGTGTGGGCCTCGAGCCAAGCCCCGTTTGTGAACAGCGACCGCAGTGACGAGGCGATCTGGCGATGGAAATTTCGTTCGGGCCCGGGCGGGAATGTAGAGCAAGGTACTTCGCCGCACTTTGGCAAGCTCCGCCTTGCCGTAAAGCCGGTGATCTGGCGTCGATTGAACCGGTCACCCACGGATGCCATGCGGTATGGTGATAGGGCAGTGTCACACGTTCGACTTACGATATGCCGGTCGATATTGCTCACATCGGAAAAGTCAAACTTGAGTCGACTTCCGGACTTAAGGGGAATCTACTGACGCGATCACCGTCCCTCGTTGGCGTCCACGGTGACTGAGAGTTTTGCGCTCCCGCCGGATCCGGGGTGGAATGCGATGACCGACTATCCAGCCGCGATCCCGCTGCTCGCAACTCGACGGCTCCGCTGCCCCAAATGCCGAACGCACATGATGCTTGCGCGCACCTCTCCGGGGCCCACGGGATTTGAACTCAGCACGTTCGAATGCGCTAAATGCGATCACGTCGAACAGGTCGTTATAGCGTCAGATCCGATGAAGTCCGGAGATGTTGGCTGGCTCGTTGGCGAGTTGCGGCCGCCAATTTAGGTCCGCCGGGTCGCCCCGTGGCTTGTTCTCTGCTCGGAAGACGGTCGCCAAGAACCTGCGCCCACAAGAGGCGAGGAAACCAACGGGAGGAATCCAAATGGCCATGACAGCTACGTACGGGACGCTGTCCGCGTCCGACCACAGCGCACAACTGCGCAAGGCGGTTATCGCGTCAACGATTGGCACTGCGATCGAGTGGTACGACTTCTTCCTTTACGGCACGGCGGCCGGGCTCATTTTCGGCAAGCTGTTCTTTCCCAATTCGGATCCGCTGACGGCGACGCTCGCCGCCTTCGGAACTTACTTCATCGGCTTTATCGGGCGCCCGATCGGCGCCGCCATTTTCGGCCACTACGGAGACCGCATCGGCCGCAAGGCGACGCTGATCGCAACGTTGTTGTGCATGGGCATCGCCACCTTCCTGATCGCATTCGTTCCGACCTACGAAACCATCGGCATCTGGGGCGCGGTTATCCTGACGGTGCTGCGGACGCTTCAGGGCATCGGCGTCGGCGGCGAATGGGGCGGGTCCGTTCTGCTGGCGATGGAATGGTCGCGTCACACCCACCAGCGCGGCCTGGTGGCGTCCTGGCCGCAATTCGGCGTGCCGTGCGGCTTGTTCCTGGCGAACCTCGCGGTGCTTGCCTTCAGCCAGCTGTCCGGCGACCAGTTCGCGATCTGGGGCTGGCGCATTCCATTCGCGCTGTCGATCGTCCTGGTCGGCATCGGCCTGTGGATCCGCCTCGGCATTCTCGAAACGCCGGTGTTCCAGGGGCTTCTGAACGACAACAAGATCGAGAAGACGCCGATCATCGAGGTTATCAAAAAGCAGCCGAAAGAGATCATCCTGTCGGCTTTGCTGCGGTTGTCGGAGCAGGCGCCGTTCTACATCTTCACTGCCTTCATCATCGCCTATGCAGTCGGCACGTTGCATATGTCGCGCAACTTGATTCTGAGCGCGGTGCTGGCGGCCTCCCTCGTCTCGTTCGTCACCATCCCGCTGTCGGGCCATATTTCCGACCGCATCGGCCGCAAAAAGATGTATCTGATCGGCGCGGCGACCACGGGCGTGTTCGGCTTCCTCTATTTCGGCATGGTGGACACCGCGGCGCCCCTGGCGGTGTTCGTCGCGATCGTGTTGTCGCTGATTCCGCATGACATGCAGTACGGGCCGCAGGCGGCGCTGATCGCCGAGGCCTTCACGCCGCGCCTGCGCTACAGCGGCGCTTCCCTGGGGTATCAGCTGGCATCGGTCATCGCCGGCGGCCCGGCGCCGCTGATCGCGACCGCCTTGTTCGCGAGCTATCAGTCCGGCTACGCGATCTCGATCTACATCGCGGCGTGCGCAGTGGTGAGCCTGGTGGCGACGGCGATGATGCCTGACTACACCGGCAAGGACATCTCGATGGAATATGACGACTGACACGTCGCGAAGTGGAACTTAGTCCACGGGAGGTTGTTCCCTATTTGAAGTCACTACCATCAAGGGAGACTTGCCATGGAATTGATCCTCATTATCGTTGTTTTGGTGCTGCTGTTCGGCGGCGGCGGATACTACGGTCGCCGCAGAGGGCATTGGTAAGAATTTGGCGCGGCGGCGTCCAACCGAGCGAACGCGCCGCGCCTTCAGCCATTAAAAGGAAATTGCATTATTTGAATTAGCCATCAGCAAGGCCGTGCCCGTTTAGCCTCTATCGGAGGGTAGGCGGCGCATGGCGCGTCGGCCTTGCGCCAGAAGCGAATGGCGACCTGATTGAGCAATTTTGCTCAGACTGCGCCCGGTCGGTGCGCGTAACCTTCCCCGTCAGCCACCATCGATTCCCGCTGTTCTGATTGCGCGGGAACGCTGACTGCTGTGACGGAGGACGGAGATCGACATAGGATTGGTTCGCTTCAAAGGCCGCGACATTGACAGCCTGGCGGCCTTCTCCCGCGGCCGGACCAGGGCACGGCTGGCCCTTCATCGCCGCGTCGTCGCCATGCGGTTTCCGCCAAGGCCGGTGCGAACGGTTTGCAGATGAACCGAACCACCCCGCAGATGCGGAGCATCGCCCTCCGTCTCATCAATTATGAGATGCCGGGCAACGACTCCTCCGAAACAACAGACACCGCGATCTTTCAGGTGACCGACCGGCTGCGCCCGCATCTGGCGACGCTGATGGGGAATGGCGGGTTTCGCGCGCTGCTCGCCCGCGCGCTCGTGCTGGCCGGCGCCGAGGTGTCCTGGCTGCGCAAGGTCCAGGTCAATCCGGACGGCACCCTGGAAGGATTGGCGACACTGCACGCCCAGTTCAAGCCGGGGGAATTTCGCGACGGCCAGGTCGTTCTGCTGGCTCAGTTGCTGCGATTGCTGGTGGCCTTCATCGGCCCGCTTATGACGTTGCGCCTGATGGCCGAGATCTGGCCGCAACTTTCGGCCGACAATGTCGATTTCGGAAACGGAGGTAAGAAATGAAGAAGTCAGCCAGGACGGCCAAGCTGTCGGCTTCGAGAACCGCCGTGCCGAAAACCGGCTTGGCGAAAACCACATTGCCGAAAAAACCCCTGGGCAATCTGGCCAGGGTCACGATCCACAAGCTTTCCACCGGCGTGCCGGGCCTCGACGACATCCTCGGCGGCGGCGTTCCGGAATTTTCTCTCAACGTCCTGGCGGGCGCGCCCGGTTGCGGCAAAACCACGCTAGCGCAGCAGATCGCCTTCGCCAGTGCGACGCCGAAGAAACCGGCACTGTATTTCACGGTGCTCGGCGAACCCGTCCTCAAGATGATGCGTTATCAGCAGCAGTTT
>Ga0209890_10001458_pt1 | contig 10744 bp, 7 predicted proteins | sample OrgsoiDNA2013049_FD_185799 | JGI IMG/M metagenome (GOLD analysis project Ga0209890, IMG submission 185799) | Permafrost soil microbial communities from the Arctic, to analyse light accelerated degradation of dissolved organic matter (DOM) -... | ecosystem: Environmental > Terrestrial > Soil >... | reverse complement strand
GCTCACTGTGGTCGGTGAAGGAGCGCGGCGCGCGGCGCACCGGCATCATGACGATGCGGCTGTTGCCGGACGACGACAGCGGCCTGCGCGGCGTGAAGGTATCGGTGCGGCCGGAATGCTTTTCCGGCGGTATCGAGCAGATCGACTGGGCGCGCCGCAAGCCCTATGACGAGTTCGATTATGGCTACGTGCTCACCGTGCACAAGGCGCAAGGCTCGCAATGGGACGACGTGGTGCTGTTCGACGAGAGCTTCGCGTTTCCCGAAAGCCGCGAGAGATGGCTCTACACCGGCGTCACGCGGGCGGCGAAGAAATTGACGGTGGTGATGTAGCTCTCGTTTTACTCCCCTGCAGGGGGAGGTAAAGAAAAAACTACGCCGCCTCTTTCTTCTTCCCCGGCGCGAAGCGGCCGTAGAAGCTCTCGCCCTTGCCCGCCATCTCGACCAGCAGCTTGCAGGGCGCGAATCGCGCGCCGTATTTCTTCTCCAGCTTGCGGCAAAGCTCGACGAACTTCCTCGTGCCCACCCTATCGATCCATGACAGCGTGCCGCCGGAAAACGGCGCGAAACCGAAGCCGAGGATGGAGCCGACATCGGCCTCGCGCACGTCGGTGAGCACTTTTTCCTCGAAGCAGCGCGCGGTCTCCAGCGCCTGCATGCCGAGCAGGCGCAGCTTCAGTTCCTCGACGTCGATCTTGTCCGGATCGAGTTTCTTCTTTTGCAACTCCGCGAGCCCCGGCCACAGCTTCTTCGGCGCGTTGGGCGGATAGTCATAAAAACCCTTGCCGTTCTTGCGGCCGAAGCGGCCACGCTTCTCGACCATTTCCTCCAGCAGCGCCTTCTGGCGCGGATCGATGGCCTTGGGTCCGAGATCGGCTTCGGTCGCCTTCAGGATTTTCCAGGCCAGATCGACCGCCACCTCGTCGTTGAGCGAGAGCGGGCCGACCGGCATGCCGGCCATGCGGCCGACATTCTCGATCATCGCCGCCGGCACGCCTTCCGCCAGCATCAGGTGGCCTTCGCGGATGTAGGTGCCGACCACGCGCGAGGTGTAGAAGCCGCGCGAGTCGTTCACCACGATCGGCGTCTTGCGGATCGCGCGCACGTAGTCGAGCGCGGCGGCGAGCGCCTTGTTGCCGGTTTCCTTGCCGAGGATGATCTCGACCAGCATCATGCGGTCGACCGGCGAGAAGAAATGAATGCCGATGAAGCGCGGCGGCTCCTTGAACTCGGTGGCGAGCGAGGAGATCGGCAAGGTCGATGTGTTGGAGGCGAACACCGTGTTGGCGCCGATGACCGCCTGAATTTTTGCGATCACCTCGGATTTCACTTTGCGGTCCTCGAACACCGCCTCGATCACCAGATCGCAATCCTTCAGCGCGCCGTAGTCGGGCGTCGGCGTGATGAGCGAGAGCAGTCCGTCGCGCTCGGCGCTTTTCATGCGACCTTTGTTGACGCGGTCGCTGAGCGCCTTGTGCAAAGCCGCCTTACCCTTGTCGGCGGTCTCCTGGTCGCGGTCGATCAGCACCACCTGCAAGCCGGCCGCCGCGCTCACTTGCGCGATGCCGGCGCCCATGAAGCCGGCGCCCACGATGCCGATCTTCTTCAAGCTCACCGCCGGTTCGTTCGCCGGCCGCCGCGCGCCCTTGTTGAGCTCCTGCATGGAGACAAACAGCGAGCGGATCATGGCGGCCGCTTCCGGTGAGCGCAGGATCTTGGCGAACCAGCGCGACTCCACGCGCAGCGCGGTGTCCATGTCCAATTGCAGGCCTTCATAGACCACCTGCAGGATCGCGCGCGCAGCAGGATAGTTGTCGTAGGTCTCGCGCCGGTAGATCGCATTCGCCGGCGGAAACACCATCATGCCGGCCTTGGAATAGACCGGCCCGCCCGGCAGCTTGAAGCCCTTCACGTCCCACGGCGCTTCTGACTTGCCGCCGGCCTTGATCCAGTCCTTCGCCGTCTTGATCAGGTCGGCTGGCGGCACGACGTTGTCGACCAGCTTCATCGCCTTGGCGCGGTCGAGCTTAAGCTGATCGCCCTTGAGCAGGAATTGTAGCGCGTCGGCAGGCGGCAGCATGCGCGCGATGCGCTGGGTACCGCCGGCGCCGGGGAACAGGCCGATCTTGATCTCAGGCAGGCCGAGCCGCGTCTTCGGATTGTCGGCGGCGATGCGCTGGTGGCAGGCGAGCGCGAGCTCGAAGCCGCCGCCCATCGCCGTTCCGTTGAGTGCGCAGACCCAGGGCTTGCCGCCGGTCTCAATGCGGCGATAGAGCTGCGACAGCTTGCGGCTCTCGTCGAACGCGTAAGCAGCGGCGGCCTCCGCGCCTTTGGTCTTCACCAAGTTGTCGTAGATCGCGCCCATGCGTTCCAGCATGGTGAGATCGGCGCCGCCGCAAAAAGCGTCCTTGGCGGAGGTGACCACCGCGCCCTTAATGGCCGTGTCGGTGGCGACCTTCTCGACGATTGCGCCGAGCTCCGCGATCACCTCCATGGTGATGACGTTCATCGAGCGGTCGGCCATGTCCCAGGTGACCAGCGCGATGCCGTCGGCATCGACGTCGAATTTGAAATTCGGCATGACCTTGAGCTCCTATGGCGGGTAAGGCGCGCCGTTCCGGTGCAGATAGCGGCGGCCTTTGTCGTCGCGCTCCATCACCAGATCGACATCCGGATAATGCACGCGCTCGGATTTGGCGCGGGTGCCGACCTCGAAATAAACCGCGTCGCGGCGGCCGCGGTTGACCAGCTTGTGCGCGATGCCGCTGCCGGCCTTGAAGCCGGCGGCATCGCCCGGCTTGAGCACGGTTTCGCCGTCGTTCTCGATCAGCACCAGCTCGCCTTCCAGCATGTAGATGAATTCGTCTTCCTGTTCGTGCCAGTGCCGCAGCGCGGTGGAGGCGCCCGGCTCGATACGCGAAATATTGACGCCGAACTGCGTGAGACCCACGACGTCGCCCAGCGCCTGCTTGTGGCGGCCTTTATGCTCGGCCTGAAACTCGGCGGGATAGAAACTGCCGCTTCGCACCGGCACCTTGGCGATGTCGACCTTGGGCATGAGATTTCTCAGACGCGTTCGATGATCGTCGCCGTGCCCATGCCGATGCCGATGCAGAGCGTGATCAGTGCGGTGGAGAGATCGCGCCGTTCCAACTCGTCGAGCACGGTGCCGAGGATCATGGCGCCGGTGGCGCCGAGCGGATGGCCCATGGCTATGGCGCCGCCGCAGACGTTCATCTTGTCGTGCGGAATGTCGAACGCCTGCATGTAGCGCAGAACCACCGAGGCGAAGGCCTCGTTGAGCTCGAACAGATCGACGTCACCGATCACCATGCCGGCCTTCTTGAGCACCTTCTCGGTCACCGGGATCGGTCCGGTGAGCATGATCGCCGGCTCCGATCCGATATTGGCGAAGGCTTTGATGCGCGCGCGCGGCTTCAAGCCCGCAGCCTTGCCCGCTTGCTTGCTGCCGATCAGCACCGCGGCGGCGCCGTCGACGATGCCGGAGGAATTGCCCGGCGTGTGCACGTGGTTGATCGCCTCGACTTCCGGATAGCGTTGCAGGGCGACGGCGTCGAAACCGGCCATCTCGCCCATCTGCACGAAGGACGGCGCCAGCGCGGCGAGCGTCTGCATGGTGGTCGAGGGACGCATGTGCTCGTCCTTGGCCAAAATGGTGAGCCCGTTGCAGTCCTTCACCGCCATCACGGAATTCTTGAAGCGTCCTTCGTCCCAGGACTTGGCAGCGCGCTTTTGACTTTCGACCGCGTAAGCATCGACGTCGTCGCGCGAGAAGCCGTATTTGGTCGCAATCAGGTCGGCGGAAATGCCCTGCGGCAGGAAATAAGTCTTGACCGCGAGCGAGGGATCGACCGGCCAGGCGCCGCCGGAAGCGCCGATGCCGACGCGGCTCATGGATTCGGCACCGCCGCCGATAGTCATTTGGTGCTGGCCCGACATGATCTCGGCCGCGGCGAAATTCACTGCGTCCAAGCCGGAGGCGCAGAAGCGGTTGATCTGGATGCCCGGCACGCCGTCACCGAAGCCCGCCACCAGCGCGGCGGCGCGCGCGATGTCGCCGCCCGATTCCCCCACCGGATCGACGCAGCCCAACACCACGTCGTCGATCATCTTTGGATCGAGCTTGTTGCGGTCCTTGACCGCGGCCAGCGTCTGCGCCGCGAGATTGAGCGCGGTCACCTCGTGCAATGCCCCGTCGGCCTTGCCGCGTCCGCGCGGCGTGCGCACGTGGTCGTAAATGAATGCATCCGGCATCGGCGTTCTCCTGCGCAGGATTAAAGACTGCGCGCGATCAGCAGCTTCATGATCTCATTGGTGCCGGCATAGATGCGCAGCACCCGCGCGTCGCGATACAGGCGCGAGATCGGGTATTCGTCCATATAGCCATAACCGCCGAACAATTGCAGGCAGCGGTCGATCACATCGGCTTGCGTATCGGTGAGGCGGTATTTGGCCATCGAGGCGGTGACGGTGTCGAGCTTGCCCTCGACATGCTGGCCGATGCAATGGTCCAAGAACACCTTGGCGATGGTGGTGTCGGTCTTGCACGCGGCTAGTTCGAACTGGGTGTTCTGGAATTCGATAATGGCCTTGCCGAAGGCCTTGCGCTGCTTGACGTAATCGATGGTGAGCGCGAGCGCCCGTTCCATCATCGCCACCGCGTGCACCGCGACGATCAGCCGCTCCTGCGGCAGCTCCTTCATGAGCTGGTAGAAGCCCTGCCCCTCCTCGGTGCCGAGCAGGCTCGAAGCCGGCAATTGCACGTCCTCGAAGAACAATTCCGAGGTGTCGGCGGAATCCATACCGAGCTTCTTGAGCTTGCGGCCGCGCCGGAAGCCTTGCGCGTCGTTGGTTTCCACCACCAGAAGCGAAGTGCCCTTGGCGCCGGCTTTGGGGTCGGTCTTGGCGACGACGATGATCAGGTTGGCGTGCTGGCCGTTGGTGATGAAGGTCTTCGAGCCGTTGAGCAGGTAGCCGTTGCCGGATTTCTTGGCGCTGGCGCGCACGCCCTGTAGGTCGGAGCCGGTGCCCGGCTCGGTCATGGCGATGGCGCCGACCAGTTCGCCGGTGGCGAGCTTGGGCAGCCAGCGCTTTTTCTGATCTTCGGTGCCGTAATGCAGGATGTAGGGGGCGACGATGCCGGAATGCAGCGGCGCGCCGAAAGTGTCGAAGCCGGCGAGCGAGAATTCGCGGTTGATCACCGCCTCGTGGGCAAAGCTGCCGCCGGAGCCGCCGTATTCCTCGGGCATAGCCGCGCACAGCAGACCGGCTTCGCCCGCCTTGTTCCAGACCTCGCGTTCATAAATGCCGGCGGCGTGCCAACGGTCGATATGCGGCGCGAATTCGTCGGCGATGAAGCGCCGCGCCTGCTCCTCGAGCAGGACGAGGTCTTCGGTCATCCAGGCCGGGCGCGGCAGATTGACGGCATTCATGGGGATGCTTGGCCGATTGGTTCGCGGGACTCAACCATATACCCCCAGCGTCCGTCGGGCGCGAGGGGCAGCCGGTTACCCCGCGCCCAGCGCCACGGCAACGTTGTAGGTGATGAAGGCGGCGGCGTAGGCCAGCGCCAGCATGTAACCGAAGGTGATCCACATCCAGCGCCAGCTGCCGGTCTCGCGCTTGATCACGGCCAGCGTGGACGCGCATTGCGGTGCGAAAATGTACCAGACCAGAAGCGCCAGCGCGGTGGCGAGACTCCACTGCCCGGCCAGCGTCTGGCCGATCTGCGCGGCTACGTCCTTGCCGCCCTCGATGGCGTAGACCGTGCCGAGCGCCGCCACCGCGACCTCGCGCGCCGCCATGCCGGGCACCAAGGCGACACTGATCTGCCAGTTGAAGCCGACCGGCGCCAGGATCGGCTCGATCCAGCGGCCGATCATCGCCGCCAGGCTGAAATTGATCGCCGGCTCCACGGCACCCGCCGGCGGACGCGGAAACGACGCCAGGAACCAGATCAGCACCATCATCGAGAAAATCGTGGTGCCGGCGCGCTTGAGGAACATCCTCGCCCGCATGTAGAGGCCCATCGCCACATTGGGCAGGCGCGGCATCTTGTAGTCCGGCAATTCAATCATGAACGGCGGGGTGGCGTTCTCGCGCCAGAAGAAGTGATTGGCGATAAACGACACGGCGAGCGCGCTGAAGATGCCGGCAGCATAGAGCCCGAACATCACCAATCCCTGCAGCCCGATCCAGCCCCAGATTTGCTTGTCCGGAATGAAGGCCGAGATGATGAGCGTGTAGACCGGAATGCGCGCCGAACAGGTCATCAGCGGCGCCACCAGAATGGTCGTCAGCCGGTCGCGCCGATTGTCGATCACGCGCGTCGCCATGATGCCAGGGATGGCGCAGGCAAAACTCGACAGCAGCGGGATGAAGGCGCGGCCGTGCAATCCGGCGCCGCCCATGATGCGGTCCATCAGGAAGGCCGCACGCGCCATGTAGCCAAGGTCTTCGAGCAGCAGGATGAACAAAAACAGGATCAGAATCTGCGGCAGGAAGACGATCACGCTGCCGACGCCGGAAATCACCCCGTTCTGGATGAAGCTCTGCAACAGGCCGGCCGGCATCGCATCGTGCGCCATGGCGCCGAGCGCATCGAAGCCGCTCGAGATGAAATCCATCAGCGGCTTCGCCCCGGTGAACACCGCCTGAAACAGGACGAACAAGAGGCCCAGCAGAATGAGCAGGCCGGCGACCGGATGCAGCAGCACGGCATCCACCCGTCCGGTCAGCGTCTCCGGCCGCGCCGCCGCGCTGACGGCGACGCGAATGATGCGATCCGCCTCGCGCTGGGCGGCGCGCAAGTCGGACGCGGTCGGCGGCTTCCAGGTGTTTGGAATGGTCGCTTCGGAGGCGCCGGCAGCCATGGCGTCGATACGCCGCATCAGATCTTCGGTGCCGCCGCGACGCACGGCGGCGGATGTGACCACTGGGGCACCCAGCTCTTTCGACAGCTTGACGAGATCGATGTCGATGCCGCGCCGGCGGGCGATGTCGATCATGTTGAGCACCAACATCAGCGGACGGCCGACTTGCTTGAGCTCGATCACCAGGCGCAGCGCGACGCGCAGATTGGTGGCGTCGGCGACGCACAGCAGCAGATCGGGCGCCGCCTCGCTGGCCAACCTTCCGAGCACGATGTCGCGGGTGATTTCCTCGTCGGGGCTGCGCCCGCGCAACGAATAAGTTCCGGGCAGATCGACTAGATCGACACGATGGCCGCCTGGCGTCTGGATGATGCCGGCTTTGCGTTCGACGGTGACGCCCGGATAATTGGCGACCTTCTGCCGGCTGCCGGTGAGTGCATTGAACAGTGCGGTCTTGCCGCTATTCGGCGTCCCTACCAGGGCAAATCGCCACCCGCTCGTTTCGCTCGCGGTCGTCACTGCGGTCGATCCAGTCAGGCCACCAGAACGGCCATCGCTTCGCGGCGCCTGAGCGCGATCGTGGTGTTGTTGACGCGCACCGCGATCGGATCGCGGCCGAGCGGACCTTCATGCAGGATCTCGACGTGGGCGCCCTCGACGAATCCCAGTTCGAGCAGACGCCGCTCGAGCTCGGCCGCCTTGGTGTCCGATGCGGTGGCGGCCGCGGCTATGGTGTGAATCTGGCCGCGGAATCCCTTCCGCGCCAATCCCAAGGACGCTGTCTTCGCCGGCGAAACGCGCTCGATCATGATCCCGTCCTGCATATGATTATCATTGCCACTCTCATCTGGATCACGCCATGACCTAAATCAAGTAAAATACCAAATCATTTCAGTAGCTTAGAATGATTATAAGGAAGCGGCCCATAATTTTTCCGGCTAGCTACTCCGGTGCCATGATAAGGAGTGCCAGTAGCCGGGTAAGTCCTCATCGTGATTCCAACGCACGCAGCCGCAGACCGGACCGAACCGGATCTGACCGATACCGCGAAAGCCTGGCTGCGCCTGGGCGTCGCCGTATTGCTGAGCACCATCGGCGGGGTCGGTATGTGGTCGGTGGTGGTGGCCCTGCCCGCCATCCAGGCCGATTTCGGCGTCGCCCGTGCCGATGCCACGTTGCCCTACACGCTCGCGATGCTCGGTTTCGCCGGCGGCGGCGTGCTGATGGGCCGGCTCGCCGACCGCTTCGGCGTCGCCGTGCCGCTGGCGCTCGGGGCGCTGGCGCTCGGCCTCGGCTATCTGGCGGTCGGGCAGGCGTCCACGCTCTGGCAGGTGGCGCTCGCGCATGGATTGCTGATCGGGATCGGATGTTCGGCCACCTTCGGGCCGCTGATCGCCGACCTGTCGCACTGGTTCGTGCGCCGCCGCGGCATCGCCGTCGCCATCGCGGCGTCCGGCAATTATCTCGCCGGCACGATCTGGCCGCCGGTTGTGCAGCATTTCATCGCCGCGTCGGGCTGGCGCGCGACCCATACCGGCATCGGATTGTTCCTGCTCGTCAGCATGCTGCCGCTCGTCTACTTACTGCGACGGCGCATGCAGGCGCATCACACCGAGGCCGCGGTGCAGTCGGCGGCGCGCCGGCAAGCCGAATTGCCTTTCTCAGCCGTCACGTTGCAGGTGTTGTTGTGTATCGCCGGCATCGCCTGCTGCGTGGCGATGTCAATGCCGCAGGTGCACTTGGTGGCCTATTGCGGCGACCTCGGTTACGGCGCCGCGCGCGGCGCCGAGATGCTGTCGCTGATGCTCGGTTTCGGCATCGTCAGCCGCATCGCGTCGGGGTTCATTGCCGACCGCATCGGCGGCGTGCGCACGCTGCTGCTCGGCTCGGTGCTGCAGGGCACCGCGCTGTTCCTCTATCTGTTCTTCGATGGGCTCACGTCGCTCTACGTGATCTCGGCATTATTCGGTTTGTTCCAGGGCGGCATCGTGCCGAGCTACGCCATCATCGTGCGCGAATATTTCCCGCCCCGGGAAGCCGGCACCCGCATAGGTCTCATCCTGATGGCGACCCTGGTCGGCATGGCGCTGGGCGGCTGGATGTCCGGCGCGATCTTCGACTTTTCCGGTTCCTACCAGGCGGCGTTCCTCAACGGGCTCGGCTGGAATCTATTGAATGTGTCGATCGCAGCCTGGCTGCTGCTGCGCTCGCGCGGACGCCGCGCACCGGTGCTCGCCTAGAATGCCTCTTCCGGCAATTCCATGATGGAGCCTGCGCCCGATTGGATGCGGGCGAAATGCGCTGCCGTCTCCGGCAGCATGCGCTCCATGAAGAAGCGCGCGGTGGTGAGCTTGGCGCTCATGCGCTGGCCCGCGCCGTTCGTTTTCGGCTGGGCGAGCGCGGCTTCCGCGATCCTGCACCACATGTAGCCGAGCGCCACTAATCCGAACATGTGCATGTAGTCGGTGGCACCGGCGCCGGCATTGTCGGGCTTGGCCATGGCGTTCTGCATGAACCACATCGAGGCCTGCTGTAGATGGCCGAGCGCAACGCCGAGCGGCGTCACGTAGGGCTTCATGCCATCGTCGGCGCTCTTCTCCTTGATGAAGGAGCCGACCTCGTTGATGAACGCCATCAGCGCGCGGCCGCCGTCCTTGCCGAGCTTGCGGCCGACCAGATCGAGCGCCTGGATGCCGTTGGCGCCTTCGTAGATCATGGCGATGCGCGCGTCGCGCACGAACTGCTCCATGCCGTGCTCGGCGATGTAGCCGTGGCCGCCGAACACCTGCTGCGCCATCACCGTGTTGGCGAAGCCGCTGTCGGTGAGCACGCCTTTGACCACCGGCGTGAGCAGGCCCATGTAATCGTCGGCGCTCTGGCGCTCCTTGCCGTCCTGCGAACGCCGCGCGACGTCGCCCTTGAGCGCGGTCCACAGCACCAGCGCGCGGCCCGCCTCGTTGAAGGCGCGAATGGTCATCAGCGTACGGCGTACGTCCGGATGCACGATGATCGGATCGGCCGCTTTGTCGGGATATTTGGCGCCTGAGAGCGCGCGGCCTTGCAGGCGCTCCTTGGCGTAGATCGCGGCGTTCTGATAGGCGACTTCCGACAGCGACAGGCCTTGCACGGCGACGCCGAGCCGCGCCTCGTTCATCATCGTGAACATGGCGGGCAGCCCGCGGTTCTCTTCGCCCACCAGCCAGCCGGCGGCGCCGTCGTAATTCATCACACAAGTCGAATTGGCGTGGATGCCCATCTTCTCTTCGATCGAGCCGCAGGAAACGCCGTTGGGCGCGCCGAGCGAGCCGTCATCCTTGACCGTCAGCTTGGGCACCACGAACAGCGAGATGCCCTTGGTGCCGGCCGGCGCGCCTTCGATGCGCGCCAGCACCAGGTGGACGATGTTCGAGGCCAAGTCGTGCTCGCCAGCGGAGATGAAGATCTTGGTGCCGGTGATCCGGTAGCTGCCGTCGGCCTGCTTCACCGCCTTGGTGCGCAACAGGCCCAAGTCGGTGCCGCAATGCGGCTCGGTCAGATTCATGGTGCCGGTCCATTCGCCGGTCACCATCTTGGGTAGATATTTCGTCTTCAGTTCTTGCGAGGCATGCGCGAGCAGCGCCGCGATGGCGCCCTGCGTGAGGCCCGGATACATGGCGAAGGCCATGTTGGCGGAGCAGAGCATTTCGTTCACCGCCACGGTCAGGGTCGCCGGCAGGTCCTGGCCGCCGTATTCGGCCGGCACCGAGATGCCGATCCAACCGCCATCGACCATTTGCTTGAAGGCGTCTTTGAAGCCGGTGGGCGTGCTGACGCTGCCGTCGGGATGGCGCGTGCAGCCTTCCTTGTCGCCGA
>Ga0209890_10001457_pt1 | contig 10747 bp, 10 predicted proteins | sample OrgsoiDNA2013049_FD_185799 | JGI IMG/M metagenome (GOLD analysis project Ga0209890, IMG submission 185799) | Permafrost soil microbial communities from the Arctic, to analyse light accelerated degradation of dissolved organic matter (DOM) -... | ecosystem: Environmental > Terrestrial > Soil >... | reverse complement strand
AACTTCGGCGAATTGCCGGGCCGCACGTTCAGCCGCGGGTTCGTCCGCAACTACGCGCGCTTGCTTAATCTCGACCCGGAAGACCTGCTATTGCACCTGCCCGACGTTGCGCACGCACCGGCGCTCGGCTCGCCGGCATTGCATTCGACCGGCGCCATGATCGCGGAGTTGCCCAACACCATGGCAGCGAAGTCGAATGTCGCACGCTGGCTGATTCCGCTCGGGTTGATCGCCTGCATCATCGCGGCCGCTGCCTACGAATGGTATCGCGGCGGACTCGGGTCGCTTGGCGAGGCACCGCGCACGAGCTCGACCGCAACGGCGGCGGCGACGGAACCGAAGGCGAGTTCAAACGCAAGGACGTTGCTGCCCAATCCGTTGGCCGGCGAAGCGCGGCCTGCCACCGGCAATCCGTCGAGCGCCACCGAAGACAAAGCCCCTGCTCCTTCGAACGCCGTCATGAGCACGCCCGCTGCCGCGCCAGCGGCTGCCGCGCCGGCGCCTGCGGACGCAGCGCTGGTGCTTACGTTCACCGGCCCATCGTGGACCGAAATCCGTGATCGCAGCGGGCAGCTGCTAGTATCGAGACTCGTCGCCGCCAACGCGGTCGAGCCCGTCCGTGGCGCGCCCCCGTTCGACGTCGTGCTCGGCAATGCCAAAGTCGTCACGCTGAGCTATCGCGGCAAGACGATCGACCTCGTACCGTATACGCGGCAGAACGTTGCCCGCCTCACCTTGCCCTGAACTTGGCAATGAACACATCCGCAACGCAGGCGATCATGCGCCACCGAACGCGACAGGCCCTGATCGCAGGTATCGCCGTCGGTGGCGATGCGCCGATCGTCGTGCAGTCGATGACCAACACCGACACCGCCGACGTCGCGGCCACCGTTGCGCAGGTGCGCGCGCTTGCGACCGTGGGCTCCGAGCTCGTCCGGATCACGGTGAATACGGCCGAGGCCGCCGCGGCGGTTGCGGAAATTCGCGAGAAGCTCGATGCCGCGGGGTGCGCCGTGCCGCTGATCGGGGATTTCCATTTCAACGGTCACAAATTGCTCACGGCGTACCCTGGATGCGCGCAGGCGCTGGCGAAATACCGCATCAATCCCGGCAACGTCGGCAAGGGCAGCAAGCGCGACTCGCAATTCGCGATTATGATCGAGCAGGCGCTGAAGTGGGACAAGCCGGTGCGCATCGGCGTCAATTGGGGCAGCCTCGACGCTGATCTGCTCGCGCGGCTGATGGACGAGAATGCGCGCTCGCCACAACCGCAGGATGCAGCGCATGTCATGCGCGAAGCATTGGTCACCTCCGCGGTCGGCAGTGCGCAACGCGCGGCAGAACTTGGCTTGGCGCCTGAGCGCATCATTTTGTCGTGCAAGGTTTCCGGCGTGCAGGACCTGATCGCCGTCTATACGGAGCTCGCGCGCCGCTGCGACTATCCGCTGCACCTGGGGCTCACCGAGGCCGGCATGGGTTCCAAGGGTATCGTCGCGTCGACGGCGGCGATGGGCGTGCTCCTGCAGCAGGGCATCGGCGACACCATCCGCGTGTCGCTGACACCCGAACCCAACGGTGATCGCACGCGCGAAGTCATTGTCGCGCAGGAAATCCTGCAGACGATGGGTCTGCGTTCGTTCACGCCGCAGGTCACGGCGTGTCCCGGTTGCGGGCGAACGACGAGTACCGTATTCCAGGAGCTCGCGCAGAACATCGAAGCCTTCCTGCGCGACCAGATGCCGGTCTGGCGGGCACGCTATCCTGGCGTCGAGGCCATGAGCGTCGCGGTCATGGGCTGCGTCGTCAACGGTCCCGGCGAGTCGAAGATGGCGAACGTCGGCATCAGTCTGCCAGGCACTGGCGAAACTCCGGTTGCGCCGGTCTACGTGGACGGCCAAAAAACGGTGACGCTGCGCGGCGCGCGCATCGCCGAGGAATTCCAGGTCATCGTCGAAGATTACGTGCGCGCCACCTACGGCGGCGAGCCGCCTGCTGCGCACCTGAAGCCGGACCGGAAGTCAGTTGCCCTCAAGGTCGTCGCCTAGGTAATCCGAGGTCATGGCGAGCGTGATTCAGGCCGTGCGCGGCATGAACGATGTGCTGCCCGACGCGGCGCCATTGTGGCTCCGGCTCGACGCCGCGGTGCGCGATGTCGTGAGGCAATACGGATATCGCTACATGCAGGTGCCGCTGGTCGAAGCGACGCCGCTGTTCGTGCGCGCGATCGGCGAGATCACCGACGTCGTCGAGCATGAGATGTACACGTTCGAAGACCGGCTCAACGGTGAAAGCCTGACGCTGCGCCCGGAAGCGACCGCGGGCATCGTCCGCGCGGCGATCGAGCACAATCTCACCTACGAGCGGCCGCAGCGCGTCTGGACCACGGGGCCGATGTTCCGGCACGAGCGCCCGCAGAGGGGCCGTTACCGGCAGTTCCACCAGTTCGACGCCGAAGCGCTGGGGTTCGAGGGTCCCGACGTCGACGCCGAGCAAATCGTGATGCTGCACCGCCTGTGGCGCGCGCTGGGACTCGACGGTATCGTCCTGCACATCAATTCCATCGGCGATCCCGACGAACGCCGGGCGCATCGCGCGGACCTCGTCGAGTATTTCAGCGCGCACGCCAGCTTGCTCGATGCGGACTCGCAGCGCCGCCTGCAAACGAACCCCCTGCGCATTCTCGACAGCAAGAACCCGGCGCTGCAGTCGTTGATCGCCGGTGCGCCGCGCCTGCTCGACCATCTCGGGAGCGCCGCGCGGGCGCATTTCGACGGTCTGCAACAACTGCTCACGGACCACGGTGTCGCGTTCACGGTGGACACCCGCCTCGTGCGCGGACTCGACTATTACAACCGTACCGTGTTCGAATGGATGACCGACCGCCTTGGCGCGCAGGGCACGGTCGGCGGTGGCGGCCGTTACGATGGCCTCTTTGCGCAACTCGGCGGCAAGCCGACACCGGCCTGCGGCTTCGCCATCGGCATCGAGCGCGTGATCCTGCTGCTGGATCTCGCCAAGAGCACGGCGGATTTCGCTCCGGATGCCTACGTCGTTCACGTCGGCGAACCCGCGGCCAGGCTCGCCCGCTCGGTTGCCGAGACCCTGCGCGACGCCGGGCTGGCGATCGTCGTCAACGCCGGTGGCGGCAGTTTCAAGTCGCAAATGAAGCGCGCCGATGCGAGCGGCGCGCGCTACGCTCTCATTGTCGGCGACGACGAAGCCACGGCGAATCGGGTGGGCGTGAAGCCGCTGCGCGCCTCCGGTGAACAAATCGCGCTGGCCCCGGCCGAAGTCGCCGCGCGCCTGCGCACCGCACACTGAACCACTGAAGGATAGAACATGGCAATCTACGATCTCGAAGAACAGGACCAGCTCGACGACCTCAAGGCGTGGTGGCTCCAGTACGGCAAGTACGTCGGCGCGGCGCTCTCCGCCGTCGCGATCGCGCTGCTCGCCAGCATCGGCTGGCGCTGGTATCAGCAGGATCAGTCGGCGCAGGCGAGCGTGCTCTACCAGGCAGTGAGTCAGGCGGCGCGCGACAACGACGTCGCCAAGGCCAAGGAACCGGCGACGCAAATCGAGGATCGTTACGGCAGTACGGCGTACGCGCCGCGAGCGGCGATGATCTACGCGAAACTGCTCTACGAATCCGGCGACCACGCGGGAACGCGCACTCAGCTGCAGTGGGTCATCGATCATTCCAGCGAGGACGAGCTCAAATCCATCGCCCGCTTCAGGCTCGCGGAATCGCTGCTCGACGAAAAGCAATATGACCAGGCGTTGAACACGATCGACGTGAAGACCGCCGACGCCTTCGCCGGTGTCTTCGCCGACCTCAAAGGCGACATCCTGTCCGCCGCGGGCAAGCCCGTCGAGGCCAAGGCGGCGTATCAGCTCGCATTGACGAAGATCGATCCCAAATCGCCGTACCGCGGATTCATCCAGGTCAAATTCGACGCGCTGGGAGGCGCGCAGTGACCAGACCGCCGCACCTGCTGGTGGTGGCGTGCTGCTTGCTGCTGGGCGGCTGCGAAACCATGTCGTCATGGATACCGAGCATTCCGGTACCGTCGCTGTCATGGCTGGGGCTCGGCCGCGGTGCGAAAAAACTTGGCCCCCTGCCGGCGTACGAAGCCAAGGCCAACGCACGCGTCGATTGGCAGGTTGCCATGGGCGGCAAGGGCGGATTCGGCTTCGCGCCTGCCGTGCGCAAGGAAGTGATCTATGCGGCGAGCCCCGACGGCACGATCGTCAGCGTCGAGCCGTCGACCGGCCGGCAGAACTGGCGCATCAGCGCTGAGCGGAAACTCTCCGCCGGTGTCGGCGCCGGGCCCAACAGCATCGTTGTCGGCACCGACAAAGCCGACGTTTTCGCCTTCGACACCAGCGGCAAGCCGCTCTGGACGGGCAAGGTTTCCAGCGAAGTCGCCGGGCCGCCCGCCGACTCGGAAGGGTTGATCGTCGTCTGGTCGCTGGACGGCAAGATATTCGGTCTCGCCGAGGCGGATGGATCGCGCAAATGGGTCTACCAACGCACGACACCGCCGCTGACGGTGCGCCGGTTCGCGGGCGGCGTCACCAGCCGCGGCGGGTTGTTCACGGGGACGGCGGGCGGCAAGCTCCTTGCGCTCGATCTCGCCACCGGCGCCCTCGGCTGGGAAGCCAGCGTCGCAACGCCCAAGGGCGCCACCGAACTCGAGCGGATCGCCGATGTGACGAGCCTTCCCGTCATCGAGGAACGCCAGGTCTGCGCAGCCGCGTATCAGGGGCGTGTCGCGTGTTTCGAACTGATTCGCGGCAACCTGACCTGGTCGCGGGATTTCTCGAGCCTCAACGGCATCGCGACCGACAATCGCTTCCTGTACCTGACCACCGACGACGGCGCGATCCAGGCGCTCGACAAGTCGACCGGCGCCTCCGCCTGGAAACAGGACAAGCTCGCCGTGCGCTATCCGAGCGGCCCCGCCATCATCGGCGACTATCTGGGTGTCGTCGACGCGGAAGGTTACCTGCACCTGCTCGATCGCAACGACGGCAGCCTGGTCGGGCGCATCGCGACCGACGGCGCCGCTGCGGTTTCGCAACCGCAACTCAACGGCGTCGCGATCGTCTGGCAGAGCGCCGCGGGCAATCTGATCAACGCTTCGGCAAAGTAAGCCCGCTTCGAGCACTGGGCGTTTCGGGCACCTCGCCCCCGCGCCCAGCGTTGTACCCTAATCCGGCGACGCCACACCAAACCAATGCTTCCCACCCTCGTCATCGTCGGCCGCCCCAATGTCGGAAAATCGACGCTGTTCAACCGGCTGACGCAATCGCGTGCCGCGCTCGTCGCTGACTATCCGGGTCTGACGCGCGATCGCCACTTCGGGCGCGGGCTCGGAGGCGACCGACCGTATCTCGTCGTCGACACCGGAGGATTCGAGCCGAAGGCGACGTCGGGAATCATGCATGCGATGGCCAAGCAGACGCGCACCGCCATCGCGGAGGCCGACGCGATCGTTTTCCTGGTCGACGGGCGCGAAGGACTCACGCCGCAGGACAAAATCATCGCCGACCTGCTGCGCCGCTCGGGACGGCCGCTGGTGCTGGCGGTCAACAAGGCCGAAGGGCTCGCCCCCGAACGCGTCACCGCCGAATTCCACGAGCTCGCACTGGGAACGCCCCTGCCGATCTCGTCGGCGCACGGCGAGAACGTCCGCGACCTGGTGGACACCGCGCTGGCGCTGTGCCCGGCGGCAACGCCCGAAGCGCCGGGCGCCGCGGAGGATGATGCACGGCGCATCAAGGTCGCCATCGTCGGGCGGCCGAACGTCGGCAAGTCGACGCTGATCAACACGCTGCTCGGCGAAGAACGCGTGATCGCGTTCGACGAGCCGGGCACGACGCGCGATTCGCTGTATCTGGACTTCGATCGCGGCGCGCGTCACTACACGCTCATCGACACGGCGGGCGTGCGCAAACGCGGCAAGGTCACGGATGTCATCGAGAAATTCTCCGTCATCAAGACGCTGCAGGCGATCGAGGACGCCAACGTCGTCATACTTCTGGTCGACGCGCAGGCGGACATTTCGGAACAGGATGCACACATCGCCGGTTACATACTCGAAGCCGGCCGCGCGCTGACCATCGCGGTCAACAAGTGGGATGACCTGGCGAAGGACGCACGCGAAGAGGTCAAACGCGAACTCTCGCGCAAGCTCGCGTTCCTGTCCTTTGCCGAGCTCAACACGATTTCGGCGCGTGACGGCAAGGGCATCGGCGCGATGCTGAAGGCGGTCGATCAGGCCTACGCCGCCGCAACCGCCAAGCTCGCGACGCCGCGGCTCACCCGCATGCTGCAGGCCGCCGTCCAGCAACAGCAGCCGCCGCGCGCCGGTATGGTGCGCCCGAAACTGAGGTACGCGCACCAGGGCGGGATGAACCCGCCCGTGATCGTCATCCACGGCACCTCTTTGGCGCACGTTCCGGCCACGTACAAGCGATACCTGGAACATTTCTTCCTCGACGCGTTCCAACTGCGGGGAACGCCTCTTAGGATACAATTCAAGACAGGCTCGAACCCCTACGCAAACGCCCCTGCGCACCCGCGGGCACGCGGTCAGGGCCGCCTGAGACGGACTGCGGATCGTGGGTGAACAGGCAGGGGCGCGGCCAATAAAACCAAGTGGAGCACTCGATGAGCAATAAAGGGCAAATGCTACAAGACCCGTTCCTGAACACACTGCGCAAGGAGCACGTGCAGGTCTCGATCTACCTCGTCAACGGCATCAAATTGCAGGGACAGATCGAATCCTTCGACCAGTACGTGGTACTCCTCAAGAACACGGTTACGCAGATGGTATACAAGCACGCGATCTCGACCGTGGTGCCAGCCCGCGCCGTCACGATGCCGCCGCACGACAGCGACGCTTGACCGCCAAACCGGGGCCAGACCCCGTTTCATTGTCGGCACCGTTGCCAACGAGCAGCAGAAAACCGGGTCTGTCCACCGTTGGTGCTACCGGTGATCGCGCGCTGCTGGTCGAACTCGATCTCGGCGACGGCGAACCGGCCGAGCGGCTGTCGGAACTCAAGGCGCTCGCGGAAAGCGCAGGCGCGGACATCGCCGGCATCGTCACTGCCCGGCGCAAGAAGCCCGATCCGGCGCTGTTCGCCGGGAGCGGCAAAGTGGCCGAAATCGCGGCGCTGCGCACCGACACCGGCGCCGACCTGGTCATCTTCGACCACGCGCTGTCCGGTGCCCAGCAGCGCAACCTCGAACGCGAACTCGACTGCCGCGTAATCGATCGCACCAGCCTCATTCTCGACATTTTCGCGCAGCGTGCGCAAAGCTCGGAAGGCAAGTTGCAGGTCGAACTCGCGCAGCTCCAGCACTTGTCCACCCGGCTCGTCCGTGGCTGGACCCACCTTGATCGCGAGAAGGGCGGCATCGGCATGCGGGGCCCGGGCGAGACACAGCTCGAAACCGACCGCCGCCTCATCGGCACCCGGGTCAAGCTGTTGCGCGACCGGATCGACCAGGTCAGCCGCCGCCGGGAAACCCAGCGGCGCGCCCGTCGGCGCGCGGCGATCGTCAATGTCGCGCTAGTGGGGTACACCAATGCCGGCAAATCGACGCTCTTCAATCGTCTCAGCGGTGCCGAGAGTTACGCGGCGGACCAGCTGTTCGCCACCCTCGACACGACCCTGCGCCGGGTGTTCGTCGCCGGCGCCCTGCCCATCGTGATGTCCGACACCGTCGGCTTCATCCGCGAGCTGCCGCACGACCTGATCGCGGCGTTTCAGGCCACGCTCAAGGAAGCCGTCGACGCCGACCTGATCCTGCACGTGATCGATGCCAGCCACCCGGGGCGGGACCAGCAGATCGCCGCGGTCGACGCGGTCCTCGCCGAGATCGGCGCGGATCGCGTGCCGCAGATCCTGGTCTGGAACAAGGCCGACGCCGCAGGGTCGACCCCCGGCGTCGAGCGTGATGAATATGGTAAAATTCGCGCTGTTCGACTGAGTGCACTGACCGGCGCGGGCGTTCCGGAGTTGCGCGCCGCGCTGGCCGAGCGGTTTCCCGGTGCCGAAGCCCGGGCGGCAACCGCCTGAAGCGTGCTTCGGCGCAACTTTTCCATCAAGCTTCCATCAAGCCACCGACCCCCACAGCGCCGCGAGGCACGCTTCAGTCATGTCCCTCAACGACCCGCAATGGGGTAAACGCGGCCGCACCGGCCCGCCCGATCTCGACGAGATCTGGCGCAACGTCCAGCGCCGGTTCAACGAACTTTTCGGACGCAAGGATCCCGTCGACTCGGGCGACGAGGGCACCCCGCCGAAGCGCCAATTGCCGCTGGGCAGCGCCGGCCTGCTCGTCGCTCTGGTGCTGGTCGTCTGGTTAGTCAGCGGCTCCTACATCGTCGACGACGGCCGCCGCGGGGTCGTCACCCGTTTCGGCAAATACACGGAAACCACGTTGCCCGGCCTGCGCTGGCACCTGCCGTTCCCGGTCGAGGCGGTCGAGGTGATCGACTTTTCGCAGGTCAAGACGGTCGAGATCGGCTATCGCAACGGCAACCCGAAAAACAAGATCGCCAAAGAATCGCTGATGCTCACCGACGACGAGAACATCATCGATATCCAGTTCGCGGTCCAGTACAACCTGAAGAGCGCGCCGGACTTCGTTTTCAACACCCGTAAACCCGATGACATCGTCTTCCAGGTCGCGCAGACCGCGATGAGCGAAGTCGTCGGCCGCAGCCAGATGGATTACGTGCTCTACGAAGGCCGCGCGCAAATCGCCACCGAAACCGAAAAACTGATGCAAGCGATGCTCGACAAGTACGGTGCCGGCATCTACGTACAAAAGGTCACGTTGCAGAACACGCAACCGCCCGAGCAGGTGCAGGCGGCATTTGACGATGCCGTCAAGGCGAGCCAGGACCGCGAACGCCAGAAGAACGAAGGCCAGGCCTACGCCAACGACATCATTCCGCGTGCGCGCGGCATGGCGTCGCGGTTGCTGCAGGAAGCCGACGGCTACAACGCGAGTGTCGTGCAGCGCGCCGAAGGCGATGCGAGCCGGTTCAAGCAGATCCTGGTCGAGTATGCGAAGGCGCCGGTGGTCACGCGCGAACGGCTGTATCTCGACATGATGCAGTCGGTGCTCGGCAACTCGAGCAAGGTGCTCATCGATCAGAAGTCGGGCACCAGCAATCTGCTCTATCTGCCGCTCGATCAGCTGCTCAAGCAAAGTCTTCCCGGCGCCGGCGCGCCGGCGAGCGCCGATGCGGCCCGTCCCGGCGCACCGGCGCCGGAAGCCGCCGGAACGATGGATCCGGCCCGTAACCTGGGCCGCGACCGGGGAACTTCGCGATGAAGACCGCCATGCCCATCCTTGCGGCGCTGGTGGCGATCGTGCTCGTGCTGTCGCAGGCTTTGTACACGGTCGATCAGAGGCAGTACGCGATCAAGTTCCAGCTCGGCGAATTTATCGAAGCCAAGACCGAGGCCGGGCTCTACTTCAAGATTCCGCTGGTGCAGAACGTCAAGTTCTACGACCGGCGTTTGCTCACGCTCGATGCGCCCGAGCCCGATCGCATCACGACCTCGGAGAAAAAACCGCTCAAGGTCGATTTCATCGCCTACTGGCGCATCATCGACGTGCGCAAGTACTACCAGAGCGTTACGGGAGATGAAGAAGCCGCAAAGCGCCGTCTGGCACAGACGATCCGCGCCAACCTGGCGCAGGAGATCAACAAGCGCACGATCCACGAAGTCATCTCGACCGAGCGCAACAACATCATGACCGAGGCGCGGCAGAAGGCCGACGCCGACGCGCGCACGATCGGTGTCGAAGTCGTCGACGTTCGCCTGCGCCGGGTCGAGCTCCCGGACGAAGTGCTCGCGCAGGTGTACCAGCGCATGGAGTCGGAACGCAAGCGTGTCGCCAACGAGCTGCGCTCGATGGGCGGCGCCGAATCCGAAAAGATTCGTGCCGACGCCGATCGTCAGCGCGAGGTGATCCTGGCCGATGCCTACCGGCAGGCGCAAAGGGTCAAGGGCGAAGGTGACGCAAAGTCTTCGGCGATCTACGCCGCGGCGTACGGCCAGAATCCCGAGTTCTATTCGTTCTACCGCAGTCTCGAATCGTACCGGGCGACGTTCAAGAGCAAGTCCGACATGCTGGTGCTCGACCCGAGTTCGGAGTTTTTCCAGTACCTGAAGCAACCCGGCGGTGTCCGGTCTGCGCCACGGCCGTCGGCCAAGTAGCGCGCGCTACGCGGGGGATGCGGTGCCGGAATCGTTCGTGGCGGCGTGCGCGCTGGTGCTGGTGCTCGAAGGCCTGATGCCATTGCTTGCACCGCGCCTTTGGCGCGAGACCTTTCGCCGCGTCACCGAGTTGTCCGACGGGCAGTTGCGCTTCATCGGAATGGCCTCGATGCTGATCGGCGGCGTCATACTGGCAGTGATCTATGCGTAAGTGGATTCTCCCGGAGTACATCGACGATATCCTGCCGCCCGAGGCGGAGGTCATCGAGCACCTGCGCCGGACGCTGCTCGACCATTTCAAGGCGCACGGCTTCCGGCTGGTGCAGCCGCCGCTGATCGAACACCTCGATTCGCTGCTCACCGGTACCGGGCACGACCTGGACATCCAGACGTTCAAGGTGGTCGACCCGCTTTCCGGCCGCTTGCTGGGCGTGCGCGCGGACATCACACCGCAGGTCACGCGTATCGACGCGCACCTGCTCAACGAGCCCGG
>Ga0209890_10001456_pt1 | contig 10766 bp, 5 predicted proteins | sample OrgsoiDNA2013049_FD_185799 | JGI IMG/M metagenome (GOLD analysis project Ga0209890, IMG submission 185799) | Permafrost soil microbial communities from the Arctic, to analyse light accelerated degradation of dissolved organic matter (DOM) -... | ecosystem: Environmental > Terrestrial > Soil >... | reverse complement strand
GCTCTTGCCGCGGAGATCGAGCGAAACGGACGCCGGGCGCGCCTTCTCGCCGATGCGGACGCAATCGTCCAGACCATCGCCCCTGAAATGCGCAGCGGGGACGTGGTCGCGATCCTCTCCAACGGCGGCTTCGGCGGAATCTATGAAAAACTCCCGGCACGCCTGAAAGAACTGGCAGGGAAGCCATGAACTTCTTTTCGCGAACTGGCCGGCGCACTTTCCTGTGGCTCCGGCGTGCTGCAATTCTGGTCCTGTCCTCCACCGCGCTCGCGCAGCTACCGGCCTCGGTCGGTTATGCAGTTGATCTCTCCTCGCCGGAGCAGCATCTGGTTGATGTGCAGATGATCCTGGCCGCCGGCGCCGCCCAGCGTGACCTCCAGCTTCCTGTCTGGAACGCCCTTTATCAGGTTCGCGATTTCGCCCAGTACGTGAACTGGGTTCGAGCCAAAGATCGTTCCGGAAAAGCTCTTCTTGTCCACGAAGTCGACAAAAGCCGCTGGCAGATTCAAGGCGCCGAAGCCGGAGCGATCGTCGAATACCAGATCTATGTCGATTCGTTCGGCCCGTTCGGCGCGCAATTGAACGCTCATCATGCCTTCTTTAATCTTGCCCAGATTCTGATGTACCCGACGGACGCACGCTCTGCCCCGCTGAGCGTGCGCTTCACCCACATTCCCGAAGGCTGGCACATTGCCACTCCTCTGGCGTCCTCGGGGGACGGGTTCGGCGCCGCGAATTATGACGGACTGGTAGATTCTCCCGTCGAAATCGGTAATTTTCAGGAGTCCGACTTCGACGAGGCCGGCGGCCATTTCCGCGTCATCATCGACGCCGACCCCGCTGACTATGACATGGCGAAGATCGTCGCGGCGCTGCACAAAATTGTCGGCGCTGCCACCAGTTGGATGGACGACCGTCCATTCGACACCTATACCTTCATTTATCACTTTCCGCGCGGCCCCGCCGGCGGCGGCATGGAGCACGCCTACTCCACGGCAATCGATCTCAACGCCGACGTCATGAAGCAGTCTCTCGATGCCTTCGCCAGCGTTACGTCGCACGAATTCTTCCATCTTTGGAACGTGAAACGAATTCGTCCGCAAACCCTCGAACCCGTTGACTATACGAAAGAAAATTACACGCGGGCGCTTTGGTTCAGCGAAGGCGTCACCAGCACCGCTGAAGGCACGATCCAATTGCGGGCTGGTCTGCTCGATGAGAAGCAATACCTACAGCGACTCGGTGAGCAGATCACGGAACTTGAGCGCCGTCCGGCGCACCTCACACAGTCGGCGGAGGAATCCAGCCTCGATGCCTGGCTCGAGGGCAACGGCTATTACCGCCATCCCGAGCGCAGTATCTCCTACTACAACAAAGGCGAACTGCTCGGAGTGATGCTGGACCTTGAGGTGCGCGAGGCCAGCGGGGGAACAGCGTGCCTGCGCGAAATCCTGCAATGGATGAATGCAAACTATGCCCGGAAGGGTCGCTTCTTCAATGACTCCGAAGGAGTCCGTGAGGCCGCAGATGCCGTCAGCCATGCCGACCTCACTGATTTCTTCGCGAAGTATGTGGCCGGAACCGACGAGATTCCCTGGAATGATTTTCTGCGCCCCGTTGGTCTACACGTGGCGGCTATTAGCAACACCGTGCCCGACGCAGGCTTCGTCGCATCCCGCAATTTCGATGGCCCGATGTCGGTGGCAGCTGTAACTCCGGGCAGCGCGGCCGAGCATGCCGGCCTGCAGGTGGGCGATACGGTTACCGAACTGCAAGGGAGGCCTGCCGGTCAGGAGTCTCGCCAGGAGTTGGCACGCCTGAATCCGGGAGATACGATTGCCCTCAAAGTAAAATCGCGCCGCGGCATCGAGCGCGAGCTGAAATGGAAGATAGGCAGCCACGAGGAAATTTCGTACGCCGTGAAAGACCTCGATCAAGTCACGCCTCAGCAGCGGTCGCGCCGCAATGCCTGGCTGAAAGGCGAAGCTGAGACTGCCGCAGCCGCAGGAGTCGTACCAACAGGGGCTACAGGAAAATGATCCGCACGATCCTCATGCTGATCTTCTGGGCGCTGGCCGCTCCGCTGGCCGCGATCATCGGTTTCCCCGCGAGCTTTATCATGGGCGATGTCCGCGTCCTCTATCGCCTCTTCATGTGGGGAGCATGGGGCGGCGTGTGGATCACCGGCGTTCGCGTCGAAACCGTTGGACTCGACCAGTTCGACCACTCACGCAGCTACATCTTCATGACCAATCACGTTTCGAACCTCGACCCACCGATTCAAATTCCGCTGCTTCCCAAGCGCACGTCGGTGATGGTGAAGAAAGAGCTGTTCAAAGTTCCAATTCTTGGCCGCGCCATGCGCATGGGGTCGATGGTGCCAGTCGACCGCGGCAATCGCGATGCTGGCATCGAAGCCGTGCGGGCCGCGAAGGCGGTCGTCGAGCAGGGACTGAACATGACCATCTATGTAGAAGGCAAGCGCTCGTTCGACGGCAAACTGCTCCCCTTCAAGAAAGGCCCGTTCTATCTGGCCGTGGAGTGCGGCGTTCCAGTCATTCCGATCACCATCGTCGGCACGAACTACACCATGCCAAAGGCAAGGTTCGCCATCAGACCAGGCTTGGTGAAGGTGATTTTTCATCCCCCGATTGAGCCCGCGGATTTCGGTGGCCGCGACTGCCTGATGGAGAAAGTCCGAGCCGCCATCGACAGCGGCCTTCCGGAAGAGTTGCGCCAGCCAGCCCCCGAACCCGCTGCGGGACGAGAGAAGCAAGGTGGACCAGCGTATGCCTGAGAACTCCCTCCGTGATAGTGGTGTTCTCTGTGGTTATTCTTGTGGTTTCTTGGCTCGTACGGCCCGGGCAATTTCCGGCAAACGCGGCAGTATCGCCGAATATTTCAGCCACAATTTGTGATCCACCGCAGGCGCTCCGCTCACCAGTGCGCCGGCCGCAATATCGTGAGCGACCCCGCTTTGCGGCGTGACAATGGCGCCTTCCCCAACCTTGCAATGCCCGACGACGCCAACCTGACCGGTGAGAATCGCCTTGTTGCCAATCTCCGTCGATCCGGCGAGTCCAACCTGCGCACACAGAAGCACGTCTTCTCCGACGTGCGATCCATGCCCGACCTGCACTAGATTGTCGACTTTCACCCCGCGTCCGATATGCGTTTCTCCCACACTGGCGCGGTCGATGCATGAGTTGGCTTGCACCTCCACGTCGTCTTCGATCACTACAGGCGCTGGCTGCGGAATCTTGTGCCAGCGCCCTTCGGCTGTCTTTGCGAATCCGAACCCGTCGGCTCCGATCACCACGCCGTTCTGCAAGAGCACGTTGTTTCCGATGCGGCAGTTCTCGCGCACCACCGCGTGCGCATGCGCGAAGAAGTTATCCCCGATCTTTACGCCGCGATAGACCACGACATGCGCCAGCAGCACCGCGTTCGCCCCGATCTCCACGTCCTCGTCGATCACCACGTAGGGCCCGACATGAGCGTTCGCCCCAATTCGCGCGCTCGCATGCACGACTGCGGTGGCATGCACCCCAGGCGCATACCGCAGTGGCGGATGAAAGAGTTCGAGCGCCTGCGCGAAGGTCAGATAAGGATCCTTCGCTCGCAACATGGCGGCAGGAATAGCAGGGAAGTCCTCCCCCACGATCACAGCAGAAGCCTTGGTAGAGCGGGCCGCCGCCGAGTACTTGGGATTCGATACGAAGGTGAGCTCCCCAGACCCGGCTTGTTCAATCCCGTTGAGGCCGGTAATTTCGGTGTCGGGGGAACCGTTTTCGAGGCGCACGTCGAGAGCGGAAGCGATGGCAGCAAGTTTCATGATCGGAATGACGGAAAGCGAGTCAATCGTACACCAGACTAGGTGCGGGACTCGACCCACGTCGCCGAATGCCGCTGTCCCGCCCTTGAGAGTTCGCTGTGACAGGGCGGGGATGTTGACTTTAGTCGCAACCTCAGCCAAATCGGTCTACTGAACGGTGAGATAGAACGTTGCTGTGTGACTCACCGATCCGCTCGTAGCCGTGACCGTAATCGGGAAAAAACCGATCGGCGTTCCTGTCGTGACATTGAAGTCCATGCTGTTCGAGGCGCCTCCGCCGGGCGTAGGATTCGTAACCACGACTGGGAACTTTCCAAGCGTAGCAACGTCGTTCGCTGAGAGTTCGAGCCCGATTTGGTTGCCATTGTTGGTTGTAAACGGATGCTGACTTCCCCCGTAGGTCACGGCGGATGTGGCGATAAAGCCAGAGCCGTTCACCAGCACGGTAGGAACGGTAGTCGAACCCGCTACGATTTGACTCGGCGACAACGATGTTATCGAGGGCGTCGGATTCGGCGTAGTCCCCCCCCCTCCACCTCCTCCGCTGCCTCCGCCGCAACTCGGCAGCAACACAAGAACGCAGATCAACAGGACAATTCCTGCCTCGCGCCTGCGCGTCGATATCCCCATCAGGCAAACACCGATCAAAATGCCGGTTTCCACGAGCCACAAGCGCTTGGGCGGTTCTGAAGAGACGCGTTGACGCGCTTGACCAATCGCAGCCGTGGTTATCGTCAGCATTGTGGTTCCGCCGTTCGCCACCTGCGTCGGGTTGAAACTGCACGTCGCCTCAGCCGGAAGCCCGCTACAGGTGAAGTTTCCGACGGTGCCGGTAAACCCATACAGTGCATTGACGTTGAACCCAAGTTGCTGTGTCTGTCCGGCGGTGACGGTTACGCCATTGGAGATGGGGAAGATCGAAAAGTCGGGCACACCCACGAGCACAGAGCCCCCATACCCGCCAAAATAATTACTATCGCCCGAATACTGGTAGTTGTAGTTGCTTGCTGTGTTCACGATTACCGTTAATGTTGCTTGCAGTGCCGAATAGCCGCTCGAGTCGGTAACCTGCGTGACGGTCGGGTTCCCGCTGATCACTCCGTTCGGGCCATAGAACGTGAATGTGCCGGTCGGCGATAGATTGTTCACCGTGGTATCCACCAGCGCTGTCAAAACCACCGGAGTTCCCACCGGCACATTCGTCGCGCTCGCCGATATCGACAGATAGGTGGGATAGAGAATCGACACAGTCGACGCAGAAGAAGTGCTCGTCCCGGCATAATTTCCGTCGCCGCTGTAAGTTGCCGTGAGCGTTCTGGTCCCCGGCGATGAGAATGACGTATACACGCTGGCATTCAGCGACGCTGGCACATTGCCGTTTCCCGCGTACCCGTAATACGCAACCGGGACCGAAATCGGGGTACCGTTCGCATAAAATGTCACTGTGCCCGTCGGAGCTACTGCGGAACTCTGAGTCTGGATCGTGATCCCATACTGATAGCTCGAATTCACACTAAGTGGATTCGTTGGAACTGAGACGGAACCTGTTGTCGTCGATGCCGGCGTGATCACAATGGGAGCTGTCGCGGAACTGGAATTGAAGCTGTTGTCCCCCGCATACGTCGCATTCACGGAGTTCGTCCCACCTGGCAGTTGAACCGTCCGATCCTCGGTGTATCCGTAACTGTTGAGGGTGTAAGTTCCGGCATCGAGTGTGGCCCCGTTATTCGTCAGTGCAACGGTGCCCGAAGGGCATGCGGTGGCACCGGCGCCGACTGGGTTGCAGACCTGCCCGAGAGAGTTTTCCAGGTTCACTCGCAGTGCGTATGGGGATCCGTATTCAGCCGTGGTTGTGTCCGGGTTCACTACTTTTCCGCTGCTGTCGAACGTGACAAGAAAAATCTGGGGTTGGCTGTTCTCCTTGCTGATCGTGACACTGACTGGACTGGAATAGCTGCCGCCATAGGTTCCATCACCCGCATAATGGGCGATGACGCTGTAGGTTCCGCCGGGCAGCATACTCGTCGTTGCCCCTGGGGTTGAACCGCTGCTGAGAGTGAAGGTATCGACAGCATGGCCAGTCGTGGTTCCAACCCCGGTGCTGACCAGCAGAGAAGCTTGGCCCGTAGCGGAGGCCGAAGTCACGCCAATATTCACTGGAACCGCAGTCCCGTGCTTCACGTTCACGGGATTGCCGGAGTTCATTTGCAAAGTGGCGGAAGTCGCCGTAAAGGTGGCCTTCGTCCAGTTGCTGACCAGGTTGTTGGCGTCCACCGACCCCAGACCGGTGGCCAAATCGTATCCGGAGCCGGTGCTGTAACCGGTGAGGACCCCGTAATTGTCGCCTGTCACCGACACCGTGCAGTTGGGGCTGCCTTTGAGGCAGGGCGCCGCGATGGTCGATCCGGTGGGCGTGTCATGAAAAGCGTTTGCCTGCTTGGTCACCAGCTTGTACAAGGCGAAGCCGGGAACGCCCTGCGGCGTACCGGTCTTCTGATTGACCAGCGACATGATTCCGGCGAACGCCGGAGACGCGACCGAAGTGCCACCGTAGCCTTGGAGATTATTCAGGTCGCAAATACCGCCGGACTGGTCCTGCTGGCAAATGACGTAAAGACTGCCCATGAATCCGTTGCTGGCAAACAGCGAAACGTCGGGAAGGTCGCGCAAATGATCGTTTGGAACACCCGCCCCGCTTTGCCAGGAAGGCTTGGCATAGCCCTGCGTGCAGCTGCCCACGTTGTTACTGTTCACCACACAGTTGCTGGGGCCACCACTGCCAGCGACGGAGGTGGTATCGCCCAGATTCCCGTTATTGCAGACCTGCTCCGCGGTTGAGCCCCAGCCCAGCGTGGTCCAAATGGCATTGGTGCATGTGTCATTCCACGTGGTTTCCGGAATGTATCCCTTGGCAGATTCCTGGGTAGTGGAGTTGTTCGTCGAATTCCAGTAAGTCGACCAAGTGTTGTATTGGTTGAAATCCGTTCCCCCCACGGCGGCGTTGAAAGCCGTGGAAGCGAGCCCGTTCACATTCAGTCCGTATTGGGCCGGCCCGCCGGGATTGTCACAGCCGGCCGAGCCGTTGTCGCCCGAAGACACGAAAACGCTGATCCCCTGCGCCGCAGCCTGTTCCCACAGCGCCGAATAGAACTGATTTCCCGCAGTGCCAAGGCTCAGCTCACACTGGCCGTAACTTTCGCTCATCACCGGGGCCAAATTGTTGTCGACGATGTAGACCGCGGACAAGTCAACTCCGTCCGTGGTCTCGGTCGATGCCGAGGTGACGAAATCGATGGTCGCCTGGGGTGCGACTGCGCCCGACCATTGCACGTCGATGTCGGCTTCGGCTTCGTCGCCATTAATCCCGGGATCGACGCCGTTCAAGATGATGTTCAGCTTGTTCGCGGGCACCGTAAGACCGAACATCGCCCAGAAATCCGTTGCATCCAGCGGATTGATGTTGGTTCGCCCGACGATGGCGATGGTTTGTCCCGTCCCGTTGATTCCGGTGTTCCAGAGCGGCAGCACGTCGTAGATGGTGGCAAAGTCGTAGGGAGACACTCCATAGCACTGGTAACCCTGGCAGTTGTAATTGAATTGCGGATTCGTGCCGGCTAACTGTTTCGTGATCTCGGAATACTTCCCCACATACGTGTTCATGGCTTTCTTTTGAAAGTTGTGCAGGGAGTCAATCCCCGCCACCGCTCCCGTCAGTGCCGTCGGAATCTGCGGATCGCTGGAGTTTGCCCAGTACTGCTCGCCTTTCACAACGTACTGGTGGATCGTCGTGTGAAACGCCTCCTGCACCTGCCCGGCCGTGCCGGAGAACTCCAGCACCGTCCTTCCCTTGGTCGAGCCCACCTGAAATCCATGGGACTGCAGCCACGTAGTAACCGCCTGCAGGTCGCTATCGGTCGGCCCGAACTGCTGGCCGTAACTCTCCGGCATCAGCCACTGGTGATAGTTCGGAGATGTCTTGTCCTGCTGATCGTCGAGCAACTTCCGGAGCACGGTTTCCTGGTCGGGGCTGCGCTTCAGCACCAGCAGCATCCGCTGCATGGGCAGACTCGCCGGCGCAGTGCCGAGATCGAACTCAGGCCGCGCCAGCGGATGGGTATTGCCCTTTAGCGTGGTGAGCTGCGCCTCGTCCACGGTCTGTGTGATCAGCGGGTGAGCGGCGGTCGATCCTGACTGCGCCGCTTCCTGTCCTCGCGCCGGGGGCGCAAGCGTCAGTACAACGGCAACGGATATGGCTAGGATGAAACGAGTAGCTGCAAAAGGGCAATTGGGATACGACACCCGGATCGCTCGCATGGTGGACACACCTATATAATCGAGATAAAAGACATCCACTGGAGACCGAGCGGACAGGAGGAAGGAGGGACATCCGATCGTCTTTGCGCCAAGCCTGGCGCCTGGGTGGACTTCAAACGGTACATCAACTCCTTCCCGTTTTCAACGCCTTTCAATGGACTTCGGGTGACCTCCTCTGTTGTTCCTGCCGTGCCCGCGCGGAGCCTGCCGGTACCCGGCCTGCCCTAGTGAGTCTTTCCGCGCCTTGCCCCGGTGGCATACTGATAAAACATCCGACAATCAGGGGGATTTATGACAGGCAGGATCGCGGGAGCATGGGCGGCGTTCGTTTTGGCGGCGGGCTCCATGGCAGCGGCGCAGACCTACACCATCATCGACATCGGCGTGCTCAAGGGCGATAACGAGAGCAGCGGATTCGCCATTAACAATCTCGGCGAGGTCGTCGGCTGTTCCGACACGAAGAACGTGCAGGGATATCCGTGCACGGGACTGGTCCCGGGCCAACATGGCTTCTCCTGGACGCAGAGCGGTGGCATGAAAGATCTCGGCACGCTTTCTGGCGCCACCGTCAGCGGGGCGATCGGCGTGAACGATTCCGGGACGGTCGTCGGCTATTCCAATATGAAAGGCCAGATCGCGACCAACTTCAACGCAGTTCAGTGGTCGTCGACGGGAGCCATCACCAACCTGGGCACGCTCTCAGGAGGCTCTTCCAGCGCCGCGTTTGAGATCAACTCCGCGGGCGAAGTCACCGGAGATTCCTTCCTCAGCAGCGGTATCGTCAATGCCACAAGTTGGACCAGCAAGAAAATCAAGAACCTGGGCGCCTTGTCCAAAGCGATCTTCACCGCCGGCCTCGCCATCAACGACAGCGGCCAAATCGTAGGCGAATCCGTATTCGGCTACGGACCGCCGTTCACCTCGCACGGCTTCCTGTGGAACGGTTCGACGATGAAGGATCTGGGCACTCTCACCGGCGGCATAACGAGCGTCGCCAACGCCATTAATACTTCCGGCGTTATCGTCGGCCAATCCGACGGCAGCAACACGCGCGGCAGCTGGCATGCTGTCCTGTGGAACTCTTCCGACAAGATTCAGGATCTGGGAACCATTCCCGGCGGAACCTACAGCATCGCGTTCGGTGTGAACGACTCCAGCGTGGTCGTGGGTTACGGCAACCTGTCGAACAACGCGGCGCATGCCACGGTCTGGACCTCCACGGGAGGGATGCAGGACCTGAACTCGCTGATTCCTTCGAACTCCGGTTGGGTGCTGATCAACGCCAACGCCGTCAACAACGCCGGACAAATCACCGGCTACGGCACCAAAGGCGGATCCAACCACGCGTTTCTGCTGACACCGGTGAACTGAGCAGCCCAGGTGCCCCTCGATCAAGGGTAGCCTCGTACTCGGGGATATCCCTGCAACATTTTTTCGCGGAGTCTCCGTAAAATACTCATTCCTAAGGGTTTGCGGGCGCAGGGTAGGGGGAGATCTGGCCAAAATCTTGAGCCGCAAGGACTTACAGCTAAAATATTCCGGAATAAGGACTTAGCGTTGGCCGCGGAGCCGCTATCGGGACCGCTGCCGGAGAACCGGTTGGTAGAGCCTTCACGCATCCCTCGAGTTTGCTCTTTCTCGAATTTTCGGTAAAGGTTGTTCGTCACAGAAATGGGAAATCTTTCGGTGGAAGGCTGTGGAAAAAGTTGGCGTTCAGCTAGAGCGGCCGACAGCTCGGATTGTTTCTAGAAATCCCACAAAATCGTTCGCGCTGCTCAAACATGCAGGAACTTTCACCCTGCGCTGCACTGCTGCCCGCGCTGTATACTCGCTCCGCACTCCGGCCCGGTCCCCCCGCTGGCCTGCCCTTGGTTTCAGAATCAGCAACTGAGTGCGCGAGCTCGGAGGGAAATATGAGTTATTGGAAAACAGTTTGTCTGGGCTGTGCGCTGTTTGCGGCGATGGCGGTCGAGTCGTCGGCGCAGTTCAAGATGCTCGTGAACTTCGACGGACTATCCAACGGCGGCAATCCTGGGTATATGTCTCTGGTGCAGGGTATGGACGGCAATCTGTACGGTACTACCACGGCTGGAACGGTGTTCCGGATGACGCCGAGCGGCGCGATCACCACGATTCATACGTTTAACTTCTCAGACGGTTCCTTGCCCGACGCGGGTCTGTTGCTCGGCACCGATGGCGTCTTCTACGGAACAACGTTGCTAGGCGGGTCGAGCACCTCTTGCTATAGCGGCTGTGGGACGATTTTCAAGGTTACGCGCAGCGGAACGTTAACGACGCTCCACAGCTTCGATTCCTCAGACGGAGCAAGTCCCGTCGCCGCAGTCATCCAGGGCGCGGACGGAGACCTGTACGGAACCACCGAATATGGCGGCAGCGGCACCTGTAGCAATGGCGGGACGGGCTGCGGCACCGTATTCAAAATCAATTCGAAGGGCACGCTCCACACTCTGCATAACTTTAACTATGCCGATGGCTCACTTCCCCACGGGGCTTTGATTCAGGCTACGGACGGAAATTTCTACGGAACGACCATGGAAGGAGGAGCTAACGGTTCCGGAACGGTATTTCGGCTGACTGCGGCAGGCGTCCTGACGAC
>Ga0209890_10001455_pt1 | contig 10768 bp, 9 predicted proteins | sample OrgsoiDNA2013049_FD_185799 | JGI IMG/M metagenome (GOLD analysis project Ga0209890, IMG submission 185799) | Permafrost soil microbial communities from the Arctic, to analyse light accelerated degradation of dissolved organic matter (DOM) -... | ecosystem: Environmental > Terrestrial > Soil >... | reverse complement strand
AGGAGATCGCGCCACAACGGGCGGCGGCCCTGCCAGTCAGCCGAGGGGAGCCAGTCGCGCCAGCGGGCGCGGCCCGGCGCGCCCATCGACACGGACGGCAACGCCATCCGCACGAGTTGCAGGAAGGAGTCCGGAGCGGCCGCGCAGGTCGTCGTGAGCAGCTCATTCGCCGTCCGCCGGAACGCGAGCCGTCCCTTGTCCGAGGCGAGCGCCGTCTCCCCGAGGAGGTCGATCTCGACGGAGATCGTCTCCCAGCCGCGCACGCCGGTGCCCTCGAGCTGGTAGTTCCAGGACCGCCCGAGCGGAAAGTCGAAGGCCGCCAGGCTGTCGGCATCGACGGCCAGGTTCGACCAGCGGTCGTCAACGGCGGGGATCGCGCTCCGGAGGGCGAGCCCCCCTTGCGCGTCGCCCTTGACCGCGACGGCGAACGCGCACGGCAGCGTCGGCGCGCCGACGACGGCGGTGGCTTGAAGCTGAAAGTGCAGGTGCGGGCGCGGTGAGCGGCCAGAGTTGCCGCAGGCACCGAGCGCCTGACCGCGCACCACGCTCTGCCCTTCGCGCACTGTCGGGCTGCCGGGCTGAAGGTGCGCCATCAGAGAATAGAGGCCGGGCGCGTGCCAGAGGAGCACGAGATTTCCCCAGTTGCGCGCGACGTCGATCGTCCCGACGGCGTTGTCCGGCACGTCGTTGACGACCTTCACGACGGTCCCATCGGCCGCCGCGATGACGGGCAGGCCGTAGCAGTGATGGTCCCCGATATCGCGGCCGAAGCCGCGGTGAAAGCTGCCGCCCGCGTCGCGGATCTCGAAGTCGAAGCCGTGGCGCCACGCCCCTTGATGGGTGAGGGGTCCGTCGACGCCCTGGGTGCAGAGCCATTCACCCTGGAAGGGGAACGAAAACGCGACGGCGAACGGGGCGGCCGGGTTGAGGCCGCGGCGCAGGCGCGTCTCGAAGACGGCGAGGTTCTGCTCGGGGGTGCCGGGCAGGAAGTCGACCGACTTCGGGTGGTCATCGCGGAGCCGAGCCCGGCAGGCGACGAGGAACAGCAGCGACGCCGCGTTGAACGGGAGCACGGAGAGAGGCCAGCCGAGAAGCTGCCAGGGAGCCGCCAGCCCCCAGGCGACCAGCCCCGCCGCGAGCGCGCCCGCCAGGGCGAGGGCGAACGAGCTGCGGCTCGGCACGAACCAGACGCCGCCGAGCGCGACCGCGGTGAGACAGCCGTTGAAGACCGCGACGAGCGTCGCGGGGCGCCCGATCTGCAACGTCTCGGCGAGCACGAGCAGGGTTGCCCCGGCGAGGCACGCGAGCAGGAACCCGATCCGGCTGTGCCAGAGCAGCGCCGCGGCGACCAGTAGCCCCGCTTTCCAGGTTGGCGCGAACACCAGCGTGCCGAGCGAAACGAGCAGAGCCGTCGGCCCCGCGCCGAGCGGCGCCACGGACGTCGCCAGCGGTCCGGACGCGAGCGGCAAGTGGCCGGCCGCCCCTCGCAGCAAGAGGGCCAGCGCCACCGACGGGACCGACAAGACCGGTAGCGCCCAGCCACGGGTCAGGACCGCAATCCCGGCCGCCACGACGAACGCGCATAGTGCCCCCAACGCCAGCGCGAGCGCGAGCGCCGCCGCCGTGAGCCCGGCGACGTGCCCGACGGCGAGGCCCACGAAGAGCGCGTTGGCGCCGTAGGCGCCGCCCCCCTCGGCCGCGCCCTCGAGGCCGACCGCGCGGGCGGTCGCCAGGGCTGCGAGCGCGCAGGCAATCCCGCAGACCAGCGACGGAGGGCGGGAGGCCGCGGCCAGCGCCAGCAGCACCGCGGTGGGGCGGGCCTCCGAGAGCACGATCTGCGAGAAGGCGCGGAGCAGCGCCCGACCGGCCCAGACGAGCTCCCGCCCGAGGCGGGCGCCTGGGAGCGCTAGGCCGCCTTCGGGCGCCACGTCGTCAGGCATGGTTCGCTCGCTCATCGATGCCCTTCGGCAACGCCTTCCTAGCGCAGCCACTCCGGCATCGCCTCGTGGGCGTTGATGTCGTCCACCGTCTCGGGACGCCGGATCACGGAGACCTCACCCGAGCGGCCGACCATCACCACCGCCGGGCGCAGGGTGATGAACTGCATCCACTGCGTCACGTTGTAGGCGCCGACGTTGCGGAAGACCAGCCGATCGCCCACCGACAGCGGCGGCAGCGAGACGCTGTCGCGCAGGACGTCGATGTTCATGCAGAGCGGGCCGTAGAGCACGGTCGGCTCGGCCAGGCCTCCCACCTCCTGCGCGGGGACGACGTCGTGCCGATACCAGAACGCGGTGAAGAGCAGGTTGGCGCCGGCGTCGAGCACCAGCGCGCGCCGCCCGTCGCCGAGCCGCTTGGTGGCCTCGACCGTGGTCACCAGGCTGCCCGCCTCGTCGACGAGCGCCCGGCCGGTCTCGAGCACGAGCGTCGGCAGATGCTGCGCCGGGTACTCGAGCTCGCTCAACCCCTCGCTGATCGCCTGCGCGTACTGAGAGAAGCGTGGGTTGGTCTGGCCTCCGTCGAGGTACTGCTCCTTCAGCGTGTTGCGCGAGGGGAATCCGCCGCCCATGTCGATGAACGACAGCCGCACGCGGTGGCGGGTGCTGAGGTCGTTGGCGAGTCGCGCCAGCTTGCCGGCCGCGGTCTTGTACGACGTGGGATCGAGCATGAACGTTCCGATGTGCGTGTGCAGCCCGACGAGGTCCATTCCTTCCCCGCCCACGATGCGCGCGGCCGCCTCCGCGGCCTGCCCCGACTCGAGGTTGAGGCCGAACCGACTCCAGGACGCCACGCCGTCCAGCGACATGTTCACCCGGATGGCGACCCGCGCCGTCTTGCCGAGCCGCTTGGCGATGCGCTCGATGCGCGCGATCTCGTCGAAGCCGTCGACGTGCAGGAAGCTGCCGCCGTCGATCGATCGCGCCAGCGCGTCGTCTGGCTTGAACGGGCCGTTGAAGTGGATCCGCTCCGGCGGGATGCCGCCGCGGATCGCTTTGTCGTACTCGAACGGCGACACCACCTCCGCCCAGGCGCCCAGCTTGTGGAACACGCGGCAGATCGCCTGCAGATAGTTGGTTTTGTAGGACCAGGCGATCCGCACGCGCGGGTAGCGGCGCACGAAGGCCTGCTCGAGCTCCTGGTAGCGCTCGATGAGCGTGCGCTCCGAAAAGACAAAAAGCGGCGAGCCGTACTGGGCTACCAGGTCGGCGATCGGCGCGCCGTCGAGGTCGTCGAGGACGCGCGAGCGCTGGTCCTGGCCGAACTTGTTGAGGCCACCCATCTGGTGGCGAACGATGCTCGGGCGTTCATAGGCTGGTTTGTTGGACACCGGCAATTTCTCCTGTCGTGGCAAGCGAAGCGAAATCGGACATGTCGACGATCTGATCGATGGAGATGCGGACGAACATCTTCCCGACCGCGTACGGTTTGGGGCGCGGCGGCCGGTTTCCGCAGGCTAGCTCGACGACGGCGCGTGGGAGGTTCACGCCGGCGCCAGTCGCCAGGTGGACCCAGGCGGGGAAGCGCGGGTTGATCTCGATGAGATGGTATCGACCGTCGTTCGATCGGATGACCTCGGCCTCGAACGGCCCAGGCCAGCGCGTGAACGATACGAACTTCTCGGCCAGCGCCAGCAGGCGGCGATCGTCGATCGTCACGCCCGCCCAGCCCTTTCCCTTGTCGGTCAGGGCCAGCTTCTTCATCGCGACGGCGCCCCACATCCCCCCGTCGCCGTCGCCGACACCGACGACGTTGACCTCTTCGCCCTGGACCAACGCCTGGACGATCACCGGTCCGCCCCAGGTCGCCAGGGCGCGGTAGTAGGCTACGACCGCCTCCTCGTAGCTGCCGACGCGGGTCGCGCCGTAGAACGGACCCTTGACGAAGAACGGATAGGGGACCTGGGTGTGAACGCGCTTGAGCTCGTCGGCACTGCCGACGATGGCCGTCGCCGGCACGTCCAGCCCGGCCGCCTTGCCCAGCGCCGCGAGCCCCGCCTTCCCCCGCTGGGAGAGCTGGGGCTCGGTCGGCAGGAGCACCGCGATCCCCATCTGCCGCAGCTGCGGCCCGAGCGTCATGAACAGCGGCAGCTCGGCGTCCAGCGTCGGAACGATGACGTCGAGGCCGACCTTCTCGTGCACCTGCCGCAGCCGCATGAGGCACGCCTCGGCCCCCGAAGACGGATAAGTGAGGAGGTAGGAGGCGTCGGCGAGCCCCTCCGTGTAGAGGCCCGGATCGAGCGCGTCGTAGGTGAGCCCCACCAGCCGCTCGCCTGGCCGCGCGCTTGCCCGAAGCGAGCGCAGCACGGCCACGCCTGGGCCCGGGTTGTCGGTGGCGTTCAGCCCCGTCACCCCGATCGTCAGCCGTGACGGCACGGTCAAGGCTTCTCCGGCTCTTGCCGCGCCAGTCCGAGCTGACGGAGGCTCCGCACGAAGTCGTCGACGTGGTCCACCACATCGTCGCGGACATCGGCGAACTGTTCGCGCAAGAGACCGGCAATCGCGCTCGACTCCTTCCCCGCGCGCAAGGCCTGCAGAACCGCCAGTCCGGTGACGTTGACCGTGAACGTGGTGCCGGAGCGCGGATCGAAGATGAAGCCGCTCTCGCTCACGGCGAAGTCGGTAAGCAAACCAGCCATGTGTGTACCTCTCTGGCTGGTTGTCGCTGCGAACAGCGCCAACGGATCACCGGCGTTTGGCGATCGTGTCGTCTTGCTTCAGAAGTAGATCTTGTTGATGGGGGCGGCGGTGCCGCCGGTGATCTGGAGCTTGTAGCCGAAGGTCTCGCTCGGGTCCCAGCCGTAGGAGAGCGCGGTCTTGTAGCCATCCAGCGTGACGTTGGTGATGACCAGGACGACGACGCCGTTCTTGGGTGCCTTGGTGAGCGTGATCGAGGCGGTGCCGGTCGCGACCGGCTGGCCGTAGACGGCGGTGCCGTCGGTGGCGCGGTAGACCAGCTCGGCGGACATCGTGGAGGTGGTCCCCTTGCTTCCGGCGGCGTCGGGCATGAAGTTGACGCTGACCGTGGTCGCACCCGAGGTGACCGTGATGGGGATGTTGTTGCGCGAGGTGTAGCGCGGCAGCTTGGTCGCGTCGCTGGGCGCCAGCGTGCCGGCGGTGCTGGTGGTGGCGGCGTACATCTGCGCGCTGCCGAACCCCTGGATGCTGCTCGACAGCTCCATGAAGTCGCCCAGCGCCAGGCGCGCCGAGTATTCCTGCGCCATGCATTGGACGCGCGGCTTGTCGAGCAGGCGGGTCATCGTCTGCAGGATCTGCTCGGTGCTCTTGGCCTGCTCCCAGACGGCGGCGAAGAAGTGCATGCCGACCCGCTGCGAGACGAACAGCGGGAAAAGATCGTTGTAGCGGAAGCCGGTGCTGTCCATGAAGTAGTCGGCGGGGCCGGTGAGGGTCGTCTTGTCCGACTCGATGCCGCAGCTCTCGATCGGCGCCTGCGGCTGCTGATAAACGAGCGCGTCGAGATAAGCGACGTTCGAGGGCAGCTTGAACTGCGTGGCCTGGCCTGCCGTGGCGTTGCCGGCGTTCTCGGCGACGCGCAGGATCAGGTAGTCGTTGTACGACTCCTCAATCCACGACACCTTTTGTCCGGGGATGGTGCCGTAGGCGTTTTCCAGCACGTGGAAGAACTCGTGCGTGAGGTCGTAGCGTTGCGTCGTGTCGGTCATCGCCACGCCGGTCGTCTCGACGTCCGGATACGAGCCTTCGTAGCTGGAGTCGCCGCCCGTGGTCGGATCGTTCGGCAGGCCGGTGCCGACCAGGAGGTAGTCCATGTAGTGCAGCGCGCCGCCCGTGGTCCAGGGCGGAAGGTGCGTATAGGTCAGCTGCGTGACGTACTTGATGTCGGCGTTGATCCGCATCAGCGACGACATCTCGAGCGTGGTCGTCACGCCCGTCGGCAGCGTCGGCCCCGAGCTGAGCAGGATGTAGCCGACGGCCATCGTGTTCGTCGGCTTGCCGTACGGATTGACGCCGATCGGTGTCAGCGTCGGGGTGTCGCTCCAGGCCGCCGGCGGCGTCGCGCTCGGGACGCTGCCGTAGTTGCAGTAAGGGTAGTCGGACGCTCCGCCGCTGGTGCCGGCACTGCCGGAGCTGCCACCGGTTCCTGGTGCGCCCGCCACGCCGCCGGTGCCCTTGCTGCCGCCGGTCGCGCCGGTCGTGCCGCCGGTCGCCGTGGCGCCGCCGGTTCCTTTGCTCCCGCCGGTCGCCTCCGTCGTGCCGCCGCTGCCGGTCGTGCCGCCGCTGCCGGTAGTGCCGCCGCTGCCGGTCGTGCCGCCGCTGCCGGTCGTGCCGCCGGTCGCCGTCGCACCGCCGGTGGCGGTTGCGCCGCCAGTCCCGGTCGCGGAGCTCCCACCGCTCCCGGTCGCGCCGCCAGGATCGCTGTTTGCACAGCCGAGGTTCGCGGCGAGAGTGAGCACACCTATCCACTGGATCGTTTGGCGCACCATGGCCGAATCCTCCCGGGCAACGCTCCTCGGAGCTGACCTGTTCTCGAATGCCGCGAGGATCGTGCGTTGAAAAGGAGGTCCCACCCGCTGCGCTCGGTGGCTCAAGAAAAACGCCGGTCGCGGGTCAAGGAGCTGGCGGAAACAGCCGAAATCGCAGTCATGGGTGGAGGTCGCTGGACGTCGTACCTGCTGGCGGGAGTCTTCGCGGCGGGTTGTGGATCGAGCTCCCCCGGCGGCTCTTCGGGCAGCGGCGGGACGGGGGCGACCGGCGGAACGACCGGGAACGGCGGAAGCATCGCGACCGGCGGCACCAAAGGGACGGGCGGAACCACCGGCAGCGGTGGCGCGACCGGCAGCGGTGGGGCCGCGGGCGTGGTGGGTGGTCTCTTCACGAAACCCGAGCCCTGGACGAAGGACGTCTCGGGTCTCACGAAGGACGCGAGCTCGGACGCCATCATCGCCGCGCTCAAAAAGGCGGGTGGATGGGGCGGCGGCCGAATGCAGATCGATTTTTCGATCCCGCTCTTCTTCGCCAGCTCGTCCACGCCACGCGAGACCATCGAGGGGCCCATGCCCGGCGGATATCCATATTGCTACGGTGGGACGGACTGCGACCCCGTTCCGTTGCAGATGCCGATCCCCACGACCGGCAATGCCGAAGGTAGCACCAACTACACCTGCGACACGTCGGGCAACACCAACGGGCAGGGCGACTGTCACGTCCTGGTCGTGGAGACCGGCCAGCAAAGACTCTACGAGCTCTACAACGCCACCCAGAACGGCAGCGTCATCGACGCGCTCGTGGCGGTCATCTGGGACCTGACCAAGACCTACCCCGCCAACGAGCGCGGTGATCAGTGCACCTCGGCGGACGCGGGCGGATTTCCGATCGCCGCGCTGCTCCCGACGGCTGACGAGGTGGCCGCCGGCGCGGTCAACCACGCGCTCCGTTTCATTCTCCCCAACCCGTACATGAGGAAGAAGACCTACGTTCACCCGGCCTCGCACGCGGGCGGCCCGAGTAGCCCCGACGCCAATGCACCCCCCTACGGCGTCCGCTTCCGTCTCAAGGCCTCCTTCGACGACTCCAGCTACAACGCCGCGCAGAAGGTGATTGTCGCGGCGATGAAGAAGTTCGGGATGCTGCTCTCCGACGGCGGGACGATTCCCCTCACCTTCGCGGATGACCGGACGTCGACCGCCAAGTGGTCGAACCTGGGCGTCAGCGCGCTGTCGTTCTCGACGATCACCGTCGACGACTTCGAGGTCGTCGACTTCAGCACACCCGTCGCGCAAACAGACAACTGCGTCCGCAACCCCTAGCGGCCGATGGCCGAGTCCAATCCGATGCGCTGGGTGGTGCTGGCGTTCATCGCTGCCGGCCTCTGCGCCGTCGTCATCGTGACGGTGGTCGATCGACAGGTCGACGCGGCGAAGGCAAAAGCGGCCGCGGAGGCACAGGCCATGGACCAGGGGATGGCGCGCGCCGATCGGCAGGTGACGTCCTCGCTCGATCACGCGGCGGCCGTCGCGGCGCCGTTCGTCGCCGAGATTGGGGCTGGGCGCTTCGCCGAAGCTTACGCGCGCCTCGCCTCTCCCTATCGGGCCGCGGTCTCGATCGCCGCCTTTACAGAAACCTGCCAGGCCTCCCCGATCCTGATGGGCGCGCGTCAGGTGACGCTGCGGCGGCTGAGGACGCAGTCGGGTGGTGGCGCCGCGACGCTGGAAGCCGATGGGCTGCTCGACTCGACCGTCGGCGCGGTCCCGATCAGCTTCGTCTTCCTGCAAGAGCCAGCCGGCCCCCGGATTCTGGTCGTCTCGCTGGCCGGGGTCCCCCTGCTCCAGGGCGTGGCACCGGCGCGCTGACCGTTCAGTCCCGCGGTGGTGCGGCCAGCCCCCGCGAAATAAATGTCCGCCCGGGGGGCTCTCGAACGTCGACTCTGTGAAGGGAGCCGAGATACGACGAAGGATGGGCCTTCCGGCTAGGCTTCCCAGTATCGGACGAGAGGACGAGGAGAAATCATGGCGAACTATCTCTACATTTTTCGGGGCGGCGACATGGCGCGGATGTCTCCGCAGCAGATGGAAGAGAACATGAAGAAGTGGGGGGCCTGGATGGGGCAGCTTTCGCAGACCGGGAACTTCAAGGGAGGCGACCCACTGGGTGAAGGGGGGCGCGTCGTCACCGGGAAGAAGAAGGCGGTGACCGACGGCCCGTTCGGCGAGACCAAGGACCTCGTCGGCGGGTACCTTCTGGTGACGGCGGGAAGCCTGGACGCCGCGACCGAACTGGCGCGCGGCTGTCCGATCTTCGAGAACGAGAACGGCAGCGTCGAGGTGCGTGAAGTCCGGGAAATGCGGATGTGACCACGCCAGAGCCAACCACCACGACGACCGAGGTCGAGCACCTCTTCCGCCGGGAGGCGGGGCGGATGTCGGCCGTCGTGGTGCGGCTCGTGGGGTTCGGGCACTTGGATCTCGCCGAGGACATCGTCCACGACGCGCTGGTACAGGCGCTGGAGGTCTGGAAGTTTCGGGGCGTGCCGGCCAACCCGGCCGCCTGGCTGATGGCGGCGGCGAAGAACCGCGCCATCGACGTCATCCGGCGCGAGCGGACAGAGCGGCGGTTCGCGCCCGAGGTCGCCGATCTCCTGTCGACCGAGTGGTCGCTGGTGCCGACAGTGGCGTCGGCGTTCGAGGACAAGGAGGTCGTGGACGCCGAGCTGCGCTTGATGTTCGAGCTCTGCGACGGCCGCCTCCCCGAGGAGACGCAGGTGATGGTCATCTTGAAGTACCTCTGCGGCTTTGGCGTGCGGGAGCTGGCGCAGGCATTTCTGAGCGGCGAGGAGGCGATCGAAAAGCGGCTCGGCCGCGCACGCGCGACGCTGCAGTCGGCGGGCGGGCTCGCGGAGCTCGGCGACGCGCAGCGGGCGCGGTCGCGGGCGCCGGCGGTCTGCCGCGCCCTCTACCTTATGTTCAGCGAGGGGTACCACGGCAGCCACCCCGAGGTGGTGGTGCGGGAGGAGCTCTGCGCGGAGGCGCTGCGGCTGGCGTCGCTGCTGGCCGCTCACCCGGTCACCGGCGTCGCCGGCGAGGTCAAGGGGCTCTTGGCGTTGATGTGTCTGCTGGCGGCGCGCCTGCCGGCCCGGCGCGACGCGCGCGGCGATCTGATCCCGCTCGACGAGCAGGATCGCTCCCGCTGGGACCCGGCGCTGAACGCGCGCGGGCTGGCGGCGCTGGCCGAATCGGGCGCCGGCGCGCCGAGTGAGATGCACCTCGAAGCGGCGATCGCCGCGCACCACGCGGTGGCGGCCTCGGTGGAGTCGACCGATTGGCCGGCGATCGTCGCGCTCTACGATCGCTTGGCGGCACTGCGGCCAAGCCCGGTGGTGGCGCTCAACCGTGCGGTTGCGATCGGCTTCGCGCGAGGCCCGGCGGCCGGTCTCGCCGAGATCGACGCCATCGAGAGCCTGGCCCGCCTCGACGACTATCTGTTCTTGGCGGCCACGCGCGCCGATCTTCTGCGGCGGGCGGGACGCCCCGAGGATGCGCTGCCGCATTTTCGGCGGGCGCGCGAGCTGGCGCGCAACGATCCGGAGCGCCGCTTCTTCGACCGCCGCCTCGCGGAGTGTGGGGGTGGTATCGGCCATGGCTGAGCGTCGGCGTCTGGTGATCGCCGCGCTGCTGGCGGCGTTGGCGGCTGTCGGTTGCCGCCAGGCGAGCGCGCCCCCGTCGATCGAGCCGCCTTCTCCCCCGCCGCCGGTCGGGACGCCGGCGACGGCGCCGCTCGGGCTGCCCGACGTCAGCGGCTTCGTCTCCAGCGCGACGTCACGCGGCGCCGGCTACGTCCGCCGCACTTACACGCGCGGGCCCTCGCGGATCGAGGTGACGCTGGCGCGGATGCCGATGTCGGCCGACGACTACGCGAGCTGGGTGAGGGCCAGCGCGTCGTTTCCGCAGGCCGCGCTCGACCTGCCTGCCGAGGAGGCGAACGGCTTCTACCAGTGCAGCGACGGCACGCCACCGAGCTGCGACCTGCTCATTCAGCTTCGCGCCGGGCTCCACCTCGAGCTCCGCGGCGGTGGGACGTCGTCGCGGGACGACGTCGATGCGCTCGCGCGCCGGTTGTCGCTGCACCAGCTGTCGCGAAATTGAGGACCTGACCGACGTAGAGAGGAGTTGCGCTCCGAGCCGGCTGGTGGTTCGCTCTTCGCCCGAACATCATGCAGATCGCCGACCAGAAAGCCGTCACTATCCACTACACGCTCAAGGACGACGAGGGCACCGTCCTCGACAGCTCGAAGGGGC
>Ga0209890_10001452_pt1 | contig 10770 bp, 10 predicted proteins | sample OrgsoiDNA2013049_FD_185799 | JGI IMG/M metagenome (GOLD analysis project Ga0209890, IMG submission 185799) | Permafrost soil microbial communities from the Arctic, to analyse light accelerated degradation of dissolved organic matter (DOM) -... | ecosystem: Environmental > Terrestrial > Soil >... | reverse complement strand
CCGCGTTTGGGATTGAGAATCCGCGCGAAGTGCTATTCTTATGGGTGATCTTCCTCAAGCTTGATCTGCGCCGTTACGTCTGTGAACGGCTTGCACCGTCCGGACTCTAGTCCCCGCGCGTTCCTGCACAACGTTGAGCGATCCGTTCCTACGGTTCGCCTCCACCCAAAACGACAGGCTTTCTGAGATCAGTTCTGCGGGCGCGTCCACTCGATCCGTCCGATATGTCTCGGAACCCTGAACACAATTCTCCGAAAGGGATTTCCTATGAAACTACTAGTGATTGGTTCCGGCATGATGGGTTCGGCGGCGGCATTTGACATGGCACGCACCGCGGAAGTTGATTCGGTGACGCTGGCCGACAGTGACTCCAAACGAGTGCGCGAAGTGGCGGCGCGGGTCAACCGCATCACAGGCAGCAGAAAAGTGCGGGCGGTGGTGCTCGAGGCCAGCAACGAAAAGGCAGCGGCCAAAGTGATGCGCGGTCATGACGCGGCGCTTTCGGCGGTGCCGTACTTCCTGAATCTTGGGCTGGCGCGCGCGGCCGTCGAGGCACGCTGTCATTTTGCCGATCTGGGCGGCAACAACACTGTGGTGCGGCAGGAGTTGGCGCTTTCAAAAAAGGCGGAGAGCCGCGGCGTGGCGATCGCGCCCGACTGCGGGCTCTCGCCGGGAATGGCATCGATTCTGGGCGGGGAACTGGTGCGCCGGCTGGGGGGCAGTGCCGATGCGCTGCGGCTGTATGTTGGCGGTTTGCCGGAGCGGCCCACTCCGCCCTTCCATTATCAACTTGTCTTTTCCGTGGAAGGATTGATCAACGAGTACGTGGAACCGGCGCGCATTCTGCGCAAGGGCAAGCTGACGACCATCGATCCGCTGACCGAGCCTGAGGATTTCAACATCGCAGGATTCTCGCCGCTGGTGGCCTTCCACACTTCGGGCGGCACTTCGACGTTGCCCGAGACTTTCGAGGGCCGGGTCGGAGAGTGCTTCGAGAAGACGTTGCGCTATCCGGGACATTACGACCTACTTTGCGAACTCAAGGAACTGGGCTTGTTCTCCGGCGAAAAGATGAAATTCGGCAAGGCGGAGATTGCGCCTCGAGCGATGATGTCGAAAATCTTTGCTGGGAAGTTCGCCTCCAAGGGGCCGGACGTTTGCCTCATGCGGCTGGAAGCGCACGAGTCGGTGAATCGGGCGGGAGTCCGGGGATTGCTGGGCGGACGGCTGAAAGGACGGGTGGCCTCCTTCACCATGGTGGATCACTACGATCCGAAGACCGACATGAGCGCGATGATGCGTACCACCGCTTTTCCGGCGTCGATCGTGGTGCAGATGCTGGCGTCGGGCGCGATCAGCAAGCGGGGCGGAGTCCTGCAGGAGCGAGATGTTCCGGCGGACCTGTTTCTGGATGAGGTGGAGAAGCGCGGAATCAAAATCGACTACGCCATCGAGTGAGTCCTGATCTTTCGCACTCGTTCAAACTCGTGCCCAATGAAAAAGCCGCACAGCATTGAGCTGTGCGGCAAGAGTGAGATGCGTTCAGAAGGGTGAAACAGGAGAAAGTCGATGGTTACGCTTTCGCGAACTTGCGGCGAATGGCGCCTGCCAGACCGATCAAGCCGGTGCCGAGCAGGGTCATGCTGCCGGGCTCAGGAACTGCGCTGTAGCCGATAAACTCTTGCGGGCCAGATCCCGGCTTGGCGCCGAGCGGAGTGTAGAGCAGCAGGCCGTTGTAGGCGCTATTGGATGCGGTCCCAGCCAGAGCCAGATAGGTCGCATCGGTGGCTGCGCCGCCGTAGGTTGTGAAAAGCGAGTTCCCCTGCGCGTTGGTGGAGAACAATCCCCACACCGCCCACTGCGCCTGCAGGGTGCTGAGTGATCCGGCCAACATGCTCTTGTAGATGAGGCCGGCAGCCTTGTAGTCGAGCGTCATCGAGGGTCCGAACATGCTGCTGGAAATGCCTTGCAGAAACGGAGAGACCGTCGCGGTCCAGGTCTCGCCCCGGTGGATGGTGTTGTCGAAGCTGTCGCACATCAGGGTCGTGAAGCTGCTGCTGCCATTGATCGAGAAATAGTAGGCTTGGTTTTGATATTCGTAGGTCAAGGTCACGGATTTCGCGACGGCGGCGTTGGTCAGAACGAGCGCCATAAGCGCGACGAACAGGGCCAGAGAAGTTGACTTGAACCGCATAATTTGCCTCCCAGCAAACGATAGTGGCTGTCTCCCTAGTGCTGCGACAGCGGCCGTGCGCTTTCCTACCGGGGGAGATCTGCTGAAGACCTTGGGGTTCGGTCCAGCTGGTAGCGCCGTTTAGGGGACGGCGAAATTTTTTGTACGGGGAGTTTACTCCCGTAACCAAGGGCATAGTACCAACGATTGAATCTGCGAGGGAATGGCTCTTTCGTGGTATTACCAGAGTTACCACCTCTGCGGTCGAATCCGTCCATGTGATTCTCCGCATTTCGAACATATTTTGTGCAAAGGCCTGCACGGTCTGTTAGCATGATCGCCATCAGAACTCATATCCCCTGCGTTTTGTGCAGGATTGAGTGTTTACCATTGGCACTGCAAAGGCATCTATAGGTGCAGAGCAGTGTCGATCTCGGCCAAACCCAGGGGCCGGCTCGTTGAAGGTAGGTAGAAGTGCTCAGTGAACCGGAAGCAGGGAGAGTAGGGACGGGTGTCCGGCGCCGCCCGACTCGACGCCATCGCCGCAACCGCCAGATTCGGCGTGTCCTGTTGGCAGTGTTCAGCGCGGGACTGGCAATCGGATTCGCCCTAGTCGCGGTTCAGTTCCGATCTCTGCAGGCGTCGAAGTTGGGGGATCGAGACCGCGAGGCTACCCAGGCCAGCCAGCATATTCTGTTGCTCACCCAGCAGGAATCCTTGCGGCAGATCGAGAACCGCCCGGTTTATCCCTATTCGATCGTACCCGGTGGAATCCGAGACGCCCGCGAGTTGAAATGGGTGGCGGATCATGATCCAGTCGTCCGAGGTCACTACGCCGGCTTCGATTACGACCATGCGCGCGTGGTGCGTCTGGTGCTGGCGCGTACTGCTTACGTTTCGTATCGTATCGGCAACAAGGTTTATTGGACGCGGCACCGAATCTCGCTTAAGAAGGGCGAGACGGTCATCACCGACGGTAAGATCACGGCGCGCTCGCGCTGTGGGAATCGTGTAGAGGAAGTTCCGCAACAAGCGACGTCCTCTTCAGAGCCGCCGGCCGCGAAGTTTGAAGAGCCGGTTCAGCCGGCAACGGGAACGGCGGTAGCGAATCCTCCGCTGCCGTTTGAATCCGCATTGATGAATCGCCCGAGTGTGCCGGGATTGGGACCAGCGCCGCCCTTGAGTATGGTCGATCCCTTCAATAACGGAACATGGGTTCCGATCTCGCCACCGCCGCTGCCCGGGGTTTGCGGCGTGGGAAAGAACAAGACGGGCACGGGCGGCACGACCGGCAAGAAGGGGAAGGGAAATCCCTGCGGCAGTGGCGGAAGCGAAGTGCCTGAACCGGGCACCTGGCTGCTGATTGCCTGTGGTTTGGCTGCGATCTACTGGAAGACCCGGCAGAGATTCGCGCGAGCCTAGCCCGCCCCACATGGGTTCTCACCTGGCATGTTCACCTGACCTGTTGCGCTCGTCCACCGGTTTGGATAGCCTTCTGACTTCGCTTCCCCCAGGAGGGTTCGTGCGTTTTTCTGTCCTGCGCTGGAGTTTGCCGCTCTTGCTGAACGTACTTTTCGCCCCGATTCTCACCGCTCAAACCATACGGCTGCACGTTGATTTAACCGACGCTCCCCGCAACATCTATCACGCGCACATGCAGATCCCGGTGCAGGCCGGGGAGATGTCGCTGGTCTTTCCGAAATGGATTCCCGGTAATCACCGTCCCAGCGGGCCGATCGGTGCTTTGACGGGAATTCGCATGGAGGCTGCCGGGCATCCGCTGGCCTGGCAGCGCGATGCGGTTGAGATGTATGAGTTCCATGTCAACGTTCCTGCCGGCATCGACACACTCGAGGTCTCACTGGATGCGATCACTTCGCTGGACAGCGCAGGCGCGAGCGGTCCCGCGGCTTCGAGCAATATTCTCGATTTGAACTGGAATGCGGTGGTGTTGTATCCGAAGGGCGCGAGATCGGACGATGTGAGCTTTGTGCCGTCTGTGACCCTGCCGGCGGGCTGGAAGGTTGGCACCGCTTTGCCCGTGGCGCGCTCTGCTGGCGACAACGTAGAGTTTGCGCCCGTCGCGCTCACCACGCTGGTCGATTCGCCCCTGATTGCCGGGGCGCACTACCGGCAAATTGAACTCACGAAATCAGGAGAGACTCCGACGCATGTCATGGACCTGGTCGCGGAGGCCGAGCCTGATTTGGCCATGACGTCGCAGGATGTCGCTGCGTACCAAAAGTTAGTGGCCGAGACAGGAGCGTTGTTCGGTGCGCGCCACTATCGCCAGTATCACTTTCTTCTTACGTTGAGCGATCAGGTGGGGGGACACGGACTGGAGCACCATGAATCCAACGACAGCGTCGAGGGAGAGCGCGCGCTGCTCGACGCCGATCTCCATATGCTGTCGGCCGACCTGGTGCCGCACGAGTTCACCCATTCGTGGAATGGCAAGTACCGCCGTCCGGAGGGGCTGGCCACTCCGAATTATCAGGAGCCGATGATCGCCGACCTGCTTTGGGTTTACGAGGGGCTCACCCAATATCTGGGCACGGTGCTGGCGGCGCGCAGTGGACTGTGGACAGACGAGCAGTATCGGGAGGCGCTGGCGGGAACCGCTGCGGCGCTCGACCACCGAACCGGAAGGACGTGGAGGTCGCTGGAAGACACGGCCCGGTCCGTGCAGACTTTGCGCATGATGGGATCGCAATGGCAAAGTTGGCGGCGCTCGCTCGACTACTATCCCGAGGGCGAACTGATCTGGCTGGAGGTGGACTCGATTATCCGGCAACAGACGCACGGGCAGCGTTCGATAAACGACTTCTGCCGGCGATTTCACGGCGGCGAGAGCGGAGCGCCAAAAGTTGTCTCGTATACCTTCGATGACGTCGTACGCACGCTGAACGAGGTCACGCCGTACGACTGGGCAGGACTTCTTCGCGAGCGCGTCGGGGCGACCAGCAAGCATGCTCCGCTCGGCGGGATCGAGCGGGGTGGCTGGAAACTGGTGTACAACGACACGCCGAATCTGTTTACTCACGCGGAGGAGAAACTCGCCAAGTTCGCCGACTTCTCGTATTCGCTGGGATTTGTCGTCGGCGCAGATGGCAAGGTCGGTGACGTCATTGTGGGTTCGCCTGCCTACCAGTCAGGCCTGGGGCCGGGAATGAAACTGGTGGCCGTGAACGGGCGGAAGTGGTCGCCTCCCGTGCTGCGCGCGGCACTGAAATCCGCGCAAGGAAGCGATCAGCCAATCGAGTTGCTGGTCGAGAACGCGCAGTTTTTCAAAACGTACTCCGTTCCTTATCACGATGGCGAGAGAAACCCGCACCTGGAACGAGTTGCACATCAGCCCGATATCTTGGGGGATATTCTGAAGCCGCTCACACACTAGCCCGAACCTGTAGTTCTAATACCAACGTAAGGCCGGGCCCTGGTCATCGCTGCTACAATCGCGCTAGAACCATCAAAAGTCTTCTGAAGTACGGCCCAGGCGCAGGCATTCATGCACAGGTTTTCAAGAATCATATTGAGTCGACTGCTTGCAGTTGAACTCTGTGCTCTGCTGTCCGCGCCAGCGCTCATGTCGCAGACCTCGGTTCGCTCCGTGAAGGTTCTGGGCAGCAAAGACGCGGTTGAGATTGAAGTGGAAGCCAGCGACCGGATCGTCCCACAAACGCAGGTCCTGACCGGGCCCGATCGCCTGGTGATCGACTTTCCCAACGCTCTTCCCGGCAACCAGTTACGCAGTCAATCGGTGGATCGCGGAGAAGTGAAAGACGTGCGGGTGGGGCTGTTTCAATCGAAGCCTCCGGTCACGCGACTGGTGCTCGATTTGAAAACGGCGCAGTCGTACCAGGTATTTCCGAACGGCCGAACGGTCATTATCAAAGTGATGGGGGGCGTGGCAGATGCTTCCGCTCGAGTCGACGAGGTTGCTTCCGAGCCGGTAAGACGTCCCGGCCTGGTGGTTGCAAATTACACGACCCGTGCAGAACCCGTCAGCATTGTGACTGCCGCGGCGCAATCGCCGCTCGATGTTACCTATCAGAATGGTCTGCTGGGGATCCATGCCAATAAGGCGACGCTGTCGGAAGTTTTGTTCGCCGTGCAACAGCGGACCGGTGCCGAGGTTTCGATTGCGGCCGGCGCTGAGCAGGAGAGGGTCGTGGCGGAGATTGCACCCGCGCCTGCGCCCGAAGTTCTGGCGCGCCTGCTGAATGGATCCAAGTTTAATTTTCTGATTCTGAGCGCGGTGGATGATCCGCAGAAGTTGGATCGCGTTATCCTCAGCACGCGCACCGAAGGTGGGTCCGCGCCGCCGCCGCTGGCCCCCATGCAGAGCAACGACACCGAAGATAACGAGCCTGCGAGCATGAACCTGCAGCCGGGGAATCGTGCTCCCGCGCCCGTGCAGGTTCCGCAACCGCCCGAAGGCAAGACTCCCGCTGACGAAAACACTCCCGATCAATAAGCTGTTTAGTTGAGAACGCCAGAAGCTGAGGGGAATGTGCGTCTTGCCGCGCTCTATGGAGGCGTGACCAACCGAACGGGCACCGGGGAAGAGCCGGTCACGGGCCTGTTAGCAGCGTTGTTGCCACAGCCCGCCACATTGAGGACGGTCACATTGAGGCTTCCGTCCGTATTCACCCAATTGACGAAGACTTGCAGGAATCCAACGATCGTCACGGGAGTAGTACCGGACCCGATGATGGTGCCGTCGTCATAGATCGGTAACGACATGATCGAATTACTGCTGGTGACAGTGCCGCCTCGCAGAGCCACATTGGCGTTCGCACTTCCGGCCGTGATCTGGAAGGGGAACGAGGTCGTGATCATCGAGTCCTGTCCGCTGACTACGCCTAGATTTAGGGGGGACTGGTTGATCAGGCATTCCACCCCGGCTGCGGTATCGCCTGAAACGCCCCCCGGATTCTCCGAGAGGTCGATCGAATTGGCGGGGGCTGCGGTAGAGCTTTGCACGCCGCACTGATAAACGGTGCTTTGGTCGCACCCGGCGACGGCGGGTTGGTAGTCCAGGTTCCCGCCAGATCCGGACCCGCTGCAAGACGGAACGGCGACGGAAGGCGCTGAGACAGCACCAGGAACGTACTCGAGGTTCGGCAGGGGAGGCGCTACACCGCTGGTGAATCCTGGTCCCGCCGCGTTTGCTTGCGGCTGAGGGTTGGGCGGGGTGACCACCAGAGTACACGGCGCTCCAGTCCCACAATCGGCGAAGAGATTGAACGTTTCGCCGATTACCGAAGCCGGGTTTAGAAGCCGGAAACCGAAGTTCTGAATTGCGCCATCCGCCAAGGATACGAACTTAAGGCAGAGCGGGTTACCCAGGGTGTTGCAGGTCGCGTTCCGAGGGTTTTGATTGGGAACCATCCAAGGTTTTACACAGCTAGGCTGCACTGGAGTGACAGTTCCACTGGCTCCGCCGTTGCCGGTCAGGTCGGAGGCAGACGGATTAAGAGCCTCTGCCGTGGCTGACGCGCTCACGTTGTTTCCGGTGTTTCCCCAGATACGGGAGAAAAACGTCGGCAGGCCGGTGCGCGTGATTTGCACCGTGACCAGCGGATTCACGCCGAAGGCCGCACCGACCGCCGCGCAATCGGAAGAAGTCGTGCCGCCGGCCGAGTATGTCACAAGGACCGCTGCTACGGTCCCTCCGACCGCACTTTGCGTCGCAACCGCAGTAGCCGCTTGGGAAGCGGGACTTGTCGACCCGTTGCAAATCGACTGCCACAGATTCTGTGAGTCGGTAGGGTCGCCGGTCAAGCCCGAAATCGAAATCACTCGAGCGGCGGCCAGCGCTGCCGCATCCGCCGCTCGCTGCGCCTCTTCCCGTGCCAGGTAGAGCGTGATGACATCAATGGACAGGGCGGCCATGGCGATGATGGCGATCATGGCAAGCGCGACCAGCACCATCGTCACGCCGCGTTCGCCATGGCGAGAACGGTGGGTCCGTCCAAATCTCCGGATTGCAGGTGTCTTCATGCGGTCGATTCAGTTCTCGTTCATCGCTACCGACGCAGCGCTGATCGTGGTGGGTAATCCTGTGGATCGACCCAAAAGGTTGGCAACGTTGCCGAATCGCCAGGCGTAGGCATACTGGATGCTGACGCAGGTTCCGATGACCGCGATTTGGTTCGGGCCTCCGCTCAATGGCGTCGCTTGACAGTTCACATTCGCGGGCTGGATTGCCGCAGCTGCCGGAAAATAAAATCCCCGATTGATGATGATGGTCAGTCCGCCGGGGGGGCAGTTGGTGGTGGCTATATACATCCAACTCAGCCCTGTCTTGCTGGGCGGAGAGGTGAGAATGCCGCAATCGTTAATTTTGTTGGCCAGTAGATCGTTATACACGACCAGAAAAGCGTCGATGACCGAAACCGGAAGGGGCGACTGCAGATCATTGGCGGGATCAGCCGCCGCGACGCGCGCTGCATCGCGCGCGATGTTGGTAAGTTTCTGCTTGAACGTGAAGGCGTTGCTGAAGTCGAAGATGCCAACCACAAACAACACCAGCAAGGGCAGGGCAACGGCAAACTCGACCAACTGTGCGGCCCGGTCGTCGCGCCATCCAAACCCGGCCACGCCGCCCAGCCAACTCCGGAGATGAAGCGAACGGATCAACGGGTCTCCATGCGCACTCTCGCCGACGCGGCCAGCCAGATCTTTTGCTGGTTCAGGGAAGTGAAAGGCAGCCAGAACTGGAACGGGTAGCGAAAGGAGACAGACATCCCGCATACTTCCGTGGAGCCCGAATTGATCGTCGTCAACAGCACGGGGGCCTGGACGCAAAAGTTCAGGCCCGGCGCGCAGGTCGCCTGCCCAGGTTGGGTGCACGAGGCGTACCTCGGTGCGGTGACGGGAGGTAGTGCCTGCGTCGGGTCCAGCTTTGACGCCAGCAGGGCAGTTGTTGTTGCGTTGGTGGCATTGATTGCATACTGCCCAAGCGTGTCCGTGCCGGCGCAGGTTGCGCAATACGGAAGGGCCCCGGCCCGCGCGCCTTCCTGCGCTGCGCGCGTAATTGCGCCATAAATGCTGAATGCCTGCCCGAACCAGAAGATTCCCAGCAGCATCATGAACATCAGCGGCAGGACGGCGGCGGCTTCCGCAATTTCAGCGCCGCGAGTTTCCGCGGCCAGCCTGCGAAGCGTTTGGCGCATCGAGTCCATCATGCAACCACTCCCCAGACGCGAGCTACGCCGTAGAGCACTACGGTCAGAGCCAGCGCCACCCCGTACGGAACCTTCAGCGAATCCGGGTTGTCCAGCGAAACGCGCGATCCCGGCAAGCGGAAGGTGACCAGCGAGAGCAGGATGTGCCCGATATTGCGAATCGTTTGGCGCACGCGTCCTTTGTAAATCACTAACCCGACCGCCATCAGTCCGGCTACGAAGACCGATCCCAGCAATAGATCCACTAATTGGCTCGGTCCGGTAAACGCTCCCAATGCCCCAGCCAATTTCCAGTCGCCAGCGCCCAGGCTGCGCAGCAACACAAACGGCAGCAGCAACGCCAAGCCGATGGCCGCACCCAGCAGGGAAGCCTTCAGCCCACTCCAGCCATTCAGCACGGTGTTCGCAGTCACTCCGATCAGCAACCCCGGTACGGTCAGCCAGTTCGGGATGCGGCGGCTGCGCAGGTCGGTCCACCCGGCGAGCACCGACAGAAGTACAGCCCCAGCCAGAATCACCGGCTTCAAATGAGCCTCAGGCAGATCCGGCAAGCGAGCCGCAGTCCCGCGTTCATTCCATGATATTGAAAAAGATCCATTTTGTGACGGTTCAGAAACTGCCAGTGCGAAAGGAACAAATTACTCCCGCCGCCTTCGCTACCAACCCGCGCAAAAGCTGCCTCTCGCGCGGATTCTCACATAGCAGGAAAGCGAAGTCAATGAAGCTATTGTGCCTGCTTTGGGCTCGCTCTCCTGCCAGACGCGCCAGGAAAACAAAAGGCCCGGAACGCGTCCGGGCCTTCACGAAACTGTTGCATCATTAGCGGTTGAATGCCGGAGCCGCATTATGCTCGGCGACGATCTTTTTGGCATTGTCGGCCAAAGCCTTCGCCTGCGGCAGCAGTTCCAGGCCCTTGACCACTTCCGGGTCGGACTCGGCACGAACCTTCATGCCCTCATCCTGCCCGAAGGCATCGATGAAAATCTCCGACTTGATGCTCGACCGGATCCAGTCGTTGTTGTCGAGGAGTTCGGCCTGGGTGTAAGGGATGCTCCCCTCGTCCAGAGACTTGCGGAATTCCTGCAGCGTCGCGTCCTCGACTTCAAAGCTCTTTGTGGGATGATGCGTGACCACATAGCGCTTGGCAAAGTTGAAGAACGCGTAGTGCTGCAGCAGAGTGTCCTGGAAGTGATTGCTTTTCACCTGAGGAATGTTGACGTCGGGAGTAATGCCGCCCCCGCCGTAAACCGTGCGCCCGCTGTCGGTGAGCTTCACCTCGCGGTTAGCCGTGTTGGAACTCTCAGCGCTGTCGCGGTTGTAGTAGTAGTCGTAGAGCGAAATGTTGCTGTAGTCGCGTTGGATGAGGCGTCCGCTCGGAGTGTAGTAGTGAGCGGTGGTCAAAGC
>Ga0209890_10001450_pt1 | contig 10782 bp, 9 predicted proteins | sample OrgsoiDNA2013049_FD_185799 | JGI IMG/M metagenome (GOLD analysis project Ga0209890, IMG submission 185799) | Permafrost soil microbial communities from the Arctic, to analyse light accelerated degradation of dissolved organic matter (DOM) -... | ecosystem: Environmental > Terrestrial > Soil >... | reverse complement strand
CTCTCGTTCACAGTCACAGAGTTGATCACGACCGGCTCCACCGGCTTGTCGCCCGTGCCCGTGCGGACGGCGCCGATGGTGTCGACGACGTCGCGGCTGGGCTGGTCTGCAACCTCACCGAAGATCGTGTGCCTGCCCTGCAGGTGCGGGGTCGGACCCGTGGTGATGAAGAACTGTGAGCCGTTGGTGCCCTGACCACCACGGATGCCGGCGTTGGCCATAGCCAGGATGTAGGGCTCGGTGAAGTTCTTGTCTGGGCTGATCTCGTCATTGAACGCGTAGCCCGGGCCGCCCATTCCGCTGCCCTGGGGGCAGCCGCCCTGGATCATGAAACCGGGGATCACGCGGTGGAAGCTCAGGCCGTCGTAGTAGGGCGTCGGGCTCGTCCGACCGGCGTCGTCGGTGTATTCCTTGGTTCCCGCGGCGAGTCCGACGAAGTTCGCAACCGTCGTGGGGGCGTGATCGGGGAACATCGTGATGTTGATGTCGCCGAGGGTCGTGTGCAGGGTGACGTTCATGACGTCATCCTCGCATGCGGGTACGGGTCTGACCGGTCCGGGCAGGTGAGTTCGAGCCGCCCCGGGTCAGGGGCCTGGGTGGTCAGGCCCGTCGGCACAGTGCAGGATGGACGACGTAGGCCGACGTCATCACCTGTGGAGGACCTCATGTTTCATAGCAAGTGCAGGACGCAGCAGCTTCAGGACCACTCGGCTTCACTTGCGGACACCGCCGCAACGGTTGCCGACCAGCTGCGCGAGCGGGTTGTCCCGGCTGTCGGCCAGGCCGCCGAAAGCGCCAAGGAGTGGGGCCAACCTCGCGTCGAAGCCGCCCGGGACTGGGCCAGACCGCGTGTCGAGCATGGTATCGAGGTCGCGGCCCCCAAGCTGGAGTCCGCGGTCAGCGGCCTCGCGCCCAAGGTGGACACCGCACGGGACAAGATCGTCGACGAGCTGCTTCCCCGCGTAGCCGAGGCGATCACCGCCTTGGCGGCCGCGAGCACAGCCGCCAAGGATGAGGCGGTGTCCCGCGGCCAGGGCGCTGCGAGCGTCATCACCGGCGACGCGACCGCTTCGACCAGGCACAAGAAAGGCCGCGTGATGCTGATCCTGGGCGTGCTTGCGGCCACGGCGGCAGCCACTATGGCGTTCCTGAAGAAGTCCGCGCCCAAGGACGACCCTTGGACAACTCCGCTGGCGGACCGGTATGTCCCACCGCCCACCGACCGGCACCCCGCTGCGGCACCGGACGAGGAGGCAACCACTACGGCCGCCGCGGAGCCCCCCCTGCCCGGGGCACTGGACGAGACCGACGCACCCGAACTGCCGGACGCCACAGCAGAGTCTGACCTTGCCGAGAAGGACGGCTCGGGCCAGGGTCCAAGCGTGTAGGTCGCGCCGAAGGTCCGCACCGATGTTCAACGCCTCGGCACGGCCGGTGAGCGAGCCTGGGGCGCTGGCACACTTGGTCACCATCAACGAGGACGGGTCCCCCACGCGGCAACGGAGTGGGTCGGCCTGGACGGCGACGAGCTGGTCTCGGCCATCTGGACGCTCGCTGGAGAAAGTTGGCGAATATTCGACGGGACCCCACGTGGTGCTCTCCTTCGAGGCCGAAGGGGACAACGGTATCGGGATGCGCAACCAGCTGGTGGTCAACGGCCATGCCCGGATCACTGAAGGAGACACTCCTGAGCCCGTGAGCCATCTGGCGCAGACCTATGCCGGGCCAGGGACACCTCGCCACCCAGGCCCGATCCTGGTCAGGGTTCGTCACCCACATCACCCTCGACCGTGTCGGTGGCATGGGTCCCTGGTCTGGATGGAGCTGCGTCCGACGTGACGGGCGGGCCTTGAGCCCGCCTCGCGTACAATTTCGGGGGTGCCCACCGATGACGAGCAGGATCCGGTAATTGGGCCGGCCCAGGCGTCTGGTGAACCCGGCACTGGGCAAACCCAAATACTCGCGGCTGACCTGGAGTCGTGTCTTCGAGTCCTGGCCCAGGCCGACGATCTGCCGGCCGAGCACCCTGACGCCGTGGCGATCAGGCGGGCAACCGCGCGGGTCTTCAAGGGTGTGAAGGAAAAGCGACGAACTGAGCGCCGCGAGAAGGTGCTGGCCAACGACCGCACCGTCATCGCCCTGACGGCTACCGGCGCCCCGGAGCGGATCGACGACGAGACCCACGGTCTGCCACTGGTGTCGAACGCCGCCGGCGCGCTCGCCGGGAAGCTTCTGCAGCCGCGCTCCTGCTACATCTGCAAGGCCCACTACGTCGACGTCGACGCGTTCTACCATCAGCTCTGCCCCCCGTGCGCTGCCCTTAACCGCGGCAAACGCGACGCGCACACCGACCTGGCCGGGCGGCGCGCCCTGCTCACCGGTGGCCGCGCAAAGATCGGAATGTACATTGCGCTAAGGCTGCTGCGTGACGGTGCGCACACCACGATCACGACGCGCTTCCCGGCCGACGCGATCCGTCGATTCACCGCCATGCAGGACAGCGCCAACTGGATACATCGGCTGCGCATCGTCGGGATCGACCTGCGGGATCCAGCCCAGGTCGTCGCTCTGGCGGATTCCGTTGCCTCACAGGGACCGCTGGACATCCTGATAAACAACGCCGCCCAGACCGTGCGACGCTCGCCAGGGTCCTACGCGCCGCTGGTCCAGGCTGAGGCCGAACCGCTGCCCCCAGGTGCGCTGCCCGAGATGATTACCTTCGAGCCTGTCAGCCAAACCCATCCGATCGCTCAGGCGAACACCTCACATGCGCTGAGCGCGCTAGCCCTGCGTGCCGGCTCGGCGATGCCGGCCAGGGTGACGGATGGCACCGCATTCGATGCCGGCGGTCTGGTGCCCGACCACCACGGTGTGAACAGCTGGACGCAGCATGTTCAGGAGGTGGATCCGTTGGAGCTGCTCGAGGTTCAACTCTGCAACTCCACAGCCCCTTTCATCCTGATCAGCCGTCTGCGTCACTCGATGGCGGCCTCTTCAGCTCGGCGCAAGTACGTCGTCAACGTCTCGGCGATGGAGGGCCAGTTCAACCGCAAGTACAAGGGCCCGGGTCATCCGCACACCAACATGGCCAAGGCTGCACTCAACATGCTCACACGGACCAGCGCCCAGGAGATGCTGGAGAGCGACGCCATCCTGATGACCGCGGTCGACACCGGCTGGATTACCGATGAGCGACCGCACCCGACCAAGATGCGACTCGCCGAGGAGGGCTTCCACGCTCCCCTCGATCTGGTCGACGGCGCGGCGCGCGTCTATGACCCGATCGTCCAGGGCGAGTTGGGCATGGACATCTACGGCTGTTTCGTCAAGGACTACGAACGGGCTCCCTGGTAGGACCGGAAGGCGACCTCTCGCAGCGGCTATCACTGTCTTGTTGCGTCCAGAACCATGGATCGGGACGCTGCACGGTGACCACTCGGTGGTTTCATTGCAATTAGCTCGCAACAGCGGGACGACCAGCCTTGCCCGTCAGCCATGGTCAGGACGTTGAATCCCAGGTCCCGGCCGCCGTCAACGCGATGGCGATCGCGACCAAGACTGCCAGCGGGCATGATCTCGAGCTCGTCAACCAGTGGCGTGGACACATTCGCAAATAGCACTACGGACGGCCCGGCCCAACACGAAGTCGCACAGCAGTGCGCCGGTCATCAAGACAGCGCCCCGTGACAGGTACTGCCGTGCAATGTCGTCGACGTCCAGCCCTGCGTGCTCACGGCGCTCACTGTCGTCTTCGCCAGCGTCACCGATGTTCGGCGCGGGGCGCTTCGCCAGAGATCGGACACCAGTCTCCTCGCAGTGGAGGCCCCGTGCCTCGCGTTCCGCACTCTTGCGCAGCAGGGGCAGGTCAGAGGCCCTTCCCGGCCAGCGGAAAGGGCCATGACCTGGGTGCAGACACGGGGAATCGAGCCCCGGACCTCCTGGTTCACGCTCGCGGCCGAGTTGGCCTCTGATGTCGCTGAAACACCTGCGCTCGCCGTTCACGCACGTCGCCTCCTGCGTTGGTACGAGGCGCCTTGAGTTTCACAGTCACGTTCCCGACGGCAACTAAGAGCCTTCTGGTCCTGAGTGCACGAGGACAACAGTGCCCGCCGTTGGCGAATTCTGCGTCTGGCCCCAGACATCGCCGTGCCAAGCCGACTTAGAAGGGCATTCAGTCCTGGGTCTAAGGTGACGCCATGGGCAAGGGGGACGTGGTGGACCAGCCTCTGGTGCATATCAAGGACTTCCGGATGGACTTCGGGAACCAGGTAGTCATCCGCAACCTGTCTTTCGACGTTCACGCCGGGGAAACCTTCGGGTTCCTGGGCAGCAACGGGTCCGGCAAGACGACCACCCTGCGGGCGCTGTTGGGGATCTATCAACCAACCGCCGGAACCCTGCACATCGGCGGGAAGGTTTTCGAACCACGCGACGGTGCGCGGCTCGGCTACCTGCCTGAAGAACGCGGACTCTATAAGAAGGAGTCCGTCCTCGACGTGATGGTCTACTTCGGCAGGCTCAAGGGCCTGAGCCGACAGCAGGCCGTGGACTGGTCGTTGGCCTACCTGGACCGTGTCCTACTGGCTGACAAGGCAACCACTCGCGTGGACAAGCTCTCTAGTGGGCAGCAGCAGAAGATCCAACTCGGCGTGACCATCATGAACGACCCGGAGCTGCTCATTCTCGACGAACCCACGCAAGGCTTCGACCCGGTTAACCGGCGGCTGCTGATGGACATCATCGAGGACCAGAAACGTGCCGGTGCCACCGTAATCATGGTCACCCACCAGATGGAGGAGGTCGAACGCCTATGCGACCGGGTTCTCCTACTCAAGAACGGCACTGCCGAAGCGTACGGAACTGTCGAAGAGGTCCAGGACCGTTACGGCGGCACCATCATCCGCCTCCAGCACTCCGGCCCGCTGCCGACCTCGGACCTGTACGACATCACCCTGGGCGAGGACGACAACGCCGAGCTGGCTCCACGTGCCGGGACGGACGAAGCGGACATCCTGCGCGAACTCATCCAGCGCGGTGTGGCGGTGCGCAGTTTCACCACGGCCAGAACATCCCTGGAGGAGATCTTCATCCGGGTCTACGGCGACCAGAACGAACCGGTAGGGGCCTGAGCCCATGGCACGGCACAACCTGAATACCGTCATCGGCTTCGAATTCTTCCGCACCGTGAAGAAAAGACGCTTCTGGGTCACCACGTTGGCCATCCCCGTCGCCCTCGCCGTCGTCTTCACCCTCCTCATCTTCAGCAACCAGAGCACGAGTACCACCGCCGAGGCCCAAAAGAATGCGCACTTCTCCTTCACCTACACCGACAGCTCCGGACTCGTCACCGACACCCTGGCCTCCACGTACGGCGGAACGAAGACCACCGACGGCGCCCGGGCCATCACCGAAGTTAAGACTGGGGCCGTAGACGCGTACTTTGCCTTCCCCGCGGACCCGGCCAGGCAACCGGTTCGCGTCTACGGCGCGGACAAGGGGATCTTCGAGAACAACAAATACGATGCCGTGGCCACACAGATCCTCATCACCGCGGCCCGGCAGAAGATCGGATCACCCCAACTCACCGCAATAGCCCAGGGCGACGTCACCATCAAGTCTCAGGCCTTCAAAGACGGCAAGGTGTCCGGCGGTCTCAACGCCGTGATACCTCCACTGCTGTTCCTGCTGATCTTCTACGTCAGCATCATCCTTATGGGCAACCAGATGCTCAGCAGCACCCTGGAGGAGAAGGAAAACAGGGTCACCGAAATGATCCTGACCACCATGAATCCCACCACTCTGATCATCGGGAAGGTCATCTCAGTGTTCCTGGTCGGCCTGATGCAGATGCTGATCTTCGCCCTGCCCGTCATCGTCGGATATCTGTTCTTCCGATCGAACCTGAGCCTGCCCGACGTCGACTTGTCCCACCTGACCTTCGAACCTGGGCCCATGGTCGTCGGTGCACTGCTGCTCCTGGGAGGGTTCATCCTGTTCACCGGTACCCTGGTCGCCGTCGGGGCCGTCATGCCTACCGTCAAGGAATCCGGCTCGATCTTCGCGTCCCTGATGGTCCTGATCTTCATCCCCTTCTACGTCGTCAGCGTGATCGTCAGCGATCCCCAAGCGCTGATCGTGCAGCTCTTCACGTACTTCCCGTTCTCAGCGCCCGTTACCGCCATGCTCCGCAATGGTTTCGGATCCCTTACCCCCCTCGAATCGGCCATCGTGATTGCCGAACTCTTCATTCTTGGGTTCATCGCCCTGCGCCTAGCCGTCCACCTTTTCCGCTACGGATCCATCGAATACTCCAAGAAGCTCTCCATCAGAAACACCCTCCGTCACCGCAACCAGGCCTGAAATCCCGCACGGTCACCCGGGTGGTGGGGCTTGAGAGTGGCATCAGGCCTACGAGAGCGACGATCGAGTTCTTCCTCTTCGTGGGACCTCGTCTCAGGCAACGACTGGGAGAACAAGGTGGACGCGAGCTTGGGCCAATGGCGACTTCTTCACCCCGGTCTTGACCCATCGGTACTTTCAGAACGCCCGTGCCCAGAGTGCAGTCTCCTGCTCAGAAAATCGCCGAACGTGATGCTGGAACTGATGGTCATGCTGCGTCGGTTCGAGGCGCGATGGTGACCTGGTAGCCGAGGTCTTGTAGTCGTCGGACGGCTTGGAAGGTGAGTCGTTGGGCGGTGAGCCGGCTCAAGGTGGTGGTGCCCGCGGTCGGTGTACGGGTGTGCGGTGGCCAGCACTCGGTAGGCGGGGAGGAGGATCTCGTAGCCGAGGGCGACGATGGCCTTTGGGTCACCGCGGCGGCGCATGACCTGCCGGTAGCATTCGGACAGGTAGGTGCCTTTGCTGCGTGAGGCCGCGCGGGCGGACCGGACCAGGGCTCTGCGTAACCACTTTGACCCTTGCGGGTCTTGCCCGAGCCGCGTTTGCTTGCAGAGTCGCGTTGCCCCGGGCACATCCCAGCCCACGACGCAAAGTGTCCCGCGGTGGCAAAGACGGACATGTCGGGGCCGATCTCGGCGAGGATGACCTGGGCGGAGCGGTGGTCGACACCGGGGATGGTGGTCAGCAGCTCAACCTGGCCGACGAAAGGGGTCAGCGCGGCCTCGATCCGTTGATCCAAGGCGGCAATCTCCGCCTCTTGGGCTTCGACGTGGTCCAGCATCCGCTTCAACAGGAACCCGTGGTGCTCGCGGAATCGGCCGGTCAGGGCCTTGCGCAGGTCCGGGAACTTGTGTCGCGTCCGTCCCTTGGCCAAATCGGCCAAGGCTGCCCTGTCGCTCTGGCCGGCGATCAGTGCCCGCATCATGGCCCGACCGGACACGCCCATCACAGCGGTGCCGCAGGTCGTCAGTTTGATCCCGCTGTCTTGGAGCACCTTGTGGACTCGGTTGACCTGCGCAGTTTTCTCGTTGATGAGTGCCTTGCGGTACCGGGTCAGGTCACGTAGCTCGCGCACCGGTGGGGGTGGTACGAAGCTAGCGGTCAGCAGCCCGTGAGCGAGTAGCTGAGCTATCCAGACAGCGTCGATCGTGTCCGTCTTGCGCCCGGGCACGTGCTTGATGTGGGCGGCGTTGACCAGCACCACTGTGAAGTCGTCCTCCAGCAGGTAATAGATGGGTTTCCAGTACACCCCCGTTGGACTCCATGGCCACGTCGGTCACGCCGAGACCACGCAGCCCCGGGCTCAGCTGTGGCGGTCGGAACGCTCCCGCCCGACTCACGACGAAGATGATGACGCCGTCGGGGAATGCGAGGCGGTCACCGTTGGTTCAATCAGTTAGTTGAATCATCAACAAGCCACCCGCTAGCAAAGGAACTCCTCATGAGCATCTTCACTCGCAAGACCACCGGCGGCTCGGTCGCCGTCCTCGAACGTGACGACTTTGACGCCGCGACGCAGGCCGTTGCCGACGTATCGGGCGACTATGTCCTCGACCCGTCCCACACCCGTATCGGCTTCTCAGCCCGCCACGCCATGGTGACCAATGTGCGCGGCCAGTTCGACGCCTTCGAGGGCGCCGCCCACATCGATGCCGTGGACCCGGCAGCCTCGACCGTCTCAGTAACCATCAAGGCCGCCAGCGTCACCACGGGCCAGGAGCAGCGCGACGGCCACCTCAAGACCGCCGACTTCTTCGACGTGCAGAACTACCCCGACATCACCTTCGTCTCCACCACGGTCGAGCGCGACGGTTCTGACTGGAGTATCACCGGCGACCTGACCATCAAGACCGTGTCGCACCCGGTGACCGTCCTCTTCGAGGAGATCGGCTCCGCGAAAGACCCCTACGGCAACATCCGCGTTGGCTTCGAAGGTGGCGCGACCATCAACCGCTCCGACTGGGGCCTCAGCTTCAACGCGGCACTGGAGACCGGTGGCGTACTCGTCAGCGAGAAAATCAAGCTTGACTTCGACATCTCGGCGATCGCTGAGACAACCGCGCCTGCCTGAGTAATCGTCGAGAAACGACCGCCACACAGCGACATACTCAACGCTGTCGCAGCGGGGTTCTGCTCGAAAGGAAGCCGACATGGCCAACGCGTCGGTCAGGTCGTAGCAATCATCGGGTGCTGGATATCGCCACGTGGCGATGTCCAGCGCAAGTGGCCCACATCCACGGGGGCCACTTGCGCTCGCCCATCGGACCTTTCAGATCACTGGGTCGTCCACAACAGACATCCGAAATGGGCAGACATGGTGCCCTCCAAAACGGAACGACAAGCGGACGGGCACATTGTTGTGCGCTGCGCTGGCGTCACGAACATGAATAGCCGGCCGACGAAAGCCCACCCTCACAGTGTGGCGGCGAGAAACCTCGCCACCTGACCAATGGTCACCAGTAGCCGATCGGCGTACAGACACCGGGCTGGCTCCCAGGCGTCCGGTCATCCTTGGTTTAGCGGCAGTCAATCTCGTGCAGCGCGGGCAAGACCGGATCCACGCCACTTCCGTTGACCGAGAGGTTGCCATTGTGGGCACCCCAGCGCAGCTCATAGGTGCTGGAGGCGATCGGGCGGTAACCGTCGTCGCCGCGCCATGAACTGTTGCGTCGGCCGAGCCCACTTGGGCCCACGGCGTACACGTCGCCACCGCCGGCGAAGAGGAAGGACCTCTCTCGCAACGAGCCCGAGGTTGCCTGCTCCCAGCCCTTGACGCCGGGGACGTGGGCGAAGACCCTGTCGACCTCACCGAGCGGTGCGCCTACCCGTACGTCGAGTGTCCGGGTGAACAGCTGTTCGCGAAGCTCGTCGGGTCGGCCGACGATGCGCAGCGTCGTGTTGAGGATCGCCACCCGGTCGCAGAGCCGTTCGGCCTCCTCAAGGCGGTGCGTGGTCAGGAAAATGGTCACCCCCCGCTGGCGCAGGCCGGCGAGGAGCTCGTGGACCTCACGGGTTGCTACAGGGTCGAGGCCCGAGGTCGGCTCGTCGAGGAAGAGCACCGCCGGGTCGTTCAAGAGTGCCCGGGCCAGGGCCACCCGCTGGCGCAGACCCTTGGACAAGGACCCGCACAGATCGTCGGCACGGTCGAGGAGGTTGACCGCCCGCAGCGCTCGCTCAATGCGCGCTCGGGTGTCGGAACGCTCGTGCAGCCCGGCGAAGAATTGAAGGTTCTCGGCTACCGTGAGCCGCAGGTACAGGCTCGGGGACTCGGGCATGATCGAGATCCGCGCCCGGATCGCGGGCCCGGTCGCAGCGCCGAGCGGGATGCCCGCCACCGTAGCCGAGCCCGACGCCGGCGCCAGCAGCGTGCCGAGCGTGCGGACCATCCTCGTCTTGCCCGCGCCGTTCGGACCGAGGAACCCGAACACCTCGCCGTCGCCGACGGCGAGTTCAATCGGTCGTCAAAAGCGACGCGGTCCCCGAAGCGTTTGGTCAGCTTATTGACGATGAGCGCAGATCCGCTCTTGGCCCCACCTTGAGCCGGCGTGTCTTCAGCCTCGGTGTGTGAACCCCCCACAGCGGACTCGTAGTGCGCGCCGAACACGACCCCTTCAGGAGTATCTTCGTGAGCAGGCACCGTCTTGGAGCCTCAGATGCTAACGTCGCGGCGAACGAAGCTGACCGTGGCGGCGGTCAGCGCGAGCGCGGCGTAGGCCAGGGCCATGACCACGGCGCGCTGGTAGGAGGTGATCGCGGTGCCGCCGCCCGCGATGGCATCAAAGACCAGGCCTGGGAACCATCGGGCGGCCCCACTCCAGCCGAGCTGGATGATGTGTTCCAGGGGCCCGAGCCAGGCCAGTCCGATGCCGAGCGCGATCGGTGTGGAGCGGCAGAACACGCCTAGCGAGATGCCGACAGTGCCGAAGACGGTTGCTGTCAGGACCGCGTTGGCGTAGTCGCCGCCGAGGTGGTGCAGCCCGTCGGCGGTGAACCAGTCAGTGGTCGAGACGTCTCGGACGTGGGCAAGGGTGATTGCTGCAGCGGCCGAGAGCAGCTCGGCCGCGAACAACAGGGCCGCGACGAAGGCCAGCAGGGCCAACAGCTTCCCGGCCAGCAGCCGGGCGCGGCGGGGTTGGCGGGTCAGCAGCACCCGGATGGTGCCCAGGCCGTACTCGCTGGTGATGTTGGTGGTGAACAGCACGAACACGAGCAGGCCGATGAAGCCGGCGGCGATGGTGAAGCCGCGGGTCAGCCCGCCAGGCTGGCCGAGCTGGCCGAGCGTACTCCCGAGGGCAGCACCGCCAACGGGGGAAGCCGCAGCGGCTGTTGCGCTGGTGGCGGTGGCGAAGGTCAGGACGGTGGCGAGCAGGGCGAACGCGAGCA
>Ga0209890_10001449_pt1 | contig 10784 bp, 17 predicted proteins | sample OrgsoiDNA2013049_FD_185799 | JGI IMG/M metagenome (GOLD analysis project Ga0209890, IMG submission 185799) | Permafrost soil microbial communities from the Arctic, to analyse light accelerated degradation of dissolved organic matter (DOM) -... | ecosystem: Environmental > Terrestrial > Soil >... | reverse complement strand
CTTCACCGCGGGCTGGATGGCGTGGTTGCAGGCGGTCACGATCGCCCCGATCGAGGTGGAGGCGACGCTGTCCTACGTCGACCACATCTCGTGGGTGAAGTCACACGTCAACATCCTGCGGGTGGACGGCACGCTCACGCCCTCGGGCCTGCTGGTCGCCAGCGTGTTCATGCTCGCTTTTACCGTGATCAACCTGGTGGGCGTCAAGGCGATGGCGGAGACCAACGGTGTCACGGTGGTCTGGAAGACAGCCGTCCCGCTGCTGACCGTTGTGGTGTTGGTGCTCCTGGCCTTTCACCCGTCCAACTTCACCGCCGGCGGGTTCATGCCTTACGGCATGCACGGGGTGTTCGCGGCGTTACCGGCCGGGGTGGTGTTCGCGCTCCAGGGCTTCGAGCAGGCCATTCAGATGGCTGGTGAGGCCAGGCATCCCCAGCGCGACGTGTCCCGCGCCGTGATCGCGTCCATGGCGGTCGGCGCCATCGTCTACCTGCTGCTCGAGGTCGCTTTCATCGGCGCGCTCGACCCAGGCAACCTGGCGCACGGCTGGGCCAACCCTGTGGGCAAGGGTGACTTCGGCCCCTACGCGACGCTGGCGTTGGCGGCGGGCGCCGGCTGGCTGGCGGTCATGCTCTACATCGACGCGGTCATCTCCCCCGCCGGCACGGGGCTGGTCTACGTGGCCACCTCATCCCGGCTCTCCTACGCACTCGGGCGGGAGAACGAGCTGCCGCCCTCGCTGGCCAGGGTGAACGTTCGGGGTGTGCCGGTGCACTCGATCCTGCTGGCGTTTGTTGTGGGTCTGATCGCATTCCTGCCGTTCCCAAGCTGGCAGTCGCTGGTGGGGCTGGTGACCTCGGCGACGGCCATCATGTACGCGTTCGCCCCGGTGTCGCTGTACGCGCTGAGGCAGCGTGACCCCGACCGCCCGCGGCCCTACCAGCTGCCGGCGTACCGCATCCTGTCCCCCGCCGCGTTCGTCTCGGCGAACCTCATCATCTACTGGTCGAGCTTCGAGGCGATCTGGAAACTGTGCCTCGCGCTCGCGCTGGGTCTGGCTATCTTCGGGGTCACCCGCATGCGGTTGCCCGCCGCCGAGCGTGGTCCGCTCGACGTGCGCTCAGCCATCTGGATCGTGCCGTGGCTGCTCGGACTCGTCGTCATCGGCTACTTCGGCCGGTACGGCGGCACCAACGCGATACCCAACTGGTGGGACTTGGTGCTTGTGGCCATGTTCTCGATCGTGATCTACGAGGTCGCCGAGAAGCTGGCCCTCAACGGGGACCAGGTGCGTGAGCTCATCACGGCCGAGACTGCGGACCTGTCTTCCGACGACCAGGCTCCGCTGAGTGCCGCAGGCCAATGACCATGGGCGATCCATTGCTGGGCGAGCTCGGGGCTAAGGGCTTGCCGGCCACCGGTAAGCCAGGGGCTTACGGTCATCCATGGCCAAGACGGAGTCCGTGTCACAAGAGGATCCTCATCGGCGTGGGTTGACTGGTCTTCCCGGCCGGTCGTTGAATTGCTTCGGCGTTGTCCCGAAGATTCACGCCGGGTTGCCGGACATCTGTAGTAGGCGGTCGATCAATGGTTGCTGACCTCTTACCAGCTTGACCCGAGCCACCTCCACTGTGAACCAACTGGCCTTGTCGATCTCTGGAAACGACCGCAGTTGACCTGATCCTCGGGGCCACTCGAGTTCGAAGGTGTTACTGACTGCACCAGCCGCGTCGAAGTCCGCCTCAGCTGCCCATGCTGTCACCAGCTTCCCGCCGGGCTGGCTGACGCTGCCCAAGTCGCGGTACGCGACCAAGGGTGGCGCTGAGCCCAGCTCCTCCTCGAACTCCCGCTTCGCCGCAACGAACGGATCCTGCCCGGACTCGTACTCACCCTTCGGTATCGACCATGCACCATCGTCTTTCCGCGCCCAGAACGGGCCGCCCATATGCGCAAGCAGCACCTCAAGGACTATCTCGTCGTCCTGGTTGCCGCGACGGTAGAGCAGCAGACCGGCGCTCAGCTTCCGAGCCATGAGACCAGCATGCCGGTCGACATGGTCACGCGGGCCTCGGATGGGCTCCCAGTCCGGTGTCCGGTGACCGGTCACTGGCCGGGCAGCTGGGGGAGTGTCGGCCGACCAGCGGTAATCCGTTCTCATCGCTAGTCAGACACAGGGCGCCCACGCGGTCGAGCAGCTCGCCTGCGGCAGCTCCACGGTAGGCGGCCCGCTACACCTGTCGGTGCGCGACCTCCTCCAGGACCGTGCGAAGCCGCAGGGGGAAGTCCTCGGGCGCCTGCGCAGGCAGCCGGTCAACGCGGAACCACGCGACGGCCTCGCTCTCCGCGCTGACAACGGGCACGGCATCCACGTCGGCGAACGCCACGAAGCCCACGTCCCAGTGCACCCGGCACGTCCCGAAGCTGCTGCTCAGAAAGTGGCGGTGGAGGTCGACGGGCATGGTGCCGAACGGGCGGATATCGGTTATGCCGCCCTCCTCGCGGGCCTCCCGATATGCCGCCGCTGCGACCGACTTGTCCCCGGATTCCACGTGCCCACCAAGCTGTACCCAGAACTGACCCTTCCGGTGGAAGCACAACAGCACCTGGGACAGGTCGGGGGTCAGGACGAAGCAGCTGCCGGTCAGGTGCTCGGGGCTGCCGTCGCGGTCGACCGCCGCAGCCCGCACGTCGCGCACGAAGACCTTGTACTCGCCTCTGAGGCGTACCTGGGCGGGCGCCACCGGCGACCACTCCTCGAGCCTGTCGAGGATCTCGCGCGCGGACGCCGGCACCTCGGAGGTCTGGATCACGAAGTCAGCGTAGTGACCCGGGGTTGGAGGTCCTGGGCCATCCAGCTGAGATCGTCATCCCACACCTCGGACTCCATCGCAGCGAGTAAGTGCGCCGAGCCATGGGCCGCTGCGTTCAGCGACCTCAAGAGCACTTGGAGAGCACCATGGAAAGGGTACGGTCAGCGCTGGATCGAGGTGGCGCCGGCAGCGGCGACCACGACGATCGCACTGGTGGCCTCGCACGAGGGCCTGCCGGCGGGTGTAGAGACCGGCATCCGGCTCACGACCCTGCAGTCCGATTCCGATCACCTTGAGTTACGAGCCCGAGGCGTCGACGTCGGCGACGTCTTGCGCTGGGAGGGTGTGTCACCCATGTTCGCCTTCCGCGACCAAGACGGCAACGGCCTCGAGATAGTCGAAGAAGGTAGAGGCTGACCGGCCCAGCGAACCCGCGGAAGCCGATGAGTCGCCGACAAGGAAGGCCGCCGTGTTGAATACGCGATTCACCGCTTTCAAGAAATGGGCATTGACCGGCGGTTGCCGCGATAGGCGGGCTGAACCCGTGCGTAATCCGTTTCCATCGCACATACGGTCAGGCCTTGCCCGTGCACGTGGATGATAGACGCGTGCGCCACTTACCGTTCCGCGGCTCCCGCGCCCGGGGGCTGGCCATCGGGTGCGCCGTTGCCGTGCTGGGCCTGGCCGGCTGCACAGCAGTGGACGGGAGCACGTCGACCTTCGCCGGAACCGGTAGCGCAGGGCCGGTGCTGTCATGGTCGGTCGTGCCACTGCCCACTGGAGTTGAGCCCTTGACCTTGACGGCGATGGGTGACCGACTGCTGGTCGGAGGCGTAGTCGCCGGCGTACCGCCTGCACCGCGGATGCTCGTGCTCGACTCCGCCGGGACCGCCACCGAGGTGCCCCTGACGCCGCACAGCGGGTATGCCTTCGAAGCCCGGTGGCAGTCCGTGGCCTCGGACGGCAGCCGCGTGATCGCCATCGGGGACGCCAACGGCGGTGCCCACTCCAACAGCCGGTGGACGACGTGGAGCGGCACCACAGCGGGAATCGAGGAGCTGCCGCAAAGCTTCTACGCGTTCGGGGGGTGGGGCGCCGGCGAGCTTGTCGACGCCGTCATCACCCCGGCCGGGGAGGCTCTCGTTGGCACGTGGGGCAGCGCGAAGGCGGGTATGGACGGTGCCGTGTGGCTGGAGTCCGGCCCGGTCTGGACCCGGCAGGACCCCGCGGGGACCGCGCTTCAGAGCACGCCGGAAATGCTCGTCGGACCCCGGTCCGCGACGCCCGATGGAGCGGGCATCCTCATCGCGGGATCGGTGGTGAACCTCGCGTCGGGTTCGGTGGCTCAGCGGGCAGCAGTGTGGCGCTCGACAGCGCTGAACTCGCGGTGGCGTCGAATCGAACTGCCACAGCCGGGCAAGTCCAGCGAGGCGGTGTCCGCTCGCTGCACCGGCGACCGCTGCATGATCGCCGGGTGGATCGACGGATCCCTCGCGATGTGGGACCTCACCGGGGACATCGCAACCCGGCTCGCGGGGGTACCGACGGTAGCGATCGGGGACAGCGACCCCCTGCCAGAGCCGTTGATCGTCGGCGAGCACCTCGTCCAGGTCAGCGTGACGCACGGACACGCGGTCATCCTGACCCGGGACGGGTCTAAGTGGTCTGTGTCCGGCGGGCCCGACGGCGTGCCCACGACTGCGGCACATGTGGGCGACCACCTCTACCTCACCGTCACGCACGGATCCCGCTACCGCGCCACCCTCTGGCAGGCCGACGCCCAGGCCTGGCACTGAACAGACGCAGTGCCCTGCAGGCGCAGCCGCGTTCAGCGACGGGCTTACGCTTCTGCTCCTGATGTCCTGGACCACGCGAAAATGGACATCGCCTGCCAGACCCGCCCCAAGACCTCTGCGCGTGCATGCACGCGCACCCGTGGTCAGGGGCGGATACGGGACGAAGAGTCGTCGGCGCAGTCACATGATCCTGAAGCGGCCTCGCGCGATGACGTCCTTACCTGGCGGCGACCCAGCGACGCGGCACCGGTCGAGTGACCAAGCCCTCACGATGAGGCGTCGCCTGGTGGCTGAGCTCACGGCCTCCACGGTGAGGGTCTGACCGTCGAACGAGAGCTGGGCACCGTGGGCCTCAGCGTTGAGCGCCGGGGGGGCACCACGGAGGCCGGAGAGGTCTGGTTCGGCGGCGGCGGCTGGCTCGGGGCTCGAGAGGTGAGTTTGCTCGGTCCACGCGTAACCGTCCCACCAGCGAAGTACCCCGGTCGTGTTGGGGTTCCGGGTACCACGCTGGATATGGGTTTCACCAACCGAGGTCGGCTACATGAACCTCTCGTCGCTGAAGGATCGTCCACCGCCGGTCGGCGCCGTCTGGACCTTCGGCTCCTTCTACATCCTGCCAGGAGACCAGGGCCAGCAACGCCACGACAACGCGTTCACCAAGGCGGCCGCGTCATTGTGCAGCACGCGCTCGCTGGCGCGTTCGCCGCGCGGGATCGGGTGACCTGCAGATCCGCGTTTCCGCGACATCCTGTCGATCGTATCCGGAGTTCTTGCTCGGACATGTTGACCCACGCCTCATCGAAACGATACCGTTTTGTTGTGTCATGACACCTGTGTCGTACCGATTTGGAGATTGGCAGTTGACGATGGCACTCATCGACGGTGTCGGCGCCAGCCCGGCCTACTCGATAGCGAAGAATGCCTACTTGTTCACCGTCCTCGCCATGGAACAACTCACCGGCCACCAGCCTGAGCGGTCGCTCGGATGAGAATGCCGATGACCAGCCTCGCGGTACGGAATTTCCTGTTCACTCTGGCGGTGCCTGGCCTTGGTGCGGTGGCACTGCCCTGGTGGATCCTCACCCGCAGTGGTGGAGCGCCCGTTCCGACGGGGTGGTACAGCCTCGGCGTGATCGCGGCCGGTGCCGCCCTTTATCTCACCTGCGTGTGGATCTTCGCTGTGGTCGGCAGAGGAACGCCGGGCCCGTGGGATGCGCCCCGACACTTAGTCGCGGTCGGCCCCTACCGATGGGTGCGCAACCCGATCTACCTGGCGGCGCTGCTGGTCGTGCTCGGCGAAGCCTGGTTGTTCGACTCGCGATCGCTGCTGCTCTACGCGGGCGAGATGGCGATCTTCTTCCACCTGTTCGTGATTGGGTACGAGGAGCCGACCCTGCGTCGGGCGTTCGGCCAGACATACGTCGAGTACACGCGCAGGGTGCGGCGTTGGTTTCCCGTGCCGGTGCGGCACAACTGAGCCCGTAGTCCCCGCGCCATTGGTCTTGGCCGTTGATTCTGGCCGTGGTGGTCGCGGTGATCCGGCCGGGGCCGCGGGTCAGGGCTGTGACCTGTGGGTTTGTGGTGGCCAGGGGTGAGGTCGAACCGCCGACCTTCCGACTTTCAGGCCGGAATTGGCCTGTCCGGAGAGGTCGTCCAGGGCCGAATCCGTGCTCAGGAGAGGGGAATTCGTCCCTTGCCGTCCGGTGACTTCGGAGCTCGTGTTAGCAAATCCGTGGGTAAACCGGAGCCCGGGCGGCGCTTTGTCCCAGCCCCGCAGATGCCCAGCCGCCGGATATCCCCACTGCAGGTGCGGTCTGTGGCACTACAGCTGCAGGTGTAAACGGAGGGCCTCGTCCACCTCCGTCATGACTTGCGCGGGCACCCGACCCAGAACAGGTCCGATGCGTTCGAAGGTCACCGAACGAACCTGCTCGGCTTGAGCCTTTGAGTCGACACGTGGGCCGATTGCGCTGGCCCGCTCGTTGCTCACGATGATCGGGGGTGGGCGCCTGTTGGCTGCACTGCCTCGCGCCGGCTCGAGGTCGATCAGACGTACCTCACCGCGCTGCATCGGCGAGCCCGTGGGCAGCTGTGGCTTCTCACAGCGCCTAGGCGCCCGATGACTCCCATTCGCCCCAGGCCGATGCGTAATCCTGCTCGAGATCAGCGTGACGAAGCAGTTGGATCGCGTGCTGCAGGGCCGCGGAACGAGACGGTAGACCGGAGGTGTGGGCCTACTCGTCCAGAATGGCTACGTCCTCCTCCGGCAGGCTCACGCTAAGTTTCATACTGCGAAGCTACCCGGGTATCACTATCGGACAGCAAGGAATTGCACCTCCCGAAGGTTCAGCGAGCCGAGTGAGAGACGGTCCTGTAGCTCGGATGCGGCACCGGCCGTGACGCCGAACATCTGCTCAGCCCGCGCTGACATGGCAGGCAACCCTGACGCCGGCGTCAGTTGAGGATGCGCCATCGAGACAGGGGGTGGGTCGACAAGATACGACCGATCTGCCTGAGTCGAGTGCGTTCAGCGATGCTTCATGAGTTGACACAACTATTCGCATAAGCGAAGATATGTGTGTGGAGATGACAGTGGCCCAGGTGGCGCGGCAGCACGCTCGCACCGACCGTTTCGTGCAGCAAGCGCTCCGATCGGGTGCGCTCCCCGGTCATCGAGTCCTCGGCCGGGCCACCAGCGTGGACGACGTCGCGGTGCAGGCGTGGTCACGAGCTCTGGGGCGGGGGCGACGGTGGACTGACCAGGTGCGTGAGGCTGCCCTCGACCTGTTGTCCACGGGGCGCACGGATCGGCTCTCGGCCTCGGAGCGGTCTCGGCTCCGCTCACGGCTCAGGGGAATGTCGGCCACCGATATGGCTCACGCTGCTGGTGGCCTGGGGGCGTGGGCTCGATATCGCGGCAAGTCTCCGATCGGCCTGGTCAGGATCGGTCCTTCGGCAGCGGACCCTGGTGAGCTTGGCATCGTCCCGGGCGAGGGATGGCTCACCTTCCTGCAAACCGATGATCTCGACCGGTTCGAGATAGACCAAGACGTGATCCTTGACGCGGACGGCAATGTCGGTGTCATCGAGCGCTCGACGGTTGACGATCGCGTAGCCCGGATTCTGTTGGACACCTACCTGTTGGGTGACGCTCGCCAATCGGCGGCTGCGGCCGCAGAACTGGAGCGGAGAGCCGCGTGAGCCAAGACGTCTACGAGCGCGTCGAGGAGATAGCCAACAATCTCTTGTCCGATCGGTGGATGCTCGTCGGTGGGCTCATGGTGCACGCGCATGCGCAGCTGGCCGGCATCCAGCACGCGCGGCCCACCGACGACGCTGATCTGGTCGTTGATGTGCGGGCCGGTAGCTATGCGGAGGCTGCCGCCGTTCTACAGCGGCTGGGTTACGTTCAGTACGAGTCCTTAGACCGCCACGCCCCCTTCCACCGATTCACCCGCGGACGCGAAGACGTCGACCTGATGGGTCCGGAGGACAAGCCGGTCCGCTTCCTGGGCCGTGACGTCCTCGCGGTGCCTGGCTCTCGCTCGGCGCTCAACCGGACCTTCGCCTACAAGACCACCGGTGGCGTGGCGATCCGCATCCCTGACGTGGAGTCTGCCCTGTCACTGAAGGGCGCAGCCTTCCGCAGCCCCGGCCCCAACAGAGTCCGCCACCTCCAAGATGCGGTGACCCTCTTCGCCTGCCTGGACACTGCACAAACAAACATCTCCAAGTCGATGAAGAAGAACATCAACAACCTGATCTCCGCGATGGACAATGCTGAAGCATGGAGCTTTGCTGACCCTACGAACCGACGACGGGCGATTCGAGCGATCCGCGCCGTTCAACACCTTTGGGAGCCTCCCGGCTTCGTCCTCCCTCGACGACCCGGCAGGGGTCCAATGACCGGCGAGCGAGAGCACTGACATGCCACCGAGTGGTAAACACCCACTGCTTGATGAGCGAGCATCCGCTCTTCAGGATTATTTGGTGATTCCGGTCAAGGACGTGCGTGCGGTGGCGCGTGGCCACCCAAGTTGATTAGACGCCGAGGCAGCGCAAATCGGCGTCGACATGACGAGCCCCGACTTACGCTTCTCCGCCCGCTCGAGGGCGAAGTGGAGGCGACCGATCGACTGCCGCACCAATCCCGCCCAGCCATCCTTGCGTGACGCAAACGCGCGGTGTATGCGGCTAAATGAGTGTGTTCGATCCCCGCCCGTAGCTGGCAAGTCGGACATTTCTGTTCCGACATGCTAAGCGAGCCTAGGGGTTTACCGTGCAGCCCTCAGCATGAATGTGACCGGCGGGCATGTTCCTGCTTGCGCCGTGCCAGTGACCTCGAACCCGTGTCGCTCGTAGAAGGATAGGTTGCGTGGATTGGGGGTTTCGAGGTAGGCGGGCAGGTAACTCGCGTCGACGATCTCGAGGCAGGGGGCCATCAACATGGCACCGAGGCCCTTTCCCTGTAGGCCGGTTTCGACGCCAAACCATGGGAGGTACCAGTGCGGGTACTGCGGATGGGCCGAATCCATTTGGTTGAGGACGGCGAACATGTCGTCGTGCTTTTCTGTTGAGACGCTTTTCGTGAGCACGGTGGTGATTGTTTCGCCATCTGGTTCTGTGCCGGGGGGTAGCCACAGGGCGACGGCGGCGCACTCGCCGAGGCTCCACACAGTCTGTTTGTCGAACGCTTTGCCGCCCAAAGCTGCCAGAAATTCAGGGAAATGAGTGAGGTATTTCTGAGTTTCCGGATAGAGCCAGCGCTCCACCGGGTCGTTGGTGAATGCTGATACGAGGGTGGCAAGCGCTCTCGCATGTTCGTTCTCGGGCACGGGAGAGAAGGACAGACCGCTCACCTTGCTCATCCTAGTCTGGGGGGCACGACGATGATTCACGTCGGATTGGACGCCTGGCGGATGAAGTTCGTCAGGCTTCCGGAGTTGCTTGCGGAAGCGGAGCGGTGCGAGCCGGTTGGGTCGGCACCGCCGAGGAAGGACTAACAGACCATGGCGAAGAAGTTGACGGCATCTATCGGGCCTCTTTGGCAGGCTCGGTTCCGGTAGCGGCCAGCGGGTCAGCACTTACCGGACCAGACCCCAGAGGTCCTTCGGCAGACTGTGCGCCCGCTGGTCGTGAGGAGGCGAAATCGCTGCTGGGATGACGTGCCCCGTTTAGTTGCGGTGAGCACTTGACCATTAGATCGCCGGCTGCCTCCTCCACGCTCTTGACCGTGTCCGAATCTGATCTGGAGGCGCGATGTTGTTCGTGGGAGATGACTGGGCCGAGGACCATCACGACGTCGAGATCGTCGACGACAGCGGCCAGGGGCTGGCACGGCGCCGGCTGCCCGAAGGCCTGGACGGGGTTACCCCCTTGCACGCCCTGATCGGCGAGCATGCGCCGATCGAGTGGGCCGATCTGGAACCCGGCCGGGCCGCGGCCATGGTCAAGGTCGGGATCGAAACCGATCGGGACCGTGGGTCGCGGCGTTGGCCGCGACCGGATACGAGGTGTTCGCGATCAACCCGATGTCGGTGGCCCGGTATCGAGAGCGTCACTCCACCTCGGGGGCGAAGTCTGATGCCGCCGATGCGCACCTGCTGGCCGAGATCGTCCGGGTGGACCGTGCCCAGCATCGGCCGCTGGCCGGCGACACCGCAGAAGGTGAGGCGATCAAGTTGACCGCCAGGGCCCATCAGAGTCTGGTGTGGGACCGTACCCGGCATGTGCTGCGCCTTCGCTCGACGCTGCGCGACTTCTTTCCCGCTGCGTTAAAGGCTTTCAGCGACCTGGACGCCCCCGACACGCTCGAGCTGCTCGCCAGGGCAACCGGCCCCGATCAGGCGGCCCGGCTGACCAAGTCGTGAATCATCGCCGCGCTCCGTCGGGCCCACCGTCGCCACGTCGAGACCAAGGCCACCGAGCTGGCCGCGATCCTGGGCGAAGACCAACTTCGACAACCACCCGCTATCCAGTCCGCCTATGCGGCCGTGGTGACTAGCCAGGTCGCCATCATCGCCGCGCTGAACACCCAAATCGACCAGCTGGGCACGGTGGTGGCCGCACATTTTGGCCAGCACCCTGACGCTGAGATCTACACCAGCCAACCAGGCCTGGGTACGATCCTCGCCGCCCGGGTCCTGGGAGAGTTCGGCGACGACCCCCACCGCTACCG
>Ga0209890_10001447_pt1 | contig 10788 bp, 9 predicted proteins | sample OrgsoiDNA2013049_FD_185799 | JGI IMG/M metagenome (GOLD analysis project Ga0209890, IMG submission 185799) | Permafrost soil microbial communities from the Arctic, to analyse light accelerated degradation of dissolved organic matter (DOM) -... | ecosystem: Environmental > Terrestrial > Soil >... | reverse complement strand
TAGGCTACCTAGGCGAGTGTGGCACTACATGTGATCTGCCTCTTGTTCGGCAAGAGTTCGACAAAGGGGATAGTCAGACTGCCAACGCTGCTGCTGACGCCTTTCTTCGCATTTCGCTTCGCGATAGCCACAGCAAAGCGCTAAATGCGTTGTTGGAGCTGCAGCCCGGATCCATTGGTCAAGGCGTACTTGCGGCCATAGTCAAAGAACACCCTGGCACCCCAATTGAACAATTCCTCCCCGGCCTGGAACACCGCAATGCCGACGTTCGTCTAGCCACCCTACGCTTACTTCGTAAACACAGCCTTGTAACGGCGGAACGTGCGAGGAAGCTGCTGGACGATGGCGTCTCTATGGTGCGTTATGAGGCGCTCAAGACGCTGATCATCAGTGGCGCCAGGGTTACCATAGATGAGGCCAGAGCCATTCTTGTAAGACCGGTCCCCAATCTGTACGCGAGCATGGTCGGGGGCATCGGAAACGGTGAGGAGCTATTGGAAGAATTCTCAAGAGACTGCCTGCGCGCGATGAACAATGCTGAACTCGAAGCGCGTTCAACGACTGCTAACTTCTATGAAAGGGATGCCTTTCACGTTCTGGCAGAACGGGATTTCAAGCGTTGCGCCGCCGAACTCAGACAATCAGTCGATGATCAGTACAAATGCTATCTAGAAAAGAGCATCGCGGAGATGCGCGAGAAGCTTGGGAGTTCGTCTGAGGCCCTAGGGATCACACAGAGCATGACTAGCTATTGCGCGGGCAGGCTTACGCGAAGAGGCCTTGATATTGTTTGTCGCCACAGAGATCCAAGGGATCTCGATCGGGTTCGCGGGATCCTTCGAAGTGGCGCCGCCGGCTATTCGTGCGAGGGCTTCGACTATCTCCGCCGCTTTGGGGAGTGGCAGGACATTTCGCTCGTCACGGAGATTCTAAGTCGACCAAGGAGCGGTTCCACGGGAGCGTTCTTCGGCCTCGTGGACGGAACCTCGTACCGGGCTGGTGCGCGTGCCGTGTATGCGTTGGGACGAAGCCGGCTGTCCGAGCTACTAGCTCTATCGGTGCCGAGTGAGCTGCTTGTCCGTGTCCTTACCGAAATCCCTGCGGCTGCATTTCGTCGTCTAGAAGACCCTTCAATAATGCGGCTGCTGCGATCAGAGCACGAAGACACTCGTAAGATCGCCGCAGTGAAGTGCGTCGAGGCGCTGGCAAAGGGACGGGTGTCCAGACTACTTGCCGACTATCTCAAAGGGGATGGGCCGTACTACTACAACGTAGTGCACTGGTTGGACCTTGGTGTCTCCGCTCCGAGAGCCCAGGCCTTGATCGGTGCTCAGTCCTTACTGCGAGAGATGGACTCATAGCTTCCTCTCTCTTCTTCTCTACCGAGGTTGATTCTCTTGAGCAACTTTTTCGGTCCGTTTGGCGACAGATCGGTATGAATGCTCCCATGCCAAATCATACTGGGCCGAACCTACAAGATCAGCCGCCGCTGCACTCAGCGATGGTTCTTTCCCTGACCTGATTCGGTACCCAACAACGCCTTCGTCTATTGCCTGGCTCCTCAACGGTGCCTACAGGGCAGACCACGACAGCAACGGCGGCATGTTCCGGTCCGGATCCCTTTCCGCCTGGTACTTTCCCAAGCAACTTCCCCCCTCGGATCCGAGAATCACCCGCACACCCCTCCCACCGCAGCCCCTTCCCGCGACGGCAGCCTCTCATCCCCCGCCAGCCCCCCTTGCATCGCGCTCGAATCGGCGCTCTTATCCGTTCTGGTTCGCCGGTGTTGTTGGGCCTGCGGACAAGGGAAAACACGGCTTAGCATGAAGGAAGACAATGGTAGCAATTCAACATGGCACAGTGACGGTTTCGATTGCTGACGAGTTCACGCCGCCGGCTCAAGCGGGCAACTTGGGACCGGAGGAGGTTCGGCGCATCGCCAAGGCGCAGCGCGGGATCGGACTGGCATGCGATGGCGCGGCCGATGCTCTGGAAAAATCGGGCACGAAGTTCCGCCGCGCCGGCGGGCGTGACGCCGGCTTCGCTGCGTGCGCTGGGCAAGCGCGCCGAGGGGATCGGTCAGGTGATCCTCGATCTCGAGGTCATCACGAACAGGAAGAACGGTCTGGGCTAGACCTGGGCTAGACCGACTGACTGATAGCTTCGGTCGTCCGCATCAGGTCGTCGATCAGACCTGCGAGAGAGCGCCAACCGAGTTGGCAAGCGGAGGCCATTCCTTCCAATTATCTCCCATCTTTCCCGGGTATCCGGGCCTTGGCGCCCGGTCCGGTTCTTGCTCTGATGCAGCCGCAAGACCGAGATGAATCCCGGGACCGCCAGCAAAGAGGTCGTAGGCCCATGAAGAACACGCCTTATGCCGTCGCATGGCTCGGGCTCGCGTTTCTGATGATGAGCGTGGGCTGCGGGCGAAGCGATATTGTCGGTCGGCTTTGCGGTCTGACGGTGGACGCCGGGCCTTCCCAGGCAGTGATCAACCCGGAATCCGGCGCGTGCGGCACGGGCCTTTGCCTCAAGCCGGTGCTCAATCCCGGGGCAAGTGTTGTCGACCCGCTTACCGGCGCGACCTGCACCGACGAGTGCAGCAGCGATTCCGACTGCGGCGGTGAGCTCCGGAACCCGAGCGATGTCGAGGACACGCGCTGCAAGGGCGGCTTTGTCTGCGGGGTGCCCTTCGTGGTTGGCCCGCTCTGCTGCAAGCACTATTGCCTCTGCAAGGATTTCCTGGGTCCGAGCGGCGCCCAGATGCCGGTCGCGTGTCAGGGGCCGGATGCGCTCGCGAGCTGCCAGAGTGCGGCTGGGAGCGCGGCGGCCACGGGGATTGGCCAGGAAACCGATCTGTACATAAATGTGCCGCCCGTCAGCCAGCTCGACATGGTCTTCATGATCGACGACTCGCCTTCCATGGCGCCCAAGGTGAACAAGCTCGCGCAGCAGTTCACCAAGCTGCTCGCGGCGCTCAGAGATCCCTCAGACGGGCGCTATCCCGACCTCCGGGTCGCCATCATCGACAGCGACCTCGGCACGGGCGGGGCGTACCCGAGCGGCTCGTGCGGCCCGACCGCGATCGCCGGTGCGGCCAACGGCTTCGGGGATCTCGGCAACTTTCAAATGCGCGGCGCCGCCGGTTGCGGCGCTAACCCCGATGCGCTCTGGCTCGACTATTACCCCCGTGGCAAGCCGCCGAGCTACAGCCCGACGATGGACATCAGCCAGGTTTTCGGGTGCCTGGCCGGAAATCTCGGCGCCCTCGGTTGTGGGCAGGAGCATCAGTTACAGTCCCTTGAATTCGCCCTCGTCGCACAGAGCCTCCACCAGAACCAGAGCGGCGGATTGCAGAACACGTTCCTGCGCCCGCAGGCCTACCTGGGCCTGGTCATCCTCAGCGACGAGGACGACTGTTCCGCGGCAAGCCTGGCGACAAATGGCGGGATGTTCGGTGACAAGCCAGAGCTGCGCGGCGAATCGACCAGCCTCCGGTGCGCCACGCGCGCCCACCAGTGCAATGGCGTGAACCTGGCCGACGCACCTCCCGGCTACCCCACCAGCGCCAAGTTCGAAGCCGCCTTTGCCGACTGCGCGGCGCGAACCGACGCTTGCGCCAATCCCACCGACGGCAACGCGGCGACCGACACCAGCGGCCCGACCACGTGCAGCCCGCTCAAGGACATCCACCACCTGGCTCAGGAGATCAAGGCGCTCAAGGCCGATCCGGAGAACCAGATCATGGTGGCCGGCATCTTCGGATGGCCGCGCACCGCTGCCGAAATGGCGAATGCCAAGTACAAGATCGACCTCGTGCCAGGCCCGCGCCCCGAGGACATCGACAACCAGCAAGGGCCGGTTTGGGACTTGTGGCCGGTCTGCTACGATCCCGACCACCTGCCGGCCGACCCGGCCACGTTCGATGCCGATGCGTGGGGCTGGGGCGCTCGAGGCGGGCTACGCCTCTCGGCCTTCATCGACGAATTCGGCGACAACGGCCTCAAATTCAGCATCTGCGAGCGGGACTTCACCCCAGCCATGTGGCCGTTTGGCGACACGTCACTCGTCAAGAACCTTCGCAACCTCTGCATGGACGCGAAGCTAGTGGACGTCGATCCGGCGACCCCCGGGCTGCAACCCGACTGTCGCGTGGTCTATCGCGTGCCAGAGGCCGATTCCACGACGGGCAAGGTCACGTACACCGAATCATCACAGTCGCTGCCGATCTGTCCGCCCGGTGCCACATCGGACACCATCACCGCCGACTGCTGGCAGCTGGCCATAGACAACGCCAGATGCCCGATCAACGGACAGCTCATCAACGTCCTCCGAACGGCTGCGGAAATAGCCGACGGCCCGCTCACGGAAGGAACGCAGATCGGAATGCAGTGCTGGACTTGTCCTGACTTCACTTCACGGCCAGGCTGCGACTACTGAGTCGCGCGACTTCGCCATCGGGTCTCCTTGTTCCAATCATCGCGGGTGCCCATGCCCATCTTGGTCGGACGCTGCCGGCCCACGGCCTCGAACGCCCAGAACGAGGAGAACGCCGCCAAGCGCGTCCAACTGAGCGCAATGAAGGCTGTCCGGCCACGAGCAAGTCGACCAAGCCTGCAGGCAACCGCTGCAAGTCCATGTCCGCCATGGAACGGGCCACCAGTTGTCGGTTGGCGGCCTGATAAGTGATCGAACCCGTTCAAGCCGCCTGTCGATAGTAGAAATTGAGCAGTCCTCCGAGTCTCTCGCGACGAGCAACAGGCCAATGTCATCCGTGTCCGGGAAAAAGCCATCAATCAGGGCGTTGTCCGGCCCTTGATGGTTCCGCTCGCTGTGGCAATGCCTCCCGTACTCCAGATCGCCCTTCGCACGTGCCACTCTCCCAGTGGCACCATGCGCTCCAGATACTCGGTCTTTATGGAAAAGACAAATCTCTTGGCGTAGGCGTTTAGATTTGGGCTCCGCGCTGGCAAGCGCACCACGTTCACGCCGGCTACCTTCATCATCCTTCGGAACGCTGCCGTGTACAGCGGATCCCGTGGTGTCCACAAAGTCATCGCCAGTCTCCGTCAGCCGCCATGCACCTGCCGCTAGCTGGCGACCTTGAAGCCCGAGCGAGGTATCAGGACGTGCCGGATGTGCGGCTTCGACGCCGCACGCGCGAACGCTTCGTCCTCTGCAACAAGAACGCGCCGAGAATCCCCCGGGAGAAGAGAAGATTGCTCTGAGTACCACCCGCCCGCGCGCCTTCCAAACAGGCATTCGCGGTCGATGACTGTTGTCTTCCCGCGCAAGCTTGTGGCCGAGCGCTCCTTGACAATGCTCACCCGCAGCCGGTACGCCACTTCGCGGGCGGTGAGGTGCAGGCCGACGGCCATGGAACCGCCTAGCCGACCCCCTCGGCTTGCACCACTAATGCACCAAACGAACGGCTATTTGGTGCAATTTCTGGCGAGCCGCGGCTAGGGCCGCCCTCGGTAACATGTTGATTTTGCAACTGTTTGCTATCGCCAGCTACACCCTGCGATACTTGTTCGCGAGTTCCCAAGCCGAGGGTCGCGGGTCCGACTCCCGTCTCGCGCTCTGGTTCGCGCCCGTATTTCAGCCCTCGTCCGAGTTCACGCCAGGTCGAACACCAGCACTTCGCTCGCGTCGACGCCTTCGATCTTTACCGCGGGCTCGTCCGAGATCGCAGCGCCATCGCCGGCTGAAAGCTGGTGTCCGTTGATGCTCGCTTTGCCGCGCGCGACGTGGACCCAAGCGTGACGTCCTTGAGAAACGCTGAGCTGGTCCATTGCGCCGTTTTCGAACAGCCCCGTATAAACTCGGGCGTCGGTGTGGATGAGCACGGTTCCATCCTTGCCGTCGTCAGATGCCACCAGCCGAAGGCGACCGCGCTGCTCGTTGCGGTCGATGACCTTTTGCTCATATCCAGGCTCGATCCCACGCTGAGCCGGCAACAGCCAGATCTGCAGAAAGTGAACCAGCTCGTCCTTCGAAGCGTTGAATTCGCTGTGGGTAATGCCGGTCCCGGCACTCATCCGCTGAATCTCTCCGGGGCGGATGACGGATCCGTTGCCCATCGAGTCCTGGTGCTCGAGGCCGCCCTCGAGCACGTAGGAAATGATTTCCATGTCGCGATGAGGATGCGTTCCGAAACCTTTGCCCGGTTGGACGCGGTCTTCGTTGATGACCCGTAGTCCACGGAAGCCCATGTGGGCCGGGTCGTAATAATCGGCGAACGAGAACGTGTGGTACGTGTTTAGCCAACCATGGTCGAAGTGACCGCGCTCTTCGGCGCGTCGAAGTGCAATCATGACCTTGATCAGATGCCCGTCCCGGCAGAAAGGGTCATGGGCTCGGTGGCGTTCTTCGGTCCCGCCGGGCGTTATGAATCAATAGATGGTACCGTTCACTTGTCCGCAGTCGGTGAAGGCCAGCGTCGTCTGGACTTGGAAGTTGGACTCGGTGGTGTGGCGCTCGGCTTGGAACACGGCCAGGTCGTAAGCATTCCCCGCGGTCAATCCTAGAGAGTCGACCGACACCGAGCCATTCATCTGGGCGTGCCTGCCGCCCAGGTCGATGACCAGCTTCTTGTCGATGAACACCCAGACGTCATCGTCGCCGACAAAGGTGAAGGTCTCTCCTCCCTTATAGACGAAGGAGGTGTGCAGCTCGGTGGTGAAGCTGAAATTGTGATTCTCCCCCTGGTTGCCGAAGCCCTGATCGTCGAGGGGGAAGAAGTACTTCGGCTTGACGGCGGCAAACGTCGATGTGCCGTTGACGTTCACCATAAGTAGCGCGAGCATGAACGGCATGTTGACGTCGGCGACGTCGCGGTACCATTGGTCGAAGTTGCTCTTGCCGGTTGTCGACGGCGTCTTTCCGTCGGGATGGGCGTAGACGGGCTTACCGTCAGAGCCGAGCGTGGATTCGACGATGCCCTTATCGAGCCCCGTTGGCGCCGTCTCGAAATCCGGATGCCCGCCGGATTGGTTGCCCATCTTGAAATCGCGCACCACCCCGAACAGCATGCCAATGCACTGGCTGGGAACGCCGCCTGCGCCGCCCGTGCCTGTAGCGCTGCCCGAATCGGAAGTTTGCGGCCCTAGCGCGTAGGCGCCCGTCGTGGAAGCCGTTACGTTGACATACCCCGTAGGCGGCCACGTGGCGATCGCCGTGGTACTGGTTGTGTCGGTGTTTCCACCGCCTCCGCCCGAGCCCGAGCCCGAGGGTAGGGGGATCGTGGTAACGGAGGTGCCGCCAATGCCACTACCATTATCCGAGGAACTGCCGACCACTGGGCCGGGGTCATGGCAGGCGGCGAAAAAGGTCACGAGGCCCGCTGCGCATCTCCAAGTCACGCCGCTTGGCTGCCGGGGCACGCAGCGAAGAGGCGCGAGGCTTCCTTCGCTAGGAACCAGGTGCAACTCATTTTGGGATCGGTTCACCATCGAAGACCTCCGTCAACGCTGTACGTCCCTGTATGAAACAGTGGCCTAGGTGATTTCATCAAAGTTTCTCGTGGCGCAATCGGGCGCATGCTGCACTCCGTCGTCCGGTTGACGTAACGGCCTCGGGATCGCGAGCTCCCGGCGCTACCTTCCGGTAGCCCACCGAAACGCACGTCGCCCCTTGGTGCCGTCAACGTGCGCCGGCGCGGTCGTTCGCACCTCTTCGCGCGCCGACACTTTGTCGGCTTTGGCGCTCCCGCGTAAGTGGCTTTGCGAGGCGATCTTCGTCAGGATTCCTTTTGCGAAATTCGCAGCTGGACGTGCGATTTTGGTAGCTTTTCGATGTGTTATCGCGCCTGCAAGTCGGTCAGGATTCTTGTGGATATTGTCGAGACCGGGATGCGAAACACACGAACTCCTTGCCACACGATTGAACTTGTAACTGCCTTCCTTATCGTGACCGTCGGCTGCGCCGAGAGGTCGACGACTCCTTTAACCCTCGATTCTTTGAAGGTCGCGCCTCTGGAGCTCAATCCGACGTTCTCGCCTTCGGTCCATGACTACTACGTCGCCTGTAGCGCCGGAACGAACTCGCTGTCGGTGTCCGCGACAGCCTCGGCGGGGGCACTTGTCCGACTATTTCGCCCCACAATCTCCGCCGCGGCTCCCTCGCAGAATCTGGACGTGGACGTGCTCGAGGATCAGGCGATCGTGCTCGAGGTCAGCGTCGCCGACTTTACGGACCAGTACTGGGTCCGCTGTCTTCCGCATGACTTTCCCCTTGTCAATGCAACCCAGTATCCCGTCGAGGGGGCGACTCTCGATGGGTGGTACTTGATGGCGAACCTCAGCCTTGCGTCTGGTGAATCGTCTTTTGCCATGGCGGTGAATGCGCGCGGCACACCTGTCTGGTATCGCCGAGTCTCCACCATCCCGGGCGCTATCAACGTCGAAGCGTTGGCGCGCAATACTCTGTCCTTTAGCCAAACCCTGGGGACCAGCTTCGGCATAGACCCAAACGAGCCTTACGAGCTTCATCAACTGGGGGCCTCGCAGGTGCGCTACGTGCAAGCGGTGGGCGCCCCGACCGATCACCATGATCTCCGCCTTCTGCCTAACGGAGACACGATGGTGATTGCTTACCCGATTACCGCTAACGTCGATCTGACCGGCAACGGAAGCTATGGGCCTGGTGCCACGATCGCGGACTGTGCGATTCAGGAGGTCGACAGCACAGGTGCTCTTGTCTGGAGCTGGTTGGCCAGCAAACATTTCGATGCGGCCAAGGAGTCTGTCGCGCCACCGCTGGCGACGGTCAATGAGGAAGGCGAGGTAGAAGAGGTGGTAGACGCGTTCCACTGCAACTCGATCGACGTCGGCGGCGATGGGAACCTTCTAGTTTCGGCGCGCCACCTCAACGCCGTCTTCCTGATCGACAAACCGACTGGTCGCGTGGTCTGGAAGCTGGGGGGCGTCGCGTACAACAAGGACGGCGCGGAATTGATCCGCATCCAGGGGCCTCCCGAAAACGTCTTCAATCGCCAGCACGATGCCCGCTGGCAAGCGAATGGCAATGTTTCGCTCTTCGATGACCACAGCGACGGGACCGCGCCCGCAAGGGGTGTCGAGTACGCCATCGACCTCGAGGGCGGTAACGCTGCCCTGACCTGGCAATACCAAGGGTTTGCCAGCAGCGGGGCACTGGGCAGCTGCCGCCGGTATTCCGACGGGCACACCGTTATCGGGTGGGGCGCCCTAGTGGATGGAACCGGCCAAGTGTTGAGCGAAGTGGATTCTGCTGGTCGCGACTTGCTGGATCTTTCCTTTGCCAAAGGCGACGTATCATACCGTGGTGTGCGGGTGACGGCAGATCTAGTCGACCTATCGTTGTTGCGAGAAACAGCCGGTCTTCCGTGAGCGGTGCCCGCGGTCAAGAACGTGGTCGAGCGCGGTCTACTTCAGTTGGCTGTCCTTGCTGCCTCGCCGGTTATAGGGACTGGAATCGACATACTGACGGTCGGCTTCCGACTGACACGCGACGCACCGGCGAACCCCTGAGACAGCCCGCCGGCGCGCCTCCGGGATCTCCTCGCCGCAGTCCTCGCAGTGGGTGAGACTCTCGCCTTTGTGCAAAGCACGCCTGGCGCGATCGACCTCATCACTGACGCTCGCATCGATCTGATCTTGCACGGCTCCATCGTGAGCCCAACCAACCGCCATGTCCGATTCTCCTTGGGCGAAATCCGCTTCGTCGACAGTTTGCCCCGTCGGACGTGGCTTCGCCAGGCGCGGTAGGGTATTGCGCGCAGCAAGGGCGGTTGCGACGCGGAAACGTTCTACCGGCTCTGGCGTCCAAGTAGCGTGGCGGTCAGCGGATCTCGTGCGTCAATTCTATCGATATGCGCGGACGCGGCCAGAGTTGCCCTTGGGTTGGCCGTTGGTGCCATCGGCATTCTGACTTCCTCGCCTGCGGAAGCGCACTTCAAGCTCACCGCTCCGGCGAGTTGGCTCTCTCAAGACTCCGTCGGAGGCCCGCAGAAGAACGGACCTTGCGCGGCCTCGCCCAATACGGCTCTCGGCGACCCAGTTGGTACGCCGACCAAGGTGGTCACCGCCCTTCAGTCAAGTCAAACGGTCCCCGTCTCCGTGGCGGTGACCGTAGGACACCCGGGCTGGTTTCGCATTGCACTGGTGGAGGGACCGAGCTCGAGCCAGACCCTTTCGACATTGGCCGATCCGCAGGCCCAGTCGGGGACCAATTGCACCCCGGCCATCATGAAGAATCCCGTCTGGTCGCCGACCCAGACGATCCTTGCCGACGGTTTGCCTGCCGGGTCTACTGCCACCACGCAACAGACCGGCAATCAAACGTTCCAGGTCACGATTCCCAAGAGCGCGACCTGCACCAGCGCAAAGCCCTGCACTCTTCAGGTCATCATGGTCATGACCGATCACCCGGCCAGCGATTGCTACTATCACCACTGCGCGGACATTTCGACCGGCTCTGACACCGACGCTGGCAGCGATTCGGCGAGTCTGGCGGACGCGGCCGTTGAAAAAGATGCGTCGCACGGCCTCCCCGACGGAAGCGGAGCCGGGGGGGGCGGCGGCGCTTCGGGCGGCGGCAGCGGTCAAGGTGGCGGTACCGAAACTGGTGGAGTCATGGGTTCGGGTGGCAGCGCGGCTTCGGGCGGCGATACCGGTGGCGGCGGCACTGGCGCTGGTGGACGGACTGGGACAGGGTCGGGCGGTAGTGCGGACTCCGGGGGGAATACCGGCCAAGGAGGCAGCCCCAGCAGGGGTGGCGACACCGGTATGGGAGGCTCCGGCAGAG
>Ga0209890_10001446_pt1 | contig 10790 bp, 8 predicted proteins | sample OrgsoiDNA2013049_FD_185799 | JGI IMG/M metagenome (GOLD analysis project Ga0209890, IMG submission 185799) | Permafrost soil microbial communities from the Arctic, to analyse light accelerated degradation of dissolved organic matter (DOM) -... | ecosystem: Environmental > Terrestrial > Soil >... | reverse complement strand
TGCACAGGCCGATTCCCTGCACGTCCCGCGCGAAGGCAGCCCGATCGGGGTTGCTGTCCAGTGGGTGCATGGAGAGCTCGGCCGCCCGGATCAGGAACCGCGGTCCCGCGAAGGCCTTTTTGTTGTCGTCATGGTCGCGAACAACGTGACAGACGTCCTGGCACAGGAAGCACTCGATGCACTTGCGGAACTCCTGCGACCGCTCGACGTCGAGCTGCTGCATCCTGTAGTCACCCGCCGCGACACCCTTCGGCGGTGAGAATGCCGGGATCTGACGGGCCTTCTCGTAGTTGAACGAGACATCCGTGACCAGGTCCCGGATGATCGGGAAGGTGCGCAACGGCGTCACCGTCACGGTCTCCTCAGGGTCGAACGTGTTCATCCGGGTCATGCACATCAGGCTGGGCTTGCCGTTGACCTCGGCGCTGCAGGACCCGCACTTGCCGGCCTTGCAGTTCCAGCGCACCCCGAGGTCCGGCACCTGTGTCGCCTGCAACCGATGGACGATGTCGAGCAGTACCTCACCGTCGTTGACCTCGACGGTGTAGTCCTTCAGATCACCGCCGTCGGCGTCACCGCGCCACACCTTGAACTTTGCGTTGTGGCTCATGCCTGCTCCCCTGCTGCGTCAGTCGGAGTCTGCGGGTTGTCCAGAACGCTGAGCTCGGGCTCGGTCAGGTACTTCTCCAGCTCGTGGCGGTCGAACAGTGCCAGCAGGTCGGGCCGGATCGTCGGAACCGGCTTGTGGGTCAGGTCGATATTGTCGGTCCCTGGGGTGACGCTGCAGACGAGGTTCACGCCACGCCAGTTGGGGTCCATCGTCGGGAAGTCCTCACGGGTGTGCCCGCCTCGGCTCTCATGACGCTCCAGCGCCGACTTGGCGATGCACTCCGACACGTCGAGCATGTTGCGCAGGTCGAGCGCCAGGTGCCAGCCCGGGTTGAACTGGCGGTGCCCCTCGACGGCGGCGTTCTCCGCGCGTTTGCGCAGGCCCTGCAGCTTCTGCAGCGCCTCACTGATCTCGCCCTCACGGCGGATGATGCCGACCAGGTCGCTCATGACCTGTTGCAGGTCGGTGTGCACCGTGTATGGGTTCTCCGGCGTCGAGCTGTCTGGCGGCCTGGTCTGAGCATCGGCGTGGAAGGGCGCAAGTGCAGCCTTCCCCGCAGCCTCGAGATCCGCCTCGCTCGCGGCGGGCCGCTTGTCGCCGAGTCCCTTGACATACTCCGTGGCGCCCAGCCCGGCGCGCCGGCCGAAGACAAGCAGATCGGACAGTGAGTTTCCACCGAGACGGTTGGCACCGTGCATGCCTCCGGAGACCTCGCCGCAGGCGAACAGCCCGGGGACCGCGGTGCCTTCGGTGTCGGCGTCGACCTCGACGCCACCCATCACGTAGTGGCAGGTCGGGCCGACCTCGAACGGCGTGGCGGTGATGTCGACGTCTGCCAGCTCCAGGAACTGCGCGTACATCGCCGGCAGCTTCTTCTTGATCACCTCGGGGCTCAGTCGGGTTGACACGTCGAGGTACACCCCGCCATGAGGAGTGCCGCGGCCTGCCTTGACCTCACTGTTGATCGCCCTGGCCACCTCGTCGCGAGGCAGCAGCTCGGGCGGGCGCTTGTTGTTCTCCTGGTCGTCGTACCACCGGTCGCCCTCGGCTTCGGTCTTGGCGTACTGGTCGACGAAGACGTCCGGGACATAGTCGAACATGAAGCGCTTGCCCTCGGAGTTGGTCAGGATCCCGCCATCGCCTCGAACCGACTCGGTCACCAGGATGCCCTTGACCGACGGCGGCCAGATCATGCCGGTCGGGTGGAACTGCACGAACTCCATGTTGATCAGGTTGGCTCCGGCGCGCAGGGCGAGAGCGTGTCCGTCACCGGTGTACTCCCAGGAGTTGCTGGTGACCTTGAAGGACTTGCCGATCCCGCCGGTTGCCAGGATCACGGCGGGGGCCTCGAACAGCACGAAGGCGCCGGTCTCGCGGTAGTAGCCGAAGGCACCGGCAATGGCGTCGCCGTCCTTGACCAGCTCGGTGACAGTCAGCTCGGCGAACACCTTGATCCGCGCCTCGGCGTCGCCGTACTCGTCCAGATCATCCTGCTGTAGCGAGACGACCTTCTGCTGGAAGGTGCGGATCAGCTCGAGTCCGGTGCGGTCACCCACGTGGGCGAGCCGCGGGTACTCGTGACCGCCGAAGTTGCGCTGGCTGATCTTGCCTTCCGGGGTGCGGTCGAACAGTGCGCCGTAGGTCTCAAGCTCCCAGACCCGGTCCGGCGCCTCCTTGGCATGCAGCTCAACCATGCGGGGGTTGTTCAGGAACTTGCCACCTCGCAGGCTGTCGGCGAAGTGGACCTGCCAGCTGTCCTTTGAGTTGACGTTGCCCATGGAAGCCGCAATGCCACCCTCGGCCATGACTGTGTGGGCCTTGCCGAACAGCGACTTGCACAGGATCGCGACGCGCAGACCCTGCTCGCGCGCCTCGATCGCCGCGCGCAGCCCGGCGCCTCCGGCACCGATGACGATGACGTCGTAGCTGTGCTTTTCGAGTGTGCTCATCCGATGAACCTCAGATCAGAAATAGTGCCGGAGGAGACCAGCGCGATGTATGCATCCGTGAGCATCAGCGTGCCCAACGTGGTCCAGGCAAGCTGCATGTGCTTTCCGTTGAGCTTGCTGGCCTGCTGATAGAGCCAGTAGCGCACGGGGTGCTTGGAGAAGTGGTTGATCCGGCCGAGGGTGATGTGCCGGCAGGAGTGGCAGCCCATCGTGTACGACCACAGCAGAATGACGTTGCCGACGATGATGATGTTGCCCAGACCGAAACCGAAGCCCTCGGTGCCATGGAAGGACTTCACGGCGTCGTACGTGTTGATCAGTGAGACCAGGACAGTTGCCATCCAGAAGTAGCGGTGCGCGTTCTGCATGATCAGCGGGAAGCGTGTCTCTCCGGTGTACTTACCGCGCGGCTCGGGCACCGCGCAGGCAGCTGGCGACATCCAGAACGCGCGGTAGTAGGCCTTGCGGTAGTAGTAGCAGGTCAGCCGGAACAAAAGGATGAACGTCAGGGTGACGATCGCCAGCGGAACCATGGCTGGGAACTCGCCGAACCACTGACCGAAGTGGCTGGATCCCTTGACGCAGTTCGCGCTCACGCAAGGTGAGGCGAAGGGTGTGAGATAGGAGTAGCTGGCACCCTCAGCGAAGTAGGCGCTCTGCGTGGCAACCCGGATCGTGGCGTAGGTCACGAAGGTCATCAGACCCAGGAAGGTCCAGATCGGCGCTTTCCGCCAGTTGTCGATACGTAGGTGAGGCTGGGAGATCGGCGCCCTGCCGGGTGTGTCGACACCGTTCTTGGTTTCCACTCAGGCCACCCAACCGTTCGAGCGCAGGCCCGCGTCAGAGAGGGGTCGCACCTCAAACGATGCAACGTGATGGACCCGCATCAGCTCCACGCCTTCGCGCAGGTGACCCAACTTAGGTTCCGCGGCCTCCATGTCATTCCTCGCCGACATCAGCGCTCCCGTCATCAGTGGGGCGCCGCGTTGCGCACCACAAGCGGCATTGTCGCGCAACCGCCAACCAGCCAGACAACCGGGTCGGGCTAACGCCGTGAGAGGAATGCGGCTTTGGGGGTATTTGTCCTTGTGTCTGGCCTGTTCCGTCATGTTCTGGTCGATTCGACATCGTTCTGCCGCGCTTCACCGATGAGAGAATGATCACTGGAATCATGGGATGGCTCCTGACCTGCAACGAACTGCCCGGTGGCGCCGAATGCAGCACGGCGGGTGCCGCGGCGCAGGCTGGCCAGCACCGGTCGTCCGGCAACGATCACCAGGACCGCGGTCAGCACGCCCCGTGGGAGGTCCCAGCCCAGACTGGTGGCCAGGTAGAAGGCTGCATAGTGCGAGAGATTCGCGCTCACCGCCTCGCCGGGCACGAACCCCAGGCCGGCCGGAACCCCTGTGGTGACGAAAGGCCAGAACCACAGGTTCATGACCAGCCCGTAGAGCAGGCTGGCCACCAGTCCGTAGCCGGCCAGGATGAGTCGCTCCGTGCGCCCGCCGGCTCTCGGCAGACATCCGGCGCCGAAGCCGACCCAGCCGGCGGCGATCATCTGGAAGGGCGCCCAGGGACCGACGCCGCCGGTCAGGAAGGCACCCACCAGCACGGCGAGGGCACCAAGGACGAAACCCATGCCTCGTCCGAGCACCCTGCCGGCCACAACCACGAGGAAGAACATCGGCTCCAGCCCGGCGGTCCCGGCGCCGAGCACCCTCAACGCCCCGCCGGCGGCCGCGAGTACTCCGAGCACGGCGACCGTCTTGGCGTCCAGGCCGCCACCGGACAGCTCAGCCATGACCAGTGCTGTCAGCAGGGCGATGAGTAGTACGAACAGCCAGGGCGCATCCGAGCTGTGCGCCAGACCCGACCCCGGTCTGGCCAGGAAAGGCCACAAGAATGCGGCCAGCCCCACGAGAGTGGTCGCCGCCAGGGTGGCGGCCGCCCGCCACCTGACGGCAAGGACGGGCCGGCCCGGGGTCAACCCCTCTTCAGCGTGCGGGGTCCGGCTTGTCATGAGGCCTCCAGCCCCGCCGCTACGTCCGCGACGGTGAGCCAGGGCTGTGGATGCATCACCTTGGCCACCTGGGGCGCGAATGCAGGTGAACCAGCGAGCACCGCGGCAGCCGGGCCGTCTGTCACCAGCTCCCCGTCGGCGATGACCACAACACGGTCGGCCAGCTCCGCGACCAGCTCGACATCGTGAGTGGCCACCAGGACACCGTGCTCCTCGGCTGCCAACGAGCGCAGTGATTCGACCAACCGGGTCTTGGCCCCATAGTCCAGTCCCCGGGTGGGCTCGTCGAGCAGGACCAGGGGAGGCTGACCCGCCAGCACGATGGCTAGTGCCAGGGCGAGGCGTTGCCCCTCGGAGAGGTCGCGTGGATGGGTGCCGTCCCGGACGTCGGGCGCGAGGTGCACCAGCAGCTCACGAGTCGTGCCAGGTGCTGCGCCCACGTCTGTGTCCGCGACGCGACACTCGGCTCCTACCGTCTCGCCATACAGCAGCATGCCCGGATCCTGTGGGACCAGGCCCACGTGCCTCAGGAGGTCACGGGGTTTCAGAGAGGCGGGGTCGAGACCACCAGTGCGCACACTGCCACCGCGGGCGGGCAGCTGGCCGCAGGCAGCGGCCAGGAGGGTGGACTTGCCGGATCCGTTGCGACCCATGAGTGCCACCACTTCGCCCGCCCGCACCTCAAGACCGATGCCGCGCAGTACGGTCCTGCGGCCACGGTTGACCACGAGCGCCCGGGCGCTGAGCAGGGGCGCGCTCTGGCTGGTCACGCTGACTGGTCTGACGACCCGGGTGGGGACCCGGCCGGCCAGCGTGGTGCGCATCGGCCCGGAGACCCTTCGGGCGTCGCGTACTGACAGGGGCAGCGGCGACCAGCCGGCCAGGCGACCGAGCTGGACGATGGGCGGTGACACCGGGGACATCGCCATGGCGGCAGCGGGCAGGTGGGTGCTGACCCGTCCGTTCTCGATGATGACCACACGGTCGGCATACTGAACAACCCGTTCAAGGCGGTGCTCGGCGAGCAGCACGGTCAGTCCCAGATCGTGCACAAGCCGGGTGAGGGCCGCGAGCACCTCCTCGGCGGCGACGGGGTCCAGCGCTGATGTGGGCTCGTCGAGCACCAGGACCCGCGGGTGCGCGGCCAGCACGCCGCCGATCGCGACGCGCTGCTGCTGTCCGCCCGAAAGGGTGCGCAGAGTTCTTTGACGCACTTCGGCGAGGCCGAGAAGGTCGAGAGTGTCTTCCACGCGGCGGCGCATCACGTCGCCGGGGACACCGAGCGACTCCATTCCGTAGGCGAGCTCCTCCTCCACCGTGTCGGTCACGAAAGCTGCTGACGGGTCCTGTCCGACGACGCCGACCACGTCCGCCAGATCGCGCGGCCGGTGGGTGCGGGTGTCTCGGCCATCGACGCTGACCCGTCCGCTCAGGGTGCCACCGCTGAAATGCGGAACCAGGCCGTTGACGCAGCGCAGCAAGGTGGTCTTGCCGCTGCCGGTGGCTCCCACGACCAGTACCAGCTCGCCCTCGTCGACCTGAAGGTCCACTCCGCTGAGCACAGGCTTGCCACCATCTTCGAAGCGGACCCCGACGTTCTCGAAGCGGATCATGACGCGCTCCCGATGGTTTCGGTGGGTATGTCCCCGGTATGGGTGGTCGCGGCGTGAATGGCCCCGTTGTGCCTGTCCTCAGGGCGGCCTGCCCGCTCGGCCGCCCGCAAGGGAGGCGGCGGCGTGAGCCAGGCGGGAAGCAGCCCGACCAGCAGGCCGAGAGCCGGTAGCCACGGCAGGTTCGGCCAGACCGCTGGTGACGTCTGAAGAATGATGCCGCCCGCGCCACGCTGTGCGGACACCACGACGACGCCGCCGGCGATCGCGCCACTGAGCAACGCGACCCACTCCGGGGCAGCCCACGGGTCAGGCCGGTAGCGCGAGCGCCGCTCACGGCGGGCACCAACCGCCAGAGACGCTGCGGCCGCTGCCGCACCCACGACCAGCAGGGGCAGGCCCAGCAGTGGCGCGGAGCCGCCGTCCAGGAGGCCGTAGACCCCGGCCACCACACCGCCGAGCCCGAAGAGGGTCAGTGCGGTGGCCTTGCGGCGGGAGCGGGCATCCCGGTGCACCGAGCGGCCGTATCCGCGCGACTCCATTGACGCCGCGAGGTCCAGTGAGCGCTCCAGCGCACCGTCCAGCACGGGGACGGCGAGCCGGCCCAGCTCGCGGGGGCCGCGCCCGGCGTGTCCGCGCAGGCGCCGGGCCGCGCGTACCCGTCGGGCGTCCTCCACCAGCTGTGGCGCATAGGTGAGGGCGACCACGAGCGCGGTGCCGACCTCGTAGAGCGTGGCCGGGACGTAGCGCAGCAGCCGCCTCGGGCTGGCGAGGGCGTTCGCGGCGCCGATGCAGGCGAGCACGGCAGCCAGTCGGGCTCCGTCGTAGGCCGCGGCGAGGACTCCCTCGAGGGTCACCGGACCGCCCAGCCGCACGCCGCCCGCGCCCGTGGGCAGTGGGATCTGGGGCAGGTTCAGAAGCACGGTCTGCCCGGGAACCCCGCCACCGAGCAAGGCTTCGAACAGCACCCGCATCGCGATGACGAACAGACCCAGGCGCAGGAAGGCGCCGAACGGCGAAGCCGCGCCGACCTCCCGGCGAGCCGCCACGACATAGCCGGCGACTACCACGACCAGGGCGAGCAGCAATGGGTTCGTGGTTCGGCTGGCAGCCATCGCCAGGCCGATCGCCCACGCCCACCACGCCGCCGGGTGCAGCAGACGCGGCAACCGGGGGTCGTGAAGGGCGCGGGTCACCACAGCTCCGGCTCGCTCAGTCGTCCGTGGCGTCGCGGCCACGGCGCCAGGCCGCGAACCCCAGCGCTCCGACCAGGGCCAGGGCCCCCGCCCCGCCCAGGACCAGCCCGTTCGAGCCGGTTGAGGTCTTGCCCGAAGGCTGGGTGGCGGGCGCCCTGGGGGCGGCGATCGTGATCTTGGTGTCCGGGCTGGCGGCCGCGGCTGACACATGGGCGACGCTGTCGCCGCAGCCGGTGGCCGGCCAGCCGTCTATGGCGCAGTCCAGCGCCTTGCTCAGTCGCAGGGTGGCGCCGCCGGCCACCAGGACGTCGGCGCCGGTGGCCTTTTCGGGGACCGAAACGCAGGTTGCCCTTGGCGCGGGCGGCGTCGCTCCGTCGGCGCTGTCAGCGGGCCGGCCGAAGTCGATGACCAGGCCGACACGCTTGCTCCCGGCCTTGATCGCAGTGCCGGAGCACAGCGCGGCGAACGAGGGCGTCGCTCGGGGGGTCCGGATCGAGCTCTCGTCGGCGACCGCAAAGCGCCACCCATCCATCGTTCCATCGGTCGGGACGACCTGCGCGGGTCCGGTCTGGGCGAAGGTCCAGGCGCCCTTGGTCTGGTGGAAGTATCCCCAGTACCGGTAGGCGGCGGCCTGGGCCGGTGCGGCAAAGGCGCCGCCGGCCAGGGTGAGCAGGATCGCAATGACAGCAGCTCGCATGATGCGGGCGTGACCGGTGGACTTCATGGGTTGGACCTCTCTCGCGCCGGGGAGGGAGGTCGGGCTGAGTGCGCCACAACGACCGACTCCGGACCGCAGACCTCGGCGGACGAATTGATGGAGCCTTGGGCCCACGATCCGGTGCTCCGGCTCGCCGCATGGCTTCGATCTGTGCCGATGAGGGCACGATGTCCGAAGGCGGCCTACGGTTGCGGGTCAGCGCCGGTGTCCGACCGGCTTCCCCAGACCGCGGGTGTCAAGTGGGTGAACGTTCCCACGATTACCGAAGGACAGTCAAGCCGCGAAAACTGTCAGGCCGGTCGATGGAAGGACCGGGCCTGACAGTCGAACCGTGCTGACTCAGGTTGCGTCGGCCAGGACTGCGGCGAACTGGTCGACCATCCAGTCCAGGTCTTCCGCCTCGATCGCGATCGGCGGTGCGAGGCGGACTGTCGAGCCGTGGGTGTCCTTGGCGAGGACCCCCTTGGCCATGAGGCGCTCGCACATCTCGCGGCCGGTCATCAGCTCGGGGTCGATGTCGACTCCGGCCCAGAGGCCACGCGTGCGAACGGCGATGACGCCGTGACCGATGAGGGCTTCCAGTCGAAGGCGTAGCTGCTCACCGAGCAACTTGGCGCGTTCCTGGTACTCCCCCGTGGCCAGAAGCCTGACGACCGCGATGCCGACCGCTGCGGCCAGCGGGTTGCCGCCGAAGGTCGAGCCGTGGTTGCCAGGCTTGATGACTCCCAGGATGGCCCGGGACGAGACGACCGCGGAGACCGGCACGATGCCGCCGCCGAGCGCCTTGCCCAGGATGTACATGTCGGGCACCACGTTCTCGAGCTCACACGCGAAGGTGGTCCCGGTGCGACCGAGCCCTGACTGGATCTCATCGGCGATGAACAGGACGTTCTGCTGTGTGCACAGCGCTCGCACTGCCGGCAGGTAGTCGGCCGGTGGCACGATCACTCCGGCCTCTCCCTGCACGGGCTCGATCAGAACGGCCACGGTGTTGGGGGTGACAGCTGCTTGCAGTGCCTCCGTATCGCCATATGGCACCACGGTGAAACCGGGCGTGAAGGGACCGAAACCTGCTCGCGCCACGTCGTCGGTCGAGAAGCTGACGATCGTGGTCGTACGGCCGTGGAAGTTGCCGTCAGCCACGATGATGTTCGCCTGACCGTCAGGCACACCCTTGACGTCATAGCCCCATTTGCGGGCGACCTTGATCGCTGTCTCGACGGCCTCGGCGCCGGTGTTCATCGGCAGCACCAGATCCATGCCGGCGAGCGCGGCAAGGTCACGGCAGAACGGCCCGAGCTGGTCATTGTGGAACGCCCGGCTGGTCAGGGTCACCCGGGTCAGCTGGGCCTGGGCTGCGGCAACCAGGTCCGGGTGCCCGTGACCGAAGTTCAGTGCCGAGTAGCCGGCCAGTGCGTCCAGATAGCGTCGACCCTCAACGTCCGTCACCCAGGCGCCGTGGGCTTCGGCGATCACCACGGGAAGCGGGTGGTAGTTGTGTGCCATGACCTCCTCGGCGAGCGTGATGTGCTCGTCAGTCGAGACGATGTGTTCCGTCGTCGGAGAGACATTGTCCGGATCGACGGGTCGGAGGTCAGTAGCAGTCACTGAGGGTTCCTTTCAGGAAATAGGTCGGCAGATCGGTTGCTCGACAGGATATACGTCGGTATGACGCCGCCCAGGGCACGGGTCCGTGTCGCGAGGTACGTTCAACGAACCCGAGCCAGGCAGAGTGCGAAAAGTCCCTCGGGGTCTGTCCACCAAGAGTCCATCTCGAATCCGGCCTTGGCAAGTTCGCCGTCGACGCCCTCTCTGCGGAACTTGGCCGAGATCTCGGTCCGAATCTCCTCCCCGGCCTGAATCACGATGTCCAGGCTGAGCCCCGCGAGGGTCACCCTGGCGGTGGAGATGGCACGAAGCCTCATCTCGATCCACTCGTTCTGCGGGTCCCAGATGGCTACGTGCTGGTAGTTCTCAAGGTTGAAGTCGGCCCCGAGCTCTCGGTTGAGCACGGCAAGGACGTTGCGGTTGAAGTCCGCGGTGACGCCGGCCGCGTCGTCGTACGCCGGGACGAGCACCCCGGGGTCCTTCACCAGGTCGTTCCCCAGCAGCAGCCAGTCGCCGGGGACAAGGGTGTCCCGCAGTGCGCCCAGGAAGTCGGCTCGCTCATCGGGAAGGAAGTTGCCGATGGTGCCGCCGAGGAAGGCAACCAGGCGCGGGGTCTGGCCGGGAATGCGGGCCAGGTGTGCAGTGAAGTCCGCGACGACGCCGTGGATCGCCAGCCTCGGGTAGTCCCCATGTATTGCGGCCACTGCTTCCCGCAGTGCCGTCTCGGAGACGTCGAGCGGGACATACTGACGCAGCGTGCCTGCCTCTTGCAGGGCGTCGAGCAGAAGCCGGGTCTTCTCGGAAGAGCCTGACCCCAGCTCCACCAGTGTGTGCGCGCCGCTGTGCCGTGCGATGTCTGCGGCGCGCGCGCCCAGGATCGACCTCTCGGCCCGGGTCGGGTAGTACTCCGGAACCTGGGTGATCTGCTCGAACAGGTCGCTGCCACGGGCGTCGTAGAACCATTTCGGCGGGAGCCACCTGGGAGTGGCGGTCAGTCCCAGGCGTGCGTCCCGGCGAAGCGCGCGCTCGGCATGTGGGGGGTCAGGTAGACGTCGACTACCGGTGCGGTCATGGCCGTC
>Ga0209890_10001444_pt1 | contig 10799 bp, 7 predicted proteins | sample OrgsoiDNA2013049_FD_185799 | JGI IMG/M metagenome (GOLD analysis project Ga0209890, IMG submission 185799) | Permafrost soil microbial communities from the Arctic, to analyse light accelerated degradation of dissolved organic matter (DOM) -... | ecosystem: Environmental > Terrestrial > Soil >... | reverse complement strand
GAAGGAAGAACGCAGCAAAGTTCACACCTGCGCAAAGAACACCCGCTGCGATGAACGTTGTCTGAGCGCCGATCAGAGCGGCGACCGGCGCGGTCAGCGCGTAGGACATCGGCAGTCCTGCGATGGAGATGAACCAGTCCAGGCTTGATACCCGTCCGAGCATCTCGGCGGGAACGAGGAGCTGTTTGGTGGTGGCCCTGGCAACCGTACCGGCGGCCTCAAGACCGTTGATGACCAGGGAGATGATCATGAGCTGCCACCCCGTAGTGGCCAATCCGTAACCGGCCCACCGCCAGGGCGGCCAGGGTCCAGCAGAGATACATGAAGGTCAGCTGACGGCGCGGCAGACCCATCTGGCCGACGATCAACGCCGCCGCGATGGCGCCGACACCGCCAGCGCCAAGGATGATGCCGAAATTGCTAGCCGTCCCGTGCAGCGCCTCTTTGACCAGGTACGGCAGCAGCACCTCGTGGGACCCATGAACAGCAAGTACGCCACCGTTGTCGAGGCAAGGGTTCCCCATAGCCATGTTCGATTCTTGACGAAGCGCACGCCTGCTAAGGCGTCGGCCAACAGCGATGGGCCTTCGCTGGAAGCGGAAAGAGCGACGGCTTGCAGGCGGGCCCCCATCGGCCACACGCACAGGGCTGAGACAAGGAAGGTCATGGCGTCGAAGAAGAATGCGGTTCCGGCGCCGTGAACCGCTATCAGCACACCTCCCAGCGCTGGACCGCCAAGACGAAGCATTGCCGGTCTGAGGAACTGGTCCAAGACGTTGGCCTGCTGCAGATCTTGACCAGGGATGAGGTCTGGGATAATTGCATCGAATGCCGGGGCGGCGACTCCGGCTCCAAGCCCGTAGACGACGCTCAGCACCGCCAGCTGCCACATGTGTGTCTGGCCGCACATGACCAGGACTGCCACGATGAGCACCGCCGCGAAGCGCATGACGTCAGCGCCGAGCAGAATCCGCCGCCGCTCGACCCGATCGCTGAGGATGCCGCTACCCAGGAGCGCCAGAAGCTGTGGCACGGTGGCACAGACTCCGAGCATGGCCAAGGCCGTGGGTCTGTGCGACAGGGTGTACGCCTGCCAGGCCAGGGCGATGAGGTAGACGCCGTCACCGGTAAGTGACGCACAGGCGCCGATCCACAGTAACCGGAAGTCCCGGTGACGCAGTGGCGCCAGTAGCGATGCGGTGCGGACGGGGAGGTCAGGCAACTCTTTGCTGGAGCGTTCGCTGAAGCGGGAACCGATCGTGTAGCCGGTGCAGCGTGCTGCACAGCTCGTCGATCTCGTCGTCGCCGTTGGCTGCCGTGACCTGGATCCGGAAACCAACCTCGGCGCGTGGCACCAGCGGGTAGGCCGCAAGGGTGACGTAGATACCCTCCTCGTCCAGGAAGCGGCCTACGTCATCGATGTCGTCGGCGTTCTGCAGTGGCACCTCGATGATCGGTAGGCCGGAGGTGTTGGGTGTCGCCAGGCCCAGCTCAGAGGTGGTCTCCAAGACCTTCGCGGTCTTTCGATACAGCGACGCCCTGATCTCATCACCGCGGCTGTTGTTGACGTCAAAACCGGCGAGCACCGTGGCCAAGGAGGCAACCGGCGAGGGTCCGGAGAACAGGTAGGGAGCCGCCGCGACCTTCAGGTGGTCCTTCAGCCAGGTCGGCAGGGCGATGAAGGCCAGCAGTGAGGAGTAGGACTTGGAGAAACCGCCGACGAGAACGATGTCATCGTAGGTCTCACCGACATGTCTGACCAGGGAGTTTCCCCTGCTTCCGTAGGGGCTGGTCTCGCTCTCGGTGCGCTCACCGATGACACCGAATCCGTGCGCGTCATCGACGTACAGTAGTGCGCCGTAGTTGCGAGCGACTGCGGCAAGTGCCACCAGATCGGGGGGGTTACCGGTCATGCTGTTGACGCCGTCCGTGCAGATCAGCTTGGTGTTGCCCTTCGGTGCGGCCCGCAGCATCACATCGAGAGCCGCGACATCCCCAGTCGGGTACCGGCGGACCGTGGCGCCGTGCCCTCTAGCGACCATGCATCCGTCATAGATGGTCCGGTGCGCTTGCCCGTCGAGGAAGATGTCTCCCCGGCCCGCGATAGCGGGAATGACCGACATGTGAATGTGGGTGATCGTCGGAAGCACCAGGGTGTCCTCGACGCCGAGAAGGTCGGTGAGGCGGTCCTCTATGTCGATGTACATGCGGGGGTTGCCCAGTAGTCGTGACCAGCTCGGGTGGGTCCCCCATTTCCTGATGCTTGCGTCCACGGAGTCGATGATCTCCGGCTCGAGGTCGAAGCCCAGGTAGTTGCACGAGGCGAAGTCGGCCAGCCAATGGTCTCCGATCCTGATCCGCCTGCCGTTCACTTCCTCGATCACCGCGTCGTACATGGGCGATGAGGTCTGTAGGCGCTGGAGGTCAGCCCAACGGTCGTCTTGGATCGGTCGGAAAGCTGGATTGGAAATCGACATTTGCCGTGGCCTGCCTATTTGGAGGTTGAGTCGGCGGCGCGCGGTGGCGTTGCGGACTTGGGGTGAGTGCTGGCGTCAGCCGGCGCCTGATGCAGGCGGACGATTGGCGCTGGTGTTCGTAACCGGGAGACTCTTGCGCCGGAGTTTGTTGACGGGTTGCCCAGCGGCTTAGCTAGGGTGAGTAGACGGAGCAGTTCGTCGGGTGGTACCGGCTTGGAATACAGGTATCCCTGACCGAGCCCGCAACCCATCGACCAAAGCTCGTCCTGCTGCGCAGTCCTTTCAATCCCTTCGGCCACCACTTCGAGCCGAAGCGAATGAGCCATGGACACGATGGCGTTCGCCAGGGCCCCGTCGTCGGAGTTGTCCGATCCCAAGCCGTCGACGAACGTCTTGTCGATCTTGACTTCGTCGATGTGGAACTGCTGCAGGTAGGACAGGCTGGAGTAACCCGTGCCGAAGTCGTCGACAGCAAGCCGAACACCCAGGTCCCGAATCATGGTCAGCTGGTCCAGAATCTTTGGCCCATCCAGCGCAAAGATGCTTTCGGTCAGTTCAAGGACAAGAGCTGCAGGATTCATGTCGTGGCGAAGGAGAACTGAACGGACCTCGTTTGCAAAACCGCTTTCCTGCAGCTGGCGCGCGGACACGTTCACCGACAACCGGTGGCTGGGATGTCCCTGATCAGCCCAAGTGCGCCATTGCGTGCAGGCACGGTTGAGTACCCACCGTCCGAGTTCGACGATCTGACCGGTTTCCTCAGCCATCGCGATGAACTCTGCCGGCATGACTAGACCGCGGGTGGGATGCCGCCAGCGGATCAGTGCCTCGGACCCAACAATCTCCCCAGTGTCGATCAGGACGATCGGCTGGTAGTGCATCTCGAACTGCTTGCTCCGCATCGCCGTGGACAGCTCGGACCGTTGAGTGGCGCGGTTCACCATCTGGGTATGAAGGTCGTCGTAATAAATCTCTACGCGACCCTTTCCTCGCTCCTTTGCCGCATACAGAGCCAGATCCGCGCACCGAAGCAGCTCGGTGAAGTTGGGGGCTACTTCATTCCCGCCGCTGAGGACCACCCCAACGCTCGCCGAAGTCAGAACCTCTTCACCCTCGAGGACAAATGGCGTGCGGAAAGGCTGCATGATCCGCTCGGTGAGGTAAGTCGCCTGTGATTTGTCGTCGAGGTCCTCAATGAGGACAGCGAACTCGTCTCCGCCTAGGCGCGCGATGGTGGTGCTGGAGCGAAGCGTCCTCTCCAGACGCCGCGCGACCTCACGCAACATCGCGTCGCCGACGCCGTGACCTCGAGTGTCATTGACAACTTTGAAGTCATCGAGGTCCATCATCGCCAACGCTAACGTCGTGCCACGTCGGACGGCTCGGGTTAGTGCGTGCTCCACACGATCTTGAAAGAGGGCGCGGTTGGGCAGCCCGGTCAGCGGGTCGTGAAACGCCTGATGCGTCAACTGCTGTTCCAACCCGCGCCGCTCAGTGACGTCGCGCATCGTCAGCACGATCCCAGTCACACTCGAGTCAGCCAGAAGGTTGCTCGTGAGCACCTCGAAGAACAGGTACCGGCCATCCGCATGCCGCACACGCCAGTCAGCCACCGACGGCGCCTGAGAGGACCGCCCGGCCATGCGTGAGATCAACCCAGCCGCCATGACGGATTCCTCCGGATGCAGCAAATCGGCAAGAGGAGTTCCCACGAGCTCACTGACCGCAAGGCCGAGCTCGCGTTCCAGCGAGGGAGTTCCGTACGTGATGCGGCCAAACTCGTCCACCACGACGATGATCTCCGTAGCATTCTGGATCATGCCAGTGAACCGCTCCTGGCTCTTTCGTTGACGCAGTTCCTCGGCCAGCGTGGCGCTCACCACGGCGAGTGCCACTTGCGACGCGAGAGTCGAGAGCGCGTGATGCTGATCGACCGTGAGCGCAGTCTTGGCTTCGGTGATGAGCATGCCGCGGTCTTCGAGGTCATAACGCAACGGATTCACGCTGACGATGCCGGACAGGCTCAGGTAACCACCGCCCTGAGCGGCCTCCCACAAGGCTGCCTCATCGTGGAGCTTGAGGGTCGCCGACAAGGTGGCCACGCAGCGGATGCCCTCGGGTTCGGCCAGATAGACCCATGCACCCTTCAGTGCTGGCCCTCCTACAAGCGACGTCACGCCGTCCAGGGCCGCCCGGTAGATGTCCTGCAGCCCCTGCGAGGCCACCAGGGCTTCGCTGGAGGTTCGTAAGGCCCGTTCACGAACGACCGACTGCTGGTGGGCGCCCACGATTCCCGACATCCTGGCCAGCACGAGCACGAACAACGCCGCTGAAAAGACCGCCACGGTCGTCGCATCGATGTTCCTATGCAGCTGCGACTGTATGAGCAGAATGCCAGGGGCGATGAGGCTAGCCAAGGCCAACAGAATGAGCCGCACACGGCCCACACCGACACTGGCCAGCGGCGCGACATCGGTCAGCCTGCACATCGACGGATGCAACGCGGCAACGCCCCAGGTCGCGTAGAAGAGCGCCCAGCCGACATCTACGGGGCCGCCGATCTTCCACACGCCGTTAAGTTGGATGAGGCCGTACAGAACGTCGGCACCCATAATGCCCATGGCCCCAATCACCAGGAACCGCATGGACCAGAACCGCAGGCCGCCGCCGGCCACCAGTCGCGCCAACATGGCCAGGATCATGACATCGCCGACCGGGTAAGCCACCGAAACGGTCCGCGCCAGCACGTCAAGACCGTCCGCCTGGAAGTTAGGCACGATCAGATAGACCCACGACAACAGGCCGAGGCCCGTCGTAATGATCACCGCGTCGATCAAGCTAGGAAGGTCCCGAGACGACGAGCGAGCCCTGATGATCAGGAAGACCCCGGCCGCGATGAGTACATAGGTAAGGAGGTAAAACAGGTCTGCCACAGACGGGAACGGATTAGCGTAGTGCATGACTTGGGTCAGCACGTTGTAGCTTGTGTCCCCTGCGATGAAGGTCAGCTCCGCCGCGGCGAGCAGGTACCAGGCCAGTGGCTTTCTCGGACGGTTTCGGCGAACCCCCACAACCGTCGCCACCACCGCGGACAGACCCAGCGTCGTCCACAGCGGCGACTGATAAGCGGGAAACAGGTAATACAGACAGGTGAGCCCTGCGGCCAAGATCAGGTAGGCAAGGGCCGGGAACTTCGACGCCACTGTGGGGGATGGCGCATCTGTCGGGAGCACCGGCAACCAGCCATGAAGTGGCGTAGACGGTGTCTGGTCGCGGCTGCGGGCAGGCTGCGTGAGAAGCTCGTCCACCGGTGCGACCACCAGTTGGGCGACCAATCCGCTAGAGGTGGCACCAGGGGACGTCACACAAAGAAATTTACGTCTGGACAAACGCAGGTGTGAGATGAACTGACAACAAGGAACGCCAAGAGCCCACGAAGAAGCCGTTCGGACCCTGAGTCCTAGTCCTAATGGTTGATCAGTTCCAACTGATAGATGGATTGTTCGACATCAAAATTGTTGCGCCGAAGTGGCGGGCGAAGGCGACCATGCCCTGGTTACCGACCGGAGTCCTCGGCCACGTGCGCGGGGCGGATGCGCTTCAGCACCGCTGACCGCACCCCAGGAGGGCTTCAACCGCGGACGCGGCGAGGCAGACGGATTCGTGTCGGCAGATCTCATGGCCGTCAGCTGGCAGGTTTCATGTCCGCCACCGGGCAGTTTCGTGGCCGTCACCGTAGTTCTTGTGTCCGCTCTCAGAGGCCGGCACGGCGCTCGCCGGGGCCGTGGTTGAGGTCCCAGTGTCAGCCACCGGAAAAGTGAGGTCAGTAGGGCTCTCCAGGAAGCGGGACACCCGACTGCGACGGAATGGGTGATCCGTTTGAAGAACTGGGCGAGATACGGTGTTTACGTCGCGCGGAATGTCGATTCGAGCCATCGGCAAGACGACCCGTTCGTGCAGGAACGCTGAAGTCGCAAGCGGTTCCGCTGGTCGTTCGCCGAATGGTGTTGACGCTCGGCGAGTTGATCTGACACGTTTAACCGCGAGGCCCGGGTCTGCGACGGTGGCCTTCACGTCGTAGGGCGACGCTGCGGTCATCGTTCCTTTACCGGGACTCACGCTCATGTTCGAACTAGTGACTACGAGGACGGCCACGCTGTCAGGCCTGAGACGCAAAGACGGTCCGGTCCGGCAATTAGGAGCACAAGCCTCCGCCGCACTGCGGCCTTGTGCGAGGGTGGAGTTGACGGCATCGAACACCTGGTGAACGTGCCGCACGAGCTGCCCGACGAGATGATAGAAGCCATCGCCTCGCGCGGCATCTGGGTGACCCCAACTCTGTCCGGCTCGGCGTACAGCATCATGACGCTACTGCGGTGACCTGTTGTATCTCGAGGACGACCTCGTGACGTTTGTGGAGGCCAGGGTTCGCCGCAACCTGTACCTCATGCTGCGGCTGCTTCGCCTTCCGGGGTCGCCCGCCTGCTCATGCGCCATCCCGATCCGCTCGAAAAGCTCGAGTGTTGGTACGAACACAGCCTCGCCAACACCCAGAAGCTGCACCAGGGAGGAGTCAACCTCGCCTTCGGAACCGATGCACCGTTCGCGTTCGGGAACTTCCACCACAGCCTCATGAACGAGGCCAGGGCCCTACGATGTGCCGGAGTGCCCCACGAGGCAATCCTCCGCATGGGACCGTGGGATCAGCCGCCGCCCTGGGCATCAGCGACCACGTCGGCAGGCTCCAACCCGGCGTGAGGGCCAACTGCGTGCTTCTGGATGGTGACCCGCTCGCGGACCTCGAGGCGCTCAAAAATAGCGTCAGCCTGGTCGTTAAGGAAGGGCCCATCGTCTACCAACGCGACAAGGCGTCAGCTGGTCGGTGGCCGACTGGCGTTTGGTAAAGAGTCCGCAGGTAGGTCGAGTTGAATCCAGGGGGGTAGTACACGCCAGGGCCCTGTTGTTGAGCGTGGCGGCCAGCCGGATGATCTCCGACCTCCAGTGGGGTCGTCGTGGTCGACTTGTCGTTGAGAACTGCGGTTCCTTAATCGCCGATCGCTCCCATGAACGGCTGCCATAGTGACGCCCAGAATTGAACGGCAACCGGGATCGCTGATAGCCCCAGCCGCCGCGCTTTGGCCGCTTGTCCACGTCGATGTACCGCCGACCCGCGCTCCCAAACCGGCGAAACGGCCAAGCGGTTTGGCCGGCGGCAGTCTCAGACGATAACGCTTCGGTCGCGCAGGTCGGCAAGCTCAGCAGCGCTGAAGCCCGCCTCCTCGAGTATCGCGTCGGTGTCCACCCCGCCACCTTTGGTGGGCCTTGTCTGGCCGGGGGTAACCGAGAATCGGGGGGTGCTGGCGGCAACCGTGGCTCCACCTACGTTTGTGTATGAGGCACGGGCGGCATTGTGGGGGTGCTCTGGGGCTTCCTCGAGAGTCAGGACTGGTGCCAGGCAGGCGTCCGTTGCCGCGAACTGCTCCGCCCAGGTGTCCCTGGTGCGCGATTTGAAGACGGTCGCAAGCCAGTGGGTGCACGCGTCCCATTCGGCGGGGTCGTACGGCGATGGGACCGATGCTGGGTCGGCGCCGAGACCGGTGACCAGCAACGACCAGAACTGCGGCTCGAGTGCTCCGACGGCCACGAACCGGCCGTCTGAGCACTCGTAGCAGCGGTAGTTCGGCGCTCCGCCGTCCAGGAGGTTGACGCCTCGTTCGTCTTTCCAGTTTCCGATCGAGGCCAGTGCCCGCGTCATCGTGCCGAGATAGGCCGCTCCCTCGGTCATCGCCGCGTCGATGACCTGCCCCTGACCGGTAGCGCGGGCGTGCAGCAATGCGGCCAATAGGCCGGTCGCAAGAAACATCGAGCCGCCACCGAAGTCCGCCACATAGTTGACCGGCGGTACGGGAGGTCCTTCCGCGGACCCGATGCCGTGCAGCAGGCCACTGATCGCGAGGTAGGTGATGTCGTGACCTGCAGTGGCCGCCAGCGGACCGTTCTGGCCCCACCCCGTCATGCGGCCATACACGAGCGCCGCGTTGCGTGCGTGGGTCGCTTCTGGACCGATCCCGAGATGCTCCGCAACGCCGGGCCGGAAGCCCTCGATGAGTGCATCGGCCTTCTCGGTCAACCGCAGCACGACCTCCGCTGCTCCCGGCTTGCGAAGGTCAAGTCCGATCGAGCAGCGGCCGCGGCCCAGAGGTCCCCCCAACATGGCATCGGTGATGCTGGGTCGGGTGCTGGGCGGCTTCTCGATGCGCACGACGTCCGCGCCGAGGTCGCTGAGCAGCATGCCCAGAAAGGGCACCGCCCCCAACGCGGGCAGTTCGATGATCCGTACTCCGGATAGCGGCCCGGTCATGACCCCTCCTGCACCGTCGCTCTTGCGGCAACCAGCGTTCGGGTCATGGGCCGGCGCCTAAGCACCGGTGGGGTGGTCGGGGGCCAGGATGTCTGGGTGCTCGGCTTCCTTGCGCAGCAGCGTGCCCGGTGTGAAGCGATCGCCGAACTTCTCGGCGAGCTCGTCGGCGCGGGCCACGAAACCGGCTACGCCTTGGCTTGTGTTGCCGCGGGGGTCGCGGTACCCAGTGATGTACTGCAGGACGCCTCCCGTCCAGGGCGGGAAGCCGATCCCCATGATGGAACCGATGTTGGCGTCTGCGACGGTGACCAGCACGCCCTCCTCGAAGCATCGGGCCGACTCGAGGGCCTCGATGAAGAGCATCCGTTCTCGGAGCTCGGGCAGGTCGAGGTCTGCGGGGTGGGCTTGGGTCGGGAAGCGCTCGGCCAGTCCGGGCCATAGTCCCAGACGCCTGCCTGAGTCGTCGTAGTCATAGAACCCGGCGCCGCGGACGCGCCCAGGGCGACGAAGCTCAACCATCTTCTCGACGATCACCTCGCCCGGGTGGCTGGTGTAAACCCCACCAGCTGCCTCGATGCCGTCCCGGGTCTCGTTGCGGATCTGCAGGAGCAGCTCCAGGCTGAGCTCGTCGGCCAGCTGCAGCGCACCCACGGGGTACCCGGCCTGGGTAGCGCCCTGTTCGATGGATGCGGGGTGGACCCCCTCGCCGAGCATGGACAGAGCCTCGTTGACGAAGGCGACGATGACCCGGCTGGTGAAGAAGCCGCGGCTGTCGTTGACCACGATTATTGTCTTCTTGATCTGTGCCGCGTAGTCCAGCGCGCGGGCCAGCGCCGCATCGGAGGTCTGGGCACCCCGGATGATCTCCAGCAGGGGCATCTTGTCGACGGGGGAGAAGAAGTGCAGGCCGATGAAGTCCTGTTTGCGATTCACGCCCTCGGCCAGCTCGGTGATCGGCAGGGTGGAGGTGTTCGACCCGAGCAGCGCGTCGGGTGCCACTGCCGGCTCGGTGTCGGCGAATACGCGTGGCGGCCTCGAGGTCGACCTTCCTCCTCGCCGAGAAGGCGCTGCGAACAGTGGCGTCGTAGAGCCGCCACACGGGTATGCCCCGCTCACTGATCGTGGCCTGTACGACGCCATCCATCTCGGCTCGCTGCAGGCTCGCTGCGACGTTCTGGCCGCTCTCCGCTGCTCGCAGACAAACCCGCTCGGGCGCGTGGCGCGTCAGCACCTCGAGGAGTTCCTTGCGCGCCGGCCCAACTGCTCCGCGCGGTCTCCCGCGGGAGCTTTCGGCTCCTGGTGTTCGAGCATGACCGCCTCGGCCCGTGTTGCCCCCTCGAGAACAACCCAGTGCAGCTGGTCCCTGGTGCACCGAATCCCGATGACCTTCACGTGCCTCCCTCATGGGCGGTTCCCCCAGCACGACGAAGTTTACCGGACTGACAGAACACGTCTTGTCCACAGAACACGACCAACGACCGCGTCAACGAAGTCGATCCCTTCAAATCTGCGCGAACAGGCATGGGTAGGCGTGAGTCGTCCGGCGGATGGTCGACAAAATGTGACCGCTCATAGCCATGAGCACGGAGCGTAGACCCCCGCGGTGCCGCTCACGGATCGCTCACAGGACAATAGGAGCGAAGAGACCCAGTTGTCAGCACGGCAATGAGATCGTGGCCTTTGCGAATCGTTAACCAAAATGATGACCCTTTCAGACGTAGACAGGGAACGAATGGTGAGCACATGACGACCCTTGATGACGCGGCCCAACTGGGGACAAAAGAACAAGGCCTTGCCGTGATCTCGACGTTGCGAGCCGACGGCACCATCCAGTCGTCGGTGGTCAATTCCGGCGTGATGCGGCATCCATTGGTCGAGCAGCCGGTCCTGGCGTTTGTCTCCTACGGGAAGGTCAAGTTGGCCAACCTGCGTGCTCGGCCACAGTTGACCGCGACGTTCCG
>Ga0209890_10001440_pt1 | contig 10807 bp, 7 predicted proteins | sample OrgsoiDNA2013049_FD_185799 | JGI IMG/M metagenome (GOLD analysis project Ga0209890, IMG submission 185799) | Permafrost soil microbial communities from the Arctic, to analyse light accelerated degradation of dissolved organic matter (DOM) -... | ecosystem: Environmental > Terrestrial > Soil >... | reverse complement strand
CGCCGGGCCGGTGGTCGCCGAACGCATCCTGGCGGCAATGCGAGAGCCGGTCATGATCGCGGGTCGGCGTATATCGGCGTCCGCGAGTATTGGCGTTGCTTCGGGTGGCAAGCTCATCGACGACGCGAGCTCTCTGCTGCGCAACGCCGACCTCGCGATGTACCGGGCGAAGAGTTCAGGGCCAGGCAGGGTGGTCGTCTTCGAGGACCGGATGTACTCACAATCAGCCCACCTGCTTGAGCTCGAATCTGAACTGCAGCAGGCGGTTGAGTCGGGTTCGTTCTTCGTGCACTACCAACCGCTCGTCTCGCTTCCTGGCGGGAGGGCGGAGGCCGTTGAGGCGTTGCTGCGTTGGAATCACCCGTCTCTCGGATCGATCTCGCCCCTGGTGTTCATCCCACTCGCGGAGCGGCTCGGGCTCATCGACGCGCTCGGACGTTTGGTGTTGCAGCGCAGCGCCGAACAACTCGCTGTGTGGCGAGCCGATCTGTTCCCAGACCTGTGTCTCAACGTGAACGTGTCGGCCAAGCAACTCGACAACCCCAACTTCATCACCGATCTGGCACACGTGCTCGCGACGACGGGGATCAGCCCCGCAGCGCTCACTCTCGAGATCACCGAATCGGCGTTGATGCACGAGCCCGCCAAGATGCGCGCCTGCATCAGCGAACTCAAGGCCACCGGCGTCGCGATCTCGATGGACGACTTCGGCACCGGCTACTCGTCGCTCGCGTCGCTTCGGGAGTTGCCGGTCGATCAGGTCAAGCTCGACAAGTCGTTCATCGACGGCATCGTCGATACACCTCGCGATCTGGCGATCGTGCGCAGCGTGCTCGATCTCGGTCGATCGCTCGGATTTTCGACCGTTGCCGAAGGCATCGAGCAGGAAGACCAAGCGCTGCTGCTCGGCGAGTTGGGCTGTGACATCGGGCAAGGGTTCTTCTTCGCGAGGCCAATGGATCCCGCGACGGTCGAGACGTTCTTGCGGCTGAACCGCGGCACCAAGGGATCGAGTCGGTGGGCGCACCAAGTTGTGAGCCACGGTGGCCGGCGCTAGGTAGCGCGTGCCACGGGCGAGCAGCAGGGGGGACTCTAAGGGGACAAATCGGACGCCGGATAGCGAGGGGACAGGCCTGTGGCGCCTCAGGACATGCCTGAACACGCCGATAGGCAAGCATGAAGACTCCGCCGACGATCGGCGTGTTGTCGCCGTTCGTCAGCGGCTTGTACTTCGGCGCGGTCATCAGGGGCGTTGCGGGTGCTGCTGGTGAAGCCGGCGCCCGCGTGGTCGCCGTCCAAACGTTCGATCCAGGTGTCTCGTACACCGACGGCGCTCCGGACTCCGCCGCGTTCCATATCGCCGCATGGGCGCATTTGGATGGGTGCATCGTCATCCTCGACGGTGCATCACCCACGTACGTCGATGCCATCAAACGCAGCGGCAAGCCTGTCGTCATGATCAGCAACACCATCGATGGCCTCCAGTGCCCAGTGGTGAAGCCTGACAACCGGATCGGCGTTCGTGACGCTGTTCGGCATCTCATCGAGCACGGTCATCGCAAGATCGCGTTCGCCGGCATGATGCACCAACACGACATCCACGAGCGCTACGCGAGCTACGTCGACACCCTGCGCGAAGCCGGCATCGAACCTGATCCGTCGCTTTTGTTCGCCACCGCAGACAACGAGGAGATCTGCGGCGTGCAAGCCGGCCAGCAGATGCTCGCGAGTGGCCTCAAATCAACAGCCGTCGTTGTCGCCACCGACCTCAACGCCATCGGCATCATGCAGGCGCTGACCGCTTCCGGCCTGGTCCTGCCGCGCGACCAGGCGATCGTGGGATTCGATGACGTCGACGCCGCCACCTTCGTGCGCCCGGCTTTGTCGAGCGTGCGCCTAGATTTCGGCAGTTTGGGCCGGTTGGCAGCTGGTCTCTTACTCGACAAGTTGGCCGGCCTCAATGTCGAAGACCGCGACTACGAGTGGCCGACGGCCTTCGTACCCCGCGAGTCATGCGGCTGCAGCAACGCCATTGGCGAGATCGCCGTTCGGCCGCCCGATGAACCCCTTGGTCGAACGGTTGCTGCTCGTCGACGATGGCTCAAAGAGCAACTCGATCGCACGCTCACTGCAGACGACCACGCGTCGGGCCGCGAATCGACGGTGGCGGCAGCAGCCAGCTTGCTGGCGCAGACTTTTGAAGCCGCAGCCAAAGGCCGGACCGGCCCGACCGACATTGTCGTGCAGGACGCGCTCGAAGCGCTTTACCACCGCAGCCCCCGCAACCAGACCGTGCTGGGAATTCTGGCGGCGGCGCGCCGGTTCGGTCGCAGCCTCGTCGACGCCAACGCGACCAACGCCGACGCGATCGGGCAACGCGTGACTGACCGCATTATCAGCCTGACGCTCATGATGTCGGGGATCCATTCGCACGACCAATACAACGAGTCGGCGTACTTCCAGGGCGCTCTGGGCACGCAGTACGCCGTTGCAATGGATCTCCTCCGCAGCCACGAAGAAGATCCTCGCTCGCTGCAATGGCTTGAGCGAACGTCCGTTCGGGGCGGTTGCCTCGGCCTATGGTCGGAGGAGCCCGGCGAGCTCGCCCCCGGCGCCGACCCGACCCTCGCGGTCGTCGGCGCCTTCAATCGCGACGCCAGTAGCGCAGCCGACGGCTCTGGACGCCCTGGCCAGTCCTCGCCCGGCTTGAACGAGACCGTTGCCGCGTCGGACTTTCCGCCGCCGGCCTTGCTGACCCTCGCTGACGGCAGCGCCGACGACATCGTGTTCGTGTTGCCGGTAAAGGTGCGCACCAGTGACTGGGGATTGCTTGCGGTCGTCGGACCTATTGACAGCAAGCTCGCCTCGGACCGCGAAACCGTCAACCAGTGGGCGGCCCTGCTCACTGTGGCGCTCGATCACCAAGCCAACGTCGCCTCGCTCGAAGAGCAGCGCGAAAAGGTCGAACGGTCATTCGAACGGGAGCGCGGCCTCGTCGAAGACATCAGGATGAGCGAGGAGCGCTATGCACTGGCCGCCGAGGCGGCGAGCGGCGGCCTCTGGGACTGGGATCTGGTCACCGGCGAGGTGTTCTACTCCGCCCGCTGGAAGGGCTTGCTCGGCTACAGCGAAGCCGAAGTCGGCACCACCGCAGAAGACTGGTTCAGCCGCGTGCACCCCGACGACCGGCAGAGCCTGCAAGCGGCGATCGATAGTCATCTGGAGCGTCGAGCAACGAGCGTCGAGCTTGAGCACAGATTGCTCAAGCGTGACGGCAGCTACCTATGGGTGCTCTGCCGCGCTCTCGTCATTCGCAATGCGGACGGCGAATCCACCCGCATGGTCGGATCGATCACCGACGTCCACGACCGCAAAGAACTCGAAGGTCAGCTGCGGCACGCGGCCCTGTACGACTCGCTCACCGGCCTGCCGAACCGCAGTCTGTTCCTCGACCGCCTCCGCTTGACGATGGCGCGCGCCGGCCGCCGCGCCGGTTACCAATACGCCGTCCTGTTTCTCGATCTCGACGGCTTCAAGCTGGTCAACGACAGCCTCGGGCACCTGCTCGGCGACTCGTTGTTGTCGAGCGTCGCCGAGCGCATCAGCGCCGACCTGCGCCCGTCGGACACCGCGTCACGATTCGGTGGCGACGAGTTCGCGATCCTCCTCGACGACATTGCGAGCACGCACAATCCGATCGCGGTAGCCGAACGGCTGCAAGAACGCCTCGCCCGCCCGTTCCATATCGGTGGCCACGAAATCGTGGTGACCGCCAGCATCGGCATTGCGTCGAGCACGACCGGCTACCAGTCCGCCGAAGACGTACTTCGCGACGCCGACACCGCGATGTATCGAGCCAAGGCACAGGAGAAGGGCACGCACGCGACCTTCGACGCGGGCATGCACACGCGCGCAGTCAGTCGGCTGCGGGTCGAAGCCGAGTTGCGGCAGGCGGTCGACGGCGGGCAACTTCGGTTGCACTACCAGCCGATAGTCGACATCCGTACTGCCGAGACGCATTCGTTCGAAGCCCTCGTGCGCTGGGAGCACCCGACCCGCGGGCTGCTCAGCCCGGCCGAATTCTTGAGCATCGCCGAAGAAACAGGCCTGATCGTGCCGATCGGGCGCTGGATTCTCGGCGAGACGTGTCGCCAAATCGCCGAGTGGCAGCACGCCGGCGCGCCCGCGGATCTGCGGGTCAGCGTCAACGTGTCGAACCGGCAGTTCTGGCACGGTGGGTTGCTCCAAGACGTCCAGGGGTTCCTCGACGAGGCTCGCTTGCTGCCGCGCAACATTGCGCTCGAGATCACCGAAACCGTTGTTATGTACAACGCCGACCTTGCCGAACGCACGCTCACCGAACTGCACGAGAACGGGTTCGCGTTGCACATCGACGACTTCGGCACCGGCTACTCGTCATTGCAGGCGTTGCACCGATTCCCGATCGAGGCCCTGAAGGTCGACCGGTCGTTTGTGTGGGGCTTGGGCACCGACCGCCGCAGTACCGAGCTGGTGCGCACGATCGCGATGATGGCCCGCAACCTCGGCGTCGACGTGATCGCCGAGGGCATCGAGACCGAAGATCAGCGCCGCCGAGTCGAGCGCCTCGGCTGCGGTTACGGGCAGGGTTACCTGTTCTCCAGGCCGGTACCGGGTGACGTGGCGGCCGCATTTGTATGCCCTGAGCCGGCGATGCTCAGGCAGGTCGTCATCGCCTGAGCGTGGGCAGCCGTGGCGTGAGTACGCTTTGAGCGTGTCCGCGCCGGAGTCGATGACGCAGTCGAACGATCCCGGTCATGAGCCGGTGGCCCGGGAACGTGCCCGGCTCGAGATGCCCGAACTCCTGCGGCGTGACGTGCGCCTGCTGGGTGAGTTGCTGGGCAAGGTCTTGCGCGAGTACGGCGGCGACAAACTTCTGGCGGACGTCGAGGAGCTGAGGCACGCGGTCATCGCCGCGCGCACCGGGGCCGGCGACCCAGCCGATGTGGTTGATCTGGTGCGCGGCTGGTCGCTCGACCGGGCCGAAGAGGTCGCTCGCGCGTTCACCGTGTACTTCCACCTCGCCAACCTGGCCGAAGAAACCCATCGAGTCAGGATGTTGCGAGCACGCGAATCGGGCGCCGGCCGGCCTGGCGATTCACTGGCGACCTCCGTCGCCGAGGTGCGTCGCCTGCACGGCGACGAACGCGTCAACACACTGCTGTCGGGGTTGCTGGTGCATCCCGTGCTCACTGCGCACCCGACCGAGGCCCGCCGACGCGCCGTCGTCGTCGCCATCTCACGAGCAGGCACCCAGCTTGACCGCGTCGATGACCCTCGCGCCGGCGTCGCCGAACAGGCCGATGCGCGTCGCCGATTGCTCGAGGAGATCGACATCTTGTGGCGCACTGCGCATTTGCGGGCCAACGCGGTCGATCCGCTCGACGAGGTGCGCACGGCTATGGCGGTCTTCGACGAAACCCTGTTCTTAGTGGTGCCTGCGCTGTACCGCGGTCTTGACCAGGTGCTGCTCGGTGACCGATCAGGTCTCGACGCACCGCAGGCGCCGCCGTTCCTGCGCCTCGGCAGCTGGATCGGCGGCGACCGTGATGGCAACCCCAACGTGACCGCTGGTACCACCCGCGAGGCGCTGACGATTCAAGCAGCGCATGTCGTGCTCGCACTCGAACGTGCCGCCATCCGCATTGGTCGCACGCTGACTGCGGAAGAGGCGACGACGCCGCCGAGTCGCGAGCTAACCGATGCACTCGAAGCCGCCCGTGGTGCGCACCCGAAGCTCGTCGACGAGCTGATGCTGCGATCGCCCGATGAGCCACATCGGCTGTTCGTTCTCTACGCCGCCGCCCGGCTGAAAGCCCGCCGGGTCGGCAGCGCGGCCGGCTACCGGCGTCCGGATGAATTGTTGGCGGACCTGCGCATGGTGCAGAGCTCGCTGGCTGAAGCCGGTGCGCATCGGCTCGCGTATGGCGAGCTGCAACATCTGATCTGGCAGGTTCAGACGTTCGGGTTTCACCTGGCCGAACTCGAGGTGCGCCAGCACAGCGTCGTGCACGCGACCGCACTCGCCGAAGCGCGCGCAGGTGGTGAGTTGTCGCCGATGTCGGCCGAGGTGCTCGAGACGATCCGCGGCATCGTGTCGGTTCAAGACGAGTACGGCGTCGAGGCGTGTCGCCGTTACGTCATCAGCTTCACCACATCGGCCGACGACATCGCGAATGTGTATGAGCTTGCCGCGATTGCGACCGATGGCCAGCCGCCGGTGCTCGATGTCGTGCCGCTGTTCGAGACGCAAGCCGACCTCGACCGTTCGGTCGAGGTGCTCGACAACGCGTTGCAATTGCCTGCGGTGCAAGCACGATTGGCAGCGAACGGTCGCCGCTTCGAAGTGATGCTCGGTTACTCCGACTCGGCGAAAGATGTCGGGCCGGTGTCGGCGACGCTGTCGCTGTATGACGCGCAAGGTGCGTTGACGGCCTGGGCGCGGCGAAACGACATTTCGTTGACGCTCTTTCACGGTCGAGGTGGCGCGCTCGGTCGGGGCGGTGGTCCGGCGAACCGCGCGGTTCTCAGCCAGGCGCCGGGATCGGTCGACGGCCGCTTCAAGGTGACCGAGCAGGGTGAGGTGATCTTCGCGCGTTACGGCCACCCGGTGATCGCGCACCGCCACCTCGACCAGGTGGCGGCCGCCGTCATGTTGGCCTCGACGCCGGCGGTCGAAGAGATGGTGGCCACCGCGGCGGCCAAGCACCGCGGCACCTTCGAACAAGTGAGCGTCGCGGCTCGGATTGCCTACCGCGATCTGATCGGCGCCGACCAGTTCGCTGAGTTCTTCGCTGCCGTCAGTCCACTTGCCGAGATCGGCGCGCTGCGCATCGGGTCGCGGCCGTCTCGACGCACGACTGGTAGTGGGTTGTCCGACCTGCGCGCCATTCCGTGGGTCTTCGCCTGGTCGCAGACCCGCGCCACCTTGCCTGGCTGGTACGGGTTGGGCAGCGGGCTCGAAGCGGTCGGCGATGTTGCTGTGCTACGCGCGGCATACGACGAGTGGCCGCTCTTCACGACGATGCTCGACAACGTCGAGATGTCGTTGGCCAAAGCCGATCGTGACATCGCCGAACGGCATCTCGCGTTGGGCGCGCGGCCCGAGTTGGCGGCCGCTATCTTGGCCGAATTCGACCGCACCACTTTGTGGGTGTTGCGGGTGCTTGGTCACGAGAAACTGCTCGAGTCGCATCGGGTGCTGGGTCGTGCGGTCGAACTACGAAATCCTTACGTCGACGCACTTTCGCACCTGCAACTGCGTGCGCTCGAAGCACTGCGGGCGGGTATCGACGATGACGACGAGCGCCAGCGCACGCAGCGCATGCTGTTGCTCACGGTCAACGGCGTCGCGGCCGGACTCCAGAACACCGGCTGAGTGTTTCCCTCGCCGAAGAAGTGCAGCCGGTGACGCCGTCGCGCTGGACCGATCTCGAACGCCCGCCACTCGACGTCCGCGCCTTGCAGCGCGCGCTGGTCGACTACGGCATCTGGCGCGACGTGCGGGTCATCGACGAGACAGGTTCAACGAATGCGGACGTCGCCGAGTTGGCGCGGTCGGGTTCTGCGGCCGGATTGGTGGTTGTCGCGGAGCACCAGACGTCGGGGCGTGGCCGGCTTGATCGGGTGTGGAGCGCGCCGCCGCGATCGGGTTTGACCTTCTCGATGCTGTTGCGTCCTGGCGATGTGACGCCGGACGTGATGCCGCATCTGCGGGCCGGGCTGCCGCCGCTCGTGGCGACGGCGGTGCCGCCCGCTCGCTGGCCGTTGCTGCCGTTGATCGTGGGCGTCGGTGTGGCGACCGCACTGGCGGCCGTTGCCGATGTGGCCGTGGGTTTGAAGTGGCCCAATGACGTGATGATCGGCGATCGCAAGGTCGCCGGGATCTTGGCCGAGCAGGTTGAGGCCGTTGGGTCGTCGGGCGCCGCTGTGGTCGCGGGTGTGGGCCTGAACGTCACCTTGCGAGAGTCAGAACTGCCTGTGCCTACGGCGATCTCGCTGGCGTTGGCGGGTGCAAGTTGTACCGATCGCGACACGGTGCTCAAGGCAGTCCTACGAGCTATTGGCGATGAGTATCTGGCGTGGCGAGCGGTGGGCGGCGATGGTGCGCGCAGCGTGCTGCCCCGATACCGCGAGTTGTGCGTGACGCTGGGCCGCGACGTCCGGGCTGAACTGCCAGGGCGAACGGCGGTCGAGGGGCGGGCGATCGAGATCGATGACGATGGGGCGCTGGTGGTCGAGACGGCTGCGGGCCGACGCGCGGTACTGGCCGGCGATATCTCGCACCTCCGCTGAGCTACGGCGGCGCCGATTACGTCGCGGCCACGCCGCTCCGGGTGCAGCGCGCGAGTTTGCGAGGAGTCGCGACCGGACGGCCCTGACGGCAACAGGCGCGATTTTCCGCAGCACAAGTTCGCCGGCGAAACGCACTCACATGCCGATGAAGGACGTGCCGCGAGGGCGGGATTGAGCGATCCTTGTTACTGGTCGAATCCGCGAAAGGCACCGTTCTCATGGGCATGGTCCGCGAACTCCTCCCAGTCCATGTTCGCGATGTTCAGGTTGTTGTCGATGCCCCATAGTTCGGACGGAATGGTTTCTGCCGATCTTCCTCGCGTCCTTCGTCGTCCCGAGCCTGGCGCTCCGGCTCCGCCGTGAAGCCGAATGATTGGTCGGTCGGGCGACGGCATCTGCCGATGGTCAAGGATCATTCCCGAGTCGAGACCCCTGACGCTCTCGGGCGTCGACAGAGGCCCGACGCGCATGAGCGGATCAGGGCACCGCCTGTCCGAGGGGGTTGTCGAAGACTGTCTTGTCTAGCTCGTCAAAGACATCGGCGTTCGTCGCGTCAAACTTTCGCGCGAAAACGCCGCCGGAGGACCTGAGGAAATCGAGATCACCGTAGTCGAAAACGTCTGGTCGACCTGTCGCGGGGGCACTGAACCGGATCGTGTGAAGGTTGATGTTGCTGACCGTCAGGTCTGGGTCGTTGAAGACGATGCTGCCGGTCGCGGATTCGAGAGGGATGACCGTGCGGGCGTAGTAACGAACGAAGTCGGGGTGGGCCTCTACATAGTGGACAACGTGTTCGAGCGCCTCGCGGGAAAGGGCGTACCAGCAATCGATGAACCAGCAGGGGAATTCCGCGTTAAACGGGGTCTTGTGGGCCCTGATCCCGATCCGGGTTGGCAGCGCGAGCTCGGCCGGAGTCTGGTAGATAAAGATTCTTGGCAGCCGGGTTAGGGCGGCAAAGATGCGGCGTCGCAGTGCCTGAGCGATCCGTCCCGGGAGGGGCGGCAGCCGTTGCGCGATCCCCAAGGACGGCAACGAAAAGTAGCGGTAGAGGTACCGGCGGGTGCATTCGATTCGCAGGCCATGAGTTGAAAGCGTGTCGATCCGTCGGCCGGACATGACCGCGTCTGCGCCGCCGCTGGCGAGGCGACTCCTCAACGTGGCCAGCGGAGCGATCGGGTAGTCCTGTTCCGACAGCAACATCAGCCAGTCGATATCGAGGTTGTGCAGGACCCACCTGAATACGTCCCAGCGCGCCGCCTCGAGACTCATGTCGCCCCAGACGATGGGCCGATCGCTCCTCAGCACATGTACGTCGGGCACCGCCGCGAACAGGTCTGGCTCCAACGCCGAATCGAACGAATCGTGAACGACGATCGGTGCCGTCGGCTCCGCACGGCGCAGCGTGTGCACCAGCCGTGTCAGTTGAGCCGACGACCGATACGCAGACACGAAGAACGCGATTCGCAGATCGCCGCTAGACACGCGAGCGTTCACAAAGTGACTCCGATACGTCCGAACCGCGCCCGCGCCACATCGTACAGCGGGGGCAAATTCGCGGAGTATTCATGGGCCTCGAGGAAACCGGGGTGACTAGCAACTGGCAGTGGCGCGGGCGCGCATCACCGTTCACGTCAGTCCCGGATGCCTGAACTGGGCGCTGCTCGTCTACGACGCGAACAACCAACTGGTCGCGCAGTTGCAGGCACCGATCTGCAAGGTGGATGGACACGGGACGGCTTGGACGATCACCACGAAGTAGCCCCGTCCCCGCCCTCAACGCTGCCATGGCCGAACGGTCTCGCGACCCGGCTGTGCGACGCAAGTACGCCTCCCGAGACGACAATGCCGCCAGACATCCGAGCACCACCGGGTTGCGGTAAGCATCCGATAATGCCGCAATGACGCGCGAGTGATGGTGCTGATGAGCGAACCGAAGGAGCAGCGCCTAGACACGCGATATCGACACCGATCGTGCCGACCTCACCGATCTGGCCGGGATACTAGGCTCGGCACGCGGCCCGACCAGAGGAGAGCGTCGATGCCGGTTCTTGGAGTTGGTGGGATCTTCTTTCGCGCGCAGGATCCTGACGCGCTGAACGCGTGGTACCGGGAGCATCTGGGTGTCGGCGCCGGCTGTGCCGCCGAGGGCACCGATCCGGCCGACGAATGGTCGTGGACGGTTCAGGGCGGCTCGCTCATCTTCGCGCCCTTCGTGGAGACAACAGACTACTGGACGGCGGAAAAACAGTTCATGCTCAACCTGCGTGTCAGAGGCCTCGACGACATGCTCGAACGACTCAACGCCAGCGGCGTCACGGTGATCGTCAAGCCCGAATGGGACTCCGCCGAGGCCGGGCGTTTCGCGCGGATACACGATCCGGAAGGCAATGCGATCGAGTTGTGGGAGCCACCGTCAGCGCCCGCGGACGTCGACCTCGATGGTTCCGCTGGACACCCGGAGTAGACGAAACAT
>Ga0209890_10001439_pt1 | contig 10807 bp, 11 predicted proteins | sample OrgsoiDNA2013049_FD_185799 | JGI IMG/M metagenome (GOLD analysis project Ga0209890, IMG submission 185799) | Permafrost soil microbial communities from the Arctic, to analyse light accelerated degradation of dissolved organic matter (DOM) -... | ecosystem: Environmental > Terrestrial > Soil >... | reverse complement strand
ATCCAAGCCTGAGTTCGGCGTGCGCGACAGGTCTGTGGCCATGATTAGGGCGCCGCCGCGGTAGAAAGCGAACGGTGAGGCGATCATCCGCCCGTACCGAATGGGGACGAGCTCGGACACCCGCGTGGTGGCCTGGCTTTCCAGGAGCTTGATCGGGTCAGCGCGATCTGTTGTCATGAACTCGGCGTGCGAGTCCAGTGGCATGCGCTGGCGGGCTTCCTTCCCGACGGCGGCACGCTGCTCGCGGCTCGGGTGCTCCACCTTCGCGGGCCTCCGTCGGCCGTTGGAGCCGGACCGCGAGTCGGGTTTGGAGGCGGCGGTCTTCTGGGCGGCAACGCGGCGGTTCGCAGGTGGGGTCATGTCTTCGCCTCCGGTGATAGCGGCCTGGTTCATGTCCCGTTAGTACATCGTGCTTTTCGGCCGGGGGACATCATCCGTGGCGGGCGACGTGCGGCGAATGGCGTCGCATTTCGGAGCAGCAGGGTGGCCACTCGCCACCCCGTGACTCCGGAGAAAGCACAGGCGTTGAAATCCACTCATCGCGGCGGATGATGAGCAGGTGAGCCCTCCGGCGCCCTACTGGATCGCCGTGTCGATCGGCGCGGTGATCTGCGTGAGCCTCTGCGTCGCCTGCCGGCGCTGGCCCGGGCCCTGGGTGGGGTGGGCTGGGCGCTCCATCTCGGTTGTCCTGGTCGCCGATGCCGTCCTGTTCGTGAGCGTCCCGCTGGCCGAAGGCCGCTGGTCGTTGCAGGCCTCGCTGCCGCTGGCGCTGTGTGACGTGGCGTTGATCGTGGCGGCTATCGCCTGCTGGTGGCCCCGGTGGTTGCTGGCTGTCGAGCTCACCTATTTCTGGGGACTCGCCGGGACGCTGCAGGCTGTGGTCACGCCGGATCTGTCTGCAGGGTTCCCCCAGCTCGAGTTCTTCATGTTCGTTGTCGGCCACGTCGGTATCGTGATCGCGGCACTGTTCCTGGTGGTCGGCCTCGGGCTGAAGCCGCGTCGTGGCTCAGTGATACGCGTGTTCGCGATCACCGCTGCCTACACAGCGTTCGTCGGCTTCTTCGACTGGCTGAGCGGCTCCAACTACATGTTCCTGGCAGCGGTCCCGAGGCATCGCTCGCTGCTGTCGGTGCTGGGTCCCTGGCCGTGGTACATCCTCAGTGCTGCCGGTGTCGCCCTGGTCCTGCTGCTGATCCTGGACGCCCCTTTTCATAGCCGCAGGCACTTCAGATCCGGGGCCGGGCGCCAGGAGCGGACCAGCTCCGGTGCGAATCGCGGGAACGGCGGCGCTGGACACTGAACCCAAGATGCGCAGAGTTCCTTATCCCGCAGTGGCCCTCTCGCATGCTGATCGGTGTCCCGGGCTGACCCCGAATCATGAATACGATCCGCTGGTGCCCTCGTTCATCATTGGTCCCGCGGTCACCGGAGACGTCGATGCTGTACTCGCGTTCTGGCGCGCGTCTGCCGAGGACACCAACCGATCAGACAGCCGTGAGGGCGTGCAGGCCCTCATCGTCCGGGACCCGGCAGTGCTGATCCTCGTGGAGGACGCCAGCGGTATTGCGGGCAAGCTCGGGCCGGGCTTGGGCCTCGGTCGATGAGGGTCCTGTCGATACGGCCGGAGGAAGGGCCGTCTGTCTTCGAGGACGGGCCGTCAGTCCTCAAGGAGATCCTGGAGGATCTCCCGTCCTTCTGGGGTGAGCGTGACATGCGGGCCCAGCACCAACCGGTTTGGTTGCGCCAGTTCGCCTCGGACGCTGTCATTGTGCGCGGGGACGGCATTCTGCTGGGATACCTCCTGGGTGCCGTCACCACGCACGAGCTGGCCTACGTCCAGCTGATCGCGATACGGACGGATCAGCGAGGTCACGGGCTGGGCAGGCTCCTTTACGACACGTTCCTGAGCCAAGCACACCGCCGGGGAGCTCGCCGGGTTGAGGCCATCACCACGACGACCAACACCGGCTCGGTCGCCTTCCACCAACGGCTCGGATTCTCCGCCGACATCGTCCCGGACTACGCCGGCCCGGGACAAGCCCGCGTTCTCTTCAGCCTGGCCCTGCTGCCCGAAGGTCACTGACCTTGGGCACAGCCTTCATGCATCGGCCAGTTCCCTTGAGATCACTGATGTTGTCGGGTGGCGGCAGCGGATGATCGCATGGCGCAACTCACCCTCGATACGGGGATGATCGTCGGGCCAGAGATGCGAGGGCAGGCCCCCGCGGCAGAGTGCGAGGGCGTCCGTGGCGCCGAGCAAGGCTTGCACGACCAGATACGGGCCACCGCTCAGCGCTTGGGTAGGAACCGGTCAACGTTTGCACACCCAGACCTCGATTCGGCCACCGCGCGTATCCCGGCCGCGGACCCGGGCAGCTTCACCGCGACGTTCCGGTCGGAACGTTCAGCTGCGCTAGGCTGACAGTTGCACACATGTTCAGATGTTGGGGAGCTCCAGATGGCGAGGCCGAAGGCTGTGACGTCGATCGGTGAGCGTGAGGTGATCCTTGTCGACCCGGGCAGGGTCGCCCAGGCTATGCCGCAGGAAGAGGACGTAGTCGAGCTGGCGGATGTGTTTTCGCTGCTTGGCGAGCCGGGGCGGTTGCGGTTGCTGGTGGCATTGCTGGAGGCCGGCGAGCTGTGCGTTGGTGACCTGGCAGCAGTGACCGGGATGAGCGGGAGCGCCGTGTCCCACGCGCTGCGGTTGCTGCGCGCACACCGGGTGGTCTCGGTGAACCGGCGGGGGCGGATGGCGTTCTACCACCTCGATGACGTGCACGTGCGGATGCTGCTGGACCTCGGGTTGACCCACACCGGTCACACCACCGCCATCCACCCCGAGCGTGAGGACGGGCGATGACAGACCACTATCGCCGAGCCGAGGGGTCCGGCTCGGTGGATGCAGCCCAGTCGGTGCGCGGGCAGGGGGTGTCCGCCGGTGCCGACACCCGTTACCTGGCGATCGGCCTTGCCCTGATTGTGGGGTTCATGCTCGTCGAGGTCGTCGCAGCGCTGTTCTCGGGGTCGTTGGCCTTGTTGTCCGATGCCGGGCACATGCTCACGGACGTGGGCGCGATCGGTGCGTCGCTGTGGGCGATTCGCCTGGCTGCCCGCCCGGCCGCCGGGTCCTGGACCTTCGGCTGGAAACGGGCCGAGATCCTCTCCGCGGCGATCAACGGGCTCACCCTGGTCGTGGTCGGCGCCCTGCTCGGGTTCGAGGCGATCCGCCGCCTGCTCGATCCCCCGCCGGTGCACGGCAGGCCGGTCATCGTGGTGGCCCTGCTGGGCATCGCCGTGAACCTGACTGTGGTCTGGGTCCTGGCCAAGGCCAACCGTTCCAGCCTGAACGTGCAGGGTTCGTTCCAGCACATCCTGACCGACCTGTACGGGTTCATCGCCACCTTCATCGCCGGAGTCGTCATCGTGCTGACCGGCTTCGCCCGGGCGGACGCCATCGCTTCCCTGATCGTGGTCGCGCTGATGTTCCGCGCCGCGTGGGGGTTGTTGCGCGACGCTGGCCGGATCCTGCTGGAGGTCGCCCCTGCAGGGGTGGATCTGGACCAGATCCGTGGTCACCTTCGCGGCAACGACCACGTCCTGGACGTGCACGACCTGCACGTGTGGACCGTGACCTCCGACCTGCCCGCCCTCTCGGCGCACGTCGTGATCGACGACTCCTGCTTCCACGACGGCCATACCCCCCGGCTGCTGGACCAGATGCAGGACTGCCTGGTCGGGCACTTCGACGTCGAGCACTCCACCTTCCAGTTCGAGCCGGCCAGCCATGGGGACCACGAACACCATGACCACCCCTGAACCCTGAGGTCAGGACACGGCCAACACGTGCCCGCGGCATCGCCTCGCCTGTCCGTATGCGGGTGGTGCAATCCGGGAGCGACGTGTGGCTGACGCCGACGACGTACGCCGCCTAGCGCTGGCCCTGCCCTACGTGGCGGAGATCGAGAGCGACGGCTTCGACTTCCGGGTAGCCGGAAACGGGTTCGTCTGGTCCTACCCCGAGCGCAGACCGGGCAAGCCGCGACTCATCCGGACCGACATCGCAGTGCTGTTCGTCGGGGACGAGGCCGAGAAGCAGGCCCTCCTGCTCGGCGAGCCCGAGGTCTTCTTCACCACGCCCGCCTACGACGGCTCGCCGCTGGTGATGCTCCGGCTGGCGGCCGTGAGCGTCAAGCGCCTCGACGAGCTCGTGACCGACGCGTGGCGGATGCGTGTCCCAGACTCCCTGCGCGTTGACTAGTCGGTGGGGACGAAAAGGTGGCCTCGAATCCCACCTGCTGTGGTCCGGGGGCGATAGCATCGATGTCTGTTCGAGGCCGTCCAGGACCACTCCACCGATTGCAGGGGACCTGAGCAGCCAGCCCCCGGTCCTGGAAGGGACTCACCATGAAGGCGATCGTCCAGCACGGGTAACGGCGCCCCCGGTGACGTCCTGAAGCTCACCGAGGTCGACATGCCGGCCGTTGGTGATCAGGAGCTGCTGGTGCGGGTGCGGGCCAGCAGTGCCAACCCTTGGGACTGGCATTTCATCCGCGGTGAACCGGTGCTGATGCGCCCTGCCGGAATCGGCGGCATCCGCAAGCCGAAGTTCCTCATCCCCGGCGGAGACCTGGCTGGCACGGTCGAGCAGGCAGGAAGAGGTGTGACCGGGTTCGCACCCGGCGATCACGTCTACGGCTTCGGCCACGGCGCGTTCGCCGAGTACGTCGCCGTCCCCCAGGGGAACCTCGCCCGCAAACCGGCGAACCTGACCTTCGAGCAGGCTGCCGCCGTGCCCCTGGGTGCCATCACAGCCATCCAGGGACTACGAGCTGGGGGACTCCAGGCCGGGCAGCACGTCCTGGTCATCGGCGCCTCCGGCGGGGTCGGGACCTTTTCCGTCCAGATCGCCAAGCACCTCGGCGCGGAGGTCACCGGCGTCTGCAGCACCGGCAACGTCGACCTGGTGCGGCACCTCGGTGCCGATCACGTCATCGACTACACCAATCAGGGCATCTCCACCGGTCCCGCTCGCTATGACCTGGTCTTCCAGCTCGGCGGGAGATACTCCCCGGCAGTCATCCGCAGAGTGCTTACTCCACACGGCACGCTGATCCAGTCGTACGGGGACGGGAACCGCAGGTTCGGACCCCTCGGCAACATGATCAAAGCTGCGGTACTAAGCCGCTTCGTCGGCCAGACCCTGAAGGCCTTCACCGCCAAGGAGACGACCGAAACCCTCGACGAGATCACAGAGCTCATCGAGGCTGGCAAGCTCACCCCCGTCATCGACCGGACCTACCCACTGTCCGAGGCCGCACAAGCCGTGCAGCTGGTCGAAAAGGGACGCCCCGCCGGGAAGGTAACTGTCACCATCACCAGCGAAGAGTGACAGCAGACCCCACCCACCAAGAACGCCTCAGTCAGCAGCGATCAACATCACCAGAAGGACGATCCAGCTATCGAGGACGATCGAGCTGTCGAGGATGACGAGTCGGCGCCGGAAGCACAAGCGATAAGAGAGCACACGGCGTCCAGGCCAAGCCCTTCGGCCTTTGTTCATGTATTTGATATAGGGACGCCCACATGGGGTGCGAGATTCGTTCGACGAGGAGCATTCACATGGGTACTGCACACCACAGGCATTCCGTTCGGTCGGTATCTCCTCGTTCGTTTGGCCGACTGTGCAGCAGAGGATCCGATGCCAGCCTTGAGGAGCAGTTGGCCTGAAGTGGGTTTGTGACTGGCTAAGACGGAGGTGACGGGGCGGACATACCGGGAGTCGTCAGCACGGGGCAAGCCGCGCCGGACATGGCGAACCAAACGTCGCGCCAGAAGTATCCACGAACGTCGGAGCCGGAGCGAGCAACGAGAGGTGGCGCGATGACTCCGGTATGGCGGCGCTACCTCTTCGTCGGCCTTCTTGCTTTGGGGGTTGACCTCTTGCTGCCGGCCGGGCTCAGCCGGGACTTGGTCTGCAGTCTTGTCGCCGCCTCCAGCGCCGGTGCGGTTTTGGAGAGCGTCCGCCGGAACCGGCCCGACCACCCGGGTGCGTGGTACGTGCTGGCCGGCGGGATGGGGTCCTGGGCGGTCGGGATGGCGCTCTTCTCGTTGCACAAGCACGCCAATCCGATCGTGACGTTCCCCTCGTTCGCTGACGCAGCGTTCCTCGCCGCGTATCCGCTCCTCGCCGGTGCGCTCCTTATGTTCGCTCGTAGCCGCGGTCGGGAGCTTCGTCCGACCGCTTTGCTGGATAGCGGGATCCTGACCCTGGGTCTCGGCCTGCTCTCCTGGGTCTTCCTGATTCAGCCGATCTGGGCCGCCGACGGGGATTCGACGCTCCGCAGGCTTGTCGCCATCGCGTATCCACTGGGAAACGTCTTGCTTTTCGGGGCGTTGGCGCGACTGGCCAACGCGCCCGGCCCCGGGCGAACCATGGCACGTCTGCTCGCAGCCTTGGTCGGCGCGTCGTTGGTCGTCCAGAGCCTGGTCCAGGCCGTGGCTTTGATGCCGATCACCGACACCCACGCAACCTCACTCGAGCCGGCCTCGGTGGCCTTCTTCGTACTGGGAGGGGCGGCCGTCCTGCACCCGTCGACGCGAGTGCTGTCCTCGCCCGCTGCCGTCGCCGAGGACACCATGCATGTAGGCCGTATCGTGGCGCTTGCGGCGGCGACGATGATTGGTCCGGCGATTCTTGTGGGCGAGCTGATCGCCGGCGTCCCGCTGCACGCGTGGGTCGTCATTGTCGCCTCCGCGATGATGATGTTGCTCATCCTCGCCCGGATGATCCGATTGGTGCGCCAGTTGCAGGAGCAGGCCGAGCGGCTGGTTCAGCTCGCGGACACTGACCTCCTGACCGGGTTGCCGAACAGGCGAGCCTTAACCGCCGAGGTGCTCGCGCGACTGGCGGACCAGGGTCGACGCCGGGCCCTGCTGTTGTTGGACCTGGACAAGTTCAAGGAGGTCAACGACAGCCTGGGCCACCATGTAGGCGACCAGTTGCTGGTCCAGGTGGGTACCCGGTTGTCCAAGTACATGCGTACCGGCGACCTGTTGGCACGTCTTGGCGGCGACGAGTTCGCCGTACTGCTCGAAGACGCTGGTCACGACGACGCCACCGGGGTCGCGGACAGGCTGCGCGCGGCCCTGGCCGAGCCGTTCACCTTGGAGGAAGTCGCGCTGCACAGCAGCGTTAGCATCGGCATCGCTCTGTTCCCCGACGACGGCACGGACCTGGGTACCGTGCTGCGGAAGGCCGACATCGCCATGTACAAGGCCAAGAACTCTGGCAACGGGCGTCACGTGTACTTCAGCGTCGACGATGCCGACGACTCCACCCGGCTGCAGAAGGTGGAGGAGCTGCGGATCGCACTGACCACCGATCAGCTCGTCCTGCACTACCAGCCAAAGGTCGACCTGGACACCGGCGACGTTCACAGCGTGGAGGCGTTGGTCCGCTGGGAGCACCCCACAAATGGCCTGGTGTATCCCGATGCCTTCTTGCACCTGGTCGAGGAGTCCGGGCTGATGCCCGCCTTGACCCGGGTGGTACTCGTTCAGGCCCTGGATCAGGTTGCGCAATGGCACGCCCACGGCCAGCCACTCACCGTCGCGGTCAACCTCTCGGCCAGCTCGCTGGTCGACTCAGACCTGCCGAGGCAGGTCGCCTCGATGCTCGCTGCCCGAAGAGTCTCACCTCAGGCTCTGCAGCTGGAGATAACCGAAGAGTTCCTGATGGCTGATCGGGAGCGGGCCCGTTCGATCTTGACCCTGCTGCGCAACACGGGCATCCAGATCTCCGTGGATGACTACGGCACCGGCTACAGCTCGCTTAGCTACTTGCGCGACCTGCCCATCGACGAGCTCAAGCTCGACCGCTCGTTCATCGTGCCCATGGCCGACGACACCCGCGCCGCCGCGCTTGTCGCCTCGACCATCGCCTTGGCCCACAGCCTCGGCCTGCGGATGGTAGCCGAAGGCGTCGAGACCGACGTTGCATACTCCGAGCTGAGGCGCCTGGGCTGCGACCAGGCCCAAGGCTATTTCATGTGCCGGCCGATGCCTGCCGCCGAGCTCAATGACTGGCTCATCGACCGGCACGCCATCGACCAGGTCACCGATACCACCAATCCGCCCTCCTCCGCGGCTCCCGGCCGATGGGACCAGCGAATCCAGGCGGTCGTTGGGTCATGACCTCGCATGCGGGACACCACGGGGAGTGTATGGGGACCGCCCGGCAGCCATCCTCAGTGCCAGCAGGTTGGCAGGGAAGGAGATGGCGGCCTGAAAGCCCTCGACGTCAAGTGACAATGGGTCCTCTTCAGGAAAAGGAAGAAGGAACTCGCCGAGGCGCTCAGCCAGCCCGCGGTTTGCGACGATCTTCTGGGCCACCGCTCGCCGATGGCGTGTCTGGGCTCTGACGTGTCTCTTGGTCACCTCGCGCCGTTGCGTTGGTTGAACACCAGGTTCTGCGGCGGCAGGAAGTAGTTGGTGAACAGGGCATGCTTCCCCTGCGCGATTGTGCAGGTCGCTGGACACCCGGGATCTGGTCGCGCTATTGGGGCGTCAACACACAGAACTCATGGCCATCGGGATCTGCCAAGACCACCCAGCTGACCTCGCCCTGGCCGATGTCGATGAGAGTCGCCCCGAGGGAGACGAGACGGTCGACCTCCGCTTGCTGATCACCGTGGACGGATGGAGCGAGGTCGAAATGCAGCCGGTTCTTCCCGGTCTTCGTCATCAGTGGCGGACCGCCCCAAGTGATCTTCGGACCGCCGCGCGGCGAGCGAATCGCGGTCTCCTGGTCCTGATCCCAGACCAACGGCCAGCCCAGCGCTTCGCTCCAGAAGTACCCGACCTCCTGCGAACCGTCGCATGCCAGCGCTCCGATGAATCCGCAGTCGGTGAGGAAGTTGTTGCCTGGCCCGATGACGCAGAACTCGTTGCCTTCGGGGTCTGCGAGCACAACATGACCCTCCTCCGGGCGTTGACCGATGTCGATGTGCCGGGCGCCGAGTCCGAGCGACCGCGCCACCGTCTGCTGCTGGTCCTGCAGGGACGTGCTCGTCAGATCGAAGTGCATCTGGTTCTGGCTGGCCTTCTGCTCCTGAGTTGGAAGAAATCGGATCTGGAACCCGGTGTCATCGCTCGGCCTGAGGGCAATGCCGTCTTGGGGGTCGTCGGCCATCTCCCAGCCCAGGACGCTGGCCCAGAAGCGCGCGAGGCGGAGCGGGTCGTTCGCATCGAAGCAGAGCGCGAGAAGGTGACAAGTCATTCCGCTCCACACCTCCGATCTGCTGGCTCAAAGTCGCAGAATAAGCGGCTTTCGGCAGGCAGCGCGAGCCCTCGGTCTCGATGCGGATCCCGGTCTCGTCGCCAGGGACTTCACGACGCTCGGGCCGTTGAGGAGCGGGCCTTTTCGATGGAGGCGATGATCCGCCGACAGCGCTGTTCGCCGGTAACAACCTCATCACCGCGGGGGTGCGGCGAGCGCTGCGCCCGCGTCGTGACGCACCCATAGGCTGGTCGGGTTTGACGAATTCGCGGTCACCGATCTGGTCGACCCACCGGTGACCGTTGTCGCCGCCGACGCGGAGGCGCTGGGGCATCCGGCCGCGGAGGGGCGTTTGCACGGCTGGCCGGGGCCGCAGGGCCGGCGGAGAGCATGATCCCGGTCACGTATTTGACACAACGATGGAACGCGCTCACACTCGGGCAACGACTGACAGCGTTCATGTGTGTCCTTGCTCCGGTCGGACTGCTCGTAGATTCGGCATTTTTTTTGTGCTTGAAACTAAACCGGTTAACAAGTGTCCACATCACCGTCGTCAGGAGCCGCAAATGGCGCAGACAGACAATCAGCCCGGCTGTGGCCGGCGGGATTGCACACGTGCGAGTGGCTCCAGGGCTCTGGCCCACCCAGAGCTGAAGTGGAGTCGGTAGGCGATGCCCAGGCTCAGAGTTGGAATGATCGGCGCGGGCGGTGTGTCACATTCTCACGCACCACACTGGCTGGCGCTTGGGGCAGATGTGAGCGTGTATGCCCTCGTCGGAGGCGACGAGCTGGCCGCTCAGTACGGCCTGACAGCGGTCGGGTCCCTCGATCAGCTCTTCCTCAACGCAGACGTCATTGATATCTGCACTCCCACACTGACGCATCGCGAGCTTGCCCTGGCCTCCATCGGTGCCGGTAAGAGCGTGCTGTGCGAGAAACCGCTGGGGCGAACACTTGAAGACGCCAAGGTCATTGCGGCGGCGGCTCAGGCCGCAAACGTGCAGGTCTACCCGGCGCATGTGGTTCGGTTCTTCCCCGAATATGCAGCCATGCATGAGGCGGTTGAGCAAGGAAAGATCGGAGCGCCCGCGGTGCTGCGCTTCAACCGAGGCGGGGAGGGTGCCACGAGCGACTGGTTCTACGACGAGGCACAGTCGGGTGGAATCATCCTGGACCAGATGATTCACGACCTTGACCAGGCCCGCTGGACCGCCGGCGATGTCGTTCAGGTCTATGCAGTGCAGAACCCCCCGACGGTGAACGGAAACATTCCACGCAACGTTGTCGTGCACGTCACGCTGACCCATCTGAACGGGGCGATCTCGCACATCCAAGGCATCTGGGGTCCGCGCGGCATGGACTTCCGCACCTCGTTCGACGTGGCCGGCGATGCCGGCGTCCTCCGATTCGACTCCTCAGCCAGTGGCACGGTTGTTGAGAACCTCTGCACGCCTGAGATCAGCACGTCGTATCTGCCGCCTGAATCCGCGGAAGAGAGTCCGTATCTCACTCAGCTTCGGGAAATGGCCC